>OCZT010000471.1_pt1 | contig 39705 bp, 49 predicted proteins | sample 1539031 | NCBI WGS metagenome assembly OCZT01 (sample SAMEA3539308, study PRJEB22396) | soil metagenome | biome: tundra; feature: field; material: soil | place: USA | collected 2010-05 | depth 0.15 m
GTTGAAGAAAGAAAATTACGTGCTACTTGGTCACCAGAATTAGCTCAAGACGTTAGTGCATTCCACAACATCGATGCTGAAGCTGAATTAACAGCAATGTTATCAGAACAAGTTGCCGCTGAAATTGATCGTGAAATCCTTAGAGATTTACGTAAAGCAGCTGCATGGCAATTACGTTGGGATTACAACGGTTGGAGAAAAGCTTCTTCTGCTGCAAGTCCTTATACACAAAAAGATTGGAACCAAACTCTTATCACAAGAGTAAACCAAACTTCTGCTCAAATCCACAAGTCAACACTTCGTGGTGGTGCTAACTTCATCGTTGTATCTTCTGAATTATCTGCAATATTTGATGACTTAGAATATTTCCACGTAAGTGATGCTAACCCAGAGCAAGACCAATATAACATGGGTATCGAAAGAATCGGTACATTAAGTGGCCGTTACCAAGTGTACCGTGACCCTTATGCACCTTCTTACTCTATGATTATCGGTCACAAAGGTAAATCATTGTTAGACACAGGTTACATTTACGCACCATACGTGCCATTGCAACTTACACCTACAATGTACAATCCTTTCAACTTTGCTCCAGTAAAAGGTATCATGACCCGTTATGCTAAAAAAGTTGTGAACAACCGCTTCTATGGCCATGTACGTGTAGATGGAGTTCCTACATTTAACGTTAACGAATTGAGATAATCAATAATTAATATTATATAAACTTAAAAGGTGGATTTATTTCCACCTTTTTTGCTATCATTACTTGACTTTATCAACTATTATTAGTATATTTGTAATATGAGTAAAAAGATAGAATTAACACCAGAACAAATAACTAAGTGTTTGAGAATGTACAATGATGAATTATTAGGTTCAACTAGTATAAGTGAACGAATGGGAATTCATAAAACTATTATACTACGAACACTTAAAGAAAATGGTATCATAGTTGGTCCATCTGGTAAACGTTATATTGGTGGTAAACCAGCAGCAGCTAAACGATACTATGAAAAAAATAAAGAAACACTTGCTGAATACCATAAAGATTGGTCTACTGATAATAGAGATAATTTACGTAAATATCATGGTACTTGGAGAGAAGATAATAAAGAACATGTAAATAAATATAAGCGTGATTATGAACGTAAGAGACGTGCTGAAGACCCAAAGTATCGTTTAGGTGTTAGAACACGTACTGCTGTATGGCAATTGCTTAAAGAACGTAATATTAATAAGACTAATAAAACATTTGTATTGCTTGGTTATACTATTGAAGAATTAATGAATCATTTGGAATTGCAATTCACTGAAGGAATGACTTGGGATAACTATGGTGAGTGGCATGTGGACCATAAGAAACCAATGGCGTTGTTTGAATTTACAAGTACTGATGATGAAGGGTTTAAAGAATGTTGGTCATTGGATAATTTACAACCATTATGGGAGCGGAGAATCTTTCTAAGGGTACTAGATATTTATAGGTAATGAAGTCATTAATAAAACAATTACTAAGAGAAAATTTATTATCTGAGAAATTGGTGAATGTCGATGAAGATGTTGACATGCTTTATGTTAAGTATTTTGAATATGATGTTAATGAATTAGCTAAAACTGGTATTATTAGAAATGATATGTTTTTAAATACTGAAACCAATACAGTAATATTAAAATCTAAAGAATGTGTTGAAGCCCATAAGCTTAATATGTGTATTATTAAAATAAATACAGGTAGTAATTTTTACTCACCTTTAAATAACACAATAGGTATTGGTATTAGTAATAATTCATTAAATTATGTTAAAACTGAAGCGAATGGTAATTTTAGAGTTGCAATAGATAGTTTACCAAATGATAGACAAAAAGAATCTTTAAGTCGTGAATTTAATGAAGAAAAAATAAAAGGTAGTATTCACCATGAATTAGCTCATTGGATTGATGACACACTACATAATAAACATATTAGAAAAAGACTAAATAAAGCAACAGAAATTGGTACTAGAGATTTAGGTGGAATACCAGTTAATTCAACTAAGATGGAAATTCAAGGCCAAATACATAATATAAAACAACTATATAATAAATACAAAGATATTTGGGATACATTAAGTTTCTCTGAATTAGTTAAATATTCACCAGCGTTATCTACAATTAATAACAACTTATCTGGTGATATTAAAACTAAATGGATTCGAGATTTAAAAACTAGAATGCATAGAGAAGGATTGTTAGGTAAAAATATGACCTAATAATTACTGAGTATAATCCTCAGTGAACGGTGGTTTTTTTACAGCTTCGTTATAGTCTTCAATAAGAGTTCTTACAGCTTTACCCAACTCCATGTCATTAGGTTTCTCTTTTGTCATATTAATTATTTTTTTGAATTGAAACGAAATGCGTGTTTCTGATGGGTCTGGTAACGTTGTCATATTGTAATTTTTTTCAAAGATACTAATAAAAAAGATAAGATGCAAAAATTCTATTGATTTGGTTGATACTTATTAGTATATTTACATATGAAAAAAATTATATTAATCCTCAGTATGTTCCTAAGTCTTAATGGATTGGCACAAACTCAAGTTATCACCAATAATAAACTTATTATAACTCATGGTGATATGACACTTTATTTAAGTGATGATACCAGTACAATGGTCTCTAAACACATTTTAAGCTATTCTAATTTTAAGAAGTTGGGAAAATATCCTAGAGATAACCATTGGTTCCAAGATACATACAAAGGAAAATATATCAAATCGGCTTATGTTCATACAGGATATGACTTAGGCCATTTAACTCCATCAAGTATCACATCATATGATAGCATGCAAAACCATAATTCATTTAGTTTATTTAATCAAGCACCTCAATTGGCCAATTTTAATGAACACCCATGGGAGCAATTAGAAATGCATGTTGAAGATTCAATAGCCAAATACAAATCAGATGCAGTTATTATAACTGGAGTTATTTACGATTATTCAACCAAAGAGTATTTGTCTAAATCAAGAATCAAAATACCAGTAGCTTATTATAAAATTCTAACACTTAAAACCATAACATATGCTTGGATTGGTTCTAATAATAATGGAATGATTACACCTGTTACTATTTTAGCGTTAAATCAAATATTCGTTATTAATAAAATGAATATCTCAATCAAGTAAAATAATACCAATAAAAAAGGAGGTATTACCTCCTTAATTATACGTTAACTTTTTATTTTATTTAGGCTTTCTTACCACATTTTCCACAGAAATTATCTGTTTTACCAACCTTGGCACCGCATTGTGTGCAATATACCTTTACAGATATATCTTCAGCGGTATTAATCTTTTGAGACACTGGAAGCATTTTATATGTTGTTGTATGGAATGCATAGTATTCAAAAGTTTTATCTACATATTTTAGTTTTTGATCTGATTCAGAACCCATTTCGACTCTACCAGTTTCGATAGATTTCTTACCTAAACTTCTTGTTCTTAATTTAGATGTTTTAGTTTTTGGTTCAAAGCTTAATCCATCATTTAACTCTTTTTTAAATGAATCTAATGATGGTACCCCACTAGTATATGATGCAGAAGTCCCAACAGCGTTTGAACTAACATTAGTAGTATTTGATAAACTACTACCAATAACACCGTTTAAATTAAGTGTTGTTGTTGATGGACCACTGTAACCAGTAGTGATAGAACCTCTAAGGAAATCCCTTGGTGTTCCAGAACCACCATTACCGAAAAAAATGTTTGGACGATAAGTATTATCAATATATCCGTAATCTGGGGTGATATAAGTTGGTTTGTTTTCTCTGAAGAATTCAACTTTGAAATCTCCATTATCTTTGATAGCAGCCATTACTTCAGCCGATTTTCCTACTTCATAAGTATCGAATAAGAACTTCTTAGCCACGTCTAAATAACGGTCTAAGTACACTCTCTGACCAGGATTCAATACTAATCCACCTTGCGAAATAGCTTTACCGTTAAGACTAATCTTAGCAAGTACTACGTCAGTTGTTGGGTTGAATAATTCAATAGAAAATTCTTGTCCTTTTTGAAGGTAATAAGTTGGTAGAGTACCAACGTTTTTGTAGACCTTAAGTCTAGATTTGTTGACAGCTAAATGAGCTGTAGGCACCGTGTTGGGTGCGAGGATTTGTTGTTTCATGTTGTTTAACTTTTTAATTGTTTATTATTGTACCAATACCTTTGTTTCCTAGGAAACTCTAAACCGTTTTGAATGGTCGAGACTGATACGTGAGTTAACGTCTGACCAATATAATATCTTTTAATAAAATGTCAAGTACTTTTATTAAATAAATTAAAACTATTTATTTTTATGTTATTTTAACTATATTTATAGCATATTATGGGTAGAAAAAAGAAATATTTAACTGAAGAAGATAGATTAGCTGCTAACAGCACTAGGAGTAAAAATTTATGAACGTAATAGACTTTGGCAAAAATCTAATCCACATAACCATGCTTGGCGAGGATTATTAAAAGGTGTTTTAATTAGGACGGATAAACCTAAAGAAGGTAAAACTATTGATTTACTTGGTTATTCAGCATTAGACCTTAAAAATCATATCGAAAACTTATTCACCAATGGAATGACTTGGGATAATCATGGTGAGTGGCATATTGACCATATTAAAATGGTTTGTGAATTTGATAAAACAACTCATCCTAGCATTGTAAATGCATTAAGCAACTTAAGACCATTATGGGCAACCACTAGGGAGATAAATGGGGTTATATATGAAGGGAACTTAAATAGAAAGCTGTAAAAGGTCAAGCGATTTTGAAAAATTATTATGGCATTTCAATCAAAGGGATATTTGTACCACCTAATTTATGACATGTGGCATCGTGATAAATTATCATTCCATTTGTGATATTATAGTGACACTTACCATTTTCAACATTAATAGAAGGTGTGAAAGTTGGCTTTTCAAAGTCATTGTTAAATGTCCATTGAGCATTATTCATGTTTGGACGTTTAGTGTTTATCAAATGCATTGATTCACACCCTTGACACCAATGAGTGTAATCACCATCAACTGTTGTTGTTCGTATTATTCTCATTATTGTGATTTCCTAAGGTCTACTTGATTAACTATATCGAACTGAATTGCGTTCTTAAGAGTTGTAACTTCTAAGTTAGACGTAACAAGTATATCTAAATAATATGTGTTTGGAATAAGACTAGCAGAATCTAGTAAGAAATAGTAATAATTATTGGCCATTTCAACTGGTTGGAAGTCGATTACCGTTAATTCTGAAGCTCCTTCAGACACCCATAACCTATATTTCAATCCGCTTATATTTTGTGTTTGTTCAACGGTGTATGGTATTCTAGCTGATATTATAATTTTTCTTATTTCTTTAGAGGTTATGCGTTCTTTGTTTTGAAGACCACTAACATTAACAGCAACTTTTCTAGGTAACATATCACTATTACCAATATTATAATAACCTATTGAATTTTTGATAACAAAATTAAGTTCAATATCTGGTCTAGCATTACCACCAATAGTTATTCCACTCCATACATCACTGTACATTGTGTTATCATTGGTAGGATTGGTTGGGACAGTGATGTCGATTGAATATACTCCTTTGGTTACATGGGTAACAGCACTAGAAGTGTAAGCTGATAATAGAACGTCATTTTGATCTAATATATTAACACTAGGGTTAAAATCCAAATTAGTTGGGTTTCCAGCTAGGTTAACGTAAAGGTATAACTTACTAGGTTTGTCTAAATAAAAGTCGTTCCTATCGTCTGTAATGTGGTTAGAATAGATAGTTTCAACAAATGGTTCATAAAAGGTTTGTGTGTTGTTGGTAAAAAAGCCAACATACTGAAGGATGTTTGTATTCAATAATTCAATTGGTCTAGAATATGCTACTCCAAGGCCATAATTGGTATCTCCAGTTAAAACACCGTTAACATAAGTTGTTATATCTATTTCTAAATTTTCGTTTCCTTTATCGAAGTGTTGAGTGCCGATTGTAATACCGCTTGATGAGCCAGAGTAGACACCAGTACCACCAGACCAATTAAAACCTGTTTGAGAGTTTATCCAATTAGATGGACCATTAGAAAAGGCGTTATCACCATTTAAAAGTACAGCTGGGGTGTAATCATAACCACATCCATTATCCCAAGGTTGATTTATTTTGAAGATTATTAGGTCGAAAGAGCTTGCTCTATCTTTATCCTCCATAGTACCATTTAAAAGAGCTGTATCAAATGATGCAGTATTGGTCATACGAAGAGTATGAGTTAATTTAGATAAGTCAGTAAAGGTACCGCCAGTGTATAAAGATTTAAGTCTTGTTTCATCGAAATAAAATAAAAATCTGCTATATTTTCCACTTCCAATATCACCACCATAGAATAGCTCAGATACTGGATTAAGGCCAGTATTAACATTAGTGCTTTTTACAATAGTGTTATTTTTGTCGAAATATGTACGTATTACCATTGGTTTGTTTTATAATAAATATCTAATAATCTTAATTGATTCGAATGTTTTTTGATAACATTTGTTGTTCTAGGTCATCGGCTTTAGCCTTAAACGCAGCTAGAGCTTGTTTGTTTCCAGAAGCGGTTAAGTCAGTGGCTGGTGCGCCACTACCATTATGAACATGGGCAAACAGAGCATCTTTAAATAACCTTAAGTATTGTAATAAAATATCACCAAATGGTAATTGATGAGCTTCTTCTAATATTCTAGCTAACTCGTCATCACTTATAAGATTATCTGGGTTGGTTAGATTGAATCTAGGATTACCATTTTTGTGTGTTAACAAGTTAATTTTGTTTGATATTACATTTGTTACTGTTCCTTTTTCTTCTTCTTGTTGGTCAGATTTAGGTGTTACAATTACATCATTTTTAATTTGAATGTACCCTTGTGTTTTAGAGTTATAAACAAATGGAAAAGGATTATTTGTTGTTTCTTTAACTGATTCAAATTTACCAGCTCGTAAAACTATTTCATTTGTTTTTTGAGTAATATCAGTATTGAACCTACCTTGTATACTAACATCTGATGGGTCTGGAAATATACCTTTTAATTGAGGGATTGTTGCCACTGAGACTTTTGGGATTGTACTACCAAAAGAAAACCCAGCCAAAGCTGTTATATATAATGGGTCAAAATTTAATTGTTGTGGTTGTGATATTATTGGCCCTAAAAATAATCTATCAGCGTGTTTTTTCTCTTTGCTAAAAACAAAAATAAAAACAGCTTCTTTTGGTTTAGGTTGTCCTCCAAAAAATTTTGGTAATAACGGAAAGGCCCAAGGTAAATCAGTATCTAGAACACCATCATCACCACCTCTAGACCTTGGTCCTTTTATTCTCACTTGTATTCTACCTAAATAATTAGGGTCGTCAACATTAACTACTTCACCTATTTGCGCTAGTTTAAAGTTGTCTATTGTTTCATAAACACTTTTTCCACCTCTAGCGGTTTTAGCCGTTCCTTCATCTATAAAATACATTTACACTTCTCCTTTTAATCTTTTTACCAATAATTTGTTTGCTTGGTCAAAACGTTTTTCTAGTTCTTCCAATTTTTCTAAAGCCTTAAGCATTTTTAATTTTATTGCTTCATGGTCGGCTTCATATTGTTTAACTTGAAACAATATCTCATTATTGCTCATTTCTTCTAATTTTTTTGTTGAATTACCCATTCTAGTTTTTTATTTATTTCTTTTACATCATTAATAATTATTAAATGTATGTTATTTTTCATACAATATTCTAATTTAATTTTATCTCTTTTTTGTTGTTTTTTAAAATTTTCGTCTCCTCCCCAATATGGTACTGAAATATAATGTTGTTTACCGTTAAATTCAATACATGTATTATATTTTTCAATGAAAAAATCAAATGGTAATGGTTTTTTATCTCTACAATCAGTGAATCTACGCTGCCTAATAAAATTAATATTATTTTCAGTTAGATAGAGAGTTATTTCTCTTTCACCTTTTGATTCTTTACATATTGGACAACTAACTCCTTGTAAATGATGGTCAGCTCTTTGTTCGAATTCACCATGTATTGGACACACTATTTTAATTTTAATTTTATTATTAAGATAATAAATTTTAGAATAATCATATTTATCACCATGTATTAGTCTAGCTTTTTCGATAAAAAGTTCTTTATTTAAATTTTTATTACCACATAAAGAACACCCATTACCTGTTAAATGGTCATTAGGTATTTGATTAAATTCGCCATGTATTGGACAGACTATTTTAATTTTAGTTTTATTATTAGCGTAATTAACTAATGAATAATCATATTTATTACTATGTTTTATTTTAGCTTTTTCAATAAAACTTATTTTAGCTTTTTTATTGTTATTATTACATTCATTACATCCGCTACCTGTTAAATGGTTATTTAATATTTGCTCAAATTCACCATGTATTGGACAGACTATTTTAATTTTAGTCCGACTATTAATATAATTAACCTTAGAATAATCATATTTATTACTATGTTTTATTTTAGCTTTTTCAATAAATTTTAATAATTTAGTTTCCATATTAATAAATATCTAACAAAATCGAAAAAGTCAGCTTCCATTTGTTTTATTTCAAATAGAATTTCATTGTTTGATTTGGTTTCTAAATCGTTCATATAACATTATCTAATTATACCATTACCAACACCTAGAGCTGTAGTTGCACCTTGAGAAACAACTGGTGCCCCTAGATTACCAACACCTACTGTACTAACTGATACACCAGGTGGGATAACAACATTAACAACTGCTTCAGTGTGTAATGAATTTATTATTTCTTCAATTCTAATTGCTTCCATAGCTTCTTCAACGTTTGGACCATCAGCAAATACATTACCTACTTGTCTACCAGCTTCGGATTGTCTAGATATTATTCTAGCAGCCACTGCTTGAGATGACATTCCTGGTCTTAATTTTGCACCAACAAGAATCAATGGTGGTGGTAATGCGCTAACTGGTGCATCTGGAATGGAGAATGCGGTTAGTATTAGATTTAAAACACCGCTAATAGAACTTAAGCTGAAGCTTGAAGTAGTTGTAGGTGCTTTTTTATTTGTATTTTTGTAACTCATTATACCGAAACTAATCCTGTTATTAATCTAAGTGTTTCTTGTGGTATACCAACAAGGCTTAGTAATTGTGCTAATTGATTCTTACCCTTTTCTATTTCTTTTTTAGCTGCTGCTGCTGCAACCAATGTGGCGATTTGTTTAAGGGCAATTGCAATTAATATTTTTATTATCATACCAGAAATTTTCTTGGTCATTGAATGAATAAGATTTTTATTCTTTTTGATGAAATCAATTGCATCACCAAATGTAGCTGTAGGTCCGTATATTATCTTATAATTTATAAGAAATATCATAACTACTTTAGGACTTAATACAACCCCAACAATTGCTTTGATAAGATTATTTATTATTTGTTGTATAAAATTTAATTTAATAGAAATGTGGTCAGTAGTGCTTGTAGCGTTAATTGTATTTTGGTTCGCCATTTTATCTAGATTGGTGCTGATAACATCTTTCTTTTGTTGTGTTGTTGTTGCCGCACTCATTTGAGTGTTAAAATCAGTTAAAAATGAAACTGGAACACTAGCAGCAACTTTGTTACAACATTCTAATTTAACAATACCTTTTTTTCTAAGGTCAGCTTCTTGTTGATGAACGTATACTTCGTCATTCGTAAAGGTAAAATAATTATCATCAATTGTATCGTCAGCATCAGAATTAATCATAGAATCAACAACGTTATTTATCTTAGCATCATTTTCTAATTGCTTGGTTGTTTTATTAATACTAACAGCAACTGAACCAAAAAGAATATCAATGATTCTATTTACAATACCTTCTGAATTAAATAGGGTTAAACTATCGATAAAATTATTATTAAGGTCTGTAAGTGTTTTACTATTATAACTAGAATTAGCTTTTATCGTAAAAGTATTATTTGGATTACCACCAGTACCAATTGAATTAAAAGTTATATCAAAAATATTAGCCCATGTAAATGTCGTTCCATCATTTTGAATAACGCCATATAAGAATGTATTAAAATCGGTGCTATTTGTTAGGGGAGTTGTAATATTATTGTACATGAGTTTACCGCCTATTGAATTAGGGTCGGTTTTAAACATATCTAAGAAATCAATCTTATTAACGTCTATTACAATACCTGTACCTGTTGACTTAATAAACGCTGGTAAGCTAGGGTCAACACCACAGCTTACAATATCTTTAAGACTAGTTTTAAGTGCTTTTTTAATTTCTCTTTCAATATCAGCTAAAGAGTGTGTTAGTATATCGACAAGAACAACTACCAGTGCGGCATATCCAATAAGTGATTTGATAAGGTCAGTTAGAAAGGTGATGGTATTACCACCATTGTTAACTGAAGGAAATGATGAACTGGTTTTTAACTTAGGTAATCCTTCGGTTAAAGTAGTTGCAGCCGCAATATTTCCAAAAATCTTTTTCTTTTTGTCGATAATTGACATGATTATTCAGCATCTATTTCAGTTTCATTATTTTCATTTTTATCTTTCTTTAGCATTTCTCTAATTGATTTAAAATCAGTTACTGATGCTGTGCCACCGCTTCTTTCTGAAACGGCTGAACCAATATCACCACGATTTTTAATTATATCACTTTGGAGTTTAGCTAATTCTAGTTTGATTCTAATACCAGATTCTTTAACCTTCAAAAGGCCAGCTTTTTCTTTAGCTATTTTTGTTAAGTCATCTACATCTAAGTCTGTTTGAGGGATGCTAGTAGATAATTCATTGATAGTTTTTTGACTTTCTGATATTTGTAAGCAAGCATCGTTGTATGTTTCTTGCATCAATCCAGATAATGAATCATTATCATTTATTTTAATTTCTTGTTTTCGTTTTCTTGGCAAAATTTCTAAGTTTTAATTAATTGTTATTTTATCACCCTTATTTATGTTTCCTTCATAGATAACTCCGTTTATTTCTCTTGTTGTTGCCCATAGGGGTTGTAGATTAGATAATGCGTTAACAATATGTATCGGAGTTTCTTTATCGAAACTAGATAACGGTTTCTTGTGGTCAATATGCCATTCACCATAATTATACCAAGACATACCATCAGTGAATAGAGATTCTAAATGTAGTTTAAGGTCAAGTGCTGAGTAACCAAGTAAATCAATTGTTTTACCTTTTTTCTTTCTATCAAGTCTTTTAAGTGTGTTTTTTAAAAATAATCGCCATTTTAATGTGTATGAATTTTTATTATAGTTATAGCGATATTTTTTACGTTCTTCTGTTTTTTCCATGTCTCTATAATATTGAATATTTTCATCGTAGTATTTTCGTTTTTTTTGTTTAGCTTCTGGTTTAGTATTATAAATAGATTGGTAAGTTTTGTTTTTTTCACTATTAGCTAATCTGTAATTTTTGTTATTTTCAATTATCGTAGTTAAATTATCTTTTTTGTATATGGACATGTAGTTTCTAGTACATAATTTACATGTATTCCTAACACCATTAGAACAAGGTTTACACTTGGTGAACTCGTTTAACGATTTCGGTAGGTTACATTTATTACATATTTGGTTCATATACATATAAATACCTCGATTTAAGGTTTTATTGCAATTTTTCTACAAACCATGATGTTTTAAAAGCTCATAAAGCTCTTTATAGCGTTTCATAGCCAATCTAATATCTTTTGTTGATAAATTGGTGTAATTACGCATGGTTTCTAATACAGAATTCTTATTATATTTAGACCCACCATTCATAGATTCGAATGTTGTTTCCCAATGTTCTAAAATTTCAATGAGGGCTAAACCAACTTTTCTTTCGTTTTCACTTAATTTTTTCTTTGGTAGTTGGGTCTCATCGTTTAATTCAACCTTGATATCATCTATTAATTTCTTGATAAAGTTATCCATGGAAAAAGTGTCCCCATCGATAACGTATGTTAAATCATCTCGTTCCTCAATACTTTGTAACACATCCTCATATGAGGATGTACTTTTCATGTATTTATCATCTTTGATTATTAACCCAAGATTATAATTCTTTATAATGGTGCCAAAATATGAATAAGCTTTTTTACCTATATTTGTTTTAAATCTATGAGCCTTGGTCATAAGAAATGAAAAAGTATCGATATGTTGTTCTTCAAATGTAAATCCTTTTCTATATAGTTTATATTTTCTGATGATTGAATCAATCATCTTTGATATTGGTTCATTTAGCCATTTATTAAAAATAATGTCTCTATTAACTACATCAATGATTATGATTGTTGCTTCAGCAACATCAACATTACTAGTAATATTAACACTATTTTCTTCTATATTACTTAATAATATATCAACATCTATATCAATAAACTTACTATCATTACCATAATGTTTAGGATTAGGTATTTGATAGGAAACGTCAACCATTACATTTTTACCTAATTTGTGGTATATTGTAATCGGTTTGTTTCTTACTAAGGTTACTTTTTGAATATCTCTGAATTCTAAAAATTTAATTACAGCTTCTTCTTCTTCTGAACCAAAGTACATGTCGTTTTTCCTTTTACGTCCTCGTTTGGTTATCATTTATGCAGTTTGAACTTGATATGTTATTTCTCTGTCTTTTGGCATAAAGCTTTCTTTTTTAGCTGTTGATAACCACCATCTAGCTTCTACTGGGTCTAATGTTTCTTTATAAGTCGCAAACAATGAACCAGGTCTTTGATTTACATGTTTATAACCAAATTTTGGGATAACCATGATCTTAACTGATTTGAATGTCATACGTAATAAAAATTCATATATGAAAGTCAATTTAATATTACTTTTCAAACCACCAAAGTTTTGAAAGGTAGATTTTTTTACAACCATACCATCAATATTAAAGTTTTGATAAGCTAATAAAGCATCATTGTTAAGGAATCCTAATTGTTCTGCAAAGCCACTAGCCCAAACAGCTTCATTTGTGAAACCAATAAATTGTTGTATGTTATCCACATCAACCACAATAGGTAAAAAGATATCTACATCTGTGTGTGCTGCTCTGTATTCAACTACATTCTTAAACCAAATTTTAGCGTATTCATCATCGAATTCTAGAATAGAAACCCATTCTGATTTTGATTGAGCAACACCCAAGTTTACTTGTGATGCAAAATCAGTTTTACCTTCATTCTCAACAATGGTAACTGAATCTTTATAGTCGCCATAATCAAATGCTTTAACAAATGAGCTAACTTCACCACCTTTAGGTACTACGATAACCAGTTCGTCTGGTTTTACTGATTGGTCTTTAACACTTAGTACAGCATTGCCGAATAATAATTTTGTTGTTTCATTCAATTCATGAATTGGTAGTATAACGCTTATATTATTTTTTTCAATCATATTTTATTATTTTTATTTTTTTGTTATTTTTAGCAGCATTTTTATTACCAAAATGGCCACTTTTTATTATTGTTATTTTATTTTCAATTTTACCTTTTTTTCTTAACCATATAAAACCTTTAGCTGTTAGGTTTAATTTATCAAGAGTTAATTGTATTTGTCTATCACTGATACCCATTACCTCTTTAACTTTTACTATTGATGGCCAAATATTAACTAATTCACCTTTTCTGTTGTATTGTAAAATTTCAATAGTTCTAGTATCAATATATGGTTTAATCTTATCATTATATTCATAAGACCAAATAAACCCACGATAACTAAGAATTTTACCTTTACAAGCTTTCATTATACCACTTGAATCAAAGTTTAATATTCTTTTAACTTCAGCTGCTGATACCCATTCTTTAATAAAACCACCATCTTTATTATATTGATAAACATGGATAGTATTAAATTTTGTTTTACCACCAGTACCACCATCAGCTATATTATACCCTAACGTTGTTGCTGATAAAACATTAATCCAAAATTTTTCTCTCTCATTCAGTTCTTCTCTAGTTTCACAGGTTTCAAGCACTTCTTTTTTAAAGTTTTTCCTACCATTTTTATTTATTGCTAATTTTAAAATTTTACCAGAACCTAAATATTCTGGATTGTTCTTCTCATCTTTACCCACATAGTATTTACCATTTATTAAGTTTGTTGTTTTATATATAATCATAAAATCGTTTTATATAAATATCACAAAACTGGAAGAAATACTGAAATAATTGTTATTTATTTATGTGTGATAATAAAATGTCTCTAAGATGTTTTATGTAATCAAATAATGTGTCATCAAGGATTACTGATATATTGTTTTGTTCGTTCATATTAATTAATTTTAATTAAGCGTTAGTTTCTTCTTTAGATTCTAATTGTTTTTCTAAGTTGGTTAATATACTGTTTAATTCAACTGTTCTGTTAGCAACCAAGCCATTATAAACATCACTAAGTGCTACTTTTTGTTTCTCTGGTGTATATGTACCTTGAGTTTCTTTCATTCCATTGATTAAATCAGCTGGAACTGAGTCTTCTAACCAAATCTTCATGTATGTTGCAATAAGTTCTGGAATATTTATTGTTGTGTTGGTCCAAACACCATTGTTTCTAATAACTAAATTACCAGCTTCATCTTTGGTTTCCATCCATTCTGGAATTAGATTTGGCATTTTACCGATAACTGGTGTACTGCATTCAATTGCTTCTAATGGGAATGTACCGAAACCAGCAGTGTCATCCATCCAGACAGCAAGACAAGATTTGGCTAATTCTCCAGCGAATACTTGTCTTGGAAGACCTCTTAATTCTTTAAATGTAATCCATTTATAAATTGGATATTGTAAATAGAATGATTTAGCAATTTTGGCAGCATCACCTGGGTTACGAGTTAGAATACTAACAACTGGCATTTTAGGTTTATCGCTATTCTTAAAATAACTAGGAATAGACACTGGAACAATATGTGTTTTAATACTAGGGAATAAATTAGATAAGTATTGTGCTTGTTTAACGCTTGTAGTAATTACATCATTAAAACCATAATCTGTGTTCCATCTTTTACCAATTGGTAAAAGTTCTAATAAGTAATCATAACTTTGAGAGAATACAATTTTCTTACAAGGGAATCCTTTAACTTGGTCCATCACATTAGAAAATATTTCTGGTATAATAATAAAATCAGCTGGAGTAACATTTAATTGTTGACTTTCAATTGATACATGCGGTAATGCTGCATATTCTTCGCCAAGCCATTCAGTTATTCCATTTCCATTATCATCACCTTTTAATTTATAATCATTCTTTTCATGAAGAATAGCAGCTTTGAACCCCAATTCGTTTAAAACTTTAACATGTTCATATATGTTAGCAATACCAGCTGTCGGGTTACCTTTAGTATCTAATGTGAAGAAATATAAGCTAAAATCTTTATTCTCTAATTTTTCAAGGACAGTTTTAATTTGTGTTATTTGTTCTTGAACTTTTTGTTGTTTTTCATCCATGTTTGTTTATTTTAAATTAATCGTTATTGTTTATAAGTTTTATTGTTAATTATACTTGTTTATTAATCTTTTCATTAAAAACTATTCTTTTTCTTTTAAGATACCATAATTATATAAGGTATTAAAAGCTAATTTTACTGATAATGGTGTTTTCCCTAGTGCTCTATCAACTCCCATAGTCGTGTCAGTTTCTTCATCGTAATCTATCAATACTTCAATCATCATTCTGATAACATCATATTTTGGGCCATCTATTTCTTTACCTCTAACGCTTTTTGTTTCATTTAATTCTACACCGTTACTTACACCATCTGGACCAAATACTTCTTTCTTTTCAAAAAGAGTAACCATATCAGTTGGTTTTGAACCCTTAGGTGTTATTGCTTTGTCTAATGCATCAATATCGATGTAGTAAATTATTCCACCAAATTCTATCATATTAATTTATTTCTTCGTAAGTTGTTATTTTTGTATTTAGAATTTTATTTCTAAGGTCTATATCTTTGATGAAATCAATAATTGAATCAATTTCGTAATCAGCTGGAACATCTGTATTATAAGATGCTTTAACTTTAACGCTAATTTTACCGCTAGGTTTTGATTCAAGTGTTTGAGGGTTTGCTGTAATTAATACATCAACATCATTCCATTTGTCTTCATAAGCTGTAACAAATCTAACATTATTAGCACGACAACCAGTTTTAGATAAAAAGAAATATGTTGAAGGGATTGCTTTATTAGCTTCACGGCTAATCAATTCAACTTGGTGTTCACCTTCATCATTCATATCCATGATAAAGTTATTAAAATGGTTCATTAAACCATCTGACATTTGGTCTGCATGGCCAAAAATTTCTAAGGCTGCTTCTAAATAAAGAAACGTATTAAGTTTTGTAATGTCTTCAAACTTATAAAAGTCGATTAAGTTAAAGTTAGTTACTTCACCTTCTTTGATATCGCATGGTGCGATATACTTGTTGTAGGTATAAGTTACTTGCCCGATATAATCTCGTAGAACCTCGTTCAACCCAATACCTATGCGAGCCATATTTTTGTTTTCATATTTCTTATTATTTTAAATAAAGATATTAAATATCACAAGTATGTAAAGTATTAAATAAATATTTTTAATAATACTTTACTTTTCTTAAAAATTCGGTATATTTATTAGAAACAAACAAATATTTATGTGGACAAAATATGAAGAAAATAAATTAATTGACCTATACCCTAACATGTTAAACATTGAAATAGGGGTATTGTTAAATAAAACAAAATCATCTGTTGACGGTAAAGCCCATCATTTAGGGTTAAAGAAATCACCAGAATTTTTAAGAAAAGTTAGTTATATCGGTAATTCAACTAGAATAGCTAATGGTGGTAGAAATTTGACCTTCGATATATTGAAGGGAATTGCATCTAACTATAAAACTAGAATAGATTTTATCAGAGGTGATGGCCCAGCATATCAAGCAGCCAGACATAAAGGTATTTTAGATGATATATGTAAGCATATGACAGTAATGAAATTCAGTATCCCACAATTAATACTTAGGGAGATACTTGATACAATATTTGAAGTTAAGGGTTCATATAACAATCGAAAGGTTATAAAACCTTATGAAATAGATATATACTACAAAGAATTTAATTTAGGTTTTGAATACCAAGGTCTAGCTTGGCACTTAAATAATAAAAACGATGTTATTAAGTCTAAGATGTTAAAAGACTTGGGAGTTAATCTAATCTATATTCATGAATATAATGGTAGTAGAAACTATGAAAATGATATAAAGAAACAATTAATAAATAATCTTAAATTAATAAATAAATTGACCAACAAACAAATAACTAAAAAAGATATTATGAATTGTAAAATTAAAAACATATATTTAGAACTTTATAACAAAGAAGAATTAATTCAGATAGTTAGAAATTATAATACTTTTAATGAATTTAAGTTAAAAGAATGTAGTATCCATCGAAAATTATGTAAGATGAAATTAATTGATGAGGCGACATCTCACATGACTGATAAAAAGATACATAAATTAAACTATTTAGATAAAGATATTACAAATATTGTGAATAAATATAATAATTTAACTGATTTTAGGCGAAATGAATTAAGGTTATATAAACATATAAAAAGAGTTGGTAAAGATTACTTATTAACTAATCTAAAACGTAAAGAAGCTTTTAGTATTAACGATATTAAAAATAAGATAAATGAATATGTAAATAAAAGTGATTTTATTAAAAATAATGAGAAGATGTATAAATATATTAGAGTCAATAAATTAACACATATGTTAAAAAACAATAAAATAAATTTGATGTTATAAATTATTTGAATATGGTTAAAAATCTTTGTATAATCGACTTTTTATTTGAATCCACTATATTATTAGGTTTATTACCAGTATTTGATTTGTCTATATCTTCTTTAAATAAATCAATAAAATAACCTGTAAGCCTATGTCTAACTATATCTTCTTTGGTGAATTCAATAATTTCAACACCATTAGATGGATGTTTTTTGATTTTATTAACCAATTTAGATATTGAACTCTCTTTCTTATTTTTAATATCTATTTGTTCGATATCCCCAAGAAGTATTATTTTACTATTACTACCTAGTCTAGTTAGTATTGTTTTTATATTGTCATGTGAAATATTTTGTATTTCGTCAACTAAAATTATTGAATCATCAATATTGATACCCCTTAAATACGCAATAGGAAGTGTCTCGATATATTCTAATTCTCTAAGCATTATTGTGTTCTGTTTCCCTATTATTTTTTCAAAATTATGGATAAATGAATAAATAAATGGTTCCATTTTTTCTTGAAGAGAGCCTTTCAAAAATCCAATTTCTTCAGATTTTAAAGTTGTTACTGATTTAATTATAACTATTTTTTTATAACCTAAATTAGATTTAAGTAGTTTAATGGCTTCAGATACAGCAATGAACGTTTTTCCAGTCCCAGCCACGCCAGTACATATTGTAACATCATTATTTTTGATAGATAGAGACAGTTTCTTTTGAGTTTCATTTTTATATTTTATATCTATCTTAATTATAGATAATATATCCAATGTTTTTTTTTGTTTTTGACTCTGTATGGTGTTATTCTCATTTTTCTTGTTTTTTGGGTTTTTAGGCATATGTGTTTTATTATAAATATCTTACTTGGTTAGAATATTTAAAAATTTTAAAATTTAAGCTCCCAATTTTCCCAAACAAATGGAAATCTCCAAGTCAAAAAATGTGTTTTTGATAAATTATTAGCAATTGATTCATATTCATTGTTTTCTTCTCCTTGAAATAAATGAAATTGAACTTGAATATTTTTTATTTTTGTTATATTATTTGTTATTATTAAATGTTTAAGTATTGGATACTCAGCTCCTTCAACATTTATTTTTAATAAATCAATTTTATCATTTTGTATTAAATTAAAGATATCGCTTGCTGGTATTGATTTGACGTTAAAGCTTGATTCATTATAAAAAATTGATGCTTCGGATTCAAAAACACCAACAGTTATTTCTTCATTTTTATCCGTAACCGCAGTACAAAAAGTCTCATAACCTTTAGCTCTTAATTCAGAACAAAAGGAATCAACTAATTCAAAACAATAAATTTTAGGTGAATATTTTTGTCTTATTAAATCCGACCAATTACCATGTCTTGCACCTAAATCAACTACAATTGAATTATTATTTAAGTTATAATTTATTCTATAGGTATTATCACCATTTACTTTTTCCCATTCTGAGGAATTTGAGGGTTTAATTTTCATATTTTTTTTATATATTCAATGTTATTATAATATTGGATTATTTCTTGTTTATTCAGTACAGATAATGAGTTATATATATTATTATTGTTACTAAAATATTCGTTAGTCGAGTCACTGAAATTGGTTCTTAAATGTTCAAAATGATAAACTAAATTATTTATTCTAATTATTTTATAATCTAATTTCATAAATCTTTCATATCGTTCAACATCTTCTGGGCCGTATCCAATAAATAACTCATTTTCACCACCAGCATTTTTATATTTTTTAGTGTTTAGAAATATACAATGACCATATTTTGCATTCCATAGTATAAAATCATCATTAGTAATTAAGTTTAAATCATATTTTTCATGAAAAATATTTCTATTAAAACTAGTTGACACCATTTTTTGATACATACCGTCACCATATGGATAAACAACATCATATTCCATATCTGAAATTAATTTCTTTGCTTCAATATAAGTATCAATAGGTAAAACAACGTCTATATCATAATTTACGACTATTGGTGTCGAAACTAAATTTAACATTTCATTTATTTGCCTAGTTCTATGGTACAATTTTAAGTCTGATTGTTCAATAATATGTTTAATTTCTAGATTTTTAAATAAATCTAGAAATTGTAATTTTGAATCACCGTTAGTTAATTCATGAATAATAACATTTGTTTTAAAATGATGGTTTAAATAACCTAACACTGTTTTAGCGTTTCTAAGTCTATCATCAGACTCAATACAAACTGGTATCATGAATGTAACTGTTTCTAAATTATGTGTTTTCATTTCATGGAAACGTCTTTCATCTATTTGTGCTGTTTCACAACGTTCTTTCGTAATGTCTTTTTTTAACATTTTCTTGATTGTAATTTTTTATTTTTTATTTTTTCAACATGTCTTTCAAATACGATTCTTGTATTCTTTTGGTTAGCTTCTAATTGCCAAGCTGCTGGTTTTCCATTTATTCTTGTACCACCCCAATTAGGTTCTGAGATGTAATCTATCAAATAACACCCAACAACCTTATTTAATGTTTCTGACATTCTAAAACATAAATCATGGTCATCCATATCTAAAGGTGCAAATGTTTCATCGAAAAAACCTAAATTTTTAAAATCATTATAATTTATAGCTAATGGCCCTCTATTAACACATTGTCTTATTGCAAATATATCACGTGATATTGTATGTTTATTAGCATGGTCAACATGGTTTAATATATCACTCCATTCATGATTATTATTTTCGGTAGTTAATAGGTGTTTTGATGAATGATTGATTTCCCAATTATGTGCACAATTTGCTGTTACAGCAAATACATCGTTAAATTCTCTAAAAGGTTTTGTTAATCTATCGTTCCAGTTTTCTTCATTTATAACCATATCATCTTGAATTATAATTGCTATATCATAAATTACTTCTTTTAATCCAACATTATTTGCCTTAGTTTCAAAAACATCTGGTGTTTCTATTATTAAAATATTTAAGTCTGGATTATTTATTTTAAATTCATTAACTATTTTTGATGATTCATCAGTACAACCATCTAATACTATTATTAGTTGATAGACTCCATGTGAAAATTTTTTAATACTTTCAATAACTCGTGAAATTAAAAAACCCTTATTATGAACTGTTAATATAAAGGATTGATTATTGGTTAACATTACAGGTAATAAAATTTCTAAGATTATTATTTATATTTAATTTATATTTTATTGCTAAATTAGTTAAGATACTTTGGTCATGACGATGGTCTATAAAATTGGTTAAATTTTCTCCATGTATGTTAGGCATATCAGTAAGAATATTTTCATTCTTACAATAATATAACCATTCATTCAGTATTTCTATAATTTTATCTGTTTTTTTAAAGGATAAAATACCAGCCTCTAATTGAGTCTGATTATGGTAATTTTTATTATCACATCCCATTAAAATAAAGCAATCTCTTTTAGTCCAAAATCTTTGAGCGTATACACCTAATGTTAATAAAGAATCTGTTTCATTTTTAAAATTATCCTTTAAAAAATTAATTAAATTATATTTAAAGGTATCACCACAATCCAAATAACAAATAATATCACCGTATTCAATGTTTTTAAATGTTTCTAAAATAATATATGGTTTCCATAACCAATACCCAGCACCTCTTTTTTCATCTAATATTGTTTTATTTTCTAAATAAAATTCAGTTTTAATTAACCATTCTCTATTATACCCATAAACACCATCGAAAATCTTTTCCGCCTGTTCATTTAATTTTTTTTGATGGAGTTCATATTTTTGGTCAGAATAAGTAATAAAATAAGTTTTCATAGTTAAATTTTTATCATATTTTTAGTGTATAAATCATCCAATTTATAATTACTATAATTAGCACCAAACCAGTTTTTTGGTGCTATTATTTTTTTATTTTTATTTTTACATAAATAACTACTCCACCAACTAAATGAACTATTAGAAATGATATGGTGGTCACATAAAGTCATCACAGTAAAATCTATAAAAGATGATTTAGATTTTATAATTGTAAAATTTTTACTATTACCCCAAATACCAACACACCATTCTATATCATCTGAACAAATAACAAAATGATAATTATCTTTATCTCCGAGTTCTTTAATAGCGGATTCAATATATTCAACACCATTAATTGGGTGATAATCACTTAAAACAAGATAATCGCTTCTTCTAATATGTATTGAGACTAATTCTTTATTAGTTTTTGGTAATAATTCTTTAGCTGAAGTAACTAAAGATTCTTTTATTTTTAAAATATTTAATATTTTTTCTTTACAATGCTCAAAATATTTTTCGCTTTGAAAATAACCATTTAAACTGCAATTATCATTTATTTTGAATAAATCTTCATCAAAATGGAAAAATCTTTCACTTACAATATTATTTATAATAATTTCATCAGTAAAATATTCATCATTAATATCAAAGCAATTAACTATATCTAATTTAGCCATGAAAGGTTTATTATCATTTGTTTTATGTTCTAAACTAAGTAGAATATTTTTTTTGGGGAAACCAACTTTATAACCTAGTTTATCAGCAATTCCAATTGTTGCAGCAAATTGAAATAACTGATTACCAAACCTACCATTATATCCTATATTGTTACATGTTATCATTATTAAATATTTTTAAAATACAACTTATCATATTTTGGCATCGACCTTATTTTATCAGCAACAAGATTTACCTTAACTAGATTAACTTTATGGTCATTTAATGGGTTATCACCGTTGTAAATATAAGTTATGTCTTTGATGAAATGATAGTGTTCATCTCCAGCCATTTCAAGCATAGGGAACATAAATGCTAAGTCTCCAGTTACAGACCAATAAGTACCTGTTTCATCTTTCAAATCTTCTTGTTTGATATTTCGCCATAAAAATGCTCTCCATGTTCTTAAATGAGAACATGTCATCTCGGCACTTCTTAAATTTTCATTAATTTTTTGTTTAGAAGAAAACCCAAATTGTCCGTTAGCATATCTGAATGAACCATTGGTTATCCAAATATTTTGGTCTTTATAAATCGAGTCTACTAGTTCTAGCGTTTTAGCATTAGACAACCAATCATCTCCATCAATTTCGACTATAACTTCATTATCATCAATATCTGGATTATTTCTAATAACTTGGTCGTAATTACCTGGTTGATAGAACTTTACATTATTTTTAATCAATATAAATCTATCATCCAATTGAATCATTTCTTTAATCAGTTTAACTGAGTTGTCTGTTGATATATCATCAGTGATATAACATTTAAAATCAGTATGGGTTTGTCCCATAATTGACCCTATACATTTTTCAATGTATTCTTCAGCATTATATAATGTTGTTAATATTATCATTGTTTTTTCTTTTCTTTGTTTTTATATTTCTTATCTAGCTCTTCCATTCTATATTCGTCTAGTATCTCTCTACCGTTGATGATAACTTCAGCTTTAAACTTGATAACATAATGACCATTAAACTCGATTATCTTATCAAATGATTTGATATCGTATTGATATTCTAAAAAATCATCAGCACCCATTGTTTTATAAGTTCTGAACCCAACCTTTATAATATCTAGTAGTGTCGAAGTTCTAGGGTTTTCAATTGCTTTTTTAATATCACTAATAAATAATCTAGAACGTCTATTATATTCATCTGGATACATGCTAACGTAAAATTCTAACAACCTTTCAGTCTTACCAATATTTCTAACATGAAGTTTCTTGGTGTAAGTTTCTAACTCAAACTTAGGTAAACCTTCTCTATGAATTTTTATTGGTAGCTCACTTTTTGTTGTTGCATAATACTCTTCACCTTGTATTTCACCATGTGTTGCACTAACAATTTCACCATTATCGTCATAATTAAGTGTAGCTTTATCTAGAATATCTAGATTAATATTATCCATCATATCATTTCCACCACTTACAATTGGTGTATTATCAACAACCATATCCAATGAATATTTATCTATGCTATCAGTTTTAATTTTATCTAAACCACGTTTTTTATCTGTCTTTCTAACTCTGGTTATTGGCATGTTGTTTTCATCATAACCAACAATTTCGGCTGTTACACCTTCAGTCGCTTGTAATATTTTATACGTTCTCCATCTAAGGTTCATTACTTCTTCGGTAATGATACCTTGTTTTAATGAATCAGCTAATGTACCTTGGGTGTGCCTACGTTCTTGGTTTACTGGGGTGTCCATTTGTTCTTTGTTTTGCCCTAATGCGTTTTTTTCAACACCAGCCATGGCCAATGATAACATCGCCATTTTTCTTTTCATCCATTTATTTAGACTCATAATTATAAATTTAATATGTTTACCCATTTTTGAATTATTTCTTCATTGGTTAACAGATTAGGTGGGTTGTCTGTAGCTTCATTTCCATGAAATATTGTTTCAGTCGTTTCACATTCATCTTTAACTAAACAAGCAACTTCGCTCTTTGATGAATGATATACACACCCAATCATATCATACATTGCTTGTTTATCTTCTAAAAATCCTTTTACTATCACACTATCACCTACTAGTGGTTCAACATGTGAATGATAATAAGGTGTATTGGGTTCACCGAACAAATAGATTGTTTCACAACCAGCTTCTAATGCTCTACCTATTGAAATATGAGTTTGTTTATTAGCATCAAAACTACCTATAATCCCAGCTACCTTTTCTAAACCTGTTTTATTAGATTTTAATAAAGGAGTTTTAAGATTAGGAATTATTCTAAAAGCATTTTTATAATCACTATGGTAATCTCTATGTTTTTGGTTGATGAAAATAACTTCATCCCAAAAAGGTTTAACCTTACCAACTGGATATAAATCTTTTTCGTGACAAGAAAGTAGTACTTTTTTGACTATAGGTTTTGATGGTTGTTGAAGAAAATGATAAATCACACTATCATCTTTATTAATCTTCAGCGTATCAAGTTTTCCAGATTTACACTTTGACAAATGCCAATCGTGTGGACCATACAATATTGTATCATATCCAGCAGCGTTTAAAGCATTTGTCAAAGCAATAAAGGCAGTTGTTGAACCACCTTTATTTGACCAACCTGTTGCTATTTTAATCATTACGCTAAAATTAATTTATAATCTTCCATCATTTTTTCTCCATTAATACTATCACCTAATTCAACCAATGATTCGTTTATTTCATAACCTTCAATTAATACATCTCTAATGTCTGCGTCTATTGCAATATAACGTTTAACTTGAGGATTAATTACTGGTTCTTCTAATTCTCTATCAGTGCTATGTATTGTACATATTACATCTATGTTTGGATACAATCGTAATAAATGGTCAACAACTGGTTTTTGGTTTAGGTGAATTACATCGAAAGTAGTTTCACTTATCTTATACAAGGTATTTGGTTGTGATACAATATCACCATTTGTTGATTTCAATGACCATTTTCCATCACCTAGTTTGAAACCTGGAGGTTCTTGTAATGAAAATATTTTGACACCCATTTGTTTTAAAGTACCAGCATATTTAGTATCCAAGTTGGTTGTGATTGAAACTTCACAATCTTGTTTATTCAATTCTTTTATTAAATCTAAAACATATTGTTCTTGCGGTGTTTCACTCTTAAGTGATAAACAACCAATCAATACTTTTAATTTTTGACCTTTACGTAAAACTTTTTTAATACTTACAGGTAAATTATCTTTAAAGGTATCGGCAAATTTGATTCGGTTATCGTTCCATTGGTCATTGGTCATACCGATTGATTTATGGTTAACACGAATAGTTGTTATTACACCAAGTTTAACACCTTTTAAGTAGTTCTCAAAACAAAAAGTTACATCATAGAAATGGAATCCGTCAACTGTTTCATTGAAATCAATTTTTATTTTTGTTTTATCAATAGCGAAGAATACACCATCAACAGTTACAACTTCTTCAATGTCTTGACCCATGTCTTCAGAATAGGTTGACAACCAAGATTTGCCCTCGTGTGTGTGTGCCACACGACCATACATTTTTTTAGGATTCTCCCACCATTGACCGCTAGCCGACATAAATTTTGTCCCAGCAACACCAATTATTCCGTATTGTGGGTGTTTACCAAACATTTTAATAAGTTTATGACCCCATTGTTTTGTTTCTATGGTTAAGTCATCATGACAGAATACTACAATATCGTTTGTGGCTTGTTTTAAGCCACGATTATAAATTTGTGTTAATGAATATTCTCCGTTATTTTCATAACATAAAAACTCAATTTTATTATGTAAACCAGATAATTTAATTATGTGTTGTTTAAATTCTTCAGATGGTTTTCTTGTTGAACATATTACTGTTATCATATTTTAATTTTTAAAATTTCATTGATTAATATTTCATTAATCTTATTTTTATCTTTTATTCTAATTAAACGAATATTATTGTATATACAATACTCTGTTTTTATTTTATCTTTTATCTGTAACTCTTCAAATGCAATATCACCACCAAAATGTTTAACTGGTTTGAAGTGTTGTTTACCATCAAATTCTATACACACATGTAAACTAGGTATATAGAAATCAAAAGGTAGTCTTCTTTTATATTTACAATTATCAAATTTGTGTTGTTGTTTAAAATGGATATTGTTTTTAACTAAAAAATTAGAAATAGATAATTCACCTTTTGATGCACTACAATTTGGACAACCAATTCCTTGTAAATGTGAATCTGGTTGTTGTTCAAAACCACCGTGTATTGGACAATATATTAACACCTTTTCTTTACTAGTTTTGTATGTAACTAACGTATAATCATAAAAATCATTATGTACTATTTTAGCCTTTTCAATAAACAAATTAGTGTTTAATTTTAAAGTATCACCACAATTAGGACACCCATTTCCTCTTAAATGAGCGTTTGGTGTTTGCTCAAATTCACCATGTATTGGACAACTTATTTTAACTTTATTTTTTGAATGTTTATAATTAACTAAAACATAATCATATTTATCTCCATGAATTAACTTTGATTTACTAATAAAACTATCATTATCTTGATTTAGGTTATGACATTTAGGGCAATTAATGCCAAGTAAATGACTATTAGGTATTTGCTCAAATATACCATGTTCTTTACATATAATTTTAATTTTAGTTGAATTGTTTATATATTCAACTAATGAATAATCATACTTATATCCATGTACTAATTTAGCTTTGCTAATAAATTCTTCTGTTGTTAATTTTCTCATATACTAATAAATATACCGATTTATCAAAAAGTTTAATTTTTATTAGTTAGACTTTCACCATTATTGATTATTTCGATTACCTCAAGGTATTTGTGTAGACCAGATGACTTTATTAAGTGTTCCTTATGTGCTGGGTTTGATTCTCGTGTACAATATACTACTGTTATCATATGATTTGTTTTTCTCAAATATATGTATAATTTTCAATATTGTAAAGGGGTATTAGAAATTATTTTCATACTAAATGAATAGAATTTACATTTTTGATTAAATTGGTATATTTATAATAAAACAATGATTAAAAAATATAGTAAAAAAGAATTTGATGGATGTAAATCACATGATTTACTAAAATTAGAATGTGAACGATGTAAAAATGATTTTTATGTAAAAAAATTTAGGGTGAAATATGCTTTAAAAGGTGAAGGAAGTAACACATTTAACTTTTGTTCAAGAAATTGTCATAAACAACCATTAGGTGCGTTATTAGTTAGTTGTAAAGAATGTGGACATGAATTTATAAAAAAATGTTCTCAAATTAAAAAATCACAATCTAATTTTTGTTCAAGGTCTTGTAGCACATCTTTCAATAATAAAAATAAAAAACATGGTAATAGACGTTCCAAGCTTGAAATATGGGTTGAAGGACGATTGACTTTATTATACCCTAACTTAGAAATTCATTTCAATCGTAAAGATGCTATTGATAGCGAATTAGATGTATATATTCCTAGCCTTAATCTTGCTTTTGAATTCAACGGTATTTTTCATTATGAACCTATATACGGTGTTAATAAGTTGAATAAAATAAAAACTAATGACGTATCTAAAACAAAAGCTTGTCATGAAGGTAAGATTGATTTATGTACAATTGATACTAGTGGGCAAACATATTTTAAGGAAATGACTAGTTTAAAATATTTAAACATAGTAACTGATATAATAAAAAAACGCCTAGATGATTAGTCTAAGCGTTTAGTGTTCCCCAAGTTTTTTGAAATTTAAAGCCAATCCATACAGTAAGGGAATCGAACCCTTATCTTATTAAGTTTTTTCTGTTTACCTTTTTACGGTTTTAGCTGGGATGCAACTTTTTGCTTCAATTTGCCTTTCAGTCAGTCAGAATTATATCTTACGATATGAAATTGTTTGTTTGTACTCTAGTGTTTTTTTCGAAAATACCATAAACCATCAAGCAATTTGGCACTTGAAACCTATCAACATTAGGTGTGTTGACCCCTCCATAGTTACTTGGGAAATATTTTATCCAACCAAGCTTTCCAAATCAGCATATTCGAAACTGACTGAAATACTTGTTTGATTAGCTTTTTCTATTTGAGTTTGAAAATTTCTAATAAGTGATTTTTGAGAACTGATTCTATCTTTCATAGACTTAGCAGTAACTGTTGGTGTGTATACAATTTCTATACTCTTTCTAACAGTACCTAAATTTTCAAAACGTTTGTTTGTTTTAGGTTTAGTTTTATCTAAGTTTCTAGTATAAATATCCAAAAGCAATTTAGCGTTTTGCATTTTTCTAACAGTAACATCAACCGCTGATACTCTATTAAAGTCAGATATTTGACCATTTAATTCCTCAGAATACCCTAAAGCTCTAATTAAAGAAGCTTCAACATTCTCAAATTTTTCTACATCTTGTGATACTACTTCACCATCTTCAACTGTTTTACCAAATGATGATTGATGAACTCCATAATTAAGAGTTTTGATTATGTTAGATAATTCGTTTTTAATACGAAGTGCTTCTGTAAGTGTAATTACCATATGTTTTTGTTTTATTTATGCAATGATACGAAGATTTAAACCTCATGTCAAGTAAAAATCTATTTATCTAAATTATATAACTGTATAAATTCTTCATATGTGTAAACTTTTGGTTCTACGTTAGTAAACCCATCGTAATTTTCATAAAGAACATGACCATCAGCTGATAAATTAATACTTGGTTCGAAACAATCAACTGCTGGTCTATTATAATCCCAAAAATCATCGTTCATTGAACCATCTTGGTTGTATGTTCTACTAAACCTTCCTTGAAAAAGTCCAGCAGTTGCTTCATGCTTCAATAAGATATCTATAAATTCTTGTTTTATCATATTATTGTAAACCCGTTGACCCGAACCCACCAGAACCTCTTTCAGTGTTTGATGAGATTTCGTCTATTTTTGTAAGACTAACAACATTCCTACCAATAACACTAGCAATAACTGCTTGCGCTATTCTATCACCATTTTGGATTACAAAGTCTTCTTCACCATGATTAATTAGAATTACTTTAATTTCTCCACGATAGTCGGCATCAATGGTTCCTGGTGAATTTAATACGGTAACACCATTCTTAGCCGCTAATCCGCTACGGGGTCTAATTTGTATTTCAAAATTTTCTGGAATCTCAAAATAAAGACCTGTAGGTACAATATCTTTTTTACCAGCTTTTATTGTAATACTAGTCTCTAATGATGCTCTAAGATCAAAACCAGATGACCCACTAGTGGCGTATTCTGGGTCTGAATTAGATGACTTATTAGCAAACTTAAATTTTATTTTAAAAGAATCAGTACTAAACGATGATACTGGTCCACCAAATTCTTTGTTGAAATCTTCTTGTGTGTAATCACTATTAGGGTCAGCAATAAGAAGAACCTTAGCTTTCATTTCATCTAAATCGAAATTCATTATAAAGTGGTTTTTTGTTCACTCTTAATAGCTAAAACACTACCCATTTTTAGTAGTTCACCAACCATTGAGTTATGATACTCAGACATTCTATCATCAACCTTTTCAAAGTTAAGTATTGCCACGTATTCTTCATCGGTAAATGTAATACCGTTTGATGTTGCATAATAGATACTACGTTCACCAACACGCATGGATGTTAATCCTTCATTGAATTCGTACATTTTACCTTGATTCTTACGATGCCATTCTGATGTACATGTAGTGTATAATTTGGCTTTACCAATTTGGTGTAAAAAACAAACCTTTAATAAAGATGTTTGATTTACTTTTTCTGACTCTGGTAATGAGTTATTAATCAACACAGCATATTTTGCTACGTTAAGTAAATGGTCAATAAGACCGCCTTCAAATGCGTTATGATAATCAGTCATGCTTGAGGCTGGAGCTTTGATAAAGTCTTCACCAAGGAAAGTCATAAGACCATCATTCATGAATTCTAATTTTGTTGCCGTTTCAAAATATTTTTTGGTATTTAAAACGATTTTTTCTTTTGTTAAGGACATTTTTAGTTGTTTTGTTTCGTGTTATTTTTACAAATATACGACTAAAAATGCAACAAATCAAGTAAAACAATTATTATTTAACCAGAAAAAGAGGTATTAGAATTAAAAATCTTATTAGCTATGACTACATCCAAATCAACCCCTAATTTATCTTTAACTTCAGCTTTTATTTCTTCATGTTTTTGAATTGTGGAATCATGAGTTGTTTGAACTTGTTCCAAAGTTGAACCAGTATAAGCTTCTAGTGTAATATTTGGAAACCACTCAGTTTTTGGTTCTAATTCTTTTTCTTCAGCGATAGTATCTTCTAATTCTTTTTCTTCAGCGATAGTATCTTCAGAAACCAATTCAGCATGTTTACTACGCAACTCATTTAATTGTGTTTGTAATGTTAGTTTTAAATCTTCATCAGTTTTAATTCTTCTCATAGCATCACCCTTAGCTTTATCAATATCATTTAATCTATTCATGATAGATACGGCACGTTTGACATCGTTTAGTTCTGTTACTGATTTTGGTAATCCTTTAGATGTATCAGATACGGATACAGTTGCTTTAGCTGGACTAGTATCTTTTTCTTCTTTTAGAAAGTCAGCAATAAATTCGAAGACTAATTTTAAATCTTGTTTTTTATTCATTATGTTGTAATATTTTCTGTAGTTGTTATTTCTTTTTTAGCTTGTTGTTTAGAAATAAGCTCCAAGTATAATGCTCTTCTATTTTCAGTAACTTTATTAATAGAATAAGTATCTTTCACTGTTTCGTAAAGATTAGCTTGTAATGTCTTAACCAATTCTGGATTTTCAATTAATTTTTTAATTGCAACAAACCAATCTTTATGGTTTTTATTTTTATCAATCAATATTGCATTTGCTGTTAAATCAAGACCTCCACCATATTGAATTGCATTGGTTAAATCAATTTGATATGGTCCTACATTTTGAGCAATAATTGCTTTACGGTGAAAACCAGCTTCGATCACTTTTAATTGACTCTTAACCTTATTGAACATATTATCTTCTATCGGTGCTAATGAAATATCAAATAAATTATAGTTATTAGCATACGTTGAAATGTGTTTGGTCCAAACTCTACGATATGGTTCATTAGATACATTTGGAAATTCTTCATTTTTAAATTTCAATAAAAAATCTTTATACTCTGGGCTTATAGATTTATAATCATCAGTAAAGATTCTTTCATATTGATACCAAACACTTTCTTTAGGTAAAATGTCTCTAAGTTTTTGTTCTGTTTTAGGTTTACCAGTCGCTGGGTCTATTATAGGCTTATTAGTAACTGGGTCAACTATTGTTATAATATCAGTATGTTGTCCACGTAAGTCGAAACCACATAAAACAAGTTGTATCTTATCAAGAAGACCACTACTTTTAAGTTTAGATACTAATCCGTTTAGATTTTCTAAATCATATTTATGACTAGAACCACCTAACCAACCAATTCTAACACGTCCGTTACTTGGTTCCAAGTTAGGTGTGAATTGTGAGTCAGTAGGGTCGATAGCGTTAGGTAATACATAAACATTTTTGTTTAGTTTAGCTATTTCAGCTGCAAATATTGGAGTAGTTGTAGTTATGTTTTGAGCCATTTTAAGATTCTCTACAATTTTCTTATCCAATTCTGCTTGTCTGATGATATGATAAGCTGGATGATGACTTCCTGGTGACCAGTGGTCATCCAAATCCATTATTGAAACTATTCCTAATTCATTTAGTTTCTTATTCATCACAAGCATTTGTTCATATTGACCGCATGTTCTATGATAATGAATAATATCATATTGTTTTAACCACTCATCATTATCAAGCTGAGGCTCATATTCCACGTCAACATGAAACTCATCTGGATAATTATTTTCTAAAGCAATATGAGGGTTAGTTGAACGAAAATAACTAACGCCAGTTCTATCACTAGGCATTACCAATATTTTTAATTTTTTCATCGATTTTAAGTTAAAACTTTTTATTGTTATTCAAATATATAGATAATAAAACAGTAAGTAAATAAAAAAAGGACTAAAAAGTCCTTTTTTTTAAGATTTATTTGTGTTATTTCTGTTTAACAGAAATTTTACCTTCTTTTATCAGCATTTGGATAGTTCTTTTTATCGCATCTTCAGTTAATGCTTTATCATAACTTGTTTTAAAGAATTGAGCTAGACTTTCATTAATCATACTTTTCAATTCTGTTTTAGATATTGAAATCATATCAGAATTGTTAGATAAAATATTTTCATTAACTACTCTTTTTGTTACGGGTGTTTTAGGAAAACCCATGGGTTTTTCAATAAGATCACTAACATCTTCTAACGAAAAACTAGAACTAGCCATAGTAACTTTAGGTATTTTATTTTTAATCATTGCTTCTTTTATCGCTGGAGGAAGTTTAGAATTTCTAACTTGTTCTTCAGTATAATCAGCAGATTCATTGATTGAACTTGCAGCAGCTGGTCTTCTTACACCTTCACTTTGAAGTTCAGCAACACCTTCTTCGGTCAATGCTCTACCATCAACATGTCCTGTTGTGAAGTCGTTATTTTCAACCTTACTCATTATCTTTTTTGCGTTACGTAACAAAGCTAATAAAGCTGGATTATTTACGTTTACTGGTTGTGGTGTTTCCATTTTTATTTATTTATTTGTTGTGGTGCTTGATTTATATTAACTTTATTCATAACAGTCGACATACTTCTATCACCATTTGGATTATATTTAGGGATTGATGGGTCTAAGTCAGATACTGGTTTAATCCATTTAACCTTGGTTGGGTACCAACCTTCGATTCTATCAAGTCTGAATATTTTCCAATATCCATTATTTTCTCCTTTTTTAGAACCACCAAAAATTTGATAGGCTCTAATAGCATCGTTACCACCTTTTGTTTTTGCATAGTTATATACTTGTATATATCGTTTGCTAGGTGGTTGACCTTCGTAATCTCTATATAATATATTAATATTGTACTTTCCATTTATAGCATCTTTTACTTGGTCAGAAGAAACACCTTCAGTTATTAACTTTTTGGCTTTTTCTACTGCCTCTAATATAACGCTTTCAAATAGATTGTAAAGTTTCATATAATTATTAGATGATTACTTGTCCTACATTACCAGCAGTATTAGGGTGTTGATAATTTTGCATACCTAAACCATTTGGACCGTAACCCCATGATGAACCGTTAAGTGTAAATGCTGGATTTCTACCAGAACCAACTGAATTAGGTTGATTTCCGTTTATATCCCAATCACCACCAACACCAGAATAGTTATCAATATCTAAGAACCCACCAGAACCCTTACCATAGATTGGTGTGGTGTTATCTGATAAAGCTCTTGTATGAGTTGCAGTATATTCATTTGAAACCGCTGCATTGTTGTATGTATTTATAGGCAACAAAGTATTTCTTTGAATGATTGCTGCTGCTTCTAGTGGACTTTGACCACCATTGTAAGGACTTCCTATTGGCATATGTTATAAATTTTGTTTTTTCTTGTTATTATCCATGTATTCTATTAAATATTTGATTTCAGAAATTTGTTTGGTAAGATTTTCATTATAAACCTCTTTATTTGTCATAATTTTATCTTTAATACTACCCTTATTAACCTTTGGAACACCACCAACAGCTGTTGAATTGGCGTTATCTCGGTCTTTTTTGTGTTTTTCAATGAATTGATTCTCCCTACCAGCATCCATTCCTGTTTTTTTGATGTTATAATTGACATTTTGCGCTGTGTGTATAACACCTTCAAGTCTTTTTAATTCTAATTCACCACCTAATCGATTAAATTCTGACCAATCACCAGTTTCTTCACCGTGTTTTTTGGCTTTTTGTAGTCTAGATTCTTGCATTGCCAAAGCAGTGTATTTCTCTTTCTCATCATCACCAGAATTGTGTAGTTTATCTTTTAAAGCTGCATTAGGCATCTTATAGTTTTTTTGATTTGTTAGTATTATTCTTTTTATCTAGAATTACTTTTTCTAAATCAGCTAATTGCTTGTCAGTAAGGTCACTATCTTTAATTGTATCAATGATTTTATTAATTTTTGGATTATAATCTTTTTCAGTTACTTCAGAATCCTTGCTTTTTCTAACTAAGTCTTCAATTTTTTCTTCAACTGCATTCTTTTTAACAATTTTGGATTTTTCATTTATACCAACTTGAGTTGCTAGACCACGACCAGTTCTGGTTCCACCAAAACTATAAACAGCAAACCAAGGAATATTTTGTCTATAACGGCCAAATACTCTATCGCTAGTTGTTGATGTTCCTTTTTCATAGTCAGAATCATCATCATATGGTTTTTGAACAGGTCCAGTTTCGATTTCGCTATCATTAGAAACGTTTCTATCGTTACCTCCAGCGAATATATCTCCACCAACTAATTCTTGTAAAAATTTCTTCTTAAATGTAGCCATAATTTATGTTTTATTATAAATATATTCGAAACGTAGAATATTTATAATAAAACCTATAAAAGATGGCATTTAGAACAAAATTAGACTTTTCAGACAACAGACAGGCAAAACAACGTATTGAAACGATACAGAACTTATCTGGTGCAACAACTTTTGGTGTTCCATTTAGTTCTTTACCAACAGGTCCTAACTTAACAACATCGGGTATTTCGCAAACAACATTTAATATAGTAAGTACTTTTTCTGGTAATTCTGGTACAACTATTTACAATTGGTTTGACCCAAGAATGTTATTAGGAGAATCAGCTTTATCAGCATTAACCCCTTCAAATAGTGGTATAACCCAAAATACTGGAAATATTTTTATTGCTGGTGGAAGTAATATATTAGGGGCGGCATCTTCGTTTGTTTTATTAGCTGGAACCAGTATTACAAATGGTCTTGCTTTTCCTAGATTAGTAAATGGAAACACAGGTCACATATCAACATTAACTAATCCTTTCACATATAATGGTGGTTCTGATGTAGCTGGTAATGGACCTCTTAATGGAGGTGTTAATCCATCAATATTTACAATAGGAACACCATTAGGTGATGCACACGCAGCATTAGAAACATTGTCAGCTTTAATACCAACGTTTTCATACGCATCAGGTGTTATTGATTTAGCAACCGATATAACTACACCAAGTGGAATAGGGGTATTTACAGCTGGCACTTATAATATTTCGGGTGCTACTAATATAGGAACAGCTGGTATTACACTTAGTGGTAGTGGAAGATATGTGTTCCAAATTAATGGAGCATTGACTTCAGTGGCAAATTCAAATGTTATGTTATCTGGTGGTGCTACATCTGATAATGTGTATTGGGTTCCAGTTGGTGGTGCAAGTCTTGGTTCAACAACCAGTTTCGTTGGTAATGTGTTAGCTGGACCAGCTGCAATAACCACAGGGCTAAACGCAATAATAAATGGAAGATTAATATCAGAAAGTGCTATTACAATAGGTGGTGGAACACCAATGATTTCAATTCCTATTTATTCTGGTGGCTCTACGACTATTATTGATGGAAATACAATTGTATTAAATTATCAAGGTATTAGTTTTGACATCATAGTTAGTAGTATGATTGATTTAGGTGGTGGTAATTTTAGTGGTAGTGTTAATACTAGTATTTTTAATATTTTATCAGCAACATCAATTGATTTTACTGGTAGAACTATTTGGGTTGATGTGTCTGGTCAAACAAGAACCAATGAATTAATCATAACCAAAAATCCAGTTATTGGAAATGTTTTTACTTGTATTGATTCGGAAGGCAAAGGAGCTTGGTTACCAAGTTCTGGTGATACATCGGGTGGGACAAATATAACAGTGACTGGTGGTACTTATAATAACTCAAATGGTACTGCTACGTTCACAAATAACACAGGTAGTACGTTTACAATAACTGGATTTACTACTGGAAGTACAATATATTGGTCAGCATCTACAGGTGCCAATGCAATTGTAGTTAATTTTAGTAATTCGGTTGCATCAAATAATAATGCATTAGCCGAAGGTAGTAATACACTTGCATCTGGAATAGCCAGTCACGCTGAAGGCTCTGGAACAACTGCAAGTGGAAGAACGAGTCATGCTGAAGGCACACTTACAATTGCAAGTGGTAATTTCAGTCATAGTGAAGGTTTATCAACAACAGCAAATGGTTTAGGTGGTCATACCGAAGGTGGTTATACTATTGCCAGTGGTGTTGGTTCACATGCTGAAGGTGCTTATACAACAGCAAGTGGTCTTTATAGTCATGCTGAAGGTAGTTATTGTTCTTCAATAACTACTCCAACGCTTGCTAGTGGTAGACAAAGTCATGCTGAAGGTGAAGGTACAACAGCAAGCGGTTTATCAAGTCACGCTGAAGGTAGTGTTACTACTGCATGGGGTCCACAAAGTCATGCAGAAGGTCATCTAACAATAGCAAGTGGTACATCAAGTCACGCTGAAGGATACCTAACAACGGCTAGTGGTGATTACAGTCATGCTGAAGGTGGTCTAACAACAACTAGTGGGGTATTATCACACGCTGAAGGTCTTAGCACGATAGCAAATGGTGATTATTCACATGTTGGTGGTACAAATACAATCGCCTCTGGATTGACATCATTTGTTCATGGTACCAATAGTATAGCTGGTGGTGCGAATACAATTGTATTCGGTGCAAATATAACTGGTACAACATCAGATACAACGTATGTTGATAGATTAAATATTAAGACAGTCGGTTCATCAGCTTTTGTAAATGATATTAGAATTGATGCCAATGGTAATTTAACAACAAATACTTCAGATGTTCGACTTAAAGAAAATATTAATTCAATATCTGGTGCTTTAGATAAAATAAAATCATTAAGAGGTGTTACATATAATTGGAAAGATAGAAGTGCTGGTGGTAATTCATTACGATTAGGGTTTATTGCACAAGAAGTTGCTGAAGTAGAACCTTTATTAGTTTTCACCAATAAGAACGACGATTATAAGGGATTACATATAGATGGTATAATACCATTGATTGTTGAAGCGATTAAAGAGTTATCTAGCGGTATTACAACAACAAATAACACACATCTAGAAACAGAAACAATACTTGCCGAAGATAATAATATTGATTTGAATTATAGTGGAACACCTACAACCGCAATTGGTGGAGGTATTACTGTATTACATGCAATGGGGCAAGATATAGGTGCCCAAATAATTACTGATAGTGATGGTAATTGGATAACAAATAACGATTTCAAATCAAAAGCATTAACAATTCCTACATATACACCAACATCATCAGATGATGAAAATGGTAGTGATGGTAACATAACAAAAGATGCTAATTATCTTTATATTAAAGATAATGGTGTTTGGAAACGAACTAACTTAGAAAGCTTCTAATGGGAAATATAAAAAATTTTAACTTCAATAAACTAGATTTAAAGCTGAGTTTCAATGATTATTGGGATTTCTTTTTGGCTACAGATGAAGGGCCAGTACAACCATGTTCTGGATTAACATCTGGAGATTGTTTTGTTGTATGGTATGATTTTAATAACCCAAATATTTTTCCTAATTCTGCATCTACTGCAACAACTATTTATAGTCTTGTAACTTGGAACGATGCTGTGAATACTGGTTATACCATGAACACGATTGGTTTAACTGGTATTGATAATGGTTTGATAACGTTTGACGTTATTAGTGGCGATACGTCAAACCAAGTTCTATTATCTGCACTGACAGGTACTACATTGGTAATACCTTCTGGTGATACTAGATTACACATGACTAGAGTTACGGGAGCAACTGGTAATTTTATTTATCCAATTGAATTTGTACAAGACCCAACATTTACTGTTGGTGACTATGTTAATCTTTGTGGTGGATTCTATCAAGGTTATTATAAGCTTGATGGTACAACATATGAAATTTTACCAGTTAGAGAACACCATGCTTGGTCTGCTGAGTTTTGGTTAAAACCATCAAGCACTGGTTGCACTGGTCATACAGGTACAACACTTAACGATGTATACCCAAATAATAAAGGATTTTTCTTTTATATGGGAACACGTGCTGAGAATAAATTCTGGAATCAATTTAATGGAGTAGATAGCGGTTGTACAAGTGATTGTATTATACCTTCTGGATGTACTGATACTCTTAGTCCATGGTGTACAATACCAAAGGAAAGTGAAATTAGTATTTTAGGTGATTATGGTATTGCAATTCCATTAGACCCACCACAAGTTGAAATTGATATAATAACGAATGGATTTCTTATTTATGGTAGAGCATTTGATGATGGATATAAAAGATTAACAGGTAATACTGATTCATTTATTTTCACAACAGCATCAACTGAAATTAATACTGCGTCTACATGTACACAATGTGGTACCAATCATGATGGACTTGGAACACAAACTGCTTGTTCATATGATGGTAAAGGCATTGTAGTAGTTAAAACTGCTAAACATAAAACTAATTTCCAAAATCCATTTCTTGTTTATGGAAGAGGAGCTAAAAGTGGTGCAACAGGTAGTTGTACTTCGTGTTCTGGTCCAGATGATAATCTTGGTAAGGAAACAGCCTATTCATTTAGTGGATTTACAAGTCCAGTTGATGAGCTAGATTATAAATTAGATGTAATTGATAACGCAATAGGTTTTAGAATAAAAGATGATGGTAGTATTGGATATAGATTATTGACATTTACTGGTTATTGTATTACTGGAACAACTGGTGTTACATTCGTTAGTGGTGTTACTGTTCAAGAAGAATATTCAATTAGTGGAATGGTATCAGCTGATACTTGGTCATATATTGCAATTAGATTTGTTATGCCTTATTTAGATGATTGTGACCTTAAAATAAAAAAACCTAGAAAAGGTAATCTTATGTTCTATGTTAATGGAAGACTTAAGTTTATCGTTCATGAATTTGATGAAATGGTAGCTAGAAGACTTGGTGAATATAAATCAAAACAAGTTGGTGTTCCGTTTAATATGTCAATTGGTGGTGGGTCGCAAGGTTTAATTGAATCGATGACTTTCGATGGTCAAGACCCAAATGATATAAATTTACCAATTCAAGAAAACTTTGCTGGAACTTTTATTGGTGGGATATCACAATTCAAATTTAATATTTGTGATTTATCTTTCTGCGATATTCAACATAATTATATTACAGATGCTATAAGATATGGGGTACAAAACACTGATTTAATATTACAAGAAAATGGGTTTTTAATCTTACAAGAAAATGGATATGGAATACAATATTAATAATAATTTTTAAAATAAACAACAATGCCAAATAAAAAAATAAGTGAATTTAATGAAAATTTATCACCAAGTGGTGATAATATATTACCAATTGTTGCTTCTGGTGTAACTGATTATATAACAGATCGGAAGAGCGTCGTGTAGGG
>OCZT010000472.1_pt1 | contig 39702 bp, 39 predicted proteins | sample 1539031 | NCBI WGS metagenome assembly OCZT01 (sample SAMEA3539308, study PRJEB22396) | soil metagenome | biome: tundra; feature: field; material: soil | place: USA | collected 2010-05 | depth 0.15 m
GCCGCAGCGGCGGACACGCCCCACTTGCCCTCGAGATCCTTGACGAGAGTAGCGAGTTCGATGACCGGCTGGCTCGAGAGCCATTCGATGACTTGATCTTTGGTGATGTTGCTCATGGTGACTGCTCCTTGGAGTGGACTAGCGGTTTCGGGAAGTGAAACGCGTTTAAGAGACGTATCCCCTAGCCTGCTCCGGTGGATTTATTGTTTCCCCGACTCGCGCCGGAAAAATTCTGGTTGGTTGAAAATAAGGGTTAGGCGGCCGGAGCGGTGGGTGCAGCAGGTGTCGCGGGTGCGGCAGGAGTAGCTGTTGCAGCGGGTGCAGCCGGTACGGCAGGAGTAGCTGGGGCAGCGGGTGCGGCAGTTTCAACAGGGGCAACGGGCTGCTCCTTCTTGACCTTGGCATCGAGCACGCGGACGAAGGCCGCGGCGTTCTGGGTGAACAGGCCGAGCAGTTGCGAACGCAGCGCCCCGAACGAGGGCAGGTCCGCGATCTTGGCAAGGTCGGCCGCGGTGATGAGCTTCCTGTCCATCACGCCGATCTTCACCTCTAGCTTCTGTTTGTCCTCGAAGAATTTCTTGAGAATCTTCGCGACGCCAGCGGAGTTCTTGCCACCCACGACGACGGCCGTCGGGCCGGTCAACGCGCCTTCGAACTCGGGCAAGCCGAGGGCCTTGGCCGCGACGCGGAGCGAGCTGTTCTTGACGACGTGAAACTCGGCCTTCTCGGTGTCGAGCCGCTTGCGCAGCTCGGCGACGTCGGCGACGGTGACCTTCGTGAAGTTGGTCAGGATGACGTAGTCGGATTTCTTGAGGTGGGTCTCAACCTCGGCGATCAGGTAATTTTTTTCGGCTCTCATGGTCAGGGCTCCGGTTAATATTTGCTGAACTCGGCGGCGGACACGTGGACGCCGGGGCTCATGCTGGAAGAGAGGGCGACGGTCTTGATGTAGGTGCTGCCCTTGAACGTGGCGGGCTTGGCCTTGCCGATGGCGTCGATGACGACGGTGGCGTTCTCGATGATCTGCGCGGGCGTGAACGAGCGCTTGCCGATGCCGACGCCGATGTTGCAGGCCTTGTCCATCTTGAACTCCACGCGGCCGGCCTTGACGGCCTTGATGCCGGCGGGGATGTCGTCGGTCACGGTGCCGGACTTCGGGTTGGGCATGAGGCCCTTCGGACCGAGGACGCGGGCGATCGTGCGGACGGTCTTCATCGCCTCCGTCGTCGCGATGGCGACGTCGAAGTCGAGCCAGCCCTCGTTGATCTTGGCCATCATGTCCTGCAGACCGGCGTGGTCCGCGCCGGCGGCGATGGCCTTGGCGGCATCGTCGGTGAAGACGAGCACGCGGACCTTCTTGCCGGAACCGTTCGGGAGCGGCGTGGTGCCGCGCACCATCTGTTCGCCGGCGGTGGCGTCGACCCCGAGGCGGAACGAGAGCTCGACGGTCTCGTCGAACTTCGCCTTCGGGAATTTGGCGAGGACCTCCACGGCTTCCGCCAGCGGGTATTCCTTGGTGAGATCAGCGACCTTGAGGGCGCTGGTGTAGCGTTTGCTATGGGCTTTGGGCATTGAGGACTCCTTGCGGTGCGAACGTTCCGGGGGGAACTCCCGCGTTGAGTTGGGTTATCGGGTGGAAAATTAAAATCAGTCGATGACGTCGATGCCCATGTTGCGGGCGGTGCCGGCGATGACCTTGATGCCCGCCTCGGGGGTCTTGGCATTCAGGTCGGCCTTCTTGAGGTTGTAGATCTCGAGGAGCTGCTTCTTCGTGACCTTGCCGACCTTGTCCTGGTTGGGCTTGGCCGAGCCGCTGGCGATGTTGGCGGCTTTCTTGAGGAGGACCGACGCCGGGGGCGACTTGAGGATGAAGGTGAAGCTCTTGTCGGAAAAAACGGTGATGACCACCGGCAAGATCATGCCGTTCTGGTCCTTGGTGCGGGCGTTGAAGTCTTTGCAGAACGCCATGATGTTGACGCCCTGCGCGCCGAGCGCGGGACCGACCGGGGGCGCGGGATTCGCGGCGCCGGCGGGCAACTGGAGGCGGATGTAACCTTGGATCTTCTTGGCCATGTGAGTGGGTGGAGCGGGTGTTTAGCTGAAAGTTGGGTGCGCGGCGCGGCGCGTCACTCGGTGACGCGCGAGACCTGCCAGTATTCGAGCTCGACCGGGGTGAAGCGGCCGAAAATGGAAACGGAAACCTTGAGCTTGCCGCGGTCGGGATCGATTTCGTCGATCCGGCCGGTGAGGCTGGCGAACGCGCCGTCGTTGATCTTCACTTCCTCGCCGATGCCGTACTGGACCTTCGGCACTTCCTTGCCGTTGGCCGCCTCGATGCGGGCGCGGATCTCGTCAATCTCGGACTGGCGCAGGGCCGCGGGGGCCTCGCCGCCGACGAAGCCGATGACGCCGGAGACTTCCTTCACGAAGTACCACGGCTTGTTGATGAGCATCTTGTCCTCGCCGAAAAGCACCATCTGGATGAAGACGTAGCCCGGGTAGAGCTTGCGCACCTTCGTGCTCTTCTTGCCGTTCTTCACCTCCGACACGACCTCGGTCGGCAGCAGCACCTCGAAAATGGCATCCTCCAGCTCCTCGGCCTTTTTGAACTTCTCGATGTAGTTCTTAACCTTGTTCTCCTGGCCGGAGAGCGTGTGCAGGGCGAACCATTGGGCGTTCGCGGGAACGGTGGGCGTGGACGTGGGCATGGTGCGCGGTTAGCTGACCATCCTCGTGAACAGGTCCACGAAGTTGTAGAGGGCGAAGTCGCTGAGGCTGGTGAACGCGCCCAGGATGACCGCGGCGAGGATGACCACGACGGTGGAAGCGCGCAGCTCGGGCCAAGTCGGCCAGGTGGCTTTCTGAAGCTCACCGACGATTTCACCGACGAAGATGCGGGTGCTGCTGAACGGGTTTTTCATGGGCAGAAATTTGGCAGGCGCGGAGGGACTCGAACCCCCAACCGACGGTTTTGGAGACCGCTACTCTACCAATTGAGCTACACGCCTGTGATGGGCTTTCTTAGACGACGCAGCCGAGGCCCCGAGACGAGGCCTCGGCGACGCCGAGTTAAACGGTTGATGGACGATTACTCGATGATCTCGGTGATACGGCCGGCCCCGATGGTGCGGCCGCCCTCGCGGATGGCGAATTTCTGGGTCTTCTCCATGGCGATCGGAACGATGAGGTCGATTTCGACCGAGATGTTATCGCCGGGCATGATCATCTCCACGCCCTTCGGCAGGTTGACGATTCCGGTGACGTCCGTGGTGCGGAAGTAGAACTGCGGGCGGTAGCCGTTGAAGAATGGCGTGTGCCGGCCGCCCTCGTCCTTCGAGAGGACGTAGATCTCGGCCTTGGCCTTCTTGTGGGGGGTGATCGACTTCGGGGCCGCGAGCACCTGGCCGCGCTCGATGCCTTCCTTTTCGATGCCGCGGAGGAGGATGCCGACGTTGTCGCCCGCCTGGCCGCTATCGAGCAGCTTGCGGAACATTTCAATGCCGGTCACGACCGTCGAGGAGGTGTCGCGCAGGCCGACGATCTCGACGGTGTCATTCACCTTGACGGTGCCACGCTCAATACGGCCGGTGGCGACGGTGCCGCGGCCGGTGATCGAGAAGACGTCCTCGACGGACATCAGGAAGGGTTTGTCCAGCTCGCGGACCGGCACCGGGATGTCGTTGTCGATCGCGTTCATCAGCGCCGTGATGGCGGCCTCGCCCTCGGGCTTGCCCTCGAGCGCGGCGGTGGCCGAGCCACGGATGATCGTGGCGGTGTCGCCAGGGAACTGATACTTGGTGAGCAGCTCGCGGATCTCCATCTCGACGAGATCGAGGAGCTCGGCGTCGTCGATGAGGTCGACCTTGTTAAGGAACACCACGATCTTCGGCACGCCGACCTGGCGGGCGAGGAGGATGTGCTCCCGGGTCTGCGGCATCGGGCCGTCCGCGGCCGACACGACGAGGATAGCGCCGTCCATCTGGGCCGCGCCGGTGATCATGTTCTTGACGAAGTCAGCGTGGCCGGGGCAGTCGACGTGCGCGTAGTGGCGCTTGTCGGACTCGTACTCCACGTGGGCGACGGAAATGGTCACGATCTTGGAGGCATCGCGCACGGTGCCACCCTTCGCGATGTCCGCGTAGGATTTGGCCTCGGCGAGGCCCTTGCGCGCCTGGACCGCGAGGATCGCGGTCGTGAGCGTGGTTTTGCCGTGGTCAACGTGGCCGATAGTGCCAACGTTAACGTGCGGTTTCTTGCGTTCGAATGTACCTTTAGCCATGTGGAGTTTGAGCGTTAGCGGTTTAGACTGCGTTTTGACCTCTATTTTTACGTCGCAGAAGTCGCGCGACGTTGACCTGGAGCCCAGAACCGGATTTGAACCGGCGACCTCGTCCTTACCAAGGACGTGCTCTGCCAACTGAGCTATCTGGGCAGACCAAGGGAGGGTCAAAAAACGAAAAAGAGGGTAGAAAGTGCAGGCCGTAAAATGGACCGTCAACAGCAAACTACACTTTCTCGGAAAAAACTACGGGCCAATGCAAACGCGATAGAAACCTGGGGCCAGTCGTTGACCGGCATGAAGCGTTTTTACGAGGTAATTTTGAAAATAGCCGTCCACCGCGGCCACGCGCGAACTTTCGGTCAGAATCGGCGGTCCGACCAGCCCCGCCGTGTCGACCGCGATCAGGAATTCCATCGGCTGCCAGGCCCCATCCGGCAGACTGGCACCCGTTAGCGGCTGGGCGAGCTGCCGCTGGCCGTTTCCTGCCTCCAGTATCTCTATAAATGCCTTTCTGGCAATAAGCTGGCCGACCGGATGGTCAGCCTGGCCCAAGCCCAGATAGACCAGCCCGGACCGGTCGGATGCCAGCGCATCGGCTGGCCGTGCCGGCACGACGATAGCGGCCGGGAAGTTCAATTTCAGCTCGGCCTCGGCAAATGCCAGTTTCGCCGGGTAGCCCTGAAATGAACCTCCGGGTTCACGCTGGGTGTTCGCCGGCAGGGCATTCTGGCCGGCATTCCATTCCGTCGGCAGGAACAGCGGCGTCGGGTCGGTCAACGCGGCTTCGTTTCGCTTCAAACTGACCAGCTTGACTGCCTTGGGCGGCGTCTGCACCGGCTTGAAGGCCGCCACGCGCGTCCCCGGCGCCCGGAACAGCGCCGCGAGGATCACCAGCACCACCAAGGCCCCGGCCGTCGCATAAATCCACCGGTGCTGCCGGCCCGCCGTGGTTGTCATTGTCGTCAGCGGCCCGGGACCGGGTTGGCCGCCGGCTCTTCCGCGGCCAGCGTGATGTTGGAACCAAAACCCGCCTCGCGCGCCGCGCTGACAATCTCGTTTTGCACCGACACCGGCACACCGGCGCTCATGCGCACGAGCAGCGAGGGATGCTTCGTTTTCTTTGCCTCGGTCTTCAGCCACTCGCGCAATTGCGGGAGGCTGAGCAGGCCGTCGGCCAGGATCTGGCCGGAGTTCTTCACGCTGATCGTGCTCGTCGTGGTCACGGCCGAGGTCAGCGCGCCTGGCATTTCCGGCAGCTTGAAATCCAACCCCAGCCCGGGCGCGAGCACGAAGCGGGAACCGAAGACGAGGAAGAAAAGCGCGAGCACCCCCACGTTGACATAGAACAGGGCGTCGAAGCTGCGCGGCTCCGGCCGCAGCTTGGCGGCGAGATCCAGGGGGCGCGTGATCATTTCCTCTCTCCCGCCCCGCCGTGGCCGGCCGGTCCGTTGCTGGGCCCGGCGCCGCGGTAATCCGTCAGCAGGTATTTCATCATTTCATTCCCCGCCCACTCCACGTCCCGCACGATGGCGCGCACGCGGCCGCTCAGGAAATGATGCGCGAGGTGCGCCGGGATCGCGAGCATCAGGCCGCCCGCGGTGCAGAGCAGCGCCTGCCACATGCCCTTCGCGAGCGCGCTGGCCGTGGCATAGTCTTTTTCAAAAGCCAGGAAGGTCGTGATGAAACCGAGCACCGTGCCCAACAATCCGACCAGCGGCGCGACCTGCGCGATCGCCGCAATGCTGCCGAGCCGGCGCTCCAGCACGGGCAACTCGACGATCGCGGCCTCCTGCACATGGTAACGCATGACGTCGGCGCTGTCGTCTGCGTGCAGCAGCGCGGCCTTCACCACCGCCGCCACGGGGCCCGGGGTTTCCTCGCACACCGTCAGCGCCTCGACGATCCGGCGCTTGGCGAGGATGTTCTTGATGCCGCCGATGAAGGCCGTGGAGCGGATTTGCCCGCGATGCAGATAAAGCGTGCGCTCGATGACGAGCATCAGGCACAGCAGGCCGAGCGCGAGCAGCACCCACATGATCGGGCCGCCCTTGGCGAAAAGACTGAAGTCAAAAACGGACATCGGTGGCGGGAGTTAGACCGGGTTCATTCCGCGGCGTAAACCCGAAAGCAACGCCGCGCTCATGGCTTCGCCTCCGGCAGGTTGAAACGCGCGAGCCGCGCCTTCGCCTGCTCCTCCCCGGGGGACAACCGGGCCTTCAGGATCAGCAGCCACGCTTCCTTCGCCTGCTCGAGTTTTTCCTGCTGCTCGAACAGCGTGCCGAGCTCGAGCAGCGTGCGCGCCATCCAATAGCGGCCCTTGACGCCGAGTTGCGCCGCCAGCGCGGGATTCTTGACCAGGAATTCATGCACCACGTCCTTCCACCACACCTCCTCCGCCCGGGCCGCATCGCCCCGCCGCGCAAACAGGCTGCCGAGATTGTAGCCCGCCTCGACGCGGACATCCACCGGCGCGTCCACCCGGTCGCGGAGATGCTCGAAGAGGACAATGGCGCGCTCGCCCTGCGCCGGATCGCTGGCCGACTGCGCGTTGTGGCATTCCGCCAGCGCCAGCTGCGCCAGGATCACGTCCTTGTGCGTGGCGTAGTTGTTCACCAGCGTCTCGTAAACCTGCTGGGCCTGCGGAAACTGGTTCAATTTCCGCAGCAGGTCGCCCTGCTTAAGCCGCGCATAAAAGACCAGGTCGCTCTGCGGGTATTTCTTCACGAGGTCCTCGATCAAGCGGTTGGCCTCGGCAAAGTTGGCGTCCTGCCCGCGGCGTTCCGCCTGCAACGCCGCCTGGTAGAGCGCGTACGGCGCATAAGTGTTGTCCGGAAATTCGTCCGCCAGCTTCGTCAGGAGCTGCTGCGCCTCCACGGTCTTGTCCTGCTTCGCGTAATGTTCCGCCTCGTCGAAGTACGAATACACCGCCGCGTCGGACCGCGGGAAATCCCCGCGCAGCTTCTTCAGCAGGTCCAGCGCCTCCGCCTCGCGCCCCAGCGCAAAGCTGGCCTCGCCCTTGAGCAGCGCGCCCGTGCTTTCCATCTCGCTCTTCAATTCCGGCGCGACGCCTTCCAGCACCGCGGGCAGCGCATCCACCAGTTTCAAGGTCTGCTCGGCCTGGCCGGCCTCGAGCGACAGGCGCGCCTGCAGCCAGGCCATCCGCGCCCGCAATTCCGGCGGCAGCTGCCCCGGCAGCAATCGCGGCGAGGCGAGCAGCCGGTTCACGCGATCGTAGGCTTCCTTCGTCTGGTCGTGCGTCTGCAGTGCCCGCGCCAGATTCCATTCCGCCTGCCACCGGTTGACCGCGTCGAAGGACGGATCCTTCGCCAGGTCATCGAGCACGGTTTGCGCGGTATCGAGCGAGCCCGCGTTCATCTCGGCGAGCACCCGCTGAAACATCAGGCTGCCCGGCGGCACGCCCGCCGGCGGCTCGCGCAGCGTGGCGGCATAGGCGTCCGCGGCGCTGCGAAAATCCCGCGCCCGAAACCAGGCCTCGGCCACGAGCACCCCGAGTTGCGCATGCTCAGGACCCGGCGGCAGCTCGGCCCTGGCCTTGGTCGCATAGTCCGCCGCCGTGCGGTAGCGCAGCTGGGCCCAAGCCGAGCCGGTGAGCACCCCGAGCACATGGGCCTTGAGCGGCGAACCGGGAAATTTCTGCAGCAATCCGCCGGCGTCATCCTCGGCCTGCGCGTAGTTCTTGTCGGCCAGCGCCAGCTCGGCCCGGAACAGCAGCAAGTCCTCCAGGATCGGGTGCGGCGCCGGCAGGTCGATCAGGCCGTCCAGTTTCTTGCGAAATTCCGACCGCGCAGGTTCGCGCTCCGACGCCCGGGCGAGGAGCTGCAGCGCGATGCGCTGCTTGTCCCGGTCGGCGCCGTCGCGCAGCAGCTCGCCCAGGGCGTTGCGGCCCGCGCCGTCCTCCGCCCCCGCCATCAGGCCCAGGACCAGCCGTGTGCTGTCCAGTTCATCGCGTTCCTCCGCCGGCATCGTGGCCAGCTGCCGCTGCAGCAGGGCAATGGCTTCGCTCTTCCGGCCGAGCGCCTCGAGCACCGCGGCATAGGTGCGCGCAAAGCCGTAACCAATCTTGCGGCCTTGGAACTGCTCGAGGTTCTTGCGCTGCGTCTCGGCATCGGCCTCCGTGACCGGCCCCATCCGCAGCCGCGCCTGCTCCAGCGCCAGGATGAAACGCGCGCGAGCAAAGTTGGTCGCGGCGGCGGCCTCCGCCTGCTGGTAAAGGTTCTTGGCCCCGTTCACGTCATTGGCGGCGTCCGCCACCAGACCTTGCAGGTATAAATACCACGCCCGGTCAGCCGCGGCCACGTCGTCGGCCTTGATCGCCGCCAGCTCGTTCCGGGCCACGTCGTTTTTCCGCTGCTGGACCGCAGCGAGCGCCGCGCGCAAATGCCAGGCCGCACCCCGCAAGCCGATAAAACCTCTCAGCGCCTGTTCCGCCTCGGCGGCCCGGCCGTCGTCAAGCAACGCCGTGACCAGCCCGAGCGTCAGCCGGCTGCGGTCGCCATCGGGCGCGGCCAGCAGTCCGCGATACAGCTCGGCCGCCACCGCGGGAAACCCCATCTCCGCCGCACGCTCCGCCGCCGCCAGCGCGAGTACGTTGTCACCCGGCGAGACCACGCTGGTCGCCGACACCAGCGGGACTGGCGGATTGAGGGGCGCCTGCGCGCGCAGGACCGCCGCCGAGGCCAGCAACAGGACGGAAAGGATTCGGCAGTGCATGCGCACGCGGTTAATTTGCTGGGCCCCTTGGAAACAATCAACCGCGTTGTAATCAGTTCCTTCTGGCGCGCCGTGGTTCCCCCGCGCACAATGATCGGCGTTACTTTTACCCTCCAATCCTACCCATCATGAGCACTGCACTTATCACCCTCGGCGTCATCGTCGTTGTCATCGTCATCCTCGGCCTGTGGGTCACGGGCATCTTCAATGCGCTCGTCGCCCTGCGCAACCGCTTCAAGAACGCATTCGCCCAGATCGACGTCCAACTCAAGCGCCGCTACGACCTCATTCCCAACCTCGTCGAGGTCGCCAAGGGCTACATGAAGCATGAGAGCACCACGCTCGAAGCGGTCATCAAGGCCCGCAACATCGCCCTCGCCGCGTCCCAGTCCGCCGCCGCCAATCCGGCCGACGCCAACGCCATGAAGGGCCTCGTCTCCGCCGAAACCGGCCTGACCGGCGCCCTCTCCCGCCTGATGGTCGTCTCCGAGCAATACCCCGACCTCAAGGCCAATCAGAACATGATGCAGCTCACCGAGGAACTCACTTCCACGGAAAACAAGGTCTCCTTCGCCCGCCAAGCCTACAACGACAGCGTCATGACCTACAACACGACCCGCGAGACGTTCCCCAACGTGATCTTCGCCGGCATGTTCGGCTTCCTGCCCGCCGAGCTCTTCAAGATCGACGACCCCACCGAGCGCAACGCGCCCAAGGTCAGCTTCACCTGAAAAAGTAGCCGCAGACGGCACAAAAAATTAAAGTCTTTGGGTCATCTTGTGTCTTCTATGCCTTTTGCGGCTATTCCTAAACATTAGGCAAAATGAAGATCGACCCGAATGATCCGGTTTACCGCGTGGGCCTCGTGGCGACGGCTCTAGTCATCTACGTTATTGAGGGATATTTTCTCCACCGAGTGTTCATTAAGAAAAAGAAGATTAGAGCAAAGTGGGGTCGTTTTGGAGGAGGCCGAGTTTTGTCCCGCTTCGCCTATGTTTCATGGGTGTCGCTTTTTTTCATCGTAGCTACGGATTTTATATACGGCGCCATTTCTGTAGGTGAGCATCTACCCTTCCTTGGAGTGCTGTATATCCTTTCGATTGGGGCGATTCTGTCCTCAGTCATCTACGACTACTCACGGAAGGAAGAAAGAGCCTAGTAAGCCGTCGGAACGAACGCTCACTATTTACCTTTTTTAGCGCATGACATCCACGTTCTCGATTCCGCCTTTATTCCCGGTGAGCGTGGTGTTCACCTGTAACGATGGACTTCTTTGAAGCCCAGGCTCGCGCCAAGAAACGCACCGGGCGCCTTGTCACGCTCTTCCTGATCGCCGTGGCCGGCACCATTGCGGGCGGCTACTTCGCGTCGATCTTCCTCCTCGCCAACCTTTCCGGCCGCACCCCACGCCACCGCAACTACGTCGAATACGAGCCTTCTGCCGAACGCCCGGTTTCGCTCTGGCAGCCGCAGGTTTTCCTCGCGGTCTCGGTCGGCACCCTCCTCGTCGTCGGCCTGGCCTCGCTCGTCAAATGGCACGAGTTTTCCGCCGGCGGTGCCGCCGTGGCCGAGAGCGTCGGCGGCCGGCCGATCAATCCGCACACCGTCGATCTGCGCGAGCGCAAGTTGCTGAATGTCGTCGAGGAAATGGCCATCGCCGCCGGCATTCCCATGCCCGCGGTCTATGTACTCGACGAGGAACCCGCGATCAATGCCTTCGCCGCCGGCCTCACCACCAACGACGCCGTCGTCACGGTCACGCGCGGCGCGCTCGACAAGCTCACCCGCGATGAGTTGCAGGGCGTCATCGGCCACGAGTTCAGCCACATCCTCAACGGCGACATGCGGCTCAACCTCAAATTGAGCGCCCTCGTCTTCGGCATCCTCGTCATCGGCCTCGCCGGCCGCGGCATACTGTGGGTGATCATGCGTGGACGCATCCGCGGCGGCAAGAATTCCGGCGGGGTCATTATCGCCGTCGGCGCCGTCGGCCTCGCCCTGCTCATCATCGGCTATGTCGGCTACTTTTTCGGCAAACTCATCCAGGCCGCCGTGTCGCGGCAGCGCGAGTTCCTGGCCGACGCCTCCTCCGTGCAGTTCACGCGCAATCCCGGCGGCATCACCGGCGCGTTGAAAAAAATCGGCGGCTTCGCCCTCGGCTCCTCACTCGAATCGCACAAGAGCTCCGCCATCGGCCACTTTTTCTTTGCGCAGGCTTTCGAGTCCAATTTCGGCGGGCTCTGGGCGACGCACCCGCCGCTGGACCAGCGCATCCGCGCGATCGATCCGCAGTTTGACGGCCAGATGTTTGTCCCGCCCGAGGTCGTCGACGTCGGCCACGAATCCTTCGCCACCGCCGGCTTCGCCCCGGGGTCGCTCGCCCATTCCCTGCTCAAGCGGCCCTCCGACCCGCTGCCGTCACCCGTGACCATGATCGCGAGCATCGGCACGCTCGCGCCGGCTAACATCGCCCACGCAGAAGCGCTCCTCGCCTCCGTGCCGCCGCGCCTGCGCGACGCCGCCCGCTCGCCCACCGAGGCACCGGTTCTGCTCTACGGCCTGCTGCTCGACGGCGATGACGTCGCGCGCGAGCGCCAGCGCGCCCTCGTGGCGATGAAGGCCGGCCCCGACACGGCCCGCACGCTTGGCGACCTCGAGCCCGCGCTGCGCGCGCTCGGCCCGGAGTACAAACTCCCGCTGCTCCAGCTGGCGCTGCCCGCCCTGCGCAACCTTCCGCCCGCGGCCCTGGCGCCGTTTCTCGACACCCTCGATGAGCTCGTTCATGCGGACGGGAAGATCTCCACCTTCGAATTTGCGCTGCAGAAACTCCTCACGCGCTCGCTCGCGCTCGGCGCGAAACCGGGTGACGCCGTCGTGCAGATTTATTCGTTCAACGCCGTGGTGGATGAGATCAACGTCGTCCTCTCCGCGCTCGCCCATACTGCGAGCAACGTCGACCTCGACGCCGCCGGCGCGTTCGCTGTCGGCTCCGCGCAGTTGAGGCTGCTCGACGGCAAGCTCGCGCTGCTCGCGCCCGCCGCCTGCGATTTCGTCCGGCTCGACGCCGCCCTCGACAAGCTCGCCACCACCAGCGGCCCGATCAAGCAGCGCCTCCTTTTCGCCAGCGCCCATATCGTCGGCGCCGACGGCACCATCCTCATCGCCGAGGCGGAATTGCTCCGCGCGGTCGCCGCCGCGCTCGACTGCCCGATGCCGCCGCTGGCCACGGCCGCCTGAGTGGCACGGGTCTCCCGACCCGTGAAGCTGAACTCGAGCTCCGGGACAACTCCGGCTTGCCGCCAACCGGCGTGTAAGCACCCGGGTCGGGAGACCCGTGCCACTCCGCAGAAAGTCGTTGCCCGCCCGCGTCCGGTCGCCGTCCATGGTTGGCATTCCCATGCGCGCCGTCGACATCTCCGCCGTCAAACGTCCCACCCGCCGCCGGGCCACCGGCCGCGATGAACTCGCGTGGTGGCGCGAGGCCCGCTTCGGGCTCTTCATCCACTGGGGCCTCTATGCGATTCCCGCCGGCGTCTGGCGCGGCCAGCGCGTGCCCTACATCGGCGAGTGGCTGATGTTTCGCGAAAAAATTCCCGTCGCCACCTACGCCAAACTCGCCGCGCGCTTCCACCCGCGCCACTGGGACGCCGCCGCCGTCGTCCGCCTCGCGCGGCAGGCCGGCATGGGCTACCTCGTCGTCACCACGAAGCACCACGACGGCTTCGCGATGTATCGCTCGACGGTCAACCCATACAATGTCGTCGACGCCACCCCGTGGCACCATGACCCGATCGCCGATCTCGCCCGCGAGTGCCGCCGCCAGGGCGTGCGCCTCTGCTTTTACTACTCGCAGGATCTCGACTGGCATCATCCCGACGGCGCGTGGAACGACTGGGATTACGCGAAGGACAAAAAAAATCCCGACCGCTACCTGCGCGAGAAAGTCCTGCCGCAGCTCACCGAGTTGCTCACGCGCTATGGTCCGGTCGGCATGATCTGGTTCGACACGCCGCTCACGCTGAGCCGCGACCAGAGCGCCGCCATCCGCCGCCACGTGAAACGCCTCCAGCCGCACTGCCTCGTCTCCGGCCGCATCGGCCACGGCCTCGGCGACTACAGCCTGCCACGCGACAATTTCCTCCCGCCCGGCCGGCTTGAGGGCGACTGGGAGGTGTGCGCGACCCTCAATCACACCTGGGGTTTTAAAAAACACGATCACGCGTGGAAGTCCGCCGCCAACCTCATCACCACGCTCGTTGATCTCACCAGCAAGGGCTCGAACTACCTCCTCAACATCGGCCCCGACGCCGATGGTCGTGTGCCCGCGCCGAGCGTGCAGCGCCTCCGCGCCATCGGCGCCTGGCTGCGGGTCAATGGCGCGGCGATCCACGGGGCCTCGCCCAGCCCGTTCCGTTACGAGTTTCCGTGGGGCCGCATCACGACGAATGGCCGCACGCTCTATTTTCATTTCTTCGCCAAGCCGCCGCGCCCGTTCCGCCTGCACGGCCTGCGCACGCGCGTCACCGCCGTCACCGCCCTCGCCGCGCCGCGGAAAAAATTCGCCTTTCAACAGATGACCGCCACCACCACCGGTACGCCGGTTCTCGCCATCGATTTTGCGGGACTGCACTTCACGAAACCCGTGACCGTGGTCGCCGTGCAGCTCGCCGCGCCCGCCGCCGTCGAGCCGCTCACGCTGCAGCAGCCCGACGAGACCATTACTTTCATTGGCCCGATGGCTCGCGTTGGCACGGACGCCAAGCACGCCGCCATGCGCATGGGCGGCAACGGCCTCACGGAAAACTGGCGCAATACCCACGACTGGCTTGAGTGGCGCTTCACCGTGCTTCGCCCGGGAAACTACGATGTCACCGTCGTCACGACGCACCAGCACCTCGAGCCCTGGAGCGGCGGCCACACATTGCGCCTCGAATGCGCCGGTCGCACGTTCCGGCGCATCACCAAGCGCGACGCCCTTTTGCCCGGTCTGCGCTCCACGTATTATCCGCAGATTGCCACGCACTTCGGCCGGGTCACCTTCGACCGCGCCGGAAACTTCTCGCTCCGCCTGCAAGCCGACCGGCTCAATCTCGCGAGGAAGAACAAGACGCTCTTTTCCGACGGCGGCATCCAGTTCTCCGAAATCCGCCTGACGCCGGCCTGATCGCCGGGCCCGGCCGGAAGGAATCGGACGGAACTTACCCCCAGCCTCCGTTTCCTTTCCTGCCAATGGCCCGCCCCGCCCTCACTCTCCGGCTCGTCCTGCTGGCGGCGCTGCTTGGCTCTGCGGCGAGGGCCCAAACCGCAGCCCCAGCGCCAACTGCGCCCGCGACCGCCGGGCCTCCCGCTTTCCCGAAGCTCGTCAAACTCTTTGCCGGCGCCCCGCCGAAATACGATCCACCCAGACCCGATGCTCTGGCTTCCGCCCCGGATACCGCCGGCGACCAGCCCCGCAATGCCATCATTCGTCTGCCGACTTATGTCGTGCGCGGGACGGCGCGACCGCCGGACGAGTATGAGATCCTCACGCCGAAGGGCCGCGACGCCGCCATGGCGCAGCGCTACCTCGGTCCGCAATCCGGCCTGGATCGCGCCCTCAACGGCGTGACCCTCACCGGTCTTTGGAAATCCATCCCGCTCCTAGGCCGGATTCCCTTCGTTCCCTTCTCGTCAATGACCTATGACCAACGCGCCGCGCTGATCTACGAACAGCCCGAAAAGAAGCGCCGGCTCGAGGAATTGCTCAGCATCGGACCGACCACTCCGGACACCGCGAACACCAAGGCTGCCGCGCCGCCGTCCAAGTAGCGCACCCACCCAATTCCCCCTTCACACTCCCCGCGTCAAAGCGTTTGCCTCGCACCCGCCGCCGCGTTGATGCTGGGTCATGCTTCTGGCCCTCGCGCTCTACCTCGCCGCCTACGCGCTTTGCCTGGGCGCGCTCTGGCTCTTCCGCACCAACCGCCGGCGCGAGCGCCCTCCCGTCGCGCCCAAGCTCCTGCGCGGCCCCGGCGAGTCGCTGCGCTGGCGACTCCAGCGGCTCGACGACGTCCTGCTGCTCCACGCCTTCGGCGCCGCCTTTCTACCGATGGGCGTCTTCGTCGGCGGCCTCATGCTCGCGCTCAACGTGCCCGGCGCCAAGGAGCGCGACGCCGTGATGTTCACCGCTTTCGGGCTTTTCCTCATCACCCTCTATTTCTCCGGCCGCTGGATGCTGGAAAAATTCACGCTCCGGCGCGACTGCCACCTCGGCCTGCTCGGCGAAAAAATCGTCGCCGAGGCGCTCCTGCCGCTCACCGCCGACGGCTGCCGCATTTTTCACGATGTGCCGGCCGGCGCCTTCAACCTCGATCATGTCATCGTCGCGCCCACCGGCGTCTTCGCCATCGAGACGAAAACCCGCCGGGCCGGCCGCGCGCTGCCCGGCCGCCGCCCCGACGAAATCATTTTTGACGGCGCGCAGTTGATTTTCCCGTGGGGTGAGGACGCCTATGGTCTCGAACAGGCCCGCCACCATGCGTCATGGCTCGCCACCTGGCTGCGCGACACCGCCGGTGAACCCTTCCTGCCCGTGCCCGTGCTTACCTTTCCCGGCTGGAATGTCACCACGACGGCCGCCGGGGCCGACGTGGCGGTCGTTTCGCCCAGCGCGATTCCCGGACTCGTCCGCAACCGCCCCGGCCTGCTCACTGACCTGCAGATCGACCACATCGCCCGCCAGCTCGAGGCCCGCTGCCGCGACGTGGAATTTTGATCCGTCGAATGTAGGGCGGGGTCACCGACCCCCGCCTGGATTATTGTAGGTTGCCCGCTCGTCGGGCAACGTTGCGCGGCCAGCGCGCAACCTACCCGGAAACGGCGGGGCCAGCCTGCCCACCGTAGCCTGGCGCGAAGGCGGACGACCCCGCCCTACAATCATTTCCGCGCCACCAGCACGAGGCGCTGCCACCACCATACGGTTTTCCCGTCCTCCTCGCCGAGGCGCATGAACGCCTTCACCCCCGGCGTCGCCGTGCGAATCGCCTCGCGCACCTTCGCGCGGTTTTCCGGCGACGTCGCCGCCGCGCCAAAATACCATTCGAGATCCGGCTGCTTGAACGGCTGCAGCTCGCAATGCACGAGCGTCAATCCCGCCTCCGCGCACCAGCGCTTCCACGTGCCGTCGCTCCAGAACCGGTAATGACTCGGGTCGCGCCATTTCTCCAGCTGATGCAGCCACGCCTCAGCCTCGGGCTGGCCGTCCTCGATGCTGCCGTCGATGAGCAAAAAATATCCGCCCGGCCGCAGCACGCGCGTCACCTCGCGAACAAAGCTTTCGGGATGGCTGAAATGATGCGGCGCCACCCGGCAGCTCACGAGGTCGAACTCCCCGTCACCAAACGGCATCGCCTCGGCGGTAAATTCCTTCGTCGCCACGCGCAGCCCGCGCTCCGCGCCCAGCTTCGCCGCCCGCTCCAGCATGATTTTTGAGATATCTCCGAGCGTCACCTCGCAGCCACGCGCCGCCAGCAGCAGCCCCATGTGCCCGCCGCCTGTCGCGACATCCAGCGCCCGCCAGCCCGCCTCGAGCGGAATGAAGGCCAGCGCGCCTTCGACATCCTCCGTCCGCTCGAGGATGTGCCCCTTGCCGTAGTGCTGGCTCTGCCTGTCGAATTGCGCCGCCGAAGCCGCCTGAATCGCGTCGAGTTTCATCGGGAATTTTTTTGCGCAACGTGCCGCCCGCCCCCGGAAACGCAAGACCCGGGGTTGAAACCGAGCCGCAATCGCCCCACTTTTTCCTGCGTGACTCTCGCCGACCGACAGCAGCAGCTCGTGGACGACCTCGCCATCATCGAGGACGCGCAGGAGCGGCTCTCGGCGGTGATTGACCGCGCGAAGCGATTGCCGCCGCTGCCCGCCGCCGACCGCACCGAGCAAACCCGCGTGGCGGGCTGTATCTCGCAGGTGTGGGTCGTCGGCGAGCTGCGCGACGGCCGCTGCCAGTTCCGCTCCGACGCCGACGGGCCGCTCGTAAAAGGCCTCGTGGCCTTTCTCTGTGAATTCTTCTCCGGCGCCACGCCCGCCGAGATTGCGGCGAGCGACACTGACCCGCTCGAGGCGCTCGGCCTGATGCGCAACCTCTCCCCCACCCGCCACCACGGCCTCGCCGCCGTCCGCGCGCGCATCCGCGAACTGGCCGGGGCGATGCTTTGATTTAATCACGGAGGACACTGAGGAATGCGTTCAGGCCGACTATTTCCTGTCTTGTCATTCTGAGCGCAGCGAAGAATCCAGTGAGAGTCCGCCGCGTGCTTCGATTCTATCCAACTGGATGACAAACTCGCCTTCGACTGAACTTCACTTCGTTCAGAATGATAAATCCAAACCATCCGTGCTCTTTGTCGCAGACCCGGAGCCTATCGAACGGGTGCCTCCGCGTTGAAAAATGAATTTATACGACGCCCACAACCACCTGCAGGACGCCGAGCTCGTGCCGCATTACACACGGGTCTTCGCCGACCTTGCGACCGTCGGCGTGAAACGGGTCGTGACCAACGGCTCCAGCGAGGCCGACTGGCCGAATGTCGCCGCGCTCGCCGCCGCGCATGCCGTCGTCCTGCCCAGCTACGGCGTGCATCCGTGAGACGCCGGCAATCGCTCGCCCGCCTGGCAGAAAGCCCTGCTCGCCCGACTCGACGTCAATCCGCACGCCGCCATCGGCGAGATCGGACTCGACCGCTGGATCCTCACCCGCGCCAAGCCCAGCGACACGCGTCTCGCCGGGCTGCGCCGCGCTCCCATCGAGGAGCAAACCGAAGTTTTCCTCTGGCAGTTCGCCCTCGCCGCCGAGCGCAATCTCCCCGCCGCGATCCACTGCGTCGACGCGTGGGGCCTGCTGCACGATTCACTGCGCGCCGCGAAACGGCCCGCCCGCGGTTTCCTGCTCCATTCCTACAGCGGCCCCGAGGAAATGGTCGCGGGCTTTGCGAAACTCGGCGCGTATTTTTCCTTCAACGCTAATTTCCTCGATGCCCGCCGCTCGCGTCTCCGCGAAGTTTACACCGCCGTGCCCGCCGACCGGCTGCTCGTGGAGACCGACGCGCAAGAGGAGTTCACCCCGCCCGCCACCGCCGACGGCCGGTATGTCAACCACCCCGCCAATCTCACCGCCACCTACGCCGCCCTCGCCGGGTTACGCAGCGTAACCACCGCCGCGCTCGCCATCCGGGTGGAGCAGAATTTCCTTCGTCTCTTTGGAAGGTAGGGCAGGTCTTTGACCTGCCTTTGATCGCTCTGATGGCGGGTCAGAGACCCGCCCTACCTAGGCGCATTCTGTCGTAGGCCGCGAGCTTGCTCGCGCTCTCAGAAGCGCCCGCAAGCGGACAGCCTACCGCGCACCTTTTAATTGGCCGGTTGTTGCGCGATCTCCCGCACGACCTCGCCCGCGACGACCAGCCCGAACGCGCCCGTCACAAACACAGCTGAGCCAAACCCGGTCTCGCAATCCATCGCCAGGTTACTGCCCGGCTCCGGCACCGCCGCACACGTGCCGTCCGCCCACGGGTAAATCGGCGGCTCCGTTGACCAGACGCAGCGCACGTCGAACTTCATCTTCCCTTTCGTCGTGCCGTGTTCGAACCCGTGGTCGCGCCGCAATTTCTTCCGCACCTGCCGTAGCAACTCGTCGCTGAAGGCATCGCCGAGGTCGCCGGCGCGGATCTGCGTCGCGTCGCGCTTGCCGCCCGCGACGCCCACCGTGAGCACCCGCCGGCCGGGCGCGCGGCTTTCCGCGATGAGCAACGCCTTGTTCGACATGCGGTCGATCGCGTCCACCACATAGTCAAACGGCGCCGCCAGCAGCCGGTCCGCCGACGCCTTCGTGAAAAATTCCTGCACGGTCGTGACCCGGCACGCCGGGTTGATCGCCGTCACGCGCTCGGCAAGCACCGCCACTTTCGGCCGCCCGATCTGGCCGTCGAGCGCCGGGAGCTGGCGGTTCACGTTGGTCACGCACACGTCGTCGAGGTCCACCAGCGTCAGCGCGCCCACCCCGCTGCGCGCCAGTCCCTCGACCGTCCACGATCCCACGCCACCGACGCCCACCACGCATACATGCGCGGCCTGCAGCCGCGGCAGCGCCGCCGCGCCGAAGAGCCGCCCGATGCCGCCGAAGCGCTGGAGATAGTCGTCGTTCATATCTGCGTAGGTCGGGGTTTATCCCCGAAACGTCGGGCGTAAAGCCCGACCTACAAGATTTTCTCCACCGCCGCGATCGCCGGCACGCCGCGCGGCGCCATCCCAAACTTTCCCGCGTCGCGGGGCAACGAAGGTGTGCATTTCTTGTCATTAGCATGCGCAACGACGGGTCATTCGTTCCGTGATGACTGCGCCGGGCGGTGTTTCCGGCTTCTGACTGCGACTCCCGGTCACTACGCTGCGATCAAGCAAGGCCCCGCTCGGGGCAACTCTCATCCCTCATCGCCATGAATAAGAAACCAAACCTCCACGGCAAACGCGGCGTCGATCTCCTGCACGATCCGCTCCTCAACAAGGGCACCGCCTTCACCGAGGCGGAGCGCGACGCCCTCGGCCTGCGCGGTCTCGTGCCGCCCCACGTCGCCACCCTGGAGGCGCAGGTCGCCCGCATCCTGGAGACCTGTCGCCGCAAGCCCACCGACCTCGAAAAATACATCTACCTCGTCTCGCTGCAGGAGCGGAACGAGACGCTGTTCTACCGTCTCGTCACCGACAACGTCGCCGAGATGATGCCCCTCATCTACACGCCCACCGTCGGCCTGGCCTGCCAGCGCTATGCCCTGATCTTCCGCCGCCCGCGCGGGCTCTTCATCAGCCTGCGCTACCGCGGCAGCGTCAAACAGGTCCTCCAGAACTGGCCGCACCGCGACGTGCGCATGATCGTCGTCACCGACGGCGAACGCATCCTCGGCCTCGGCGACCTCGGCGCCAACGGCATGGGCATCCCCGTCGGCAAGCTCTCGCTCTACACCGCCTGCGCCGGCGTCGCGCCTGACCAGTGCCTGCCCGTCATGCTCGATGTCGGCACCGACAACGCCGCCTTCCTCAAGGACCCGCACTACATCGGCACCAGCCAGCCGCGCGAACGCGGCCCGGCCTACGACGCACTCATCGCGGAATTCGTCGCCGCCGTGCAGGAGGTCTTTCCCCGCGCGTGCATCCAGTTCGAGGACTTCGGCAACGCCAACGCCTTCCGGCTCCTCCGTCAGTACCGCGACCAGATCTGCACCTTCAACGACGACATCCAGGGCACCGCCGCCGTCACGCTCGCCGGCATCTACTCGGCCCTGCGGCTCACGAAGGGCAAGCTCGCGGACCAGCGTTTCCTCTTCCTCGGCGCCGGCGAGGCCGGCATCGGCATCGGCGAACTCATCGTCGAGGCCCTCAAGTCCGAGGGCGTCGCCGAACCGACCGCCCGCCGCCAGTGCTGGTATGTGGACTCGAAGGGACTCGTCGTCGCCGGCCGCACTGATCTCGCCGAGCACAAGAAACTCTTCGCCCACGACCAACCCGGTGCGGCCACGCTGCTCGATGCCGTCGAGACGCTGAAGCCCACCATGCTCATCGGCGTGTCCGGCATGCCCGCGACCTTCACCGAGCCCGTCGTGCGCGCCATGGCGAAGCTGAACCCCCACCCCGTCATCTTCGCGCTCTCCAACCCGACCTCGAAGGCGGAGTGCACCGCGGAGCAGGCCTACACCTGGACCGACGGCCGCGCGATTTTCGCCAGCGGCAGCCCGTTCCCGGATGTCACGCTCAACGGCCGGACGTTCCAGCCCGGCCAGGGCAACAATTCCTACATCTTCCCCGGCGTCGGCCTCGGCGTCATCGTCAGCTCGGCCCGCCGCGTGACCGACGAGATGTTCTTCGTCGCCGCCAAGGTGCTCGCGAGCCTCGTGACGGAAAAGGACCTCGCGACCGGGCGCATCTTTCCCGAGCTGCAGCGCATCCGGGAAGTCTCCGCCGCGATCGCCGTCGCCGTGGCCAAGGTCGCCTATGCACGCAAGCTCACTCCCAAGTCCTGCCCCAAGGATCTCCCCGCCCGCGTCCAAGCCGAAGTCTACGATCCCACCTACCGCAGCTACGTCTGAGAGCTTGCGCTTAGCTGCTTGACTGCGTCCGCTACTGCCACGAGCTGAACAAATTGCTGGCTCGCCAAAACAGACCATGTGGCCGCAAAACTGGATTGAAGGGAAAGACGAAGTGCTTCGCGAGTTGAGGCGTTGGGAAGGTGCTACGGCGCAAAGTTGGGCCTATTCCGTATCCCATTCGCAATTTCTCGTGCGCTTGTATCGGGAAGAGGAATTGAAGCAGGCTTCCCCGCGAAGTTTGTACCTATACCTAAAGAGCTGCGATCGCGTCTCGTTCACCAACCTATGGCATAGTGCGAAGATTCAGATAAAAGAAACGAATGGAAAGACTGGGCCAAAGTTCGTTGTTTCGGACGGGGACCGATTGTTCGTCCAGTGTGGCGCTACTTTCGCAGCCGAATCGGGTGAGTTCTTGAATTTTGCCGAAGCGGGACGATGAAGAACAAAAACAACCGTCCCAACCAAAGCCTAACGCTGACGGCAAAGTAAGCCTATGACCCGGCGCTACCGCCGAATAGCTATCACCTTTTCGCGAGCAGGCCGGTGACGGCGTCGATCGCCAGTCGGTTGCGCTGCTCTCCTTCGCCGCAAATCTCGACGAACGGCAGGCGGCGTTTTTCGAGCGCATCGCGCCAGATCTGACGGCCCTTGGACCGGCTGGCGGCGTCGGGGAAGCAGCGCTGCGGGTCGGGCACAAAGGGGATGTCGGTGTCGCACAGCAGCCAGAGCGCCACGCCCTGCGCCCGCTTCTCCGCCTCCGCGCGCACCCACGGCGAGCAGGCCCTGGGAAACAGCACGTCGTCCCAGATCGTGCACGTGATAAGGTCCGTATCCAGGAAAACCGCGCGCTTCGCCCGCGCCGCCGCGTGGTCCTCGTTCGCCATCTGCCCGAGCGCGATCGTGCCGAGGTCGGCCGCGGTGATCTTGCCCGCCTTCAGGTCCCAGAACTCGCGCACAAACTCCGGCGACCACGGCTCGCCGAAATGCGCCGCCAGCGCCTGCGCCAGGGTCGTCTTGCCCGTGGACTCCGTGCCAAAGATGACGATGCGTTTGAGGTGCGATGTGAGATCAGGTGGCATTTTCAAGCCCCGGGTACCTTGTTTGTCATTCTGAGCATCGCGAAGAATCCAGTGAGAGTTCGCCGCGAGCTTCGATAGTGTCCAACTGGATTCTTCACTTCGTTCAGAATGACAAGACCGGGGTCAAACACTCTCTAGGAAATCTGCATCGCCCGCCGCCACGCGCGCCAGCCGACCAGCGCGAGCCCGAGATACACCGCATAAAGAAACGACGTGAAGGCCAGCTCGGCGCTCCAGTACGACGCGATCGCCACGACGTTGACCAGCACCCAGAGCGGCCAGTTTTCGATGTTTTTCCGCACCTGCAGCAGTTGCGCCGCCACGCTGAACGCCGCGATGAACGCGTCGCGCCATGGCATCGCCGCCTGCATCCACGGCCCGATCGTCAGCGCCCAGCCCACCGTGGCCGCGGAGGCCGCCACCAGCGTGATGACCCGCCCGCGCACCGACAGCCTCGTGACCGGCAACTCCGGCGCCGCCCCGCGGTCCCGCACCCAGTGCCGCCAGCCCCAGGCCAGCATCACGAAGTAGAAAATCTGCAGAATCGCGTCCGCCGGGAAATGCGTCTGGTAAAACAGCACCCCCTGCACCGTCACCGCCGCCAGCCCGACCGGAAAGGCCCACAGGCTGCGCCGGATCATCAGCCACACGCCGACCACGCCCAGAACCAGATTGAGCTGGTCGAGCGGCGCCGCCGTCGTCAGCCCGCTCCAGATGTTGCGCAGGATTTCGTGCATCAGGAAGCCGGCCTAGGGTGTAGCAAGAGTTCTGGTCCTAGGATTGTCATTCTGAACGGAGTGAAGTTCAGCCGAAGGCGAGTTTGTCATCCATTTGGACTACATCGAAGCGCGCGGCGAACTCCCACTGGATTCTTCGCTGCGCTCAGAATGACAAGCAGGATCTCGTGCATCACGGGCGCCGGCTCACTTCACCTCCGCGACAAACGCTTCCATCGTCTCGCGGGTCACGGCGTGGCGCGCGCCGCAGCGCGGACAGCGGATCTCGAGCTTCTCGCCGTCGCCAAAAAGCTCGGTCGGGTCCTGCCGCATGGTGGGGGCGAGCACTTCCAGCATCCGCGCCTGGTTGCAACCGCAATGCCAGCGGCAGATGCGCCGCTCCATCAGCACCAGCGTCTCGGTGCGGTCCAGGTCGCGCACGGCGCTGGGCGTGAGCCCGCGCACCCACGCGAGGTCGCAATCCGGATGCTCGGTGACGAGCGCGAACTCCTCCTCGCCGAGCTGGAAGTAGCGCGCGACGCGCTGCTCGCTCTGCGCGTAGAAATTCTCCACCGCCACCAGCGGGTCGTTGCCCGTAAAGGTCACCGCGCTGCGCCGCTTCGGCTGTACGCCGCGAACGACGTCCGCGTAGAACAGGTTTTCCGGCAGCTCCTTCACGCCCTCCTCGAACACCTGGCCCGTCACGGCGCCGGTCTCGTTGTCGCCCGTGAGGAAAAGGTTAACCAGCGGCGACTGGCAGTTGATCGTCCACGCCGTCAGCTCGTTCCACGGCCGCGAGGCGCTGTGCAGCACGAAGCCCGCGAGCGCGCGCTTGAACATCGCGGCGGACTCCGCCGCCGGCTTCATCCGCTGGGCGCCGAGGTGCAGGTAGTAGTCGACGAACAGTTCGCTGAATTCCGCGCGGGCGAGCAGGACATTGCGGTTGCGCACAAAATAAGTGCGCACCTCCAGGCCCGCGTCGGCGGGGTTCGGTGGCGTGGTTTCAGGCATAGTCCACAATGTTGCCGGGAACCGCCCGATGTAAAGGCGGCCACCGCTTTTGCGGACGGATTGTCATTCTGAACGAAGTGAAGAATCCACTTCGATTCGGTCAAAGTCCGCAGCGAAGTCCAACTGGATTCTTCGCTGCGCTCAGAATGACAGAAAAGGCGGGGTTGGCGTCCCCGCCCTACCTCACTTCGTCGCCGGTAGGTGCGCCTTCAGCTTGCTGACCTTCGGCGCGATCACGAACTGGCAGTAGCCGGCGTTGGGATTCTTCGCGAAATAGTCCTGATGGTAGTCCTCGGCGGGCCAGAACTGCGTGAGCGGCACGATCTCGGTCGTGATCGGATCGCGGAAGATCTTCTGCGCCTCGGCGCGCGACTGCTCGGCCGCGGCCTTCTGCGCGGTGTTCGCGTAGAGGATGATGGAACGGTATTGCGGGCCCGCGTCATTGCCCTGGCCCCCGACCTGCGTGGGATTGTGCACCGCCCAGAAATAATCGATGATCGTGCTGAGCGTCACCACCGCGGGGTCGAAGTCGATCTTGATGACCTCGGCGTGACCGGTGGCATGGTCGCTGACCTGCTCGTAAGTCGGATTGCGCTCGGTGCCGCCCGCATAGCCCGCGGTCAGGTGCACGATCCCCGGCAGGAGTTTATAAGCGGCATCGGTGCACCAGAAGCAGCCGCCGCCAAGGACGATGGATTCGGTTTTGGCCGGAGGAGGAGTGGCAGCGTTCATGAGTGGAAAGGAAAACCCGAGGGAGCAAAGAAGCAAAGCGAGCCGTTTCATGTGTGTTAGAGCCAAGGTGAAGGGAAATATTCCCTCCGCAAGCGATGCCCAACGGCGGCGCCTCATTCCCGTAGGGGCGCAGTCTTGCTGCGCCCAAAAACTCCGCCCGTGAAAATCGATCGGGCGCAGCCCTTCGACTCCGCTCTGGCCCTGAGCTTGTCGAACAGGCAAGTCTGCGCCCCTACCGCGGCACCCGTCCACTGAGCACCGGGATGTGCCAGACCGCGTACTCGTCCGGATTGCGGATGCTCGCGATTATGGCGTCGAAATAACCGCGGACTTCCTCCCGTTTGAATCCCGAATGCTGGCTCAACACGTCCACATAGCCGTCACGCCACGCCTCGATGATCGCGGCAAACGTTTCGCGCGGCACCCGCACGGTGTCCACCGTCACGTAATCGATGGCCAACTGCTCCAGCCCAAGCTGTCGCAGCAGCGGCCACGTGCGCCGGCCGATGCGTTCGTCCACCCCCATGCTCTTCGCCGCGGTCCGCACGCACTCGTGCCAGAGACGGTCGGGATCCAGTTTGCCCGCCGTGAAATGCAGCATGCCGTAATCCTCGCTCAGCACGTGCAGCCAGCCGCCCGGCTTGCAGATGCGCTTCATCTCCGCAAACACGCGCCCGGGCTCGGGAATGGACTGCGTCACGTGGCGGCAGACGACGAGATCGTAGTGCCCCGTGGGCAGCTTCAGCTCGAAGGCATCGCCCTGCCGGAACTGCACGCGCGGCGCAAGCGCGGCATAGCGCCCGCGCGCCAGCTCCACCGTGTGCTCCAGGATGTCGATCCCGATCAGGTCGGCGCGCGGATACAATCCGGCCAGCCGCGAAGTGATCTCGCCGCTGCCACAGCCGATGTCGGCGATCAGGCAGTCGGGCGGAAGCGCGTAACGAGCAAACAGCGGCCGTTCCTGCGGCCAGATCGCGTTCGCCTGCGCCGTCAGATTGCGGATCATTGACTCGTCGGCCATCTGCTCGGCCTGGGGTTGCGGTCCTGGGTCATGGAAGTGCCAAAATTGGGCACTGAACGCGTCGCTGCCAAGTTCGGATCAGCAGCCGTTAATGGTCAGATTGGTTCTATGTGCTCGCATGCTGCTTTCGTAGGTCGGGGTTTATCCCCGACATCCGATGATTGACTATCGGGCGTAAAGCTCGACCTGCACCAAATCCATTCATTGCCAGACCTCGCCTCCGCGCGAATCCGCTCGAATCAGTCGGGCATTGATGTTCCATCCTGCCTCCCGCCCCATGCCCGCCGCCTCCTCCGCCGCCGCCCCGCAACTGCCGTTCTTCTGGCATCCCGCTGCCAAGCCCGACGAGAAGGATTACCACGTCGCATTTCGCGCGTCCTTCGAGCTGGCCGCCGCGGGCGCGGTGGAATTTCGCGTCTTCGGCGCCTCGTGGTTCACCGGCTGGATTGACGGGCGCTATTTTTGCGAGGGCCCGGCGCGCTTCACGGCGGCGTTTCCCGAATACCAGATCTTCCGGGAAAAACTCGGCGCCGGCCGGCACACCCTCGCGATCCAGGTCCACCAACTCAATGCACCCACGCGCAGCCTGGTGCCGATGGACCCCTTTCTCGCCTGCACCGCGCAGGCGGGTGGCCGGGAAATTCCGCTGCGCTGGAAATGCCTCCGCCTCGCGGGTTACGCCTCGCAGGTCCGGGTCGTCAATTTCCAGCTCGGCTTCATCGAGTGGTGCGACACCCGCGAGATCCCGGATTGGACGCCCCTGAGCTTCGATGACCAGGCATGGATCGAACCCGCGCCCGTGACGCGCGCCCTCGGCCCGCAGCGGTTGCTGACCTGCGCCAACCCGCACGCGTTCCCGCACGAGCTCAAGTCCCTCGCCTCCGGTGTATTCGTCGAGATGTTCGGCTACGATCGCGACGATCCGCCCGCCCGGTTCTTCCTGCGCGACCTTGCGCCCGCCTCGCTGCCGCCGCAGGGCGTGTGGCGCCGCTACGACCTCGGCCGGGTGCGGCTCATGCGACCGCGCTTCGAACTCGAGCTGCCCGCCGGCACCGTCGTCGAGTTCGCCTACTGCGAGGCGCTGCTTTCGGGCCGCGTGAATCCGTGGATCACGCTTTCAACCAGTTCGTCGTGCAATCTCGACCACTACGTCGCGCGCGGCGGCCGCCAGGAATTCTTCCCGCTCACTCCGCGCGGCGGCCGTTTTCTCGAGGTGCACATCTTCGCGCCCGCCGCGGCGGTGACGTTTCACCGCGAAGCTGTGGTCGAGCGCGCCTACTATGACGCGGCCGGTGGCGCGCTGCGCACCGACGACGCGCTGCTGGACCGGATCTGGGCGGTCGGCGTCGAAACGCACCGCGCCTGCGCCGAGGACGCGCTCACCGACAATCCCACGCGCGAGCGCGGCCAGTGGGCCGGCGACGTCGTGACGGTCGGCATGGACATCGCCGCGACGGCGTTTTCCGACCTGCGCATGTGCCGCCGCGGACTCGTGCAATGCGCGCAGTGCGCCCGCGAGGACGGCCTCGTGGCCGGCCTCTGCCCGGGCGATTGCGGCTATCTTACCACCTACGCCGCGCAGTGGATCACCGCCTGCCTGCATTACTGGGAGCTGACCGGCGACCGCGCGCTCCTCGAGGAGATGCTGCCCTACGCCGAGCTGAACATCGGCGCCTTCGCCGCGCAGTCCACGCCCGACGGGTTGAAGGACAGCATTGCCTGGGGCTTCGTGGACTGGGGTTACGTGCGCAATCCCGGCCCGAGTGACATGGGCGTGAACCTGCACTGCGTTGTTGCGATGCGCGACATGGCGCGGTGGTGCGACGCGCTCGGCCACGGCGACCGCGCGACGCACTACCGGACCCTGGCGGGCGATCTCGCGGCGATCATCGCGCGCTACTTCGCGGACGAATTCGCGGCCGGCGGCGACGCCTGGTCACGCATCGGCTATCACCGCGCCGCGCTGGGTCTGCGGCTGGATTTCTTCGACGCTGCGCAGGCGAAGGCCGGCCGCGCGTTCCTGAAGGCGCACATCCTGCGCTGTTTTCCCAACAACCCCGCGGCGCCGCGCCTCAGCGATCCCGCCGCGAACAATCCGCAGCTCATCACGCCTTACTTCGGGCATTTCGCGCTGCCGGAGCTCATCGCGCACGGCGACATGGATTTCGTGCTCGGCCAATACCGGACCTGCTGGGGCTGGTCGCTGGAGGACGGTCGCACGACCTGGCTTGAGGTGTTCGACACGCGCTGGAGCCATTGCCACCAGTGGGCCGGCTGCCCCACGTGGCAGCTCTCGCGCTACCTGCTCGGCCTGCAGGCGCGCTTCGATCTCGGCCCGATGAATTTCGCCGTGTCGCTCGCGACCGGCTCACTCACGACTGTCTCCGGCACGCTGCCCATCGCGGGCCGGGACGGCATCATCAAGGTCTCGTGGAAGAAGGACGCCGCCGGCCTGCACTACACGCTCGAGACCCCCGCACCGCTCGTGTTGCACCTCGACGCCGGGCTCACTGGTGGCCAGCCGCGCAGTGTGAAAGTGGACCGCACCTTCACCGAGACCTGGCCGCCCGCCGCCTGCAGCTGAGCTGTCAGGCAGATTAAGCGCGGAGACGCGAAGGGCGCGAAGTCCGGCCCCGGTTCACTTCGGTTATTCTGGGCGAAGCGAAGTTCAGCCGAAGGCGAGTCTGTCATCCAGTGCGACTCGGCTGGCCGGCTAAAGGTGGATGCTTCGTTCGGCTCAGAATGACAAACTTCGCGTCCTTTGGGTCTTCGCGCCAAAAACTTTCCCATCCCGCGCGAGCTGGCCAGGGAGGGAATCCGCGGCGGCCGGTCGCTGGCCGCACCCGGTGAAAATTTAGCCCCCGGCGTGGCCCGGGCAGCGGGGACGGAACATTCGTCGGGCCGGCGAACCGGTGGCCAAATTGAGAATAGAATGGCTATGGCCGGCAGCGACGGATAGGTCACGCGTTCTGTTTATGGGACAATCGTTCGCCGATCCTGCGCTCTGGCATCGGGTCCAGTTCGCATTCACGATCACCTACCATTACCTTTTTCCCCAACTGACCATGGGGCTCGCCTGGTTTCTGGTGTACTGGAAGTGGCGGGCCTTGCGCACCGGGGACGAGCGCTGCAACCGGGCCGTGCGTTTTTGGGCGAAAATCTTCGGGCTTAACTTTGCCGTGGGCGTGGTGACCGGCATCCCGATGGAATTCCAGTTTGGCACCAACTGGGCCGGGTTTTCCAACTATGCCGGCGGCATCGTGGGCCAGACCCTCGCGATGGAAGGCATGTTCGCCTTCTTCCTCGAAAGTGCCTTCATCGGCGCGCTGGTCTGGGGGGAAAAACGGCTCGGCCCCCGCCTGCATTTTCTCGCGGCCGTGGGCGTTGCCACCGGCAGCTGGCTTTCGGGTTACTTCATCATCGTGACCAATGCCTTCATGCAGCATCCGGTCGGACACGTCTTCCTCCCCAGCGGCCAGCTGGCGCTGGGCGACCTCCGAGCGTACCTCTGGAACCCGTGGGGCCTCGTGCAGTTCGCCCACAACCAGCTCGCCGCGCTGGTCACCGGCGCGTTCGTCGTCGCCGGCCTGGGCGCCTACTACACCCTCCGCGACCGGCATCACGAGCAGGCCCGGCTCTATCTTCGCGCCGGCACTCTGGTCGGACTGGTCGCGTCGGTCCTGGTCGCCTTCCCCACCGGCGACGCCCAGGCCAAGATGGTCGGAGAGTTCCAACCGGTCACGCTCGCCGCCATGGAGGGCCGCTTCGCGGGCGGATACACCGCGCACCTCGCGGTGATCGGCCAGCCTAACGTCGCCGAACACCGGCTGGAAAATCCCCTCGTTTTACCCGGGGCGCTCAGCTTCCTGGCCTACGGAACGTTCGCGAGTTACGTCCACGGCCTCGACGAATACCCGCCGGACCAGTGGCCGGATAACATCGAGCTCCTTTACTATTCCTTTCACCTCATGGTGACGCTGGGCACGATCTTCATCGGCATCATGGCCCTCGCGACCTGGCAGTGCTGGCGCAGTCGACGCCAAGCCAGTCCCGGCGTGCTTTGGTTGCTGCTCCTGGCCTTCCCGTTCCCCTACATCGCGAACAGCCTGGGCTGGATGACGGCGGAACTGGGCCGGCAACCGTGGCTAGTCTACGGTCTGTTTCGCACCCGCACGGGTTACAGCCGGGTGGTCGGGGGCGGCGACGCCCTCTTCACCATCATCGGATTCGTCGGACTCTACTTCGTGGTGGGGGTGATGTTCCTCTGGATGATTGGCCAGGAAATCGGCCACGGCCCCGAACAGCTGGCCCACGAGAACGGGGAGGCATCCGCATGATCGCACTCTGGTACGGGATCCTCGCCTTCATGCTCGCGACCTACCTCGTGCTCGACGGGCGGAATTTTGGCGTCGGCATTCTCCATTGGATCGTGACGAAGACGCCGGCGGAACGCCGCCAGGTCATCGCGGCCATCGGCCCCCTCTGGACCTGGCACGAAGTCTGGCTCGTCGGTACGGGCGGCGTGATGATCATGGCTTTCCCGCGCTTCATGGCCGCCGCGTTTTCCGGCTACTACCTCGCGCTTTTCCTGGTGCTCTGGTGCATCCTGCTGCGCGGCCTCGCGATCGAGGTCGGCGGTCACGTCAACGACCGGCTCTGGGAAAAGTTCTGGGACGCCATTTTCTGTTGCAGCAACGTCCTCCTCGCCATCCTGTTCGGCGCCGCCCTGGGCAACGCCGTTCGCGGCGTGCCCCTGAAAGCCGACGGCACGTTCTACCTGACCTTCTTCACCAATTTCCAGGTGACCGGTGAGGTCGGGTTGCTGGACTGGTACACGCTGTCGGTCGCACTCTTCTTTGCCCTCGTCCTGGCGGCCCACGGCGCGACCTACCTCGCGATGCGGACCGAGGGATCGGTCAACACCCGCGCCGCGCCGCTGGCCCGCCGCCTCTGGATCGCGGCGGTTCCCGCCTTCGCCGTCATCTCCCTCCTGACGCAGCGCGTGCGCCCCGAACTTTTGCGGGGAATTTCGTCCCGCCCGCTGGCGTGGCTCACCCTCGCGATCACGCTGGCGGGGGCGGTGGCCTTGGTGAGCGGCCTGCGCAACCGGCAGGAAAGGCGCGCGCTCCTCGGGTCCACGTTCTTCCTGTTCGGCCTCATCATGACGGGGGCCGCCGCGCTGTTCCCGATCCTGTTTTTCTCCACGGTGAAATCCACCCAGCAACTCACCGCCGCCGCCTGCGCCGCGACCGAACACAGCCTGTGGGTCGCGACGGCCTGGTGGTTTCCCGCGCTGGCCCTGTCCCTGACCTACGTCGTAATCATCCAGCGCCACTACTCGGGCAAGGTCCCCGCAGCACGGGGGAATCAAGGGATTTATTAGCTTGGTGTCCTCTTGATAACCTTCACGCATCGAAGCCGGCGTGCCGCCTCGTGATCCGGCGGCAGGAGAGAGTGGATATCAAGGTGCGAAGGCGGGACCCCGCCCTCGTTGGCCCCATTCGCGCCAGCTATCCCTCACCCCCGCGCCAGCTTCCGGTACTTGATCCGGTGCGGCTGGTCGGCCTCCTTGCCCTTGCGGCGGCGGAGATCCTCCTGGTAGCTGGAAAAATTGCCGTTGAACCAGTGCACGTAGCTGTCGCCCTCGAACGCGAGGATGTGCGTCGCCACGCGGTCGAGAAACCAGCGGTCGTGTGATACGACGACGGCGCAGCCGGCAAAATTTTCCAGTCCCTCCTCGAGCGCCCGGATGGAGTTCACGTCAAGGTCATTGGTCGGCTCGTCGAGCAGGATGAGATTCGCGCCGCTCTTGAGCAGCCGCGCGAGGTGCACGCGGTTGCGCTCGCCGCCGGAAAGGATGCCCACCTTTTTGCTCTGGTCCGGCCCCGTGAAGCCGAACTGCGCGCAATAGGCGAGGCTGTTGATCTCCCGCCCGCCAAGCCGCATGATCTCCTCCCCGCCGCTGATCGCCTGCCAGATGGTTTCCTGGTCGGGCAGAGAGTCGCGGGACTGGTCGACGTGCGCGATCTTCACCGTCTCGCCCACCCGCAGCGTGCCGCCGGTGGGTTGCTCCGCGCCGACGATCAGCCGGAACAGCGTGGTCTTGCCCGCACCGTTGGGGCCGATGACGCCGACGATGCCGCCGGGTGGCAGTGAGAAATTCACCTTCTCGAACAGCAGGTTGTCGCCGTAACTCATCGCGAGGTCCTTCGCCTCGACGACGAGCGCGCCCAGTCGCGGGCCCGGCGGGATGAGCAGCTCGAACTCCTTTTCCCGCTCGGCGACGTTTTGCTTCAACATCGATTCGTAGGCGCTGATGCGCGCCTGGGATTTCGCCACGCGCGCCTTCGCCGACTGGCGGATCCAGGCGAGCTCGCGCGCCATGGCCTTCTGGCGGCGGTCCTCCGTGCGCTGCTCCACGCCGAGCCGCGCCTGTTTCTGCTCAAGCCACGAGGAATAATTGCCCTTCCACGGCGTGCCGTGGCCGTGCGCCAGCTCAAGGATCCATTGGGCGAGATTATCCAGGAAATAGCGGTCGTGCGTCACGGCGATGACCGTGCCCTCATAGCGGGCGAGATGCTGCTCGAGCCATTGCACGCTCTCGGCGTCGAGGTGATTGGTCGGCTCGTCGAGCAGGAGGATGGACGGCTTTTGCAGGAGCAGCCGTGCCAACGCCACGCGCCGGCGCTCGCCGCCGGAGAGTTTTTCGACCGGCTGGTCGCCGGGCGGGCAGCGCAGGGCGTCCATCGCCATCTCGACCTGCGGCGCAACATCCCAGGCGCCCAGCGCGTCGATCTTTTCCTGCAGCTCGCCCTGCTTCGCGGTGATCTTGTCCTTGGCGGCGTCATCTGGCGCGGCGCTGAGTTCGTCCCACGTCGCATCGTAGGCGGTGGTCAGGTCGGTGAGATGCTTGACGCCTTCCTCGACGCACGCGCGCACGGTCGAGCCCGGCGTGAGGTGCGGCTCCTGCTCCAGGAACCCGATGGGAAAGCCCGGCTCAAAATGCACCCGGCCGTCAATGTCGGTGTCGCGGCCGGCGAGGATGCGCAGCAGCGAGGACTTGCCGGAGCCGTTCAGGCCGAGGACGCCGATCTTCGCGCCGTAATAAAACGACAGCGAGATGTCGCGGAGGATTTCCTTGCGCTCGATTTTCTTCGAGACGCCCAGCATCGAGAAGATGATCCGCGGCTCGTCGGGTTTGGCCATCCCCCCACTCAAACGCACCGTTGACGCGCCGCAAGCTCCTGGGCGGCGTATTCTAGTCTGGCTTTGGCGCGGGAGCGTTGGTTTCCCTTGGCTTATGGTATCTGCGCCTTCGAGGCCCAGCTGGTCGCGCGGCAACGCTCTCGCTGCGATCGCGATTTTCGCGGCAGCCCTAGGCTTTCACGCCTGGGGCGCCACGCGAGGCTGGCATCAGGTCAACCTGATTGGGTGCGAGTTCAGGCAAACGCAGACCGCCATCTCGGCGTTCTTTATCCAACGGGAGCATAATTTTTCGTAGCCTATCCAACGCCCATCGTGGGCGCGCCCTGGTCCATCCCGCTGGAGTTTCCCCTCTATCAGTGGGCGGTGGTCGGGCTCAGCAACACCACGGCGCTGCCGCTGACCCAGGCCGCGCGCACCGTCAGCCTGGTGTGTTTCTATCTCGGGCTGCCGGCGCTGTTTTTATTGCTGGCCCGGACCGGATTGAGTCCATCGCGGCGACTGCTCGTGCTGGCGTTTGTGCTCAGCTGTCCGCTCTATATTTTTTATGCGCAGACGTTCCTGATTGAAACCATGGCCTGGATGTTCGGCCTGTGGTTTATGCTCGGGTTCATGCGGGCCACGGAACGGCGCTCCGGTGCGTGGTGGTTGCTGGCCGCGGTCGGGGGCACGGGCGCGGCCCTCGTCAAGGTCACGACCTTCGCATTCTTTCTCCTGCCCACGGCGGCGTGGATCGGATTTCTGCTCTGGCAGGAGCGCCCCGGCCGCCACCTCGGCAGCTGGCGCCCTTGGCTCGGGATCGCCGGTCAAGGTCTGGCCTCGCTCGCCCTGCCCTGCATGCTGGCGGAAGTCTGGATTCGCTACACGGATGCGATCAAGGCGCAGAGCGTCGGCGGAGTGTTCCTGGTCTCCGCCCACCAGGTGGCTTTATTTTTGGCATCGGCGTGCGGTTTTCCTGGGAATACTGGCAGCAGCACTTCGTCATCCTGTTCCGCGAAATCGCCTCCTGGCCCGTGCTGGCGGGCACGCTGGCCATCCTGATTGCGACGCGGGCTTACTGGCGGTTGGCGCTTGTGCTCGTGGCCTGTTTCTTCGCCGTGCAGGTGGTCTTCCCCATTCTCTACGCGTGGCACGAATACTACTACGTCACCAATGCGGTTGCCCTCATGGTGGTCATCGGGCTGGCGGCGGATGCCTTGCTCAATTCGCGCCTGCCCCGCGCTGCGGCTTGGGTCGTCGTGGTGGGCCTGCTGGCGATGCAGACGTGGACCTTTGGCCGGGTGCATTATCCCATCCTGACCGATCCCCATCCCCGGGACAATGTCGTGCCCCGGGTGCTGCAGCTCGTCACGCACCCGGATGACGTGGCGGTGATCGCGGGCGACGACTGGAGTTCCATCACGCCATTCTATGCCGAGCGGCGGGTCCTGATGATCCGGTTCGAAGTCGAGCAGGACATGGGTTTCGTGAAAAAAGTCTTTGCCGCGCAGGCAGGCGAGCCGGTGACGGCGCTCCTGGTCCAGGGCAAACAGCGGTTCAACCAGCCGTTGATTGACCTGGCGATGAGCTATTTTCACCTCGATCCCCGGCCGGTCCTGCAAGCCAACGAGCAATGCATCTACCTGACGCCGGAACGCCGGAAAGAGGCCATGGCCAACTATGAGAATTTTTCCCCCACGACAGGCATGGGCCTGGCGCCCGAGTCCGCGCTCGACCCGGCGCGGTATAGTGACCGCGAAATCCTGTGGGACACCCTGCCCCACCGGCCCCAGCAGTATTACCGCACGATCACGCCGCGACCTTGGAAGGTCTTTGCCAAGTATGGGATCGCCGACATGGACTACGAGCGCCAGACGCGGCTCCTGGCCAGTCCGGATACAAAACTTTGGTTCAAGACCGGAGCCGGCCGGCGCGAAGTGATCGCCGAGTGCGCCATTGCTCCGGGCGCCTATGGCGACGATGTCCCGGTCGGGGACCGCACAGACGGGGTGGAGTTTGTGCTCTCCGAGATTCTGGCCGATGGCACCGCCCGGACACTGACCACTCTTTTCCTCGATCCGGCCCACCTGCCGGCTGACCGCGGGGTGCACATATTGAAGTTTGACGGCGAGATTGCGGCGGGTGCGGATCTCCGGCTGGACACCCGGCCCGGACCGCAGGGCAGTTATGCCCGTGACTGGGCCCTGCTCGGCCCGGTGACAATACGCTGAGCTGGATCCGCGCGGCCGCGGTTCATCCCGCCTGCGTCGCGACCTCGAGCCTGGTCAGAAACGCCAGCGCCTCGCCACGGTGCGCGCCACACATTTCCTCCGTCGGCCGCAGGCTCGCGCAGAAGGCGGGGCGCTCGGGCCGCCCGAACAGCGCGCAGCGAAAATCATCCGTGAGCTGCACGCACGGGATGCCCGCGGGCTTAATCTTATATGTCATTTTATTCTTTGTGCGCGGGCGCCACAGGGCCCGAACCCAGACTCGTTAAGGGCAGGCTCGGTTGCTGCATGGTTGTTTTGACACCTGATCTGGAAAAATTTGCCGGTGGAGCCATATCGCGAATGTCGTTATTGACGTCGGGCCGGCAGAGTTGCCGCACCCTGATGAAGCACCATCGTCGTAAGGACTCCCTTGGCGTTGCGGACGAATTCAAATTGGCGGTCCAAGTCCTTGATGAAAAACTTGTCCGCGGCCTCCGGAAGCAGTTGGAACTTCGCGTGGCCGGCGATCTGCGTGGCCAGGTAGCCGCCTTCGAGAGTCACCTGATTTCGTTCGCCGTTTTCCATCACGTAGGTGCCAACATATTGCTGCAATAGCATCGGCGACATCGCAATTTCCGTTCGTTCCGAAGGCAGGCGGACTTGCTCGCGATGGGCAAGAGCGCCCAGGTAGTTGCCGATCGCCTCCGGCGCCTGTCCGGCCAGATTCCCCAGCACCACGACAGTCACCTGTTCGTCCGGGTAGTAGCCAAGGTACGTATTGAAGCCTTCAATCGCGCCTTCGTGGCTAAACAGCCGGCGTCCATTTCCGGTGACAATCCCCAGTCCGAGGCCATAGCCGCCCTGGCACGGCGTGGTCATCTTCCGCAGCGACTCGGCGGAGAGGAGCCTGCCGCCAAACAGCCCGCGTTCCCATCTTAGCAAGTCCTCCGTGGTCGAAAACAAACCGCCGGCCGCAAAGGGCACGCTCATGTCAATGAAGGGCGCATTCGTAAGGCCGTTGCGACTGCGGGAATACCCGGCCGCGCGGTGGGGAATGATCTCGGAGTTTGAATCGTATCCCGAATCCTTCATTCCTAGCGGATCGAAGAAATTCTCCCGGACAAAAGTTGCATAGGGTTTGCCGGAAATTCGCTCGATGAGATATCCGAGCAGGATATAGCCGAGGTTGCTGTAGCGATATCCGGCTCCCGGTGCGAATAGGAGCGGTTTGTCGCGAAATTTTCCCACCAGATCCTCGGGCGTGCTATGGATCACCTTAAACGCGGCCAGTTCAGGAAAGGCGTTCAAATCCCCGATGCCTGAAGTGTGCGTCAGGAGATTGAAGAACGTGATCTTTTTCCAGGCGGCAGGTGCATCGGGCAGGTATTTTCCTATCGGATCGTCAAGCTTCAACGCTCCGCGTTCCTCGAGCAGGAGTATCGCGGCCGCCGTGAATTGTTTGGTGACCGAAGCGATTCGAAATCTGGTCGTGGGAGTATTGGCGATATTCCACTCCAGATTGGCCGAACCGTAGCCTCGACTGATCAAGACCTCGTCTCCCCGGGCGACAAGGATGCAACCCATGAACTGGTTGTTCGCAGTGAACGATTGCGCTACCTGATCCATGCGGGTCACGTCCGGTGCCATCACGTCCGGTGCCATCGCGGCCGGAAGGACACTGCCGAGAACGAGTGACAAAATCAGCAGTGCGCGCGATTGCATGTCTCAAAATGAACAATTTCCGGTCTTGGGGCGATGATGTTCGACCGATGATCGTCTTGTGCTTGCCCGGATGCTGAAAGATCGGTGGTGGACGCAGTAGGACCCGAACTTGTGACCCCAATCGCGTGAAACGTGATCATCAACCTTCCCCACGCGGACAGATGTGCTGCTTCCCATGGAATCCGTTTAGCGGGTCACCTGCCCTCACTTGTTCCAAGTGAAGGGCGGCCTCACCCCTTGCCGTGCGGCATGCCGGGAATCGGCGACGTGATGGAGGGCGCGATGCAACACGCGCCACAGCCGGGGCGGCAGTCCATGTCACTGCAGGTTGAGAAACACCCGGGGCCCCTTGTTCTGCTTCGCCGGATCCGTGCTCTGCGCGAGGAACAGACGGTCGACGCCGATGTGCCCGGCACTGATCAACTGGTCGCGCACACGCTGGGCGCGCGCCGAGCCGGTGATCAGCCAGCGGCGTCGGCGGGGTGATGGGTTCATGCCCGAAATTTGCCTCCCGTTGCGGACGGCGGCAATCCTGCAGCAAAAATTTATCCCAGCATGGCGATCAGCGCCCGCAACTGCGCCGCATGGTCCGCCGTGTCCACTTTCGGCGCCACCGCCAGCACCGTGCCGTCGCGATCCAGCACGAATGCCGCCCGGGCCGGCCCGGTGAAGCTGCGGCCATACATCGATTTTTCGACCACCGCATCGGCCGCTCGCGCGAACAAATCGTGCGGATCGCTCGCCAACATATAAGTGATTTTTTTCTTCGCGGCATACCTCGCATGCGAGCCGCATGTGTCTCGGCTCAGCGCAATGAGATTGTAGCCCGCGCGGTCAAATTCGGTCGCATGCGCCGCCAGGCTGTCGTTCTGGCGGTCGCAGCCTGGTGTATTATTACGCATGTAGACCGACACGATGGTCGGGCGGGTCAGCAAGTTGAAGAACGTCACGGCCTCCGCCCGTCCGTCGCGTAACACCTTGAGTTGGAACCGGGTATCCATCTTCTTGCCGACCGCAATCATGGGCCAGAAATGAGCGTAACTGCCCCGGCGGGTCAAGCCGGGCGGCTGCAGCTACTAACGTGTCATTCGGCTGCGCGGGCTTTGACGTGGGCCGAATTATCCTCCAGCTTGCCGCCGAATGAAACCCGTCAAGGTTCCAGCACTAGAGCTTTTCCTGCACGAGATGATCCCGCTCGCGAAGGCGATGGGCGTCGGCGTGGAGGTCAGCGATGACCGGGCGCTGGTCCTGACGGCCCCGAAGGAGCAGAACAAGAATTCCCTCAACACCGCGTTCGGCGGCAGCCTCGTGTCCCTCGCCACCCTCGCCGGTTATGGCGTCGTGTGGGAGCTGATGCGCAACGAAAAGGGCGCGGACAAACCCGTCTGGCACATCGTCGTGAAGGAAAGCCGCGCGGCCTACCGCCGGCCCGTGCTCGGCGACCTGCGCGCCATTTGCGAGCGGCCCGCCCAGGCGGCCATCGCGGAATTCAAGGAAGCCCTCGCCCGCTACGGCAAGGCCAAGCTGAAGCTGCGCGCTTCGGTGGTGGAGGATGGCGCCGTCGCCGTCGACGTGACCGCCGCGTTCGTCGTCACGCGCTGAGCGCCGCTCGCGTGGCGAACTGTCGGCTTTCAGAATTCAGCTCTCAGCTTTTTTCCGATCTGGTCGGCTTGTTTGCTGACCGCTGATCGCTGACAGCTGAATGCTAGATCAGATATGCTTCGAATCCGCCTCGTCCTTCTTGACGTAGCCCGTCTCCTGCCGCTGGTGGTTGACCGCGTTCTTCTTGAGATAGGCTTGGTAGACATCGTCCGCCGTCATCCCCAACGTCTGCGCCAGTGAGACGAGAAAGTGAAACAGGTCCACGACCTCGACCTTGGCATTCTGCGCGTCGAATTTCTGGTATTTCGCCCACCATTTCCACGGCACGCTGTCGATCAACTCGGCCGTCTCCTGCTGCATGGCGCGGGTGTAGTTGAGAATCCACTTGGTCTTTTCCTCGTCGGTCGGGGGCGGGAGATTCACGCCAATCCGGGCATTTAACGCGTCCTGCATGCGGAAGATTTCCTCGAGTTTGTCCATGAACGCCGAGGGTGCGAAGCCCGCCCGGCACTGGCAAGCCCGCCTTGGTGCGTAAGTTGCGCTCCCAGCCATAATTTGAAGTTGCCCCGGACGCCCGGGTGGGCGATTTTGATTCCTTCACGCCTGCGTCGAGCCGCAGTTCCTGCGCTCCGTAGGCTCTAACAAAAACACATCCGCTCTCCCGCGTGACCTCCGAAGCCTAAAGTGAAGGAGGTCCAGCGCAGGATGAGCGTTTAGCTAAAGAAAACACACACATGTCAGATCCAGTAACGTCCGGCGACCCCTCCGGGGCTTCCGCCGCGACCGCCGGTTCGGCCTCCACGGCCGCCACACCCGGCAATTCCGCGCCGATCGGTTCGTTCGGCACCGCCAAGGGCTCCGGCCTTCTCCGCGGCAAACGACCCATGCCCCCCGCGGCCTCCGCCGCCTCGTCCCCCGCTCCGAGCGGCTATCAGCCCAGCACCATCGAGGTGATCCGGCCCCAGAGTGAGTATAAGAATCCGTTCACGGGCGAGACGTCCGTGCCCGCGCCCGTCGTCAACGAGCCTGCCCCGCAGGCCGCCCCCGCGTCTTCTCCTGCCGTTGTCGCCGAAGCGCCCATCAGTATCCAGGCGGCTCCCGTGCCCGCCGCAGAGGCAGCGAAAGTGAACCTGCCCGCCGAAGGTTCGGCCGTCGCCGGAGAGTTGTTTCCGTTGGAACTGTCCGACGGCGCTCGCAAACCCGCCGAGCCCGCCGCCAAGGCCGAGCTCAACATCCTCCCGACCGAGGAAGTGAAGCGCCCCGCCGTCAGCTGGGGTGAACACGCCCAGGGCGGCGAGCCCCGCGGC
>OCZT010000473.1_pt1 | contig 39696 bp, 34 predicted proteins | sample 1539031 | NCBI WGS metagenome assembly OCZT01 (sample SAMEA3539308, study PRJEB22396) | soil metagenome | biome: tundra; feature: field; material: soil | place: USA | collected 2010-05 | depth 0.15 m
GCGCCGACGAGCGTGCGCTACATGAGCTGGGTGCCGCCGTACGGGCCGGGCGACACCAAGTTGGTCTATGAAGGAAGCGGCCAGCTCACGAATGTCGCGTTCAGTTACGACGGCAAGACGATGTTCGCGAGTGACAGCGGTGCGGTGATCGCAGTGCGGTCGGCCTATCCGTCCAAACGCTACAACCTGGGGCGCGGTGTGACCGTGCCGGCCGGCGGCGGTGGTCGAGGCGGCGGTGGCGGCGGTGCGTTCGGCGGGGCCGGCGCCGACACGAGCACGACCGGCGGCGCACTTGCGACGAAGCGCGGGCCCAACGGACTGCCCGTGGTGATCGTGGCGAGCGACGACAAGACGGTCTATCTCTCAGGCACGCGCAGTCCGGGCGCGAACTGGAACACGCAGGCTCCGCGTCCGTGGGTGGACAAGTTCAACTTCGAAGGCGGCAAGCGCGATCGCGTATTCGAAAGTCCGGCGAACGCGTACGACGAATTCATCACCTCGCTCGACGACGACTACTCGGCGTACATCTACACGCACGAGTCACCGACCGTGATCCAGGACGCCTGGGTGCGGGATGCGAAGGCGGCAACCAGCACGCAGATCACGCACGCGAAGGACGTCGCCCCCGAGGTTTCGGGCGCGCAGCACCGGCGCGTCCAGGTCACGCGCTACCGCGACGGCATCAAGTTCTGGGTCGACATCACGCTGCCCGCCGACTGGAAGCAGGGGACGCGTCTCCCGGGGATCATCTGGTTCTATCCGCGCGAGTATACCAACCAGGCAGAGTACGACCGCTCGAGGTATACGACGAACATCAACAAGTTCCCCGACACACCGGCGCTGCGCCCGGCGTCGTCCACCAAGCTCTGGGTGACGCAGGGATACGCGGTGATCGAGCCCGATTGCCCGATCATCGGCGATGCGGGGAAGATGAACGACAACTATTCACGCGACCTGAGAGAGAATCTCGACGCGACCATCAACACGCTGGTAGACCTGGGATATGTCGACCGCGAGCACATGGGCGTCGGCGGCCATAGCTACGGCGCATTCAGCACGGTGAACGCGTTGACGCTCACGCCATACTTCAAGGCCGGCATCGCGGGCGACGGGATGTACAATCGGTCGCTCACGCCGTTCGGATTCCAGAGCGAGCGCCGCAATTTCTTCGATGCGCAGCAGACGTATCTGGACATGTCGCCGTTCTATCGCGCCGACAAGATTTCGGGGCCGCTCCTGATGTACCACTCGCTCGAGGACCAGAACGTGGGGACGGCGCCGATCAGCTCGGTCCGGATGTTCCTCGCACTGCAGGGACTCGGGAAGCCGGCGGCGTTGTTCATGTATCCGTACGAGGATCACAGCGTGGCGACATACCAAACGGACCTCGACCAGTGGGCGAGGTGGATTGCGTGGTTTGATATGTATGTGAAGAAGGCCAAGGTCGAGAGCAAACCGACACCTTAGGAGTCCGGGCGCTCGATGGTGGAAGTCTCGTAGCTATCAGCTGGCGGCCAGGAGCGGTGCAGTTTTGACGCACAAAGCTGTCCGCTCTTAGCTTTGAGCATCAACGCTGTGAGCGCTCAACGCTGTGAGCGCTGTTAGCCGTGAGCTGATAGCTGCCAGACAACTACCGGGACGACCGATCCTGCGGCCGGAGGCGACGTGACTCAAGATCAGTGGACGGCCGTAGACAGCTACATCACCAATCATCTCGTGCCCTCGGACCCGTCGCTCGACGCAGCGCTCGCGTCGAGCGCTGCTGCCGGGCTGCCGGCAATCCACGTCGCGCCGAATCAGGGGAAGTTGTTGCACGTGCTCGCGCGGTCTATCAACGCGAGACGCATCCTCGAAGTGGGCACGCTCGGCGGGTATAGTACGATCTGGCTCGCGCGGGCACTCGCGCCCGGCGGAAAGCTGATCACGCTGGAGTACGAGCCGAAGCATGCGGCCATCGCGCGCGCGAACATCGAGCGTGCGGGCCTCGCGCATCTGGTGGAGATCCGGCTCGGCAAAGCGATCGACACGCTGCCGCAGATCGCCGCCGAAGGAGCCGGCGCGTTCGACTTCGTATTCATCGATGCCGACAAGCCGGGGAATGCGGACTACTTCGCGTGGGCAATGAAGTTGACGCGGGTCGGCGGCATCATCATTGTGGACAACGTGGTGCGGGATGGTGAGGTGATCAACGCGCAGGGCGACGCGAACGCGCAGGGCGCACGTCGGCTCTTCGAGGCGATGGCGAAGGAGCCGCGGGTGAGCGCGACGGCCGTCCAGACCGTCGGAAGCAAGAAATGGGACGGCTTCGCGATAGCCGTCGTGACCAGGTAGGCCGCGCGTGCCGCGCTACGTCGCATTGATCCGCGGGATCAATCTCGGCGGCCACACCGTGAAGATGGACCGGCTGCGGGCGTTGTTTGCCGAGCTGGGATTCAAGAACGTTGAGACGTTGATCGCCAGCGGCAATGTCGTGTTCGATTCCGGGTCGAAGAACGCGGCGGCGCTGGAGCGGAAGATCGGGGCTCATCTCGAGAAGTCGCTGGGATTTCCGGCCGCGACGTATCTGCGGACGGCGGAGCAACTGGCAGGGGTGCTTGAGCACGAGGCGCTCCAGGACCTCCGCGCGAACACGGTGTACATCGGGTTTCTTTCGGAGCCGCCGTCGAAGGCCGCGCATGCGAAGCTCATGAGCCACAGCACGAAGTCCGACGAGTTCCACGTGCGGGAGCGGGAAGTGTACTGGCTGTGCTCGACCCACATGAGCGAGTCGTCGTTCTTCAGGGTGGGAATCGAGAAGGCGCTCGGCATGAAGGCGACGGTGCGCAACGTGACGACGGTCGCGAAACTGGTGGAGAAGACTGCAGAGGCGAAAGGGAAATGATGAACGGAGGATGGGAGATGTTAGATGCCGGATGCTAGACGACGGAGGGCCAGCCACATGGTCATCGCGTTGGGCGTGATGATGCTGACGATTGGAGCGTGCGGGCTACCGGGGAAGGTCACTCTCGAGGTGTCGCCGAAAGTGGCGCTGACGGGGCCGAAGGTCGTGGCGGTGATGGGGACGCGCACCGAGCTGGTGGCCGCGCTCGAGGAGGCGCTGGCTGAGCACGGGTTCACGTTCCGGCATTATCAAAACCGTGATCGAGTGTCGGAACCTGTGGGGCAGGTACCTATGGGTGAGAATACCGCGGACAACACCAAGTACGCGATCGAGGTGATTCCGGACATCTTCGATCGGTGTCTTGGCGGCGGGTTTCTCCTGACGTCCCTGAGAGTGTCGGTCATCGACCGATCGTCGAACGAACTGATGCTGCGGACCACGGCGAAGGGGAGGACGGAGAAGTGTGCGCCAACGTCGGGCACGGTGTTCCACGACATCGCGAGCGCGATAAACGCGGCCTGGCAGAGGTAGGGCGGAAACAGACGAGAAACAGCCGAGAACGAACCGAGAACGAATCTGGAAGAACCCCGGAGGTGATGGTCATGATGGATGGACGGCGGCTCGTTGCGCTCTTGTTCCTTCTTCCGGCCGCTGCTCTCGCGCAGGGCACGATGGCCGATTACCAACGGGCCGCGGCGCTGCAGAAGCGCTATCAGCCGCTGGTCGTGGGCTCTCCCGACGCGCCGATATGGATCGCTGGCACGAGCCGGTTCTGGTACCGGAAGACCGTGAAGGGCGGCAACGCGTTCGTGCTCGTGGATGCGGCGGTGCCCGAAAAGAGGCCCGCGTTCGATCACGAGCGGCTCGCCGCCGGGATCGCGGCGGTGACGCATAAGCCGATCACGGCGGTCACGCTGCCGTTTACGACGTTCACGTTCTCGGACGATTCCCGCACCCTCACGTTCACGGCGGACAGCGTGAACTGGAACTGTACACTCACCGAATATCAGTGCACCCGCGGCGCGGGCACGGCGGCGGGCGGCGGACGGGGCGGGCGCGGTAGTGGTGCTGGAGGAGCGGCGGCCGGCGGCAACACGAGCGGCAATGCGACGCGGCCGTCGCCCGACGGGAAACTGCTCGCCTACATCGACAACTTCAACATCGCGGTGCGGCCGACGGGATCGTCCGACGGGACGCGCATCAGCTCCGACGGTTCGGAAGGGAATCCGTACACGCTCCAGTCAATTGCCTGGTCGCCGAACTCGCGCATGATTGCCGCATATCGAGTACGGCCCGGTTACCGCCGAATGGTGCGCTACGTGGAGTCGTCACCCGCAGACCAGCTGCAGCCGAAAACGTTCGAGCGCTACTACCAGAAGCCGGGCGACGTGCTCGACCTGCAGCAGCCGTCGTTCTTCGACGTCGCAACGAAACGCGAAACCGTCGTGGACAACGCGCTCTTTCCGAATCCGTACGACCTCTCGCGGATCGAATGGCGAAAGGACAACCGGGCGTTCACGTTCGAGTACAACCAGCGCGGCCACCAACTCTATCGCGCTCTCGAGGTCGACGCTTCGAACGGCCATGTACGCGCGGTCGAGACGGAGACGTCAAAGACGTTCGTGGACTATCGCCGTGCGAACGTCGGGCTTGCCGATTCGGGGCGCCAGTACCGCTTCGATCTCGATGACGGCAAGGAGTTCATCTGGATGTCGGAGCGCGACGGCTGGGCGCACCTTTATCTCATGGACGGCGCCACCGGCGCGATCAAGAACCAGATCACGAAAGGGAACTGGCTCGTACGCGGCGTGCAGCGCGTGGACGAGGCCAACAAACAAATCGTGTTCGGGGCGGCTGGCATGAATCCGAAGCAGGATCCGTATTTCCTGCAGTACTACAGGATCAACTTCGACGGCAGCGGGCTCACGCCGCTCACCGACGCCGACGGCTACCACACCGTCACCTTCTCGTCCGACAACGCGTACTACGTCGACACCTGGTCGCGCGCGGATCTCGCGCCGGTCTCCCAATTGCGACGGACGAAGGACGCGCAGGTGATCATGGAGCTCGAGCACGCCGACACGACGGAGCTCGCAAAAGCAGGATGGCGCGCGCCGAAGGTGTTCGTGTCCAAGGCGCGCGACGGCACGACGGACATCTGGGGGATCATCGTTCGCCCGTCGAACTTCGACCCGAAGAAGAAGTACCCGGTGATCGAGAACATCTACGCGGGGCCGCAGGGCTCGTTCGTGCCGAAGACGTTCGCCCCATGGCTCGGCATGCAGTCCATCGCGGAGCTCGGCTTCATCGTCGTGCAGATCGACGGCATGGGAACCGCGAATCGCTCCAAGGCGTTCCACGACGTGGCGTGGAAGAACCTCGGCGACGCGGGCTTCCCCGATCGCATCCTCTGGCACAAGGCCGCGGCGGCGAAGTATCCGTGGTACGACATCTCCCGCGTCGGCATCTACGGCGGTTCGGCCGGCGGACAGAACTCGCTCGGCGCGCTGCTCTTCCATCCGGAGTTCTACAAGGCGGCGGTCTCGTTCGCCGGCTGCCACGACAACAGGATGGACAAGGTCTGGTGGAACGAACTCTGGATGGGCTGGCCCGTCGATCAGTCATATGAGGCGAGCTCGAACATGGTGAACGCCGGCAAGCTGCAGGGCAAGCTGCTGCTCGTCTGGGGTGAGCTCGACACGAACGTCGATCCGTCGTCGAGCATGCAAGTGGTGAACGCGCTCATCAAGGCGAACAAGAGCTTCGACATGATGGTCATGCCGGGCGAGGATCACCCCGCTGGCAGGCGAGGACCCAGCGCGCCCTACGGCGACCGCAAGCTGTGGGATTTCTTCGTGCACAACCTGCTCGGCGTGGAAACCCCGCACTGGAACACACTGCCGGGCGGCATGCGCATGGGTGTGGAGGTCAGCGATGCGGGAAATGGCGCGGGAAGCGGAGTTGGGAGCGGCGGCACATTGGACATGTTCGGCCCGAGTTGGGATAGCGTGCTCGAAGGGTGGAATGCGCGGCGGCCCTGATCACGCCTTGGTGTGAACGGCTCCCCGGCGCCGCGCTCCGAGGAGGAACTCGACGCGTTGCTCTCGACGCCGCGTGAGGCGACTATCGCAGCGCTTGTACGCGTGCCGGGCGATATCGTCGTGCTGGGCGCGGGCGGGAAGATGGGGCCGACGCTCGCGAGGATGGCGGCGCGCGCACGCGATCGCGCGGACTCAGGAACCCGTCGGCGAATCATCGCCGTCTCGCGATTTTCGGCGATTGGCTCCGAACCATTCCTCCACCGGGCAGGTGTCGAGACGATCCGGTGCGACCTGCTGGATCGCGACGCGGTCGCGCGACTGCCCGATGCACCCAACGTCGTGTTCATGGCGGGACAAAAATTCGGCACTCACGACGACCCATCACGCACCTGGATGATGAACGTGGTGGCGCCGGCCCTCTGTGCGGAGCGTTACGCAGGTGCGCGGATCGTGGTGTTCTCCACGGGCAACGTGTATCCGCTGACCCCAGCGAGTGGCGGCGGCTCGCGCGAAACGGACCCGGTCGCGCCGATCGGTGAGTACGCACAGACATGCGTCGGCCGCGAACGCGTGTTCGAGCACTTCGCCGCTACGCGGGACACCAGATTCGCAATCATGCGGCTCAACTATGCCATCGCGTTGCGCTACGGCGTGCTGACCGACCTAGCACTCAAGGTCGCGTACGGCCACGTGATTCCGCTTGCGATGGGATATGTGAACGTGATCTGGCAGGGGGACGCGAATCGGACGGCGCTAGAATTGTTGCCGCACGCGTCGAACCCACCGCTGATCGTGAACGTCTCAGGACCGGCCACGCTCAAGGTTCGAGAGCTCGCCGTCGCGCTCGGCGCCCGGCTGGGGCGCGAGCCGATCTTCGAGGGCACTGAGGCGCCGGACGCGTTGTTGTCCAATACGGCCAGGATGCGCGCGCTGCTCGGCGATCCCGAAGTCAATCTCGATACGATGCTCGACTGGACGGCCGACTGGGTCAAACGCGAGCGGCCGCTGCTGGGCAGCGCGACGCACTTCGAAGCGCGCGACGGGCGGTTCTGATGACCTTGTCGACGGTCAGCGCGAGGGAACAACTCCGGTCCGGCGTCGTCATTCCCGCGCATCCGCTGGCGCTCACGCCGAGCCGCACGCTGGACGACCGGCGTCAGCGCGCGCTCACCCGCTACTATATGGATGCGGGCGCAGGCGGCGTGGCCGTGGGCGTCCACACGACGCAGTTCGCCATTCGCGATCCGCGCCACGGGATGTACCGGCCGGTGCTCGAGCTCGCGGCCGAAACAGTGAGAGCCGAGTTCGCACGATCGCCGAGGCCGTTCGTCTTGGTGGGCGGTCTGGCCGGAAAGACGGACCAGGCTGTGGCCGAGGCGGCGATCGCGAAGGCGCTCGGGTACGACACGGGCTTGCTGAGCCTCGCCGCGTTGCCGGATGTCACCGACGCGGCGCTGATCAGGCATTGCAGGGCGGTGGCAGAAGTGATCCCGCTGTTCGGATTCTACCTTCAGCCGGCCGTCGGTGGCCGCGTACTGAGCTACGAGTTCTGGCGCGAGTTTGCCGAGATCGAGAACGTGTGGGCGGTGAAGATCGCGCCGTTCGATCGCTACCGGACGCTGGACGCCATCCGCGGAATAGCGGACGCCGGGCGCGACGACGTCGCGCTATACACCGGGAACGACGACAACATCGTGAACGATCTCACCGGTTCGTTCCCGGTTACCGTGGGCGGGGAACGGCGGGAGCGCGTATTCGACGGCGGGCTGCTGGGCCAATGGGCGGTGTGGACGCACGCCGCGGTCGGGCTGCTGGCGCGCTGCAAGGCGGCGCGGGCCGCGGGCGCGGTGGATGTGGCGCTGCTGCGCGAAGGCGCCGCGCTGACCGACGCGAACGCGGCGATCTTCGACGCGGCGCATGGATTCGTGGGATGCATTCCGGGAATCCATGAGGTGTTGCGGCGGCAGGGGCTGCTCGCCGGCGTATGGTGTCTCGACACGGCCGAGCGACTGTCGCCGGGCCAGGCGGCGGAGATCGACCGTGTGTGCAGGTCGTATCCGGCGCTCGCAGACAATACGTTCGTGCGCGAACGCCTCGAATCGTGGTTGCGCCCCTGAGCGCGTTCGGCGAGCCGGCCGCGCATAATTAATCTCTCCCCAATCGGAACGGCACATGCGTTACGTGATGAAGCAGCGTCTGTTCAGCCTCGGCGACAAGTTCAACGTCACCGACGCGGAAGGCAAGGACGTCTACTACGTGGAGGGCAGGCTCCTCAGCTTCGGCAAGAACCTCTCGTTCCAGGACATGGAGCAGCGGGAGCTCGCGCACATCCAGCAGAAACTGCTCAACTGGGGGCCGACGTACGAGATCACGCATGACGGGGAGCTCGTCGCGGTCGTGAAGAAGGAGTTGTTCACTTTCTTTCACTGCGTGTTTCACGTGGATGAGCCGGGGCACGATGCGTTGACCGCGGAGGGGAACTTCAACGACCACGAGTACGTCTTCACGCGCGGCGGCCGGCAAGTCGCGTCAGTGTCGAAGCAGTGGTTCACTTTTGCAGATACGTACGGCGTCGAGGTGGACGAGCAGGAGGATCCGGTCCTGATGCTGGCGTGCACAGTGGTGATCGACGAGTGCTGCCACGAGCACCGGCGCCGATAGTGGCGACGGTGCTCGTGGTCTCGCACACGCACTGGGACCGCGAGTGGTACCAGCCGGCGGTCCGGTTCCGGCAACGGCTGGTGCCGTTGCTGGACGAGCTGATCGACTCGCCGCCACTGTCGCACGCGGGGGAGAGCTTCCTGCTCGATGGGCAGACGGCGCTGACGGAGGACTACCTGTCGGTGCGGCGCGAGCGCGCGGCCGAACTGGCGATGCTGCTCAAGAGCGGCGTGCTGGAGGCGGGGCCGTGGTTCGTGCTCGCGGACGAGCTGATGCCCGGCGGCGAGGCGCTGGTGCGGAACCTGTTCGCTGGGCGGCGGACCCTAAGGCTGCTTCGCGCGCTCGATCAATCGCCCCGCGTGCTGTATTGTCCCGATTCGTTCGGGCATCCTGCCGCGCTGCCCACGCTTGCGCGCGGATTCGGGTTCGGGATGGTGATCGTGTCGCGCGGATTCGGTGGTGCGCGGTGGCCCCGGTCCGATACGTGCACGTGGATGGCGCCGGGCGGCGAGCGGGTCGTGCTGTATCATCTGTCACGCGGCGGCTACGAGCTCGGCGCGAACTTGCCCGTCGATCCCGGCGCGGCGCGCGCGAGATGGGTGGGCATTCGCGAGGAGTTGTTTTCGCGAGACACAACGGGCGTGGGACTGCTCCTCAACGGCGCCGATCATCACGCGCGCCAGCGAGATCACGATGAGGCCATCGCGGCGCTGGTGGAAGCCGCCGCACCCAACGTGATCAGGCCGAGCTCGCTGGCGGCCTTCGTTACGGAGGTCGAACGGCGAACGGTCGAGGTCAAGCAGACGCCGGAAGTGCGAGGTGAGCTCCGCGACTCGTACGGCTTCACCTGGACGCTTTCGGGCACGCTCGCCACACGCGCGCACCAGAAACGGCGAAACGCCATGCTCGAGCGGCTGCTCGTGCGCGACGCCGAACCTTGGGCCGCGCTCACAGCGCTCACAGCGCTCACAGCGCTCACAGCGCTCACAGCGCGCACGACGCAGGGCGACGGCGCGCGGCGACAGCTCGTGGAGGCGGCGTGGCGATCGCTGCTGCTCTGCCATCCGCACGACACGATCTGCGGCTGCTCGACCGACGAGGTCGCACGGGCGATGGATGCGCGACTCGATGAGGCCGAGTCGGCGGGCGCTGGAATTCGTACGGACGCGATGCACGACCTCATCAGCCATGACGAAGACAATGCGCGCGAGCACCGCGCCGGGTGGAAGCCGATGGTGGTGGTGCGGAATCCGTCGCCGCGGCCGCGTGGCGGCGTGGCGTTGCTCCGGCTGACGAGCTTCATCGCCGATGTCCCGGTGGGGCCAGGATCGGCCGGGCGCGCCGATGCCGCATCGGCCTCGTCACGGCGGACGCCGGCGGTTGCCGAGTTCTCGGCGATCCAGGTGCTGTCGCGATCGGAAGCGCACGAGCGAACCGAATCACCGCGGCATTATCCCGACAACGATCTCGTCATGGTGTGCGAAGTGGCGGCGTGGATTCCGGAAGTGCCGGCGTACGGCGTGCGATGCTTTTCGCACACGGCTCGCAACCGGGGCGCGACGATTCCCCATGCGGCGAGTGCCGCCGGCAACGTCTTGACGAACGGCCTGATTTCACTGTGCGTGCACGACGATGGCCGCGTCGAGTTCACGGATGTCCGTAGCGGGCGCGCCATCGCCGACTTGTTGCGTTGGGAAAGTCGCGTCGACCTTGGCGATTCCTACACGCCTTCGATTCGCAGCCCGAAGTTCACGCCGAGGTTCATGGGAGTGCGCGTCGTGCACCGCGGGCCGGTGCGTGCCGCGCTCGAAGCCAAATGGGATTTCCGCGAGAAGAAGGAGCGCGTGACCACAATCGTCAAACTCATCGTGGATGCCGACGCACCCTGGCTTCGCATTCACGTCGTGGGCACCAACGCGGCGAACGATCACCGGTTGAGGTTACGCATTGCGACGGATGTGTCACGTGCCAGCGTCGTGGCGGACGCGATGTTCGGACCGGTGGAGCGCAGGCCGATCACGGCGACGGCCGACGACCTCAGGATGGAAACACCGCCGCCGACCGCGCCGCTGCATCGCTATGTGTCGTTGTTCGGAGGGTCGCACGGAGCGTCGTTGTACTCCGACGGCCTCGCGGAGTACGAGGCAGACGACGACGGGGGCATCGCGGTGACGCTCGTGCGCTCGATCGGCGAGTTGTCCCGGGCGGATATTCCCGAGCGGCCCGGACACGCTGGGTGGCCGACGCCGATTCCGGAAGCCCAGAGTCATGGCACGTTCGGCACGGAGCTTGCTGTGACGCTGCACGGGGCACGGAGTGACGCCACGGTCGGCGAGATCGAGCGCGCCGCGGACGATATCCTCGTTCCGCTGGCCGGCGCCACGCTTCGCTCAGCGCTGCGGAATCCCGGCGCGGTTCAGGGAATCGCCCTGGACGGTGAGGGGCTCGCGTTCTCGTGCGCGAAAACGAGCGAGGACGGCCAGTGGCTCGTGCTGCGCTGCGTGAACTTGCTGGATGAGGCGCGCGCCGGCTCATGGAGCATCGGCGCATCGATCCGTGAAGCGCTGCTCGCGCGGATCGACGAGACCATTATCGAGACTGCCCCACTGGACGGCGGACGGGTGAACTTCGAGGCCGGGCCGCGGGCGGTCGTTACCGTTCTCGTCCGCTGATCCGCCGGCTCAGGCGGACTTGGGTGGATTCATGAAACCGGTCGACGATTCTATCTGGCCCGTTGGGCCGAACACGAAGACGTTGGTGCCACGCGCGCGCTCGTTCCCGTCGGCTCCGACGACGGCATAATCGGCGAGCACCGTACCCTGACAGTGGCGGATGTCACCGCTGCGCTTCATCCGCAAGCCGGGCATGAAGTGCTGCGTCGCGGCAATGTGCGGGAAGAGCTCCGTCAGCCCGCCGATGTTGCTGTAGCGATCGTGAAATCGAACATCCGGCGCCGCGATACGGGCGAGCGCCATCTCGCGAACAGCCGCGTCGGGCTCAGCCCACGCATCGAACCAGGCGTCGATCACGGCGGACGCGCCACGGTTGAGGTGGTCGGTGACGACATTGGAGAAGACCGAGAGTTGGTACCGCCATCCCTGCACGTGCTGGTCGCGGACAGCCGCGCTGTCGAACTCGTGCGTGAGCGTCAGCCGGGTCGCGCCGCGCACGCCGGCGAGTTGGATGGTGACGCGTGAACTTCCCGGTGGAATGGGGTCGCCGCTCACGTAACCGTACGTGAAGACGATGCGTTCGGGCGGGCGCACCTCGACCACGTCACCGGCGACCACCGTCCCCTCCGGGTACCTGATATGGATCTTGCCGCCGGGGCGGGAATCGATGGTGGAGCCGGCGCCCCACCAGCTCGCCCAGAGCGGAGAATCGGTGAAGTACCGGAACACCGATTCGCGGGGAGCATTGATGATGATCGTGCGGTCGAGACGATGGGTGAGTGCGGACATTCTGTTCCTCACTGTTTCCGGTTTCGTTTGGCGCGCCGCCGGGCGCGCGGGCCACGCCGCGTCTGCTCGAGCTCCGCCAGGAGCTTGAGACGCCAGAGGGCGTCGTTCCACATGCGTTCGAGGATTCGCTTCACGGGTTCGAGCGCGTCCTGTTGCGCCAGGTAATAGCGATGCCTGCCGTCGGCGCGCGCGCGCACGAGTCCCGCGTTCGCGAGGGTGCGGAGCTGAAGCGACACCGCTCCGAACGTGACGTCGGGCATCGCGCGGTGAATCGCCCCTGCCGCGAGTTCGCGCCGCCAGACGAGGCGCAGGATCTCCCGGCGTCGCGGCGAGGCGACGGCAGCGAGGAGCGCAGGAGAGCGCGGCGCGTGCATTCAAACAGTTTAGTTGAAACTAAAATATATGTCAAGCGCGAGGTCCAGTCCGGTCTTCTCAATCACAGCGCGAGAGCCCGTCGGTGTCGAGCCGAAAGGGAATGAGCGTGCCGAGCGGCTCGATCGCCCCCCGCACTCGCTCAGTGGAGTCGCTTGCCGAGATCACCAGCACGCAGCCACCGCCGGACGCGCCCATGGCCTTCGATCCCAGCGCGCCGTTCGCGGACGCCCGGCTGACGATTTCGTCGATCAGCGGCGTCGGAATTGCTGGATGCAACGCGCGCTGGTGCCGCCAGTGCTCGCCGACCAACGCGCCTACGCTGTCGAGGTCACCGGCCTCCAACGATGCGCCCATCTCCTCGGCGAGTGCACGCATCCGCGCGAGCGCGTTGACGACGCGCGGCTCACGGTTGTCATATGCGCGCAAGACTTCCGTGATGTTGCCGCCCGAGACGCGTGACTGGCCCGTATACACAAGGAAGGAACGGCGTTCGAATGCGGCCCGAGTCTCGGCCGAAAGGAGAATTCGCCGCACCTCGACCGAATCGGTGAACCGGAGCGCGAGCGCGCCTCCGAAAGTGGCCGCATAGTGGTCCTGGCGGCCACCCGCAATTCCCATTTCCTCCACCTCGATGCGCCGGCCCTCTTCCGCGATCGCGCGCCGATCCCATGGCTCGCCGCGCCACGCGGCGCACGCGCCGAGCAGCGCGGCGCTCGCGGCAGAGGAACCGCCGAGGCCCGCCCCCACCGGAAAGTCACTCTTGACCGACGCGTGCGCGCCGGCGAGTCTCGCGCGCCTCAACACGACGCGAATGAGCTTGTCGTCGGCGCTCGACGGTACGGTGGCTTCCGCGCTCATGCTGAGCGTCGCGGTGGCGTAGCGATCGATCGCGAGATTGCACACGAAGCCGCCCTCGTTGTCGCAGTACGGGGGGACGTCGGTCCATCCGCCGCCGAGGTCGATCCGCGTGGGCGCCCGCACATTCACCGTTCGCACTCAGCCGGCTCTCAGACGCGTTCGCCCAGTTGGCGCGCGAACGGTGCGCGTTGCCCCGCAAGTACATCGCGCAGCCGGTCGCCAATCAGCGTGACGGCGAGGACGGTCACGATCAGGGCGACGCCGGGCGCGAGCGCCACCCACGGCGCCGAGACGATGAGGTCGCGCCCGCCGGCTATCATGTTTCCCCAGCTCGGACGCGGTGGCTGAATGCCGAGCCCGAGAAACGAGAGTCCACTCTCGAGCAGGATCGCGTTGCCCACACCGAGCGTCGTCGCCACGATCGCGGGCCCGATCGCATTGGGCAGCACGTGACGCCAGAGCACCTGCCAGTGCGAAACGCCGAGCGCACGCGCCGCCTCGACGAACGGCCGCGCGCGAACGCCGAGCACTTCGCCCCGAACGATGCGCGCGACGCCCATCCAGCCGGTGGCGCCGAGCACGACCAGAACGGTAAGCAGCCCGGGGCGCCAGAGCGCGGCGCACACGAGCAGCAGCACGAGCCTCGGGATCGCGAGCAGCGCGTCGGCGAACGCCATCGTCATGCGATCGACGAAGCCGCCGCGCCAAGCGGCGAGAGCGCCCGCGACCGAGCCGATGGCGGCCGCGATCAGCGAGCCGCCCACGCCGAGCGCCAGCGACACACGCGCGGCGAGCATCATGCGCACGAAGAGGTCGCGGCCGAAGCGGTCGGTGCCGAGCAGGTGCCAGGTGCCAACGACATCGCTGCTGAACGGCGGAACGAGCCGGAGTGCGAGCACATCGCCGATGACCAGCGGATCCTGCCGCGCGAGCATGGGCACCAGAATGGCGGCGGTGAGCATCAGGAGCAGCACCGCCAATGCGCCCGTCGTGAGGCGATCCGAACCAAGGATTCGCCTCATGAGGGTCGTATCGAGCGGCGTGGATCGAGCAGTGGAAGCGCGACGTCCGCCGCGAGGTTCGCGAAGATCACCGCGGCGGCGTAGAAGACGGTCGCGCCCATGACGACCGGATAGTCGCGCGCCTGGATCGCCGTCAGCATGGCCTTTCCGAGCCCGGGCCACGCGAACACCGACTCCACGAACACCGAACCCGCGACGAGGCCGGGCAATGAAAGCGCGCCGAGCACGACGAGCTGCGGCGTGATGTTGCGCAGCACGTGCCGGCCGTACACGAGCGCGGGGCGCGCGCCTTTCGCACGGGCGGTGCCGACCCAGCCCTCGTGCAGCACGTCGGCGACGGCGCTGCGCGCATATCGCGCGATCCCCGCCGCGCCGACGGCCGCGAGGGTCGCGACCGGCAGCACCGCATGCCGAATGATGTCGAGGATGGCGTCCCATCCGTGCAACATTCCGCCGGGCGTTCGAATGCCGAAGGCGGGAAGTCGAAGCGCCTGCGGGAGTCCGAGCGTCGCGGCGCCGTAGGTGAAGACGGCGACCAGCGCGAGCGCCAGCCAGAACGTCGGTGCGGCGTAGACGGCGGTCGTGAGCACGGTCGTGAGGCGGTCGAGCGCGCCGCCGCGACGGGCGGCCTGGAACATCCCGATCGGCACGCCCACCAGGAACGTCAACAACAGCGAGATGCCTCCGAGCGCGAGGGACACGGGAGCGGCGTCGAACAGGAGCCGGCTCACCGGCTGACGAGTCGAGAAGCTCTCTCCGAGGTCGCCCCTGACCACGGCTCCGGCCCACGTTGCATATTGGATTGCAAGCGGGCGATCGAGCCCGAGGTCGGTGCGCAACCGCGCGGCGTCGGCAGCCGACGCCGTCGGCGGAACGAGAAAGTCTGAGGGATCGCCGGGCGCCATCCGGATGAGCACGAAGATGAGCGTGACGACGAGCCAGAAGAGCACGATCGCGCCGGTAACGCGTCGCGCGACGACGGACATTTCATTCTGCACGGGTTGAACATGGTCGCGCGTACCCGCACGTCAATCGCGGCGCTGCTTTTCGGAGGCCTGGCGGCCGCCGCATCCGCGTGCGTCGCGTCGCGGCGCCCGGCCGGCGTGGTGGTGTATGCGTCCGGTACCGATCTCGAGTCCGGCAATCCGCTCGTGACGATCCATCCGCTTTCGCGGCAGGTGCAGCGGTTCGCGCTGTTCACGACGCTCGCGCGCTACGACAGCGCGCTGGCCCCGGAACCGTACGGAGCGAAGTCCTGGAGCCTCAGCGCGGACGGACGGGAGCTGACCTTTCGGATGGTGAGCGGCCTGCGCTGGCACGATGGGAGGCCGACGACATCGCACGACGTGGCGTTCACGCTTCTCGCCGCCCGCGACCCGCAAACGGGTTATGCGCGAGCCGGCGACCTGGCCTCGCTCGATACCGTACTCACACCGGACGACTCGACGGCTGTGCTGCACTTCGGAACCGCACCGCCGGGGTTCCCGCTCGTGTTGTGCGAGCTGCCCATCCTGCCCGGGCACCTGCTGCGCGGCGTGCCGCGAGCGGACATGCGCCGCGCGGTGTTCAACCTCGCGCCGGTAGGGAACGGGCCGTTCAAATTCGTCGAGCGTGTCGCCGGGCAACGCTGGGTATTCGCCCGAAACGACCAGTTTCCCGTTGCGCTCGGCGGCCCGCCGCGGATCGAGCAGCTCGTCGTCGCGGTCGTGGACGAGCCGACGACGAAGTTCGCCGGGCTCGCCAGCGGCGACCTCGATTTTGCCGGCATCGCGCCGACCATGGCAGCGCTCGCGCAGCGCGACCCGACGATGCGGGTGCTCGACTATCCCGTGCTGCAGACGTCGGGGCTGTTGTTCAACACGCATCGCCCGCCGTTCGACGACGTGCGCGTGCGGCGCGCGATCGACCTCTCCATCGATCGCGAGCGGATCGTGAAGGCTGCGCTTGCGGGATACGCGCGCGCCGCCTCCGGTCCGGTGACACCGGAGAGTCCGTTTGCGCTGGCGCGCGAGGACGAGCGCAATGCGCATGCCGCCGACTCGTTGCTTGACGCGGCCGGGTGGCGCCGTGGCGCAGACGGCAACACCGCAAGTGGTGGCGCCCCGCGCCGGACGCGCACGCGAGGCGGAAAACCGTTGGTGATCGAACTGCTCACTGTCGGGAGCGGCGACCAGGCGGTGGAGCAGCTCGTGCAGGCGGACCTGGCCGCGCGCGACATCCGGATGGAAATCCGCGTGGTGGAGTTCGGCGCGTTCCTCGCGCAGGCGCGCGCTGAACCGAAGACGTTCGACCTGCTGCTCACCGGAATCCCCGGGGACCTGTCGCTCGGCTACCTGAGCGCGATGTACGATGGACGACAGCGCGGGAGCGCGCTGGACTATGCGGACTACCACACGGCGCGACTCGACTCGTTGTTCGCTCGTACGCGTTTCGCGTCGACGCGCGAAGCGAAAGTGAACGCGTGGCATGAAGTCCAGGCCGAACTCGCGCGCGACGTGCCGGCCGCGTGGCTCTATCATTCGCGCGGGCTTCAGGGGATCGCGCGGCGCATGCAGGGCGTGCGCATGGACCTGCGCGGCGAGCTTGTGTCGCTTGCGAAATGGACTGTCGCGGGCACACGCGTGGCGGCCGGACCCGTCGCGCGCTGACGATGCTGCTGCTCGATCGCGCACGTCTGGACGAACGGCGGAGTGCGGCCGCACCGAACGGACCGCTGGCCCCGCTCGCGGACTCGATTGCAGCGGACGTCCATGTCGTGATGCGTCGCGAGCTCTACGTTCCGCGCGAAAAGGCCCTGCTCTCCAGCGTGGGAGGGCGGTGCGAGAGCGACGGCACCCAACTCGAATTCGACCCGTACTCGCCCGACGAACACCGCTGTCCGCTCTGCCGACGCGTCCATACCGGCGAGTTCCACCACCGCTGGTGGGTGTACTGGTATCAACTCTGGCTCGCGGAACGGGGTGTGCAGGCGGCGCTGCTGCACCTCCTGCGGGGCGACGCGCGGCACGGCGCGTTCGCCCGCGACATCGCGCTGCGGTACTGCTCGATGTACGCGAGCTATCCGAATCGCGACAATGTGCTCGGGCCGACGCGACTCTTCTTCAGCACGTATCTCGAGTCCATCTGGCTGGTCCAGCTGTGCGTGATGGCGGACCTGCTCGAAAGCGCCGGCGATCGCGCGACCGCGAACGACGTGCGTGAGCGAATCGCGCGCCCCAGCGCGGCGCTGATCGCGCAGTACGACGAAGGGATGTCGAACCGGCAGGTATGGAATAACGCGGCGCTGATGGCGTCGGCGCTGTTGCTCGGCGATCGGACGGCGGCCGAGCATGTGGTGCGAGCGCCCTCGGGGGTCGAGACGCACCTGGCGGAGGGGCTGCTCGACGACGGCACCTGGTACGAGGGAGAGAACTATCACCTCTTCGCGCATCGGGGACTCTGGTACTGTGTGATGCTCGTCGAGGCGGCGGGGATCGCGATTGATGCGCGGCTGAAGGCGCGATTCCAGGAGGGGTTCGCGGCCCCGTTCGCGACGGCACTTCCCGACTTCACCTTGCCGTCGCGCAAGGATTCGCAGTACGCAATCTCGCTTCGCCAGCCGCGGTTTGCGGAACTGTGCGAGCTCGGGCTCGCACGCTCCGAAGATGAGCGGTTGAGCGGTGCGCTCGCCGAGCTGTACGCCGATGGCATTCCGCGCGGCGATACCGGCCGTTGGACGTCGACCGCTGACGTCGAGCGAAATCTCCCCGGCACGAGCCTCACCCGCGCGGACCTTGGCTGGCGGTCGTTGCTGCACGCACGGGCGACGCTCCCGCTGCTCGAACGCAGGGCGCCGCGATCGGCTCATCTCAGCGGACAGGGGATTACCGTCTTTCGGCGCGACCCTGGCGACGTCTACGTCGCGCTCGACTGGGGGCAGTCGGGCGGTGGTCACGGGCATCCCGACCGGCTGAACCTGCTGTTCGTGCAGGGCGCCACGCGCTGGCTCGACGACCTCGGCACGGGATCGTACGTGGATCCGACGCTGCACTGGTACCGGAGCACGCTCGCACATAACGCGCCTATGATCGATGGGCACTCGCAGGCGCGAGTCGACGGGTCGTTGCTCGCGCACGACGAGCGCGATGGATTCGGTTGGACATTTGCCGAGGCCGAAGGGTTGGCGCCGGGTGTGCGGGTCACGCGTGCGGTGATCGTGACGCCCGACTACTTCGTGGATGAGATTCACTGGAGTGCCCAGCGGAGCGTGCAGTTCGACTTGCCGATTCATTTCGATGGCGACGTGCGCGCTGGCTCGCTCGAACCCGGCGACGAACGGCCAGGCGTGGCGCTCCCGAATGCCATCCGTCTTGACGACAGGGGCGGGCTCGAGGCGGACGCATCGCTGACGGGCGGCAACGGGCTCGAGGACGGGTTCGAGTTCGTGCGCAACGCCAGTTCGATGGCGGTCCGCGCTGCGCAACACATCGAGCTCACCGGCCGGCGCGAAGGCAGGAGGGTGCGCGGGAGCATATGTGCTTCGGGCGCGTCCCGATGGTTTCGGGCCGAAGGACCGGGCCAACCAGCACGTGAAACGCGGCCGTTCCACCTTGTGCGCTGCGAAGGCTCGAGCGGCGTGATCCGCAGCGTATGGAGCTGGTCGTCACGGCTCGACGCCGTGCGCTTCAGCGACGAGCAAGTCGAGATCGTGCTCGACGGCGAGCGGCACGTTCACCATTTGACCCGGGCGGCCTGGACGATCGATGTGGCGGGTGGTGACGTCCCGAAGCGACTCGAGCTGACGGGATGGACAGTTTCACCGCCGTCGGTGACAGAAGACGAGCCCAAGCAGGTCCGGTTGTCGGAGCGGGCGCCCAAACGATCGCCGATCCGACTGCGGCGATCAGCGCCCGTGTCGTTCGACCTCGGCGAGGCGAACTACCGGCGTTCGGAGGAAACATGGGACGAAGCCGGGCGCCCAAGCGCGCACGTGACCGTGGGCGCTGGCGCGGACGAGTTGATCGTCGACGTGGACGTGCGCGCGGACGAAATCGTGTTTGTTCCGGAGTCCACGACGAATCCGTACGACAACGAGCACCCCGACATCAACGGGCATGGGGTGCAGTTGTACATTCGCACGATCTCCGATGCCGGGGCGTGGGTGATCGTGCCCGAGGCGAATTCGGCCAGCGCCCGAGTCCGGCAGCTGGCGGGATGGGGCGCGCTGGCGATCCGCGGTGCGACGTGGACGAGAACCGGTGACGGATTCTCAATGCGCGTGCGCGTCATGCTGCCGCCATTGCCGGCGGGAAGCGCGGGCGGTGAGTATCCGCTGTTGCTGGATGTGTTGGTGAACGAGACGGTCGCCGGCCGAGAACGGCGCCGCGGGCAGCTCGTGCTCAGCGGCGCGCGAGGAGAGTTTGTGTATCTTCGGGGCGACCGGCAGCACAGCTCGCTGCTGTTGCCGTTCGTGATCGTCGCCTAGTGCAGTCCCCCGATTGCATATGTTCAATCGACGTGCGACTCGAGACCGGGAGGTAACGTGCGTCGCATTTTCGGGATGAGATTGTTGTCTCTCACGCTGGCGCTCGGCGCTCTCGTGCCGGCAAGCGCGTTGGCGCAAACGACCATTCTCAAAGTGATCGGCATCGACAGCGTGCCGGTGCCGTTCGCCTGCGTATCAGTCGAAGGCGGCACGGCGAGCATCACCGACGAGAAAGGCACGGTCAGTTTGGGCGCCACTCGCCACAGGACGTTGACCGTCGAGGTGCGGCGGATCGGGTATCAGCCGTGGTTCGGCAAGCTCGAATTCCCCGACAGCGCAACCACGTTTACCGTGAAGCTGCCGCGGATCGCCCAGCAACTCGAGGGTGTGACCGTCACGGGGCAGGTCGTCAAGACCCAACTCGAATTGGTGGGGTTCTACGACCGGTGGATGCAGCGTCAGAAAGGAACGCTGAGCGCCACCTTCATCGGACCGGAAGAACTCGAGAAGCGCCATCCGTCGCGCACGAGCGACATGCTTTATGGCCTGAATGGGGTAATCATGGTGCATGCGGACAACGGCGCCATTTGCGCCAAAGGAAACGGCGGTTCGTGCTTCATGACGGTTCTCTTCGACGGAAATGTACTCCGCCCATCTCCTCCAGTGATCTGTCCAGGAGCTGCCACGGCTCACATTGGGAGGTTGCCCTCCGCCGGGCCTGGCGGGCCCGACATCAACCAGTACATCGACGCCAGCGAAGTCGCAGCGATAGAGATATACGCCCGAGGAGGCAACATGCCCATCAGCCTGCAGGCGGCGGACAACGCCTGCGGCGTGCTTGTCATCTGGACCGGAAGCCGAAAATAGGACGATGGAATCAGACGACGAATGGGCCGCGCGAGCGGCTGAACTCCTTCCCACCGGTGCCTCCACCGGAAGCAAGCGGCCGGAGGCGCTCTACGGCACGGCGGAGCCCGCGGGCCCGACGCATTTCGTCAGCGCGTCCGGCTGCCGCGTCACGACCACCGACGGCAACGAACTCGTCGACTGCACGATGGCGCTCGGCGCCGTCGCGATCGGTTACGGCGAGCCCAAGATCACGCGCGCCGTGCTCGATACCGTCGCGCAGGGGACGGTGTCGGGGCTGTCGCACGTGCTCGAGGTGGAAGTCGCAGAGCGATTCTGCAACGTGGTGCCGTGTGCCGAGCGCGTGCAGTTCCTGAAGACGGGCGCCGAGGCAATGAGCGCGGCGGTGCGCGTGGCGCGGGCGTATACGGGACGCAACGTGGTGGTGGGGAGCGGGTACTTCGGCTGGCACGACTGGTGCTCTGCACAGCCCGGCGTTCCCGAGAGCGTGCAGCGCGACTTCCGCGCGGTGCCGTTCGACGACGCGCGGGCGCTCGAGCGTGCGGTGGATGAGGCGGGCGGCGAACTCGCCGCTATCGCCATCGAGCCCGTGGTCGAGCAAATGCCGTCGCCGGAATGGATCGCACGAGCACGAGCGCTGTGCGACGCGCACGGCGCCGCGCTGATCTTCGACGAGATGAAGACGGGATTCCGCCTTGCGACCGGCGGATATCAGCAGGTCTCCGGCGTGACCCCGGATCTCGCCGCGTTCGGCAAGGCGCTCGCGAACGGCTTTTCGCTCGCGGCGGTATGCGGCCGCGCCGAGCTCATGGACTGCCTCAAGCGTACGTGGATCTCGTCGACCCTCGCGAGTGAAGGCTCGGCGCTCGCCGCCGCGATGGGCGTGCTCGACTGGCACGAGAGCGTCGAAGTGTGCGACGAGCTCGCACGCATCGGCGGGGAGATGCGCTCGCTCGTGTCGGGCGCGCTCAAGGCGAGCGAACTCGGCGGCATCAGCGTGCACGGGATCGATCCGATGTGGTTCATGAAGTTCGAATCGCCTGATGCCGAGCAACGCTTCGTGTCGCTCGCGGCGGAACACGGGGCGCTCTTCAAGCGCGGCGCCTACAATTTCGCTGCGCTCGCGCACGACGAGGACGCGCTCGTGGACATCGAGGCGGCGGCAAGCAACGCGTTCGTGGCCATGCGGCAGGAGCAGGAGGGCGCGTGAGCGAGCCGCTCGTCGACTGTCACGCGCACTTCTTGCATGCGCTCTGCGGGCGGAGCGACTGGCAGGACGTGAACGCCGCCCGTTTTCGCGCGGGCGTGAAGATCGGCGTCACCTGCCATGTCGCCTCGATACTCGGCACCTACGGTTTCAGGTCGCCGACGTACTTTCCCTCGCCGGCCGACGTGACGCTCGGCAACGACGCACTGCTCGGGATGTGCAGGAGTGACGGGAAGCGCGTGCGCATGATGGTGGCCGTGAATCCGAACCATACGGCGCACGCACTCGGTGAGATTGAGCGCTGCGTCGCTGCTGGCGCGATCGGCGTGAAGTTGCTTGCGAGCCGGCGTGCCGACGACCCGCTGCTCGATCCGATCTGCACGAGCGCCGCCAAACACGGGCTTCCAGTGCTTCATCACATCTGGCAGCACCGCCGCCGGGAGTGGCCCAACCAGGAGATCTCGGACGGCGCGGATCTCGCGCGCCTCGCCGCCCGCCATCCGAAGGTGAACTTCATTCTCGCGCACATCGGCGGAGGCGGCGACTACGCGCATACGTTCCACGCGCTGAAGGCCTCGCCGAACATCCTCGCGGACCTTTCCGGCAGCGGCGTGGACCGCGGCATGCTCGACGACGCCATCAAGGCGCTCGGCGCGCGTCGCCTGCTCTGGGGCAGCGACGTGACGATGTGCACCGGGCTGGCCAAGCTGCGCGCGCTGGAGACGACGGGATTGCTTGGCGCGGACGACATGAAGGATGTCCGCTGGCGCAACGCGGCGAGGATCTTCCGCGCGGGTTCGTTCCAGGTGCCCGCATGATCGACGTCAACGCGTTCGTCGGCCCCTACCCGTTCCGGGCTGTGCCGCACCCGGATCCGGAGATTCTCATTCGCGTGCTGGATCGCGAGAAGATCGATCGCGCGTGGGTGGGGCATCTTCCGTCGGCGTTTCATCGCGATCCAGCCGCCGGCAACGCCGAGCTGTTCACCGCGCTGAAGCCGCATGCCGCGCGACTCAGGGCTGTCCCGGCGATCAGGCCGGACTGGCCGCGATGGGAACAGGCGTTGAAGGAGGCGCTCGATTCAGGGGCCGCAGCCGTGCGCGCATATCCGCCGCAGTGGCAGCTCGGACCGGACAGTGCTTCGATGGCCGAGCTTGCGATCGCCTGCGGCGAGGCAAAGCTGCCGCTCGTGCTGACGGTGAAATTCGAGGATCTTCGCCAGCGCCACCCGCTCGACGTGGCGGGCGACCTCAGTGCCGCGGCGATCCGTGCGCTCGCGCGGGCCGGGAACAGCGTGCGGATCGTCGTGACCGCCGCGGGCCGCGAGATGATCGAGGAGGTTCACTGGGGACTGACGCCAGCGGAGCAGGAACGCGTCCTCTGGGACATTTCCTGGATCTGGGGTCCGCCCGAAGATCACCTCGCGAAACTGTTCCGCACGATCGGCGCGGAGCGCTTCGTGTACGGCACGCAATGGCCGCTGCGTCTCACGCAGACGCCGCGCGCCAACCTCGACCTCCTTCCGGACGATCTCAGCGGCGCGCGGCTGGGCGATCCCGAACGGTTCTGAGTCTCAGGGCGCGCAGGCGTTCCCGCCACGGCCTCCACCACCGCCACCACCGCGCCCGCCCGCGGGCGCCGCAACGACGGTATCGCGCGGCCACGCGTTGTCAGCCGTGTCCCGATCCGGGAATCGGCAACCGGGATCGAGTTTCACGCGAACGATCTTGCGCGCCCCGAAGTTCAGCTCGGCCTTGAACGTTCTGCTGCCGCCGAACCACACATCCACCGGCCAGGTGACGATCGCCGTAGCGCTGTCGACCATCCTGCTGTTGGGCATCGGCTTGATGGCGGGACCCTTCGGCGCGAACTGGACCTTGAGCACGACCGGCGACGGCATTTGTCCGTCCTGCCGCACCGTCACGGTGGTCTTGCTTCCGGACGTCGTCATGCCGCTGATCGAGCCGTCCACCGATTCCGTAGTGAAGAGCCAGTAGTACCAGAACCAGCCAAGGTCCTTCTGCTTGCTCTTGAGCGCGTTGCTCATGAAGAACGCGTAGTCCCACGGCGACGGATGCCTGAAGCGCCACGTCTTGGCGTAGTCGCTCATCGCGGTCCACACGGCGGTGTCGCCCACGACGCCGCCGAGCATCGAGAGCATCATCGGCGCTTTGGAGTACGCCTGGAACGAGTACATGGGACCGCCGTAGTTCGCATCCCACATGAGCGGCGCTTCCTGTTCGTTGCCGCTCGTTCGTCCGTACGACTGTCCAGGGCCGTCGAGGTTCGCCGGGAGCTTCTGCGAATCGAAACGGGAGAGCGAATTCATGTACTGGTTGAACCCTTCGTCCATGAAGCCGTACCAGGTCTCGTTCGTGCCGACCATCATTGGCCACCACTGATGCCCGGTCTCGTGGTCGGACGCGCCGACGCTCGACATAATGAACATCGGGTATTCCATGCCGCCTTCAGGGCCGTCCACGATCGTGATCTGGGGGAACGCGTACGGCATCCAGAGCTTCGAGTAGAACTCGAGCGCGTGACGCACCGTTGGCCCGCCGGCGGCGTACTGCGTTGCGTGGCCGGGGAGGTACAAGAGATTGACCGGAATTGGTCCCTTTCCGGGAATCGTCGCGCGGGTCACGTCCCATACGTATTGGTTCGACGTCGCCCACGCCACATCGCCGGCGGTGTCGGCGACGAAGTGCCAGACGAGGCGGTCACCGGCGGCGGTCGAAACGCCGGATCCTCGTTCCGTCGCATCCAGGATGGTGCGCGTCGAGTCCGATTCGAACACGTGCGAAAGCCGTTCGCGCGCCTTTGCGGTGAGCACTTCCTGCGGATTCTGCAGCACGCCGGTGGAGCCGACGATCCAGCCCGCGGGCATGTCGAGCTTCACGTCAAACCGGCCGAAGTTGTTGTAGAACTCGGACGGGCCGAGGTACGGGTCCGTATCCCATCCGCCCTGGCGCAGGTCGTCGAAGACGGCGACGCGCGGATACCACTGTGCAACCTCGTAGAGCGTGTCGGCCCATCGGCCCATGCGGTTGCCGCGCACGTTGTCGGCGCGGGGAACGCGGAAGCTCCACTCCGCCTCGATCGTCGCGCTTCCCTTCGCGGCGATCGGATTGGGGAGCGTAATGTGCGCAGCCGTGGTGTTGAGGCCGGTCGCGGCGAGGCGCACCGCGGGCGGAGCCGCCCCGCGTCCGCCTCCACCGCCTCCGCGGCCAACAGGCGGCGGATTGAGGTCGACGGCCTCCCCGTTGACGGTGAGCTTCGAGAGCTTCATGCCCTCGGTGATCTCCGTGGCCTCCTCGGCGCGCACAACGTTGGGCGCGAAGAAGTTCTGGTCGAGGCGCATGACGATCGTGCGCATCGCGGAGTCGCTCTGGTTGTGAATGACCGCGGTCTCGCGGCCGGTGATCATCGACGTGGTCGGCTCGAAGCGCGCGTTGATCGTGTAGTCCATCCAGAGCTGCCAGTAGTTGCGCCCCGGGCGTCCGGTGGAGTCGCGCGTTCCGGCGCCGAACGCGCGCCGGATCATGTTGGTGAGCGGGATGTCGCGGCGGACAGCGCGCTCGGGGAGTTTGGACGTTGCCTGCGCGAGACCGGTGTGCGGCGTCAGCCCCGTCATCGTGGTGAGCAGGGTCAGAGCAACTGCGACGAAACGACTGCCCGTGCGAGCCATACGAGCTCCTGGTGTGTGAACGCGCGTCCCTTCGGCGGGAATCTTCCCCAGCCCGAGAGATACCACAGGTGCGCGCGGCAGGCGAGTGGCTTAAGGTTTCTCATGCGCCGCGCCCTCCTCTTCCTCTTGTGCCTCGCGTTGCCGGTTCGCGCCGACGCGCAGCGCGCCTCAGCGCCCGCCCGCACATCCTACAAGGACTCCACGCTCGCCATCGACGCGCGCGTCCGCGACCTGCTCGGCCGCATGACGCTCGAGGAGAAGTTCTGGCAGCTGTGGATGGTGCCGGGCGACCTCGACAGCGGAACGACCGTGTATCAACACGGAGTATTCGGGCTGCAGGTGCGGGAACGCGGCGAACTGGCCCGCGGAAACGATCCCGGCTCCGCGGCACGGCGCATGGCCGAGAAGCTGAATTCGATCCAGCGCTTCTTCGTCGAGCGCACGCGACTCGGCATCCCGATCATTCCGTTCGAAGAGGCGGTACACGGACTCTATGGAACCGGCGCGACCATCTTTCCCGCCGCGATCGCACTCGCCGCCACTTGGGACACGTCATTGATGGGCGCGGTCGCGACGGCGATCGCGGCGGAAGCGCGCACGCGCGGGGTGAGGCAGGTGCTTTCGCCCGTGATCAACATCGCGAACGACGTGCGATGGGGGCGGGTAGAGGAGACGTACGGCGAGGATCCCTGGCTCAGCACCGAAATGGCGCTCGCGTTCGTGCGGCCCTTCGAGAAGATGGGCGTGGTGACGACACCGAAACACTTCGTCGCGAATGTCGGCGAGGGCGGGCGCGACAGTTATCCGATCGACTTCGACGAACGGCTGCTCGATGAAGTCTTCTTTCCTCCGTTCAAGGCCGCCGTGCAGCAGGGAGGAGCGCGCTCGGTGATGGCGTCGTACAACTCGGTAAACGGGCTACCGGCGATGGCGAGCGAGTGGCTGCTCACGAAGGTGCTACGCGACGACTGGAAGTTCCGCGGCGTCGTCATCGGCGACCAGGCGGGCACCGGTGGCGCGCAGGTGCTGCACTTCACGAGCCCGAACAATCTCGTGTCCACCAAGCAGGCGATCGAAGCCGGGCTCGACGTGATCTTCCAGTCGTCCGTGGAGCAGTACCGGCGATTCTGGCCGGCATTCGAGCGCGGGATGATCGACCAACGCGCCATCGATCGCGCGGTGAGCCGCGTGTTGCGGCTGAAGTTCGAGCTGGGGCTGTTCGAGCATCCGTACGTGGACGCGGAAGCGGCGGCGCGTGACGGAGGATCGCCGGCGCACCGCGCGCTCGCGCTCGAGTCGGCGCGAGCGTCGATCACGTTGCTGAAGAACGCAAGCGGAACGCTTCCATTGAAGAGAAGCGTCGCGTCGCTTGCCGTGATCGGCACCGACGCGGACGACGCCCGGCTGGGCGGCTATAGCGGCGCGGGCAATGACAAGGTTTCGATCGTACAGGGCATCCGTACAAAGCTCGGCGCTAGCGCCGAAGTGCGATATGCGCCGGGACCCGGCCGCTTTGCGGTCGAGTATGTGCCGGTGCCGGCCGCGAATCTCGTCACGGTCACCGGAGACAAACGTATGCCGGGACTCGCCGCTGAGTATTTCGACAACAACCGGCTCGAGGGCGAACCGCGGGTGAAGCGTCAGGATGCACGTGTGGATTTCGGATGGACGCTGAACTCGCCCGCGCGTGGCATTCCGTTCGATTGGTATTCGGTGCGATGGACCGGCAAGCTCATCGCACCGGCGACGGAAACCGCGCGGCTTGGCGTCGAGGGGAACGACGGCTACCGGCTTTGGCTCGACGGCAAGCTGTTGATCGACGACTGGCGGAAGCAATCGTACGGATCCGCGCTCAGGGACGTGCGACTCGAGGCAGGTCGCGAGTACGACGTTCGCCTCGAGTACTTCGAGAGCACCGGAAACGCGCGGGTGAAGCTCGTGTGGAATCACGCCGTGCCCAATGACTGGCGCGCGCAGATAGACAGTGCCGTGCAGATCGCGCGAGGCAGTGACGCGGCGGTGATCGTGGCGGGAATCGAGGAAGGCGAGTTTCGCGACCGGTCGTCGCTGAAATTGCCCGGGCATCAGGAGGAGCTGATCGAAGCGATCGCGGCGCTCGGGAAGCCCGTGGTGGTCGCGATCGTCGGTGGAAGCGCCGTGACGATGCGCGACTGGATCGATCGCGTGGGCGCGGTGGTGGACGTGTGGTATCCGGGCGAAGTGGGCGGCACGGCCGTGGCCGACGTGCTGTTCGGCGATCACAATCCGAGTGGCCGCCTCCCGATCACCTTCCCGATGTCGGACGGCCAGCTTCCGCTCACCTACAACCACAAGCCGACCGGGCGCGGTGACGACTATCTCGACGGTACCGGACAGGCGGAGTTTCCGTTCGGATTCGGGCTGAGCTATACGACGTTCGAGTACGGCGGCCTGACGATCGAACCGGTGGAGATCGTGCCGGACGGATCGGCGACCGTGCGCTGCACGGTGCGGAACACCGGTGGGGTGGAGGGCGATGAGGTCGTGCAATTGTATCTGCGCGAGGAGGTCACGTCGGTGGCGACACCGCTGATCGCGCTGAAGGGCTTCCAGCGAATACATCTCGCGTCGGGCGAGTCGAGAAACATCGCGTTCAGGCTGTCGAGCGTAGAGCTCAGCCTGTTCGACGCGAAGTTGCGGAGCGTCGTCGAGCCCGGCACGTTTCGCGTCATGATCGGTCGGTCGTCGAAGGACATCCGGCTGCGCGGCAAACTCCAGGTGAAATAGCGGCGAAGCCGTACACCATGGGAACGAAAGACCCGCGAGTTGATGTGTACATCGCGAAGGCACAGCCGTTTGCCCAGCCGATCCTGAAATATCTGCGGGCGGTCGTGCACTCCGCTTGCCCCGACGTGCAGGAGACGATGAAGTGGAGTTTCCCTCACTTCGACTACAAGGGCATCTTCTGCGCGATGGCCGGATTCAAGCAGCACTGCACCTTCGGGTTCTGGAAGCGATCGCTGCTCAAGGAGAGCGTGAAGGGCATTCCCAGCGGCGTTCGATGCGTTTCCGCCGAGCCACCGACGAGAGTATGTGGAGTGGGTGACCGAGGCGAAGACGGAGGAGACCAGAAACAGGCGGTTGGCGACGGCGGTCGAGTGGATTGCGGAAGGGAAAGCGAGGAACTGGAAGTACGAGCGGAAATGAACGGCTGCGCTGTCAACTGACAGCGGTCAGCGTATAGCGCTCAGACAACCGCCTCTTTACCGATTGGTTTGGCGAAGGGCTTCGCTGAACTTCCGCGCGCGTTCGATTGTTGGACCGGGAGACTTTGGGCCGACGGCGCCGGGAACTGGCGCAACGTCGAGGGCGATGAAGACCGGGCCGGGTGAGGCGATAGCTGCGCGCGCGGCGTCACGCCACTCGTCCAGCTCTCGATAGCGGAACACCGACGGCCAGCCGCAGGCGCGCGCGATTTCCGCGAAGTCCACGCCGCGATGATCGGGCCTGCCGAGGGCGCTGCCCGGCGTCGGCTGTGCGCCCGTCACCTCGTATACGCCGTTGTCGAACAGGATCAGCACGAGATTGTCCGGCGCTGCGGCGCTGATCGTCGCGAGCGCGCCGAGGTTCATGAGCATCGAGCCGTCGCCGTTGCATGCGAACACGCGACGGCCGGGCTGCGCGAGCGCGAGGCCCAGCCCGAGCGAGGGCGCCTCGCCCATGCTGGATGGCACGAACACGAAGTCGAGCGGGTCGAGCGGACCCATCGCCAACCATTCCCGGGCCGAGCCCATCGACGTGACGACGACGTCGCCATGCGCGCGATGTTCGCGCAGCACCGTCAGCGCTCCACGGATATCCATCGCCGGGCCGCTCATGCCTTGCCCTCCGCGATCAGCACGGCGCCCGGTTTGCCGGCCGCGGCGCAGGCGAGATAGTGGTCGCGGATCGCGCCGATCTGCGACGCGCTCGTGATCAGCTTGTACTCGATACGCCACGCGTCGAGCAATGGCTCGGTGAACACGAGGCAGGTGTCGCCGGGCAGCGTCTCCTGGTTGAGATAACTGCGATATCCGATAACGCTGAAGATCGGGAGCTTCCAGTCGTGCAGGATGTTTCGCAGCGAATCGCCGGATTCGAACAGGCCGGTGCACTGGATCAGGACGAGCGGGCGCGCGCCGCCGAAGTGCAGTCCGGCGGCGACTGCCCAGGCTTCGCCCTCGCGGCAGACCTTCACGAGACGAAGGCCATCGGTGTTCGCGATCGCGTCGCCCCACTTCCCGATGGTGCTGTCGGGGACGGTGACGACGTGCGTGATGCCGAGTTCGGCGAAGAGCGCCGCAACCTGCTCGCCTGAAAACATGAGCACGCTCCTGAGATCCTCCTGAATGTAGAGGGCGCACCCCGACTCGCGACACGCCCGGCCGAACATTGCCGCCGGCCGGACCGGGAGCTATAACAGTCGAATTCGCGGTCGTCGGAAACCCCTTGGATGCGAGCGCGCCCATGATCCTGCGCAGCCCCTTTCCCGAAGTACCGATCCCGCACGTAACGATCGGCGAGTTCGTCTTCGAGCACGCGGGCGACTGGTGGGACGAGCCGGCGATGATCGACGGGCCCAGCGGCCGCTCGCTGACGTACGGCGATTTGCGCACGCTGATCGGACGCTGTCGCGGGGCGCTCGTGGCGCGCGGGTTCACGCGCGGCGACGTGCTCTGCCTCTACAGCCCGAATGTGCCGGAATATGCCGCTGTCTTCTTCGCCGTCGCGGAGCTCGGCGGCGTGAACACCACCGCGAATCCCACATACGGCGCGGAGGAACTCGCGCGCCAGCTGAAGGATTCCGGCGCGAAGATCGTCGTGACGGCGCCTCAGCTCGCGGAAAGGGCATGCATGGCGGCGGCCGCAACGGGTATCAAGGAAGTGGTTTCCTGGACCGACGCTCCGGGGTGCACGCCGTTCGCGACGTTCATGTCGGGCGCGCCGGCTCACGCGCACGCGGCGCACAAGGTGGAGCCGGCGACCGATGTGGTCGCGCTGCCGTACTCGAGCGGCACGACCGGCCTGCCGAAGGGCGTCATGCTGACACACCGCAACCTCGTCGCGAACCTCGCGCAGATCGAGTTCAGCGACAGCACCGCGCCGGGCGACCATCTCGTGGGCGTGCTGCCGTTCTTCCACATCTATGGGATGCTGGTCGTGCTGTGCGGGGTGCTGCGAAAAGGCGGGTGCGTCCTGACGATGCCGCAGTTCGATCTCGAGCAGTACCTGCGGCTCACCTCGACGTACGGCGTTCGGCGGGCGTTCCTGGTGCCGCCGATCGCGCTCGCGCTGGCAAAGCATCCGATGGTCGATCAGTTCGACCTGTCGAAGCTGAAGTTCGTGACCTCCGGGGCGGCGCCGATGGGGCGCGAACTCGAAGAGAGCTGCGCCGCGCGAATCGGCTGCGTGGTGAAGCAGGGGTACGGGATGACCGAAACGAGCCCGGTCACGCACTTCACGCCCGAGGACCCGGCGTTCGTGCGCCACGGTTCGTGCGGACTGCTCGTGCCCAACACCGAGTGCCGGATCGTGCACGTGGAGACCAGGCGCGACGTCGAGAAGGGCGAGCAGGGCGAGCTCCTGATACGCGGCCCGCAGGTGATGAAGGGATACCTGAACAATCCCGACGCGACGGCTCAGGCGATCGACATTGACGGGTGGCTGCAGACGGGCGACGTCGGGCACGTGGACGCGGACGGTTTCTATTTCATCGTGGACCGGCTGAAGGAGTTCATCAAATACAAGGGCTTCCAAGTCGCGCCGGCCGAGCTCGAGGGCGTACTGCTCACACATCCCGCCGTGGCGGACTGCGCGGTCATCCCGATGGCTAACGAAGAGGCCGGCGAAGTGCCCAAGGCATTCGTCGTGACGCGAGCCGACGTAACTTCCGAACAGCTCATGGCGTACGTGGCGGGCAAGGTGGCGTCCTTCAAGAAGGTGCGCTCGGTGGAATTCATCGAAAAGATTCCGAAATCGCCCTCGGGGAAGATCCTGCGCCGCGAGCTGATCGCGCTCGAGCGCTCGCGCATCGTGCGTTCGTGATCAAGTACATCGGCTCGAAGCGCACGCTCGTGCCGAGGATCCTCGCGTACGCCAAGGCGATTCGCGAACGCACCGGCGCGCAATCGTTCTGCGACATGTTCACGGGGACGACGCGCGTGGCGCAGGCGCTCAAGCGCGCGCACTTCCACGTGACGGCGAACGACCTCGCGTCGTACTCCGAGGTCCTGGCGATCGCGTACATCGAGGCCGACGCGGAATCACATCCAGGCCCGCTCACGGCGGCGAAGCTCGCCCACCTGAATGCGCTGCCGGGCCGCGACGGTTACTTCACAAAGACGTTCTGCGTGGACTCGCGCTACTTCCAGCCCGCGAATGGCCGCCGCATCGACGCGATCCGCGAGGAGATCGAGCGGATCGCCGGCGATCGCGTCGAGCGCGCGATCCTCCTGACCTCGCTTCTCGAGGCGGCGGATCGTGTGGACTCGACCACGGGACTGCAGATGGCGTACCTCAAGGAGTGGGCGCCGCGCTCGTTCAACGCGATGGAGCTGCGGATGCCGTTGCTCATCCCGGGCACCGGTGTCGCGCTGCGCGAGGACGCCAACGCGCTGGCCGCGGCCATGGCGCCCGTGGACATCGCGTATCTCGATCCGCCGTACAACCAGCATTCGTATTTCTCGAACTACCACATCTGGGAAACTCTCGTCCGCGACGACGCGCCCGAATCGTATGGAGTGGCGTGCAAGCGGATTGACTGCCGGGTAACCAAGAGCGCGTACAATGCGAAAGGACGATCCTGGGCTTCGTTCGAGTCGCTCGTCCGCACGATTCCGGCGAAGCACCTCATCGTGTCGTTCAGCGACGAGGGCTACTTCGCGCACGACGATCTCGTCGCGCTCCTCGAATCGACCTTCGGCGAAGTGGCGGCCGTGCCGGTGGATTTCCGCCGGTACGTCGGGGCGCAGATCGGGATCCACAATCCGCAGGGAGAGAAAGTCGGCCGCGTGAGCCATCTGACGAACCACGAGTTTCTGTTCGTCGCCGGGCCGGGCGCCGCACGGGTGATCGAGGACGCGACGGTCAGCATGGCGGGCGGCGCCAGTGGAAGAAGCTGATATCGGAATGATGTGGCGCTCGTTGGCCGGCGCGGTACGCGTTAGCATAGGGCATGCACCGCAAAGCCGTGAACCATCTTCGCCGCGCCGACCCCGCGCTCGGCGCGATCATCGACCGGGTCGGCCCGTTCAAACTGATCCCACGTACCGATGGCACGCACTTCGATCACGTCGTGCGCAGCATCGTCGGCCAGCAGCTCTCGGGAAAGGCCGCGCAGACCATCTATTCTCGTGTGCTCGCGCTCAAGGGCGGCAAGCGGCCGACGCCCGCGGACTTCCTGAAGTTCCCCGACGCGACGCTCCGCGCCGCCGGCCTCTCAGGCCGGAAGGTGGAGTATGTGAAGGAGCTCGCGCGGCGCACGAACGACGGGTCGCTCGCCATTCTCGAAATCCACGAGATGGACGACGAATCGGTAATGGAGACACTGGTGAGCGTGCGCGGCATCGGGCCGTGGACCGCGCAGATGGTGCTGATGTTCCGGCTCGGCAGGCTCGACGTATTTCCGGAACTCGACCTCGGCGTGCAAAAGGCGGTGCAGAAACTGCGCCGCATGCGGAAGCTGCCGACGCCGAAACAGATGAAGAAGATCGGCGAGAACTACGCGCCGTACCGCACGTACGCGGCGTGGTACCTGTGGCGGAGCCTCGAGCTTCCGGAGGAGTGAGGCGCTGAAAGTCGCCCTCACGGGAGCAGGCGGGCTGATCGGCCGCGCACTCGCGCGCGCGCTCCGGACGAACGGGGACGACGTCATCGCGGTGGCGCGCGCCCACCCCGAGCTTGGCGCCGCGGACGCCGTGGTGCATCTCGCGGGAGCGCCGATCGCCGAGCGATGGACCGCGCGCCGCAAGCGCGAGATCCTCGAGAGTCGCGTGCTGGGCACGCGGAGGATCGTTGAAGCGATCGCGAACCAGCGACCGGCGCCGCGCGTGCTCGTCTGCGCATCGGCGATCGGATTCTACGGCGATCGCGGCAGCGAGGAACTCACGGAGCGGAGCGGCCCGGGGACGGATTTTCTTTCGGACGTCGTGCGCGAATGGGAGCACGAGGCCCAGGCGGCGCCGGTGAGGTCCGTGCAGCTGCGATTCGGAATCGTGCTAAGTCCCCACGGAGGCGCGCTCGCAAAGATGCTTCCGGCGTTTCGTCTGGGAATCGGCGGCCGCCTTGGATCGGGCGGCCAGTGGATGAGCTGGATCGCGCTGCACGACCTCGTTCGCGTGATCCGATTTGCCATCACATCGGACGCGCTGACAGGCTCGGTGAACGCGGTTGCGCCACAACCGGTGACGAACGCCGAGTTCACGGAGACGCTCGGTCGCGTCGTACGACGGCCCGCGATGATTCGCGTTCCGGCGTTCGCCTTGCGCGCGCTGTTCGGCGAGATGGCGGGCCTGACGATGCTCGCGAGTCAACGGGTGATGCCACGGCGGCTTGAAGACGCCGGCTTCCGGTTCGACTACCCGACGCTCGAAGGGGCGTTCCGGCACGAACTCTCCGGCTGACCACCAGTAGCGGCGTCCACGCGCGTCTTCGTAAGTTGCCCAACGTCATGGAACTCTCCTCTGCGCGCGTCGTCGTCACCGGCGGTGCCGACTTTCTCGGCCGGCGCGTGGTGGCGCGGCTCGAGGCACGAGGTTGCAAGTCGATCACGGTGCCTCGGTCGCGCGAATACGATCTTCGCGATCGCTCGGCGGTGCAGCGACTGTATCGCGACACAAGGCCGGACCACGTCATTCACCTCGCGGCGGTCGTCGGCGGAATCGGCGCCAACGGGGCGCCGACGCGCGAGTTCCTCTATGTAGACGACGCGGCCGACGCGATTCTGCTCACCGTGGGTTTCACCGGCTCGATCGCGTGGGACGTGACGAAGCCGAACGGCCAGCCGCGCCGCGCACTCGACACAAGCCGCGCCGAGGCGAAGCTCGGGTTCCGGGCGCGGACGCCGTTCGACGCAGGACTGCGGGAAACGGTGGAGTGGTATCGGGTCACCCACGACCGGCGCTAGCGTCCCGCCCGTGAGTGTCCCGCCCGTGAGCGTCCCGAAAGTCCTGATCGACTTCCACAGCCATCTCGTGCCGGGCGTGGACGATGGTGCGCGGCAATCCGCGGACAGCAGAACGGCGCTCGAACGCTTTCGGGCCGAGGGAGTGACACAGATCATCACCACGCCGCATTTTGAGGGCTCGCTCACGCGTGATCAAGCGAGATTCGAGGTGCGGCTCGCGGAGCTCGATGCCGGATGGGAATCGCTTCGCGCCGTCGTCGCGGAAGACGCCGCGCGTGCGGGGAGCGCGCTGCGCGTCGAACGTGGCGTTGAGGTGATGCTCGACATGCCCGACCCCGACCTTACGGACGAACGGCTTCGCCTGGCGGGTGGACCGTTCGTGCTCGTCGAATTTCCGATGCTGCGCGTGCCGCCGGTGAACGCGGAGTACGCGCTCCTCGGTTTGAAGGCGCAGGGGTGGACACCGGTCATCGCACATCCGGAACGGTACCGGAACCTCGATCCGACGCTCGAGGAGCTCACGCGATTTCGCGCGGCGGGCGCGCTCTTCGCGCTGAACGCCGGATCACTGTTCGGCACATATGGCAAGATCGCGGCCGGGCATGCGCGCCGGATCCTCCTGGCGGGCGAGGCGGACTATGTGGCGAGCGACTTCCACGCGCGCGGGGAGCCTGGGATGAAGCGATTCGTGCAGGCGATGGGGGACGCCGGCTTCAGCGAGCAGGCCGAGCTGTTGACGATGATCAACCCGGCGCGGTTGCTCGCGGGCGAACCGCCGCTACGCGTACCACCGATCAAGGCGCAGAGCGAAAGCCGCTCGCTCTGGAAGCGGCTCTTCGGTTAGCTCGAGAATCGTTCCAGGAGGGTCATCCGAGAGCGACGGAGCGTGGCGAGGACGTGCCCTCGATCACGCGAGGGCGGGATGGCTCAGGTGAAAGCCGGTGGCCTGCTGGTAGGCGTGCGCCATGCGGAGCAGGTTCGCCTCGCCGAACAGGGATCCGAGGAACGTGATCGAGATGTTGCTGGGCGTTCCATCGCGCAATCCGTTCGGCAGGATGCACGCCGGGTGACCCGTGAGGTTGGTCGCGATGAGCTGGTTCGCGGCCCCGGTGGGAGTCACGATGACGTCCACGTTCCGGAAGAGATCGGCCCACTTCTCGATCGCCAAGGCCCGAACCCGGTTGGCGTTGATATAGTCCACTGCCGGGATCAGGTGCGCCCTGCGAAACGTGCTCGGCCACGCGTTCGGCCCCTGCTGCGCCATCTCCCGCACGCGGCCCGAGCGGGTGAGTTCGTCGAACGCCGCGCCGGCCTCGGCCTCGAGGATGAGTCGCATCGCGTTGTACGGGGCGTCGGGCAATTCCACTGGGACGAGCGGCGCGCCGAGTTTCCGAAGCACGTCGAGCGCGGCGTCGTCAAACGTCTTGAGCGGATGCCGCTCGGTGGAATCGAACGCGCTCTTCACGAATCCAACGCGAATCTTCGCGAGCGGGGCGGCGGCGTCCCAGCTGAACGGCGCGGCGCGGCACGAGCGATCGCGGCCGTCGGGGCCGTGCAACACATTGAAGACGAGCGCGGCGTCCTCGACCGAGCGCGCCATGGGCCCGATCTTGTCCATGGACCAGACGAGCGCCATCGCGCCGGTGCGGGGGACCCGGCCGAAGGTCGGGCGGAGGCCGGTGACGCCGTTGGTGGACGACGGTGACGAAATGGAGCCGAGCGTCTCGGTGCCAATGGCGAATCCGACGCAGCCGGCGGCGGTTGCCGAGCCTGGGCCGGCTGACGATCCGCTGGAACCGGAGTCGAGTTTCCACGGATTATTCGTGCGGCCGCCGAACCAGACATCGCCCATCGCGAGCTCGCCGAGCGTCAGCTTCGCGATGAGCACCGCGCCAGCCGCGTCGAGGCGCTGGACGATCGTCGCGTCCTCGTTGAACTGCTGATCCTTGAAGGGCGCGCTTCCCCACGTGGTGGGATAGCCCTTGACGGCGAAGAGGTCCTTCGCGCCCCACGGAATTCCGTGCAGCGCACCGCGGTACTTGCCGCGAGCCATCTCCGCGTCGGCGTCGGCGGCCTGCCTGAGCGCGCGGTCCTCGGTGAACGTCACCACGCACTTCAGCCGTTCGTCGAGGCGCCTGAGGCGGGCGAGGTACATGCGCGTGAGGGCGGTGCTCGTGACCTTCCTCGTGCGCACGAGCTCGCTCAGCACGGTCACGGGCTCGTAGCACAGATCTTCGAGGTTCGCCGGAACGGGCCGCGTCGCGGGCTTCGATCGCATCGGCGGCCTCGAGGCTCCCTTGGGCGGCTCCGTCATGGGCGGCATGGGATCGAAGACTAGCGCGGGCGCGACGCTGTTCTCGAGCGGAACCGCACGCAGCGTCGCCAGCGTCTGCGGCTGCGCCTTGAGGCCGCTCAGCATCTGCTTCCGTTCATCATCGCTGAACGTGAGTCCGGCGACTTCCGCGGCGGCCACGATCGTGGCGTCGTTCACCTCGCTTCCGCTTGCGACGCGGGCCCAGAGGACGCCGGGGAAGAGCGTACCGCCGAGCCCGAGGCCGGCGAAGTATGTGAGGAACGACCGACGGTCGGCGAGAGTATGAGCGGCGGGCACTAACGGGCCTCGATGTTAGATTCCATGGATGCAAACGTTCGCCTTCCGACGCAAGAGACGCAAATGCCGCTGACGACCTTCGACAAACTGCCGGACGACGCGCGTGTGTGGATCTTCGGCGCCGCCGCTCCGGTGGATGACGTCGACGCCGCAAAGCTGCTCGTCGCGGTGGATGCATACCTCCTGCAGTGGAAGGCACATGGCCATCCGCTCACCGCGGCGCGCGAGTGGAGAGACGAGCGCTTCCTCGTGATCGGCGTGGACCAGCGCACCGAGGGAGCGTCGGGCTGCTCGATCGACGAGCTTTTTCACGTGCTTCAGGCACTCGAACGCGCGGTGGGTTCGTCGCTGGTCGGCGGCGGGCTTGTGTTCTTTCGAGGGCCGGGGGACCTCGTTTGCGCGCTCCCGCGCGACGATTTCGAGGCGCTGGCACGCCGCGGCGGCGCCGACGGCTCCACCAGCGTCTTCGACACGACGATCACCAGCGCGGGCGACTATCGCGCGCGGTTCGAAGTTTCCGCCGTCGGGAGCTGGCACAGCGCGTTGCTGCCAAGACCCGCCTAGCGGCAATCGCCACGCGGATGATCCTGGACGCCGCCGGCGGCGGCCCGGACCTCCATCAATCAGGCCGACGTCACGCGGGCTCGCCGCCATCGAGTTCCCGCAGCAGCCGCGCGTGCGCCTCCTCGATCAGGGTGCGAACCCTGTCGCGAAGCGCGCCGACGTCGTCGAGCGTCATCCCACGCGTTTCGATGGGATCGAGCACTTTCACGCGAGCGCGGGCTTTCTGAAAGCGGAAACTTCCCTTCGCCATGGCGCGGCGCGTGCCGGCGACCACGAGCGGGAGGATGGGCGTGCCCGTCTCGATCGCGACGCGGAACGCGCCGTCCTTGAACGGAAGCAACCCCTTGCCGCGCGATCGCGTCCCCTCGGGGAAGATCATCACGCTCACACGCTTCGCGATGCGGTCCCGCGCCGCGGCCAGCGCCCGGATCGCGCTCGTCCGCTCACCCCGGACGATCCGGATGTCGCCGGCCATCCGCATCATCCATCCCATGCAGGGAATCCTGAACAACGTCTCCTTCGACATCCACTTCATCTCCCACGGCAGGTGGGAGATGAGAAAGATGTCGGCGTACGACTCGTGATTGCTGACCGCGACGTACGGCCGCCGGGGATCCCGCACGAACCGTCCCGTGGTCTCGAAATGCCAGAGCGGGTTCATCTTCACGGCGAATACGCCGATCAGCCGGAACAGCCTTCCGGCGGCATAGCGACCCGGATCGAACGGCGCGGTCACGGCCCAGACGATGGCGACCAACGGAGTGCCGACGATGATCGAGCCGATCAATACCGTCCAGATCCAGGCGTTGATGAGCAGCCCCACGGTCTTCCTCAGGCGCGCAGCCAGTCAGCCTGCCAGTTCCTGATTTCCTTCTTGACGGCTTCGCGGTCGGCGAGCTGGCCGTTGAGGCAGCGCTCGACGAGTCCCGGGAGCTCGGCGTCGCTCGCGAATCGAAGCCCGACGAGCTGGCCCAGGCTGAGCTCGCCGATGCGCGCCGCGAGCGCCGGGGCCAGCACGTCCTTCAAGTGCAGGCGCATCTCGAGTCGGATGAGACGGTCCTGCACGCGGAGCGTCTGTGCGCGGGCGCGGAAGACGACCAGCATCACGCCAATCGTGTACACCACCATCCACCAGTTGTACCAGCCGGCCTCACGGAAGGCGTGCACGGCAGCGACGATGACTCCGAACAGAACGATCATCGCGCCAACGAAGTGCCATGGCGGGTCATACCGGCGATGGGTCGCGTAGGATTGCGGGGCGGGGGCGGCCATGGTTTCTCCTGGTTGTGGATTCGTCCAGCCGGACGGAACGAATTTGCGTCACATGAACCCCGGCGTCGAGCGGCGCGCGGCCCTCGCGCATCACTCGCGACAGGTTAAAGTACTTCCATGCGCATTCGCCTACCGCTGGCCTGTCTGCTCGCGCTCTGTTCGTGCACGAGCGCATCGACCTCCACCGTCGAGGCGACGGGGACGCTCGAGGTCGTGTCGGTCGACGTTTCCCCCGTTTCCGGCGGGCGGGTTTCGAAGGTCCTCGTGGACGAGGGCGCCGCTGTCCGAGCGGGGGACACCCTCGCGGTGCTGACCATCCCCACGCTTTCGTCGGATGTCGCGCAACGCGAGGCGAAGGCGGCGTCCGCGGGCGCCAAGCTTCAGGAAGCCGAGCACGGGCCGCGGTCCGCGGAGATCGCGAGCGCCACGGCCGAGCTCGCGGCGGCCGAAGCGGCGGCGGATCGTGCGGCGAAGGACGTCGAGCGCCTTGGGCCGCTCGCCGCCAGGCAAAACGTGAGCGCGCAGGACTTCGACGCGGCGCGGGCGCTCGCCGCGAGCACGGCCGGACATCGCGATGCGTTG
>OCZT010000474.1_pt1 | contig 39574 bp, 49 predicted proteins | sample 1539031 | NCBI WGS metagenome assembly OCZT01 (sample SAMEA3539308, study PRJEB22396) | soil metagenome | biome: tundra; feature: field; material: soil | place: USA | collected 2010-05 | depth 0.15 m
GCCACCGACCTGACCTCAGCGCCAACCGCCGGCCCCAGCTGCTCTCGAAGCTGGCCCATCAGTTCCGCTTCCATCTGCGCAAAGGTCTTTCCCTCCACCTCCACGTGCAGTCGCACTACGATCGTCTGTGCCAACGGAGTCCCTCCAGCACCCGGGTGTTTTTCTCAACTTCGGATGCTAGGTCCGGACTTCGTTGGCCCTCCCTGCCTCACCGTGCCGGATTCCGAGATGCTTCGAGCACCGTTGCCGCGGGTCTAAGATCAAATCGATGGAAGTCGTCAAGATCACCCCGCGCGGTTACTGCCATGGCGTCGTGGACGCCATCAAGATCGCGCGCAAGCTCAGCGCCGAGGCCGCATCGGAGGCTGTGCCGCAGCCTATCCACATGCTCGGCTACCTAGTCCACAACGAGCACGTCACCGACGAGCTGAAGGAGCACGGCGTCGACCTTGTCGACGAGGACGACCGCTTTGCCGGGCTGCGGCGGATCGATGAGGGCACCGTGATCTTCACCGCCCATGGCGTCTCCCCCCAGGTCAAGCAGCAGGCCGAGGCAATGGGGCTGCAGGCAGTCGACGCCACCTGCTCGGACGTGGTGCGCACCCACGACCTGGTCAAGGAGCTGGCCGCGCGCGACTTCCACATCTTCTACATCGGCCAGCGCAAGCACCCCGAGCCCGAGGGAGTCATCGGCGAGGCTCCCGATCGGGTTCACCTGCTCGAGCCCCTGGACTTCGAAGCCCTCGACCACGTGGAGTTTCCCGCCCAGAAGATCGCCGTCACCTGCCAGACCACCCTGAGCCAGTGGGACACCATCTCCACGATCGAGGAGATCCAGCGCCGCTGGCCCCACGTCGAGGTCTACAACGAGATCTGCAAGGCCACCCAGGAGCGGCAGGAGGCCGCGGTTGCGGCCGCCGCGGAGGTCGACATGGTGATCGTGGTCGGCTCCAGCCGCAGCTCCAACTCCAAGCGCCTGGTACAGGTTGTCGAAGAGCTTGGGCACAAGCCGGCGCACCTCGTCGACAGCCCGGCCGATATCGACAGCATCTGGTTTGAAGGCGTGGACCGGGTTGGTGTCACCTCGGGCGCGTCGACCCCGACCTGGATGACGCGCAAGGTGATCGAGCACCTCGAGAAGCTTGGCGCTGGCGACCTCGTCGCCGCGGAGTAAGGCGCCCGGCTCAGTCCCTCAGCTTGTAGGCGGTCTCGGGGCCGCTGCTCACGATCTCGACCCGGCCGTCAGCAGCCAGCTTCTCCAGGTGCGCCACCAGGCTGCGAGTGGCGATGGGGTACATCGCCTCAGGAGTGTCGTCGTAGGCCGTTGGCAGCAGCTGGGGGATGATCCGCGGGTCCTGACCGAGAGCGCCGAGGACCTTGGCCTCTCGTTCGAGACGGTGCGCAATGTAGCTCTCAAGGTAGGCGTTCGGAGCTTTGATCTCGGGGCCGTGGCCGGGCCTGATGACCGCCGGGTCAAGGTCGCGCACGCGGCGCAGCGAGTCGAGGTACTGCGACATGTCGCCGTCGGGCGGGTCGATGACGATGTAGCCCTCACCGGCGACCAGGTCGCCGGCGAACAGCGTCCGGTCTTCCGAGAGCCAGAAGCAGAGGTGGCCGCGGGTGTGTCCCGGGGTGTGCACGGCTTTGAGGCTGCCGCCGCCGAAGGGCAACTCGTCCCCGTCGGCAAGCTCGCGGTCGAGGGCCGGCGCCTCGGGATGGCGAAAGGCGGCAAGTGGCACTCCCAGGAGCCCGGCGAAGGCAACCGCGCTTTCGCTGTGGTCGAAGTGATGATGGGTCAGCAGCACCGCGGTCGCCTGGCCCTGGTGGCGGACGGCGTCCTCGACCCGTCCCAGGTGGCCCGCATCCTGCGGCCCGGGGTCGATCACCAGCACTTCGCCCTCGCCCACGACGTAGGTGTTGGTGCCCCTGCCCGTCAGTGGCGAGGGGTTGGGCGCGAGGACGACCTCGACTTTGGGCGAGGCGGTCATCCGCCGGCGTCCGGTTCGTAGCCGGGCTCTCCGGGCAGGACCACCCGGATCTCGGGGCTCGGGCCCACGCCGCTGACAATGCGGGGCAGGATCGGAGTCAGGTCCCGGCCGGCGGGCAGGCCCACCATGGCGCCGGCGACATCAGAGAACTCGGCCAGCGAGGTCAGCGCAGCGCGGGTCGGGGGCAGGGTGTAGGCCTCGTTGGTGTCGGCGCGCTCCAGGGCGGCGGCGGGGGTGATCCACTCCAGCGACTCCACCTCTCCGACGGCGGCCACGGCCTCCTGGCCCGCGGGCATGGCTGCGGCATAGAACCTGGTGTCGTAGCGCTTGGGAAGCTCCTCGGGCGTTACCCAGCGGGCGAAGTAAGCCATCGCCCCGGGATGGAGCCGGAGGCCGGCCGCCCGGATGGTGGCGGCGAAGCTCTCGCCGTCGCCGTGGACACGCGCCCGCGCCTCCGCCGCCCAGCCCGGGTGGGGGAGCTCGCCGGCGTCGGCGCCCAGCAGCACGGTGGTCTCCTCGAAGACCTCGCGGATGGCGCCGGTCCGGAAGGCCAGCGCCGGCGGCAGACCTTCGCCGTCGCCATCCTCGGCGATGCGGGCGGCCTGGTCGCGGTCGATGTCGCTGAGCGCCTGCCAGTCGGGGTCGGCGTCGGCCTCGTCGATGCGGCCCCCCGGGAAGACCTGGGCCCGGGGCGCGAACTCCGCCTGAACCGGGCGGAGCATCAGCAGGGTCTGCAGGCCGGCCGGGCCGTCACGAAGGACGGCGACCGTGGCGGCGGGCCGCGCCGGGACGATCAGGCTGGGCTGGGGGTCTGGCCGAAGCGCGGCTCGCGCTTCTCCAGGAACGCGGTGACGCCTTCCGTGAAGTCGTCAGTGACGATGCATTCCGCCTGCAGGTCGGCCTCCAGGTCCAGGATCTCTGAGAGGCTGGCGCTGGTGGCTTTGATCATGGCGGCCTTGGTCAGAGCGATCGCCTTGAGCGGGCCCCGTGCCAGCGAGGCCGCCAGTTCCTGGGCCGCGCGGGCCAGGTCATCGGCGGGCACCACGCGGTTTACGAGCCCCAGTTCGAGCGCCTCGTCGATGCCCACTCGGCGGGCGGTCCAGGCCATCTCCAGGGCCCGCGGCAGCCCCACCAGCTGGACCAGGAAGTAATTGCTGCCGGCGTCGGGGACCAGGCCCACCCGCGAGAACGCCTGCATGAACGATGCCTTGTCGGAGGCGACCCGGATATCGGTGGCCAGGGCGAGGCTCATCCCAGCGCCCGCCGCGACGCCGTTGATGGCGCCCACGATCGGTTTGGGCAGCTCGCGCATCGCCAGGATCAGGGGCGCGTAGCGGCGCCGCAAGACCTCCTTAACCGAGGCGGCCGGGTCGGCGCCGGCGGTTTCCATGCTGCGCAGGTCCTGTCCGGCGCTGAACGCCCGACCCTCACCGGTGAGCACCACCGCCCGGATGCCGCCGTCCTCGGCGATGGCGCGGAAGGCATCCTGCAGCTCGAAGCAGAGCGTCTCATTGAGAGCGTTGAAGCTGTCGGGCCGGTTGAGGCTGATGGTGGCCACCGCCTCGGCCTCACGGCAGATAAGGGTCTCGAAGTCCTTCATCCCGATGCCGCCAGTATGGCAGGAGCCTCGATTCATTGAGCCCGGTGGCGGTGCTTGCGACGGCGCCGGCCACGGAGGCGTCGCGACTCGCCCGACCTCTCGGCTTGGGTGGTGTCGGCGCCCGTCTCGCCGGTCACGCCCTCAGACCCCGGAGCGTCCTCGGGCGCGGCCTTGGGGGCCGCATTGAGGGCCGGCGCCTCTGTCTCGGTCGGAGCGTACCGGGTCGGCGAGGTCTCTGCCGGTGAGCGCCTCAGCCCCGCAGCCCGCTCCTCGACCACGCGAAGGGCGCCGGTGGCCGCCTCATCGGGATGGTTGGCGAGCCGCTCCTCGAACTCCGCCAGGAACTCGGCCAGGGGCTTCTTGGCCGGCGCCTTGCCGGCTACGCGGAGCTCCGGCTCCTGATCCTCGGCGTCATGTTTGACGTCCGCGCTCATGATTTCGAATCCTAGTCGTCCGGCCGGCCGCTCGGCTCTGGCCCCGATAAGATTGGGTGATGCCAGAAGCCACCGTTCAGCGTCGCGAGTTCGTCCGCTTCGCCCTCTACAAGGTTGACCCTGCCTGGCGGCGCCTCGACGGCGGCGCCCGAACCGAGGCGTGTGCCGAGGTGGAGAGCGTGGTCAGCCGCTACGCCGAGGGCATGATGATCCGCCCCTATTCGACCGTGGGGATGCGTGCCGACAGCGACCTGTGCTTCTGGACCGCATCACACGAGCTCACCTCGCTCCAGGACTTCGCCCGAGATTTCGACGCCACCGAGCTGGGCAAGCTGAGCAGCAACACCCACTCCTTCCTTTCGATGACCAAGCGCTCGATCTACCTCGACGAGCACGTCCACCCGGGCCAGAAGCGCCTCCACATTAAGCCCTCCAAGGCGAAGTACGTGTTCGTCTATCCATTCGTGAAGACTCGCCAGTGGTACCTCTTGCCCAAGGAGGAGCGGCAGCGGGTGATGGACGAGCACATCGCCATCGGCCACAAGTACCCCAGCGTCAAAATCAACACGACGTATTCTTTCGGCCTCGACGACCAGGACTTCGTGGTCGCCTTCGAGACCAATGAGCCAGCCGATTTCGTCGACCTGGTGATGGACCTTCGTGAGACCGAGAGCAGCCTCTTCACAGTGCGCGACACGCCGATCTTCACCTGTGTCAGCAAGCCGCTGGCTGACGTCCTCGCCGACCTGGGCTGACGTGAGTGGCGGAGATGATCCCATAACCAAACCCGGTCGCTCGGACTCTGCCACCGGGATGGTGATTGTCGCCTTTGGGCAGAACGCTTATTATAGTGGCCAGAGCTGGCTCTGAGCAGCACTTATGTTCGGTTTTGTGGCGTCCCCATGAGAGGTATGAGCAGCATTAGGCTGGCACTCGTTGGCGCCCTCGTGGTGGTCACCTTCGTGGGCGCCCAGGTGGCCGGCCTGGCGGCCGCCTCCTACGACCAGAAGACCGAGTCCGCCAACGCCCAGGCAGCCATCAGCACCGCCGCGCGGGCTTTCGACATCCAGGCCCACCGCGTCGTCGCCGACGGTACCCCCAAGGCCATGGTCGACCCGGTGGTGGCCACCGAGAAGACGCTGGCGGCCGCGCCCTTGCCTTCAGCGACGTTCTTCATCGACCAGGGTCAGATCAGCGCCTTGAAAAAGCGGGCCGCCAGCATCAACGGCCTTGGTGGCCAGCTGTCCGCGGCTGAGAGCCAAACTGAGGTCGAGCTCCATCAGAAGCTGCTCGACACGCTCCAGAAACTGCGAGACGCCACCACCCCCGCCAAGAACGTTGGCGTGGACCCCGCCGCGTACTCCCAGTTCGCGGATGACACGACCGTCGCCAACGCCAACCTGGCGACTCCCAACGCGATCCAGAAGACAATCGACGCGGTTGCCGCCAAGACGGCCGAGCTCCAGGCGCTCACTGCCCAGCACCTCTCGGCGCTGCAGGCCCTGGCCGCCGCCAAAGACGACGCTCACAGCGCCCTGACCGCCGCCCAGGGCGCTCTAGCCCAGGCACAGACGATCCCGGCTCTCAAGGTGAGCGACAATGCGGCCGTCATTTCAGCGGACGCCGCCAAGCTTCCGGGCGCCGGCTCGCTGTCTGACTTCAAGGCCCTGGGCGCCGACCTTTGGGCCCAGAACAAGGCCCTCCACAACCTGGTCGACACCCGCCAGGCCACCTTCGACCTGCTCGCCACAACCAAGGACCTCATCGCTCGGGCAGGAGCGGCCGGCAAGGACGTCAGCGCCGACCAGGCGCAACTGGCTCCACTGGAGGCGCAGCTCTCCAGCGCCGGCGACCTCGCCACTCTGACCAACATCAAGAGCCAGATCCAGGCGATCAAGAACGACGTTGACGCCAAGTACTGGCAGGCGGCCTATGGCAGCGGCAAGGTGATCGTCGTCTCGCTCGCGAAGGAAGAATTGATCGCGCTGCAGGACGGCGTCGTCGTCCTCGATACCCCGGTCACTGCGGGTCGGCCGAGCATGCCGACGGTTACCGGGACCTTCCACGTCTTGGTGAAGCACTCGCCCTACTGCATGAGCTCATGGCAAGGCAACCCGTATCCTTGGGCCGGCTGCGTCGGCATGCAGTACGCGATGGAATTTGAGAGCAGCGGTTACTTCCTGCACGACGCGCCCTGGCGCAGCCGCTACGGCCCAGGCACCAACACCGAGGCCAACGGAACCCATGGCTGTGTCAACATTCCCAGGAACGCGGGCCAGATGGACTTCCTCTACGGTTGGACGCCCGTCGGCACCACCGTGGTCGTGCTCCAGGGAGACTTCGGGAGCTAAGTTCCCGGGCTCGCCGCAGCCTCGGCCTCGGCCGGGCGCACTGAGAACGACACGATGTTCCGCGGGTTCACCAGCGCGAAATCTCGCTGCAGCGTCTGAGGCTGGGCGCCGGGCGCCAACCCCATCAGTGAAGCCACCGCCACCGCCGAGATCCGGGTGACCGGCAGGAACTGGCGCTCGTACCGTTGCAGGTGGGTGAGCAGCGAAATCCGCGGCTCCATATGGACGTCGCAGGCCATCGAGAAGGCGGTGGTGTTGAGGACCACCTGGTGTCGCACCTTCTCCTTCCACATCATCTGACGGCGCCCCGCTTCATCGGCCTCGGGCAGGATCAACACGATCGAGGCCATCTCGATGGTTGTGTTGCCCTCAACCGGGCTGACGACGGGGAAGGTGGTCAGCAGCGGCTCGGTGGTGGTGTTGCGCATCTCCAGGTAATCGACGAGGCGGTTGACCTCATCGCTGAGGCGCAGCGGCGGTTCGATCAGCAGCTCTCCCTGGATGCGCAGGAAGGTGGAATATATCTCGACACGCCGCCACTCTGGACCGGCTGATTGACTCGCCACTCGCGCAGCCTACTGCCCCGGGGCGGTTCTGTCCATGCCAATTCGTGCCGCGACTAGAATGCGCTGGTGCCAGGGCGGGAAACCAAGGGGTTCGGGGGGGGCGGCGTCAGCAGCCAGGTCGGCCTGATCGTGATCGCGCTGCTGGTGGGATTGGTGGCCCCTCTGGGCGTGGTGGCATACCTGGCGGCCAAGGACCCGGTGCCCCGGAGCTGTTCGACCGGGGGCGCCACCTCCACTCATTTCGAGGGCGCGATGACGTGGTCGACCCCGGGCGTGCTGTGGTTCGCGGATGGCGATCTCTCCCGTGCCCGGCGCCTAATCGACTACGCCCCCGTCCGCTCGGCGACGCCCGCCAGTCCAAGCCCAACCGCGTCCGCGACCCTGACGCCGAGCGTGGCGGCCACCGTCAGCCCGGGGCCGAGCGCCGGTCCCAGCCCCAGCGCCAGCCCGACGCCGTCACCCATCCCGGCGCCCGTTTTCGAAGCTGTGGCAGTCTCGGCCGACCGGCACATAGTGGCTTTCCTGGTGTCCAACCCGCCCGACGAGCCGGGCATGGTCAGCCTCCGCGTGATCTCGCCCCTGGACCCCCCCGGGACCACCGCGCAGGAGCCGGGCAGCTGGCCGTGGGTGCGGGACGGTGGCGTCCGCAGCGTCGTCTCCATCCTCCCGGACGGGCACGTGCTCTTCACCGTGGCGCACAAGTGGGACCCTCCCGAGACCGACCCGGTCCTCGTCGGCGTGGCCGAGGCCGGCTCCACCCTGAAGGTCGACGAGACCGATCCACAGCACAAGTTCCTGCAGACCGACCATGCGGTCTGGCCTGAGCTCAAGGATTACAAGCTCCCGCCGGCGCTTCCGAAACTGGAGAGCCGGGTGATCGCACCTGGTGGCCGGGTCGCCGGCAGCATGACCCACTTCGTCAAGACTCTTCTGGTCGACCGCGCCCTGCACGAGATCGTCGACGGGCACGCCGGCAGCCCGGACACATCTGTGGTTTGCGCCGGCGGAGACCCCTTGGAGACGGTCGCCTTCGCGCCCGACGGCCATACTGTGGCCGTGGTGGCGGGGGGAAATACCGAACTGCTGGACCTCGACGGGGGCCACGCCCTGGCCACGCTGTTGCGCGGTCGAGTGCTGGCCTGGCGCGCGTGATCATTCAGAGGGAATACGTCAAGTGAATACGTCAAGTTGACGGCGCAATTCAGTACCGGGTACGCTGTACCGGTCTCAGACCTCGTTACCGCCTGCCCGCGGCGGGGTCCGTCTGCGCCAAACTGGAGAGCACTTGAGCACGGCATCCTCGGACCCAATCGACTGGCGAAAAGAGGTCAACGCCGGCCTCGCGGAGATGAAGGCATTCAGCCGCCGGGGCTTCTTCACCCTGGTGGGCTTGGTCGCCTTCGGCGTCGCCAACCTCGCCGCCGCGGTTCTGAGCCTTCGCTTCGTGATCCCCAACGTCACTTACGACGAGTCGCTGCTCTTCAAGGCCGGCTCGCCCAGCGACTATCCGATCGGCTCGACCACGATCTTCTCCGACAAGCGGGTCGCCCTCAACCGCGACTCTGACGGCTTCTACGCAATCAGCCTGATCTGCACCCACCTCGGCTGCACCCCCCGCTGGTTCCAGAGCGACGCCATGTTCCGCTGCCCCTGTCACGGGTCCCGGTATCTGCGCGATGGAGTTCGCTTCTATGGCCCAGCGCCGCGCCCGATGGACGTCGTCAAGGTCGGACTGGCGCCCGACGGTACCCTATTCGTTGATCGATCCAAGATCGTCTCGCGTACAGATCGACAGCCGGTTTGAGGTAGTAGATGGCTCAGGACACGGGAAGGCTACAGAGTGGGATGAAAAAGATTGCGACATTGCCGATCGAAATCGGCGTGCAGCTTTGGAAGTCTGTTTTCCGCCATGGCCTGCCCCTGACCGACAAGATCGCCACCCGCACCGCGCTCACCAACTACTGGCTCCACGCGCACCCGCCGCGGATCCGCAAGAGCAGCATGAAGTTCAGCTACACCTTCTGCCTGGGCGGCCTCAGCTTCTTCCTCTTCATGCTGCTGACCGTCACCGGGCTCTTCCTGATGTTCTACTACGTGCCCTCGGTGCAGTACGCGTACCAGAACATGAAGGACCTCCAGTACGCGGTCTCGTTTGGCATCGTGATGCGCAACCTCCACCGTTGGGGCGCCCACGCCATGGTCATCACCGTCTGGCTGCACATGTGCCGTGTCTTCTACACCGGCTCCTACAAGCCCCCGCGCGAGTTCAACTGGGGCATTGGCGTGAGCCTGCTACTGATGACCCTGCTGCTCAGCTTCACCGGTTACCTGCTGCCCTGGGACCAGCTGAGCCTGTGGGCCGTGACCGTGGGCACCAACATGGCCAAGTACGCTCCCATCGCCGGGCCCCAGACGCGCTTCTCGATGCTCGGCTCCTACACCGTCGGCAACGCCACCATCCTCCGCTTCTACGTGGTGCACGTCCTGGGACTGCCACTATTGGCTTCGATCGCGATGATGATTCACTTCTGGAGAGTCCGCAAAGACGGCTTCTCCGGGAACCTGTGAGGTAAGAGTGATGTCGGAAACACCTCCAATCGACGCGACCCCACCCGCCGTCGCGGCCACCGCCACCGCAGCCCCGGGCACCACCACGCCACCGGCACGCCCAGCCGCGCCGCCGCGCCCCGCGCCGACCTCGCTCAAGAAAGACGTCGACAGTTCCATCCCGAGCTACCCGGCGCTGGTATACCGCGAATTCATCGCTGCCCTCGTCGTTGGTGTGATCCTGACCGTGATCGCGCTGGTGGTGCAGTCGCCGCTCCAGCAGCAGGCAGATCCCTCGATGACCCCCAACCCCAGCAAGGCGCCCTGGTACTTCCTCGGCCTTCAGGAGATGCTTTCCCGCGTCCCCCCGATCACTGCGGGCGTTGCCTTCCCCACGCTCGTCATCGCCGGCCTGATCGCGATGCCCTACATCGACCGCAACCCCTCGCGGCAGCCGCGTGACCGCAAGGTTGGGATCATCCTCTTCACCGCCTTCCTCGTCTTCTCCGTCGCCTTCGCCATCATCGGCACCTTCTTCAGGGGATTGGAGTGGCGCTGGTTTTGGACCGGGATCCTTGGGCGATAGCCGAAAGCCGAAAGAGATCGGGTAGGGGTGTCTAAGTTCTTCTTCATCGCGTGCTCCGGCCTGATGGCGGTGCTCGCGGTGGCTTTCTACCTCGATTACAACAAGGAGTGGAAGCCCTTCGAGCTCGCCTACTACTCCCACTTCCACACGCCCGGCGCGATCGAAGAGGTCAAGCAGCTCAACCCCAAGGGCACCAACGACGACGAGCGCTGCATCACCTGCCATGTCCCTGACATCGCTGTCATCGGGGGCAAGGTGGCGGCCCAGCGGATACCGCTGATCATCACTCCTGACAAGCGCAATCCCCAGGCTCATCCCGATCGCATCACCCAGGCGATGGTCACCACGTACGGGCTGCCTTCGCAGTACGCCGACCAGCCGATTGACGTGACCGGCTGCATGGTCTGCCACAACGGCCAGGGGTTGGCCACCGACCAGGCGGGCGCTCACCGCAACCTCATCGTCAACGTCTTCGACGTCGTCGACCGCGGCAGCGTGGTCTTCAAGAACAACTGCGCCCAGTGCCACGGTCCCAACGGTGAGGGCGGCATCGGGCCGCCGCTGAACGACCAGCACCGGCTGGGCTTCTTCAACGACGACTACTACTACGACTGCGTCTTTTACGGCGCCCTCTCTGAGCACCATCTCAACACCAAGATGCCGTCCTGGGGCGCCAAGAAGCTCTTCGGCACCCAGTCAAACGAGAAGGTCTCGCTGATGGTGCACTGGGTCCGGCATTACCAGCAGCCGCTGACCTTCACGGGGCCGTAGATGACCGAGGACGTCAGCTTCCTGCTGGGGACCATTGGAACCGTCCTGGTCCTGTGCGTAGTTCTGTACGGCATTCGCCGCGCGATCTCGAACCAGGCCTGGCGCGACGTCCTCGGCATAGCCATGACTTTCGTGGTCCTGTCCGGCTGTGGCTTCCTGATGATCGTGGGGGAGCATGCTCTCGGCTAGGGCGATGCTGGCTGTGATCGCGGCCGGCGTGGTGCTCTCGGCGTGTGGAGAGGCTGCCGGCGCCACCAGCGCCAATGACCCGGTATCGGTCGTGACGGGCTATATGAAGGCGGCCGCCGGCCGCCAGCAGAGCGCTGCCCAGGCGTTCCTCCAGAAGGACATCAGTGACGGCATCCCCCTCAAGGAGCCCACGCCGGCCTCGAGCTACGTGGCCCAGCACAAGGGAGCGAAGTGGCAGGTCGTCGCGGTTCCCTGGGCTGACGCCCACGGCACCGCCACCCAGACCAAGGACGCCTGCACGGTGACCCCGCCGCAGGGAGGCCAGCTGTGCATCGTCACAGTCGAGGTCGACAGTGGCTCGAGCAAGGTCTGGTTCCATTTCGATGTCGAGAACCGCTATCCGCCGGGCAAGTGGGAGATCCTGAATATGACTCGCGTAGACACCAAGCCGGCTGACCTGCTCCCCAACGGAAGTGAGGCCCATGCGGGCTAAGGAGCGATAGCGATGCTGGCATACATCCCCGGCCCCGAGCTGCTCGACATCACCACCGGGGACATGATCTTCGTGAGCTTCTGGGCCATCAGTAGCCTGCTGATCGCGGCAATCTACGTCTACAAGATGCTTAAGAAGTGAGCTCGAGCAGGGTGGAGCACATCAACCTGGTCCCGGGAAAGCGGCGCAGCCCGCGGCTGGCTCGGTGGCTGTCGATCATTCCCGGCCTCGGCCAGATCTACTACGGCGCACCCCGGCGCGCCGCTCAGTACCTGGCGGGTGTGGTGATGCCGGCGGTGCTGGCCGCCCTGATCTACAGCTACAGCTACGACCTCGGCGCGATCCACGCCGGCGCGCTGCTGACCTCACTGGCGTTCGTGGTCTCCGAGCTCGTCGTCCTCAGCCTGATCGTCGCGCTGGTGAGCTTCTGGATCGCCGCCGGCTGGGACGCACAGCAGGGGACCATTGCCCTCAACGAGGGTAGGAGGCACGAGCCGGTTTGGTGGTTCGTCAAGGTCAAGCAGTTCCTGTTTGACGACCCCGAGGAGACGGAGGTAGAGGGCTGATGAGCGAGACCCCGACTCCCGCGGCCGACGCCGGGCAGACGGCCGACACCGACAACGCGGTCGCCCAGTCGAGCTTCCCGGTTCGCCTCGGTTACGCCATCTACGGCGCTATGTCTGCCGACCTCGGCTGCGTCATCGGCGCCATCGTCTTCTTCATGCTGATACTTGCCTCGGCGTATTTCGCGCCCCAGATAACTCCCTGCACCTCGGCCGGCGGCATTCCCTGCGCCCCCTAGGCTCGGCCGGTTAGAATCACGGCGGCCTAAATGAGACCGATGAGATCTGTTCCACTGGCCCTGCTTCCCGTAGGCGTCGCCTTGCTTGCGGGCACCACGGCCTTGGCGGACAACAGCAGCCAGGGTCAGAGCATGCTCACCCCCGCCGGCCCCCAGGCCCAACACATCAGCGACCTCTGGTTCATCATCCTGGTGCCCGCGCTGCTGGTCCTGTTGCTTGTCGGCGGCGCCATCATCTACGCCGCCTTCCATTTCAAGGCCAAAGAGGGCGACGCCATGCCCAAGCAGATCGGCGGCAACAACGCCCTCGAGTTCACCTGGACCCTGGTCCCGGCGCTGATCCTGCTCGGCATCTTCATCGTCTCAGCCACCCAGCTGCCCTTCCTCCGCCATACGCCGGCGTCGGCGGCCGACGCCATGCACATCAAGGTCATCGGCAGCCAGTGGGTCTGGAACTTCAAGTACGCCGGCCTCAAGAACGCCTATCCGGGTGTGCTGACGATTCCCGCCGACGAGGTAGTCAACCTGGACATCAACTCCAAGGACGTGATCCACAGTTTCTCGGTGCCGCGGCTGGCGGGCCGCCTCGACGCGATCCCGGGGAAGAACAACTTCATGTGGATCCAAGCACCCGCCGGGAATTACTACGGGCAGTGCACCGAGTTCTGCGGCAAGGCCCACGCCAGCATGACGATCACGGTCAAGGCGATTCCGCGGTCCGAGTTCGACACCTGGTATTCCAATCAACCCAAGGCTCCGGGAGGGTCCTGATGGCAGCAACCGCAGTCGCCGCGCCGCGCGTCAAGACGTCGGGTCCGAAGGTCAGCGGGATCCTCGACTATCTCAGCACCGTCGACCACAAGAAGATCGGGATCATGTACCTGTACACGACATTCTTCTTCTTCCTTTTAGGCGGCATCCTGGCGCTGCTGGTACGGACTCAGCTGGCTTCGGCATCCAACACCTTCCTGACGCCAACCGTCTACAACCAGGTTTTCTCGATGCACGGGACGACGATGATCTTCCTCTTCGTCATCCCGATGTGGTCGGGCTGGGGCAACTACATCGTGCCCCTGCAGATCGGCGCCCGCGACATGGCCTTCCCCCGGATCAACGCCTTCAGCTTCTGGCTCATCCCGCTCGGCGGCCTGATCCTCTTCGCCGGCTTCTTCGTGCCCCCCACGATCGTCCACGGCGCCACAACCTGCGCCGGCGGACCAGGCTCGGCGGGTTGGACCGGCTACGTGCCCCTGACCGAGAAGCAGTTCAGCTGCAGCATGGGCCAGGATCTCTGGATCCTGGGGCTGCATGTCCTGGGCGTCAGCTCCATGCTCGGCGGCATCAACTTCCTGGTCACCATCCTCAACATGCGCGCCCCCGGCATGAAGCTCTTCCGGATGCCGCTCTTCACCTGGTCGATCCTGATCACCGCCTTCCTGGTGGTCCTGGCCTCGCCCTTCCTGGCGGCGGCCCTGGCGATGGTGCTGGCCGACAGGGAGTTCGGCACCGCCTTCTTCCAGCCAAGCAACGGCGGTAGCGCGATCATGTACCAGGTCATCTTCTGGTTCTACTCGCACCCGGCCGTCTACATCATGGTTCTGCCGGCCTTCGGGATCCTCTCCGAGGTCATCCCGGTCTTCAGCAAGAAGCCCATCTTCGGCTACAAGGCGATGGCCTACGCGATGTCCGCGATCGCGATCCTGGGCTTCGTGGTTTTCGTCCACCACATGTTCACGGTCGGCCTGCCGCTGTCGGTGATCAGCTTCTTCTCCTTCACCTCGATGTGCATCGCGGTGCCCTCAGGGATCAAGGTCCTCAATTGGCTGGCCACGATGTGGGGCGGCTCGATTCGCTACACCGTCTCGATGCTGTTCTCCGTGGGTGCGGTCCTGATGTTCCTCATCGGAGGCGTCGACGGGGTCTTCCTGGGATCGTTGCCCGTGGACTTCCAGCTCCACGCCACCTACTGGGTGGTGGGGCACATCCACTACCTCGTATTCGGTCTGTCCGTCTTCGGTATGTTCAGCGCCTTCTTCTACTGGTGGCCGAAGATGACCGGAAAGTTCCTCAATGAGGGACTGGGCAAGCTCCAGTTCTGGCTCCTTATCGTCGGCTTCAACGTCGCCTTCCTGCCGATGCACCTCCTCGGCCTCGAGGGGATGCCCCGACGGATCTCGTCATACCCGGCAACCAAGGGATGGCAGACGATCAACTTCATCGAGACCCTCGGCGCCTTCCTCATCGCGGTGAGCATGCTGGTCTTCATCTTCAACTTCGTGAAGACCACCTTCTTCACCAAGCGGCCGGACCACACTCCCGACGATCCCTGGGAGGCCAACACCCTCGAGTGGGGCACCAGCTCGCCACCGCCGGACTGGAACTTCGACGTGGTCCCGATGGTGCACAGCGTCCGCCCGGTCCGTGACGCGCGGCTGGGCATTAAAGACGACACCATTCATTACTAACTCGGCCCCACGTCGTGATGTGCATATGAAGGGATTCCGGGTCCTGGCCATCGTGGCCGCGATCGCCGTCTACGGACAGATCGTGCTCGGCGGCGTGGTGCGTATCAGCGAGTCTGGCCTCGGCTGCCCCGATTGGCCTACCTGCCAGGGCCGGATCATCCCTGACTTCGCCAACAGCCACGTCGTTCTCGAGTACGCCCATCGCCTGGTGGGCACCGCCGCCGGGCTGCTGATGCTGGCCGCCGCCGTCTACGCGGTGGTGCTCTACACGCGGCAGCGCCGGGGCATCGCGATGCCCCGCGGTCTGATGGTCGCGGCGGTCGCGGGCGTGGGCCTGATCGTGCTGCAGGGAATCCTTGGCGGCGTCACCGTGCTGATGGGCAACAGCCCCTTCACGGTGGCCATCCATCTCGGCAACGCCCTGCTGGTGCTGGCGGCCGCGGTGCTGGTGGCGCTTTGGGCGGCGCGGGTGCTCACCGGACGCAAGGTGGTCGCCAAGGCCCCCGCCGCCGGCGCGATGTTCCCCCGCTTTCTTTATGGAAGCCTCGTCGCGGCGTTCCTGATCGTGGTCAGCGGCGCCTACGTGGTGGGGAGCAGCGCGGGTGCCGCCTGCACCAGCTGGCCCCTCTGCGGCGCCGCCACGCGCTCCTCAGGTGCCGACATCCACTTCCTGCACCGCATCGTGGTGCTGCTGGCGGCGCTGGTGATCCTGCGTGCCGTCCACTATGCCCAGCGCCACTGGCGCGGCACTCCGATCGCGATCGTGGCCTACATGGTGGCGCTGGCGTTCGTGCTCGAGGTCGCTGTTGGTGGCATCCAGGTGCTGACCGGCCTCCCCGAGGTGCTGCGCGCCTCCCACCTGGCCATCGCGACCGCGGTCTGGACGGGCGTCGTCCTGATGGCGGCGGCTTACTGGCTGGAAATGCGCACTGAGGGCGCCGAGGCTGTGGCTCCGGCCCCTGGCGGGCGCGAGGTGGCGGCGGGCTGATGAGTGCTGTCACGACCGCCAAGCTGGAAACCGGGCAGGGACTTCACCAGGTCGTCCGCGACTACATCACGCTGACCAAGCCGCGAGTCGTCAGCCTGCTGCTGGTGACGGCGCTGGCGGGCATGCTGGTGGCGCAGCAGGGCTGGCCAGGCACCGGGCTCGTGATCGCACTGCTGGTCGGCGGATACCTGGCCGCTGGCGGCGCCAACGCCATCAACATGTGGTTCGACTGCGACATCGACGCCGAGATGTACCGGACGCGGCAGCGTCCGATCCCGGCGGGCCGCGTCCGACCTGGCAGCGCCCTGGCTTACGGCATCGTCCTCAACGCCCTGGCATTCATTCTCATCGCCGTCGTCGCCAACCTGATGGCGGCAACCCTGACCTTGACCGCCACGCTGGTCTACGTGTTCGTCTACACCATGTGGCTGAAGCGGTCGACGCCCCAGAACATCGTCATCGGCGGCGCCGCCGGCGCGTTCCCACCGGTCATCGGATACGTCGCCGTCACCGGGTCGCTCGACCTGGTGGCCCTCTACATGTTCATGATCGTGTTCTTCTGGACGCCGCCCCACTTCTGGGCGCTGGCGCTGCGGCTGAACGCCGACTACGACCGCGCCCAGGTGCCGATGCTGCAGGTGGTGCGCGGCCGCCAGGAAACTGAGTGGCAGGTGTTCCTGTACAGCGTGGTGCTGCTGGCGATCACCCTGCTGCTGGGGCTCCGTGGCTTTGGCACCTTCTACATGGTCTCGGTGCTGGTGCTGGGAGCCATCTTCGTGGCGATGGCGGTAATGATGATGCGCGACCCCGGCACGCGCTGGGCGCGGCGGACCTACAAATACTCGCTTTTGTACCTGGCCCTGGTCTTCGGGGCCATGGTGGGCGACGCGTGCCTTCGGGGCGCGGCTGTTATTCGATAAACTGACGGAGTTCCAATGGACAAGAAACTCGTCTCCAAGAACATCAGGATGGGATTGATCCTCACCGGGGTGCTCTTCCTCATGGGTGGAATGGCCTGGCTGTGGACCGTGCTCTTCCTCGCCTTTGCGACCACCAATGGCTGAGCAGACGACGCAGGAGACCACGGCGGCTCCGCCCGCGGACACTCACGACGACGCCCATGGCGGGCATGGGGAGGAGATCCACATGCCGGCCAACAGCTACTGGCCGCTGGTGACCGCGATCGGCGTGGCCGTCACCCTGGTCGGACTGATCCCCATCCGTGAGAACCCAATCGGTTTCATCATCGGGTTGGTGATCCTGCTGGTCGGCATCAGCGGCTGGGTCCGGGACGCGCGCAAGGAGTACAAGGAGCTCCACTGAGCCCGGCTGAGTGAACCTTCAGCCGCTGCCGCTGCCATTCAGCTTCGATCCCTCGATCGTCATCGGCATCTTCCTGGCGGCTTTCGCGTACCTCTACTTCGGCCGGCGCCTGGCCGATCGTGGCCGTCCCTGGTTCTTCTGGGCCGGGCTGGCGACATTCGCGGTGGCCTTGGTGTCGCCGGTCGACTACGCCTCGGACCACTACCTCCTCAGCGTCCACATGCTCCAGCACATCCTGCTGACGATGGTGGCCCCGCCGCTGCTGCTGGCCGGCCTGCCCCCCGCCGCCGGCCGCGTGCTGCCGCGCTTTCTGCTCAACCCCTGGCTGACGGTGACACTCTTCAACGTCGTCCTGCTCGGCTGGCACTGGCCCTCGCTCTACCAGCAGACGCTGCTGAACCCCAATATCCACGTCCTCGAGCACCTGATGTTCATGGGCACCGCCTTCCTCTTCTGGTGGCCGATCGTGGGGCCGGCCCGATCGGGGGAGGGGATGAGCGAGATGATGAAGATCGGCTACCTGGCCTTCGCGGGTGTGCCACCGACGCTGCTGGGGATGACGATGGCGCTTGCTCCCAACCCCCTCTACAGCTTCTACGTCACCTCGCCCCGCCTCTTCAGCGACATCTCTGTGAACCTCGACCAGCAGTTGGCCGGGATCTTGATGTTCGGGATCGGCAACCTGATCTATTTCGTGCCCATCAGCCGGATCTTCATGGCCATGATGGAGGATCCAGACCGCATTCCCGCCCGAACCTGACTGGACCGTCAGTTTATACTTGCCTCAACTTTTCTTACGTGATTGGGAGATGGATTTGAGTTCTAAGCGACTTCTGAGTGGGGTTGGAGTGGGTGTGATGGCGCTGACGCTGGCGGCCTGCGGCAGCGGCAGCAGTGGCGGTGGTGGCAACAGCTCCCCGCTTCCGCCGGCAGCGGTGACGATCAGCGTCGATTTCGATGCCACCAACAGTGGCAAGTACAGCCCCACCCCGGCCACCGCCAAGGTTGGCGACATCGTCCAGTGGGACTTCAACGACGACCAGAGTGGGCCCCACACCGTGACCTCTGACGACGGCAGCACCTTCGACTCCCAGGCCAAGGGCGTCACCGGCAACAAGGGCGACAAGTTCCAGTTCACCTTCCCCAAGGCCGGGACATTCGCCTACCATTGCACCTTCCACGCCAACATGCACGGGACCATCACGGTCCAATAGCCGGCGGCCGGATCACGAGGGGCGCAGGTGCACCACCTCACCGGCCCGGACCCGGCTGAGGCTGCCGTCGGCGACCTCGATCACCAGGCTGCCGTCGAGGTCGAGGTCCACGGCGCGGCCGGTCCGGGCTTCGCCGCCCATCTCCGCCCGCACCTCGCGCCCGATGGTGTCGCTGACCGCGAGCCAGGCCTGGCGCAGTTCCTCCGGCCGGGCTTGAGCCATGTCGATGGCATCCTCGAGCTCGCCCAGCAGCGTCGCCATCAGGGTGGCAGCGTCGATCGAGCCCGACGCCGCCTCCGACAGGGCCGCCGCCTGGCCAGCGATCTCCGGGGGAAAGCCCCCCGGCCCGGGGTCCAGGTTCAGCCCCACCCCGAGGATCACGATCCGGACCTGGCCGTCGTGGGTCTCGGCTTCGGCCAGGATGCCCGCCAGCTTGCGCCCGTCCAAGAGGACGTCATTGGGCCACTTCACCTTGACGGCTCCGTCAGTCGGCGCCTGGAGGGCTCGGGCCAGGCCCACGCCGGCAGCCAGGCTCAGCAGGGCGGCCGCGCTGGGGTCACCCTCCGGTCGAAGGACGACTGAAAACCACAATCCTTCGCCCCGCCTCGACGACCACGCCCGGTCCATCCGACCCCGGCCGGCGGTCTGCTCCAGCGCCCATACCAGGGCTCCGTCTGGGGCCCCGTCCTGGGCCTCCGCGCGGGCCTGGTCCTGGGTGCTTCCGAGGCTCTCGAAGACGTGCGCCGGCCGTCCCAAGCGCTGGGTTGTGAGCAGTTCGGCCAGCTTCGAGCCGAGGTCAGCGGCGTCATCCATCGCAGTCGAAGCAATGTTAGGCGGCACGTATCTGAGATGTATCTGAGATGTGTCTTGACTAGCCTCTTGGCCGCGGATAACATGACGCTCTGGTCAGTTCTCTGCAGGATCAAACGCCGGGATAGGGGAAGCTGGATGATTCGCGAAACCTCGCTGGAGATCGGGGACTCAAACAAGCGCTGCCAGGTCGAGCTGGAGAGCCGTTACGCTCGTCGCAACAAGGTCCACTACATCGATGACCTGCTCAACCAGCTCGAGCTTCTCAACCTCGCGGAAGCCGGCGTGATGCCTGACGAGCTGCGGGCCCAGGTCAAGGAACTGCTCGAAGGATCGGAACACCAGCTCTGCTCCAAGCGGCCCAAGGATCTGGCCATCGGTGAGTGCATGGAAGCCCTGTACGACATCCAGGACACGCTGCTGCTGGGCGGCGAAGAGGGCGACGAAGCGCTCTAGGCCTTGGCCAAGCCGCCACCTATACTCGGATCACCGGACCACCGTGCGGCTGTAGCTCAGCGGATAGAGCACCAGTTTCCGGAACTGGGTGTCGGGGGTTCGAGTCCCTCCAGCCGTACCACCTTTTTATTGAATACGATTTCGCCCGTTTTACCTGCCGCCCCCTGCGTTTGAATTGGGCTGAAAACTACGGTATAAAGGTGTCTGATAGGCACCTTTCCATGCTAGGGTGGGCATCCAATCCAACCTTGAGAAGGTGTCCGCGTCATGCCACAGAGGCCCGTCAAGGCCGCTAAACACCCAGTCCAGCTCGACCAAGTTAGTCACGACCATGGACTCCACACCACTTGGGACGATGCGGTTGAAGCCTTCCTGCGCGAGAAGCGACGGATGGGCTTGAGCCCCGCCACCCTGGAGCAATATCGCTATGTGCTTGCCGGCGTTCGCATCCGCCAGTACCTAGCTGACGCCGGGATCACGACCGCGGCCGAGTTCAAGGCGGAATCACTCAGGGACTTCGAATCGCAGCTACAGGAGGCGAAGCTCAGTCCCGGCTCGGTTCAGGGCTACCACGTGACGATCAAGAACTTCGCCCGCTTCTGCCTTGGCCGGGGGATGGCAGAGGATCGCGACGTGCTGGAGGTCAAGGCCCCCAAGCGGTCCAAGACGGCCCCGGGTGTCATTAGCCCCGAGGATGAGGAAAAGCTACTCAAGGCAGCCAAAACCCCAAGGGACCGTTTTATCGTCAAGTTCCTACTCGGCACCGGGCTACGCCGGTCCGAGCTGCTCAAACTGACCCTCGACGATATCGTCGCCTCGCCCGATGGGTTCTATGTCCATGTGCATGAAGGCAAGGGGGGCAAGGACCGTATGGTGCCCCTGGACTCCAAGAAGATGGGAACCAACCTGACGACGGCCTACCGTGAGTACCTGCTCCACGGGCGTCCGCAGAACACGACGCAGACGGCGCTACTCCTGACCTCAAGAAAGAAAGGGCCTGACTACAAGCCACTTGCGACAAACGGCCTACGCTCGATGCTGCGGCGGCTGGAGCAAGAGACAAAGGTGGAGTGCAACCCTCACCGTTTCCGCCACACATACGGGACGCGGATGATTCAGGCGGGAGTGCAACCGTTCGCGGTGCAGCGGATTCTGGGCCACACGACCCTGGATATGGTGTCGATTTATGTTCATTACGACACCACGAGCCTGTTTGACTCAGTGAACTGAGTCGGTCGCAAAGAACCCCGTCCCGGGCCGACTGGCAGGTCGTAGTCAGCTGATTTGTCTTGCGAAAATATGGCATATTCCGAAAGGTGCTGATAGAATAGCCATTGAGATGAGCGCCTTGAAGGAGCGAGAGAGGACGATCAGCTCGACCCTTGATGAGGTTCGCGAATTGGACGCGGTTCGCGAAGCGCTCTCCCGCGGAAGGACGTCTGCCGCGGCTGAGCGGCTGGATCGCCTACGGGCTCACAGGCTCCAGCATGCCCCTGCCGTACCAATCTCGATCGCAGCGAAACTGCTGGACGTGTCGGAGCCAACTGTGCGTGCCTGGGCCAACCGTGCGGTGTTGGAGGACATCCCGTCGCGCCCCAGAGGCGTGTCCCTGGAGAGCGTGGTCCGGGTCGCCACAGCCCTGCAGGAGCTGCGCACGCAGGGTAAGTCGGCAGATCTCCGCCGCGCCCTCCTAGCTCGGATCGAGGACGCGATCACTGTGGAGGATCCCCGAGTCGCCCTGTCCATTACCCAGATGAAGGCTGGCAAGATCAAGCACTACGTGCATCGGAAGGGCAGCTGAGCTACTCCGTCTGGCGCACGGATATGGCGGAGGATGAGTTCCACAATCTACGCGCTGACATCGCCACAGCCGTCGAGCGAGTTGAGGCCGATCTGGCCGACCGTGGTTGCGAGGCTGGCGACTACCGGCTGACCGGCAGCAAGGTGGATCACATCTGCGTGATTCATCTCCGTGACCGCCGAGGCAAGGGGCTGGCAGACAACTGGCGCGTTCTGATTGCTTTTCCCGGTCCCGACGAGGTCGCGGTCATCGACATTGGCCGCCACGACCCCAAGCGCCCTCGGAAGATCTACGACGACATCTACGGCCGCCTCGGCCTGGCCGCGCCACCTTCCGGAAAGCGAACCAAGCCTCCCTGCTGCGATGCGACGGGATTACCGCCTGTTGACCCTGTCCTCCTGGAGACCTTCGACCTCCTGGCCGAAGGGTTCTGACTGCGTCGCGGGTGGTCCGCGTCTGACAGCCAATCTGGCTCTCAGGATGATTCAGGCGGGAGTGCAACCGTTCGCGGTGCAGCGGCTTCTGGGCCACACGACCCTGGACATGGTGTCGATTTATGTTCATTACGACACGACTAGCTTGTTTGACTCGGTGAACTAAGCGTCGGAAACGGGTCCAATAGTGATGGCAACGGCACTGCTCGTTTGTCCAGACGCTGCAGTACCCTGACAGCGATGTCCCTCAACCCTGACGCTCTGAACGATACGGAAGTACCCAAGGAACCCGAGGCCCAGGCCACGGCGACTGGCGCAGGGGCGGTTCATTCGACGCAGAGCCTTGACTGGGACTCTGCACTGGCGCACGGACTGGTCGCGTTCTACCAGCTCGTAATCGCCTTCTATCAGACGCTCTCAGATGACACCACCATCCGGGAGATCGCCGAGCGTTACTACCCCCACCTGCTTGAGGGTTACCAGCGGGCATATGGAGGAATCAAGCAGCAGTACTACGGTGAGAACGTCGTCTGCGCGGCGGTGCTGACGGACAAGGACAGGATCGACATCATCACGCCCGCTGTGGACGGGAAGTTGGCCAAGGCGCTTGGATTGGTAGCGGATTGCGACAAGTTGACGATTGAGATCAACAGCGTTCTGGAGCCGGGCGAGACACGGCGCACGATAATGGAGACGGTCTACGGCGTCACGGTCTCCGCGCTCGGGGTGATCGAGTACACGCCACAAGGCGACGAGCCCAATGAGGAGCGTCTGGCCCTGGTCCAATCTCAGCTCACAGCAGCCAGGGGGCTTTACGAGAAGGCCGCTCAGCGCCAGGCCCGCGTGCAGTATTTCACCGGGGTCCTGCTGGGCCTCGTGATCGCGGTGCCTGTCCTGGCGCTGGCGGCCGTCCTGGTCTCTCTGGGTCACATCGGTGGGCTCTCGCCCGTCGACTTTCTTGGGGCGGTGGTGGCGGGAGCGCTTGGAGCCGCCGTCAGCGTGCTGACCCGCCTCAGCTCGGGCTCTTTGGTGCTGGATGTCGAAGCCGGATCCGACCAGCTCCGCAACCTCGGTATCGTCCGACCCTTCCTTGGTGCAATCGCGGGTCTCGCCGTGTACTGCCTGACCGCCGGCGGGCTCATCCCCGTGAAGGTTCCAGACAGCCAGCTGAGCCCGATCTATTACGCTGGGCTGGCGTTTTTGGCGGGCTTCAGCGAGCGGTTTGCCCAGGACATGTTCTCGCTGGGGCAGAGACAGGCCAGCGCGGACGCCAAGGGTGGCGCTGACGCCAAGCCCGCGGCAGGCGACCAGCCGAGTCAGACGGGTGCCGCCGATGGGCCCGCCAAGGTTGAACCTGCGGTCAAAGGGGCGGCGGACAACCAGCCGAAATAGGGAGGGCTTGCTCAGTGAGTACTATCCCGCCCAGACGGCAGCCTGATCGACTTTCTGCACTCCACACCAGTGACGAAGGTCATCGGGCCGAGCTCGCCCGCAGGGAGATATCGCCCGAGCAGGTCACCCAGAGGCTGCACCTTATCCAGGCCGCCACGCCCTGATCAGGCCCGCTCCGGTCCGCATGCAGGCCATGGACAAAGGCGTCGCAGTTGCCAGGGCGATCGTTGAGCGCCTCGGCGGGCGCTTGTCTTCAGAGCTGGGGCTCGACCTGGACAGCCGGCCGCAGGACGTCGAGCGATGGCTGCTGGTTGCCAGTCTCTTCGGACATCCCATCTCCTCGAGCACCGTCGTGCGCACGGTACATAGCCTCTCCGAGGGAGGCGTTCGAACCCCTGCCGACGCCAGCCACAGGAGTTGGGATGAGCTCGTGCAGCTGCTTGATGCCGGTGGATACGTGCGCTATGACTTCCGCACCGCCACCCGGCTGCAAGACCTGGCACGGGCGGTCAGTGAACAGTTGGGTGGCAGTGTCGGCGACTTGAGGTCCGCCTCGCGCGAGGACCTGGAGGCAGCGTTAGGTCGCCTCCCTGGGTTCGGCCCGGTCACAAGCAGGATCTTCCTCCGCGAACTCCGCGGTGTCTGGCCGGGAGCGCGGCCGACGCTCGACTCGCGAGCGCTCTGGGCGGCCGGCCATCTTGGCCTGGCCCCGGCGCGTGAGCGAGGAGCGCTGCGGAGGCTCAGCGCCCTCGCAGCGCGCGCAGGAGTCGATCTGCGCGACCTCGAGGCCGGTCTGATCCGCCTCCAGTTGCAGCACCGGCGGGGGCGCGAATGTCCGGGTGGCGGGGGATGCGTCGTTCTCGCTACCAGCCAGCCCGCTGGCCGGAACCCGGAGAAGGAGACGAAGTCTGAGGCGCCCCGGGCCTCCTGACCGGGGATCAAGGCGCCGGCTTTACACCGGGGCCGATCCTCCGGGACTTCCTTGGATCCGGCGCGGGGGCGGCGCCGAAGGACGGTTTCAGGTTGGACGTGTGGGGTGGCAAATGACAGCCGAGCGGTCTGGGGGCTCGTTGGGGTGAGGAGATTTGTCCGAGCCATTGGCTGAGAGGCCCAACGTCGGTGCAAAAGCTGGTCGTCGCTGGGAGTTATGCAACCACCCCCATCTACTACTACGATGTGACAGGGATGACGGAGAGACCCCGGGGTTCATCCCCCCATTAGCGGCCTCCGGCTGCTCCGCGAGGGGACGGACCTCCACCGGGTGGAGCTGCTGGACAATTGGGAGCGCGCCAGGCGCCAAGACGCGCTCCGCCGCATCGACCCTCTGCCGTAACGGAGGTACGATGACTCCCATGACGACCTCGATCCCACGGGTCACCGCCGTCGACGTCCTCGACGGCTACACCGTTCGCCTCCGCTTCAAGGACGGTGCTGTCGGCGACGTCGATCTCGCGTATCCGTTGAAGTACGGGCCGGTGTTCCGCCCCCTCCACGACCCAGCCTACTTCCGCCGTGTCCGCGTCGACAAGACGATCGGAACGATCGTCTGGCCCAACGGGGCCGATGTCGCCCCCGAAACGCTTGTACGAGCTGGCCCAGGAGAGGCAGCCCCAGGGCACCGCCTAGAGCGCTGAGCCGGGAGCGTGAGCGCGCCCGCGCCGGGTGGGGCGGGAAGATTCGACGTCCCGCGCGGGTTCAAGTCGGTGTGCGGCCGGGTAACTAGCCGGAGGTGGACTTGGATCAGCCCACGCCGATCGAGAAGGACAACCCTTTGGGCATGTCCGCGCGTGCGTCCTACAGCGACTACTGGCGGACCACGTCCAGCAAGGACAAGCCCCACGACGAGTGCGGCGTGTTCGGGATCCACGCCCCGGGCCAGGACGTCGCCAACGTCACCTACTTCGGTCTCTACGCGGTCCAACACCGGGGCCAGGAGTCGGCCGGGATCACCGTCAGCGACGGCGAGAGGCTCGAGACGATCAAGGACATGGGCCTGGTCTCGCAGGTATTCGACGACCCCCACGTCCTCGGCAACCTCCGCGGGAACCTGGCTCTGGGCCACACGCGCTACTCCACCACCGGCTCGGCCAAGGTCCTCAACGCCCAGCCGATGGTCTACGACCACCCCCAGATCGGCCCCATCGCGATCGGCCACAACGGCAACCTGACCAACTACCAGCAGCTCCGCCAGGAGCTCGAGGAGAACGGCGTCGAGTTCGAGACTAGCTCGGACACGGAGGTCATGCTCCGGCTCATCGGCCAGACCCCCGGCCCGGACCTCAAGACCGTCCTGCGCCGCTCCCTGCCCCGGCTGGAGGGTGCCTACTCGCTGGTGCTGTTGACCCGCGACTCCCTGGTGGGGGTGCGCGACCAGCTCGGTTTCCGTCCCCTCTGCATCGGCACGATGGGCGACGGCACCGTGCTCGCCAGCGAGACCTGCGCCCTCGACACCGTCCGCGCCAAGTACGTGCGTGACGTCGAGCCCGGCGAGGTCGTGATCATCAACGACAGGGGCATGACCTCCTTCATCGCCCAGATCTCGCTGCGCAAGGCGGCGTGCATGTTCGAGTTCATCTACTTCGCCCGACCCGACTCCCAGATGATGGGCAAGAACCTCTACGAGGCACGACGCCGCATGGGCCGGGAGATCGCCCGCCAGGAGGCCGCCGCCGGCAAGCCCATGGAGGCCGACGTGGTGATCTCGCTGCCGGACAGCGGCACCCCCGCCGCCCACGGCTACGCCGAGGAGACCGGCATCCCCTTCCGGGAGGGACTGATAAAGAGCCGCTACATCACCCGCACCTTTATCCAGCCGTCGCAGTCGCTGCGGGAGGCGGGGATCCGGCTCAAGTTCAACCCGGTGCGGCCGGTGCTGGAGGGCAAGCGGGTGGTGCTGGTCGACGACTCCATCGTCCGCGGCAACACCAGCCGCCAGATCGTGGAGCTGCTTCGCTGGGCTGGCGCCAGGGAGGTGCACATGCGCGTCGCCTCGCCGCCGCCGCGCTACCCCTGCTTCATGGGCATCGACATCGGCACCAAGAAGGAGCTGATCGCCTCCAACCGGACCGAGGCCGAGATCTGCGAGATGATCGGCGCTGACAGCCTCGTCTACCTGGGCATGCCGGGCCTGGTCAAGGCGGTCGACCACGCCATCGACAACTTCTGCCTGGCCTGCTTCGACGGCGAGTACCCGGTCAGCGTGCCGATACAGCTGGAGATGGACAAGCTCTCCCTGGAGCCCAAGGTCCGGGCGGAACCCGCGGGGAGACCTGGCGCCTAAGCGACCCCAGCCCTGGCAACTGGTGCTGGCGTTCTTCGCCATCACCTCGCTGGTGGAGTCCTTTGGGTTCGGGCACTTCAGCCGCTTCATCCCGCTCTACCTTCACTACCTCGGCACCCCCGCCCGCGACGTGCCCAGCTGGACCGGGATCTTAAGCGCGCTGGTCTACATCGTCGGCCTGCCGCTGATCCCGCTGTGGGGAGTCTGGGCGGAGAAGTACAGCCGCAAGGCGGTGATCGCCCGAAGTGCCTACGTGGAGATGGTGGTGTTCCTAGTCCTGGCGGTGAGCCAGAACGTCTACCAGCTCGCCATCGGGGTGGCGCTGGTGGGCTTCCAGCTCGGCAACACCGGGGTGATGCTGGCGGCGCTCAGGTCCGCGGTGCCGGCCCACCGGGTGGGGCTGGCGATCTCGCTGTTCGCGGTCACGCCGCCCCTGGGGATCGCCCTCGGGCCCACGATCGGCGGCTTGCTGCTGGACCACGGCGTCCTCAGCCTGCGCGGGCTCTACCTGCTCGACGCGGTGCTCTCGCTCGGCACCGGCCTGATGCTGACCCTGCTCTACCGCGAGGTCCGGCCGGCCAACCCTCCCACCGAGGGCGTGCTGTTCCTGGCTCGCCGGGCGGTGCGGCTGGTCTTCACCACCCGCAGCACGCTGGCGCTCTTCGGCGTCTTCGGGCTGGTGTACCTGGGCACCCAGACCACGGCGCCCTTCTTCCCGCTGCTGGTGCAGCGGGTTCACCAGGGACCCGGGCTGGCGACGGCGATCGGGCTGGTCTTCGGGGCGTCGGCGCTGGTGGGCGCGCTGCTCTCCCCGATCGCCGGTTTCCTCGGCGACCGCTACGGGTTCAAGAGGGTGCTGGTGGGGTCCACGCTGCTGGGCGCGCTCAGCCTGGCCGGGATGGCACTGGCGCCCAACATCGCGGTGCTCACGGTGGCGGCGATCGCCTTCGGCATGGGCAGCGCCTCCTCCAGCTCGATGGTGTTCGCGCTGCTGGCCACGACGGTGGCGGAGGACCGCCGGTCGACCACGCTCAACCTCTCCTACGTGCCGCTGTACATCGCGGGGCTCACTGGCGGGACCCTGGGTGCCCTGCTGGCGCGGCTGAACCTCAGCCTGGTGCCGCTGACGGGCGCGGTCTTTGCACTGGCCGCGAGCCTGGTGGCCCTGCGGGCGATCCGACCCGGGGCGACCGCGACGTCCGAGGTCTCAGCCGCCGCCCAGACTGAGGCCCCCGTCGCCTCGATCCCATAGGGCCTTGTCAAGCCCGCAGCCCAGGCCGGGTGGGGCGACGACGTCAACCGCGCCGCCGCCCGGTACTACCCGACGCCCAGCCAGCCCGCCGAGATGGTGCGCGACCGGGTCGCCTTCTGGCACGGCGTGACGGTCGAGACCGCCCAGGCGCCGCGGGTGGCGGCGGTCTCCCGGACGATGCCGTCTGCGAGGTGGAGCCCCGGGTCACGACCGCTCGGTAGCGAGGTCGAGGGCGACGACCTGGAGGCCGTCGATGCGCTCGTAGTGCCCCAGGTTGGCGGTGCCGACTCGCCAGCCGCTGGCGATCGCCGTTGCCGCGACCAACCGGTCATGCGCGCCGATGTCGATCCCGGCAGCTGCCAGTCTCGCCCACAGCCGAGCATGCGCGCGCGCCGCCAGGAGGTCGAACGGCACCGGCGGGAAGGCCTGGATGACGGCCTCGACAAAGGCCTCGCGCCGCGGCAGGTTCTCGGGGCTGGCGCGGTGCACTCCGTGGAGGAGTTCTGACGCGGTGATGGCGGCGATCGCCACGTCCTCACGGTCGCCGAGCTCCCTCGTCAGCCGCGCGCCCACCTCCGCCATCGCGCCCTCCGCCGGGAGCCGCCTGAGCTGGCGCTCCAGCTGGATGAAGACGGTGGTGTCTAGGAGGGTTCCCATGGATCCGCGGGGATCGCACCGACGGCAGCCATTACCGCTTCCATATCGTGCCCGAAGGCCTCGTCAGGCACCGGTGCCGCCAGGAGATGGGCCAGCGCTTCACGGAGAGGTCGACCACGTCTGGGAGCTTCCGACGCGCGGCTGTGGTCGTCGGGGTTGACGATGACCATGGTGGGCCGATCTCGGTTCAGGACAACCACCTCTTCGTGGTTGGCCACGGCCTCCCGGGCTCCCCTGGGGATGCGGACGTCGTCTGCGCGGATGGTTTTCACACCTCAAGGCTAACACAATCCGTACGGAAACGTACGGCATCGAACGATCATCTTAGGGCTGTTGCGTCCCTCCCAGCAGGCTCGGAATCTCAGCTGGTGGTTAATCGTGTGGACCACCAGCAGATCGGCTGCCCAGATTCCTTTCAGCTGGTTTGACCGGCGCCTTTATTCCGGAGCCGGCGGCCGGTCAGCAGCGCGCGTGTCCGATCTGGACGACCGGGCAGGTGCCGCCGTTGAAGGCCAGGAGCAGGACGCCCGCCACCAGCACCAGCAGGACCGTGGCGATGATTACGGCGACCAGCCATGGGCGCCGGGGTGCGGTGGGGATGCTGCCGACGGCGGCGGCGACGGGTGCGGGTGCGGGTGTCGCCAGGATCTCGAGGACCGACTGGACGGTCAGGATGCCACGCGGCAGCCCTCGTTCCTTCCAATCGGACCACCTCCCGGACCCCTCCGGGGGTGCCGGGGGCTCCACCAGGACCTGGACCTCGCCGGCCGCGGCCATCGCCGCGGCCGCGTCGGCCAGGCGGGTGTCGGGGGCGATGGTGAGCGGCTTGGGGTTCATCAACCGGACCGCTGTCAGCCCGGGCTGGTCCCAGGCGCGCAGCAGCGAGACTTGGTCGATGACGCCGATCGCCTCGCCGTCCAGGTCGAGGACCACGACCAGGCGTGCGCCGTTGTCCTGCATCGCCCGGGCGACCTCGGCGCCGCTGGCGTCCGGGTCGCAGACGACGACACCGGCGCTCATCACCTCGGCCGCGGTACCGGTGCGGCGAGCGGCGGGCCGGGCCATGTAGCGGACCGCGTCCGCGGCCGTGAGGGTACCGATGGGTGAGCCGGCGGCGCCGATCACGAAGATCTCAACCTCACCGGACTTGAGCATGCTGACCGCGTCGCTGAGGGGCATTTCCCCCCCAACGCTGGACGCACCATCGTGCGCCAGCTCGCCGGCCGAGATCCCCGCCATCTGCCCAGCGTTGTGGAGCAGGTCCGCCTCCGAGATGACGCCGAGACGGCCGTGCGCGCGTGGCACCACGACCTTGTGGACGCGGTGCTCCTGCATCAGCGCGGCCACGTAGCTGGGCAGCGCGCTTGGGGCACAGCTGACCAGGCCGACATGCATAGCTGCCGTCACGGTGACGACATCGGCGCTGGTCGCGTCCGAAGCCTGGGTCCCGGTTAATGGTGTAGTCGCGCTTGCCATCATGGTGCCCTCATCCATCAACTGAGCCTAACCATACGTACGGCGCGGCAATGCCAGAAGGGTCCATCGACCCTGCGAGGGCGGGACTCATGGCCTGGCTGTAGGGCGGCAAAATGCGATCCGAATATGACCGGGCGGTGTTGAGGCCACCGGGGGCTGGTATTCTGCCGGATGCTTTGGCTGCTTCTGATGCCCCTCCGTGCTCTGCTGGCCCTTCGCACAGTGACCTTGCCCTCGAGAACCTCGAGTTGCGCCATCAACTTCACGTCGCGCTGAGGACAAATCCCCCGCCCACGCCTCCGGCACTCCGACCGGATCTTCTGAGTCTGGCTCCGACGCCTGTGGCCCGGCGGATGGCGGCAACGCGTATCAATCGTTCGGCCAGACACGGTTATCGGCTGGCACCGCAAGGGCCGGCGGCTCTACTGGGCCTGGCGGTCGCGCAGCCGCCGGGGCCGCCTCCGGCTTCGACCCGAGGCAGGCGGTAATGACGGAGTTCATCGGGTACTACAACCAGGAACGGCCGCACCGGTTCGCTGGCACTGCAGATGCCGTTCCCGCGCTCTGCGTCGCGGGCGGGCGAGGCCGTTCCGAAGTCGATTCTTGGCGGTCTGCACCACGCCTATGCCCGAGCGGCCTGAACTCGGATCGCGTTTTGCCGCCCTACAGCGCCAGGCCGAGATCCCAAGCTGCGCCGACAATTCTCGGTGAAAAGGTTTAGGGTGAGAAGTTAGAAGCCGGAGTGGCCAATCGGCAATTCCCGCCCCACTTCCGAGATTCGCGGCTCTTCAGATTTGGAGCCTCAACGCCTCTCCCTCAAGGGGTTTCTGCTGACGTCAAGGTAGGCGTCGCTGTGGATTCGTGACTTTCGCGGATTCGATATGTTGGAGACAAGCCATGCGGCTGATCTCAAGGAGTACCAAATGACTGTGACTATTGCCCCCCCTATCGCCGAGAGCACTCGGCATTTCAGTTCGACGACACGTGCGCTGCTCATCAATGGCAAGTTCGAGCTGGCCGCCAGCGGCAAGACGTTCGACACCCTCAACCCCGCCACGGGTGAGGTGCTGGCAAGTGTCGCCGAGGGCGACGCCGAGGACATCGATCGAGCAGTGCGGGCCGCCCGCCGCGCCTTCGAGGATGGCCCCTGGAGCCGAATGACACCCTCCGAGAGAGGCCGGATTATGCACCGCATCGGTGATCTGATTTCCGAGCACGGAGACGAGCTCGCGGAGCTCGACTGCCTGGATAATGGAAAGCCGCTGAGCGTGGCCCGTGCGGCCGACGTCCCGCTCGCCGCAGACCTGTTCTGGTACATGGCCGGCTGGGCGACCAAGCTCAACGGTGGGACCATCAACCCGTCGGTGCCCTACATTCCCGGCGGCGAGTTTCATGCTTACTCGCTGCGCGAGCCGGTCGGCGTGGTCGGCCAGGTCATCCCATGGAACTTCCCGCTGCTGATGGCCGCGTGGAAGCTCGGCCCGGCATTGGCCACGGGCTGCACGGTGGTCCTCAAGCCCGCCGAGCAGACGCCGCTGTCGGCCCTGCGATTGGGCGAGCTCATGCTCGAGGCGGGCCTCCCCGACGGGGTGGTCAACGTCGTGACCGGGTTCGGTGAGACGGCTGGCGCTGCACTCGCCGCGCATCCGGGCGTCGACAAGATCGCGTTCACCGGCTCCACGGAAGTCGGCAAACTGATCGTCAAGGCTGCCACCGGCAACCTGAAGAAGGTCTCGCTGGAGCTCGGCGGCAAGTCGCCGAACATCATCTTCTCCGACGCGGACGTGGATGCGGCCATCGCCGGCGCCGCGATGGGGATCTTCTTCAATCAGGGCGAGGTGTGCAGTGCCGGCACGCGCCTGTACGTGCAGCAGGACCGCTTCGAGGAGGTTGTCGAGGGCGTCGCTGAGGCGGCGAAGAAGATCAAGGTCGGGTCCGGTATGGATCCGGACACCGAGATGGGCCCACTGGTCTCTCGCGAGCAGTTCGAGCGGGTCACGGGGTACCTTGCCAAGGGCGAGCAGGCGGGCAACCGCGCGCTGGCCGGCGGACATGCAATCGACGGGCCGGGCTACTTCGTGGAGCCCACCGTGCTGGTCGACACCAAGCCCGACGACATCGTCGTGCGCGAGGAGATCTTTGGACCAGTGATCGTCGCGCTGCCGTTCAGCGACGTCGATGACCTCGCCCGTCAAGCCAACGACTCCGAGTACGGTCTGGCCGCGGGCGTGTGGACCAGGGACATCTCGAAGGCCCACAAGCTCGCAAAGCGCCTCAAGGCGGGCACCGTATGGGTCAACACCTACAACGTCTATTGCGCGGAGCTGCCGTTCGGCGGCTTCAAGCAAAGCGGCTGGGGCCGCGAGATGGGCGAGGAAGTCCTCTCCAACTACCTCGAGACCAAGTCGGTGGTTGTCCAGCTCTAGACCCCTGCCCCGGATAAACGAGCCGGGGTGAGAGACGAAAACGGCCGCGCCCAGGGGCGCGGCCGTTTTGCAAATCGGCTCCGGGGTGGATGGTCCGGTCAGCTTGGCCTTGAGTGCACCGTTGCGGGTAGGTACACCGACACTGCCTTGTTTACCCAAGTCCCCCGGTTGTCTCAACAGGGCTGCTGCTGGGAGATCGTCGAGCGGGCGGGCCACGAGCTGACTCCGGACGGTGCGGAAGAAGCGCTCGATCTTGCTCACCCCTAACGACTTCCCAGACCTCGCGGAGGTCGAGCGCCGCCTCATCGACTTCGAGCGCCGCTACGAGCAAGTTGCTCAACCCTTCGAGTGGAAGTTCACCCCGTCAGGATCTCGCCAACCTGCTTCGCCGGCTCAAGGTGCGCTCGGACGCGGCCTAACTTACGTGGTCGAACTTATGATCCTGAGCACTTAGGCTCGGCTTAGATCCACTGTATCCCGCCTGAGAAGGTGGAATGATCCCGAGGTGGCATTGCGGACAAAGAGCGAGCTCCTAGACGACGCCGAGAAGCGCATTCTGAGCTCGCCGCACGTTGGCCTGTGGCGCTCATGGGTAGCAAGGGTGGACGCTGAAGAGCTGATGCGCCAGGCGCTCGGAGAGGGCGCTGAAGAGGAGAGCCTGGCGGACACCCTCGATCGGGTCAATGCCGCTCGGTTCGAGAGAATGGTGGCCCGGCGCGTGGCAGGAGAGCCAATCGCGCTGATCCGCGGGTGGATGGAGTTCGCAGGGCTGCGACTCGTGGTGCGACCTGGGGTGTTTACGCCGCGGTCCTCCAGCGAGCTGCTGGCGTCCGAGGCAGTCCGCCGCCTGCGGCGCCGCCCCGAGGCCGTGGCGGTGGACGTCGCGTGCGGCGCCGGTGCCGTCGCGCTCGCCGTGGCGAGCAAAGTCCCCAAGGCCAGGGTGGTGGGCCTCGACATCGAACCTGCGGCGGTGACCCTGGGACGCTACAACGCGCGGCGGCTGCGATTGACGAACGCGAGTTTCTTGACAGGCGACCTGCTGGCGCCGCTGGGCACAGCAGACCACTCGGCAGTGGATGTGTTCACCATCCATCCGCCCTATGTTGCCCGACGGCTGGTCTCCACCCTTCCCCGCGAGATCCGCGATTTCGAGCCTGCGCGGTCGCTGTCGGACCGGTCGTCCGACGGCCTTGGCCTCGTCCGGTGCCTGGCTGACGAGGGCCGCGCCTGGCTACGTTCAGGCGGGTGGTTGCTGGTTGAGGTCTCTCCGGACCTGGCGCGCTCGGTGCGCGGAATCCTGATCAAGGCGGGGTATGTCGGGGTTAAGAGCCACCGTGACCGGGTCGGTGCCACCCGGGTGGTCGCCGGACGCTTCCAGGGCTGATGGTCGCGGGAAACCTGGTGAGGGTGAGGCGTCCCGGGATGTTGAGGCGGTAGAAGCGCAGGCGTTTGGTGGTGATGGAGACGTTTGCCAAGCCCATGCGGCTGACCCAGCGGGCGAGGTTGTGGGCCGGCGCGTTGAGCGCCAGCCAGAGGCGTTGGCCGCGAACTTGCCCGACGGCAGGTGGGTTGAGTCCAACGCCGTACTTGAGGTCGAGGATAGTGTTCTCAACCTCGGCGTGACGGCGGTGGTCGGCTTCCACCTCGAGCATCGCGCCCTGCGGTTGGGGACGAAGCGAAGCGATGGGTCGGCAGCTGCCCGACGGGAGTGCTTGGATTGGATGCTGATCGTCTCTGAACGGCATCTCAGTGCCGTGCTCCGAGAGTACTGGGCCCACTACAACCACGAGCGGCCTCACCGCAGCCGTGGCCTTCGGCCGCCCGCATCTCGCGGAGATCCGGCAGCGATGCCCAGACTTGGCACCACTAACAGAAGGGAGCGTTTAGGAGACTTGCTCGGCGAGTACTATCCCGCACATGAGGCTGCGTGATGTACTTTCTGCACACCATAGGTCTGGCGACCGGTGTTTGAGAGGTCTCCACCACGTCTACGCCCGGGGAGCGTGAGATGCGGATGGTGTTTTGCCTCCCTTCACCGCGGAGAGGCTGAGTTTCAACGTGCGCCAATCATCTCGGACTGGACATAGGGAGTTGAGCCAGGGCATCCGTCCTTTGAGATCACCTACGAGGTGAGGTAGCGAGCGGGTCCTGCTGCAGGCGCCAGCCGAAGCCGTTTGTCCTTAAGTAAAAGGCTTAGGCGGCGTCCTTGCGGAGCTTCTCGAGCGCCCGCTTCTCGATCTGGCTCACACCCTCGCGGGTGAGGCCCACGCGGCGGCCGATCTCGTCGAGGGTCTTGCCCTCGCCGTCGGTCAGGCCGAAGCGAAGATCGATCACAAGGCGCTCGCGCTCCTCCAGTTTGGCCAGCGACTCCAGCACGTCGGCCGGCAGGCCGCTCTCGGCCTGGGGGTCGGTGCCGTTGGGGTCGGGGATCAGGTTGGCGAGCGGGTTGCCCTGCTCGTCGATCTCGAGATCGAGCGAGACCGAGACGTAGGCCAGACTCTGCAGGTCGTCGATCTTGGAGACGTCCAGGCCGGTGGCCTCGGCGATCTCCCAGGGCTCGGGGTCGCGACCAAGCCTCTGCGACAGGGCCTCCTTGGCGCGCAGGGCCTTGGAGCGCATCTCGTGGATGTGAACTGGGAGGCGGATGGTCCGGGCCTGATCCGCCAGGGCACGCTGGACCGCCTGGCGGATCCACCAGTAGGCGTAGGTCGAGAACTTGAAGCCGCGGCGGTAGTCGAACTTGCCGACGGCGCGGAGCAGGCCGAGGTTGCCCTCCTGGATCAGGTCTGGGAGCGGCAGGCCGCGACCCTGGAAGCGCTTGGCGATGCTGACCACCAGCCGCGTGTTGGCCTCGATCAGGTGGCGCCGGGCGCCTTCATCGCCGTCCTCGGCGGCGGCCGCCAGCACCTTCTCCGACTGGGCGTTGAGCAGGGGGACCTTGCGGATCTCCTGGAGGTACGACTTGACCACGTCGGGCTCTGCGGGCGCAGCGTTGGCCTCCTTCTCGTCCTTTTCGTCAGTCTCGATGATGGGCCGCTCCAGGATCTGCCGGAGGCTCATCTCGGGCTGCGGCCAGCCGTGCTTCTCGTTCGCAACCAACTCATCTGTTCGAACGTCGACCACAAGTCTCTTCTGGCCCCTCCGATTTCAATACAAAACGTGCTCAGTGGCTAAGCCGCGGGCCTCGGCGATCAGGGTCTCGACGCGCGCCAAGGCCCCCTTCTGTTGAGGCATCTTCAAAGCTTGCTATATTATATTTCTCGCATGGTCGGCTCGGGAACCCGCAGAGTTTGACTCCTACCTTCCGCTCTCAGGTGGAGTCGGAAATCGTCTCGCTGCAGGCTCGCGCCCAGCGCCTGGCCCCGTCCGAGTCCGAGCTCGAACGGCTGCTGGCGGCGCTCGCCGTCGAGGTGGACGCAGCCCGCGCCGCCGAGGATGTCGCCGCCGTCGAGCGCCTCACGCGCAAGATCCACGCCGTCCAGCGGCACAAGGCCCAGGTCGTCTACGAGATCCGGACCCTCGGCGAGCTGATCGAGGCGCGCCGTGCCAAGTATGGGCTGGCCAGGACAAAGCCTGGCAAGGCGCGGCCCGCGACACTCCATCACCCGCGACTCAGCCGCGCGCCCGGCCTCCAGCCATAGCGGGGGTGGCGACTGCAGCGGCCATGGCCGGATCTGACACCGGACCGGAGCCGGTGGGCAGCCCGGGCCCCGAGATACACCGACAACGGCATCATCCCGCTCAAGGAGCGGGTCGCCCACCGCTATTACGATCCGCTACGGGCGCTCTGGCGCCGCCTCAGGCGGCCCCGGGCGGCGCCGGCGGTCGACTTACTCGGTCGCCCGGGGCGCAGGTTCAGGCCGCGGGCGGCGCCTGGTCGCCGATGTCGATCACCTTGATGCGGCCGGCTCGGCCCGTGACCAGTCTCAGCGCCGAGGGGGCTGTACCGAGCCACTGAGCGACCGCGCGGAGCACCGCCGCATTCGCCGCGCCGTCCGCGGCAGCCTCATGGACCCAGACCCCGACCGTGGAGCCATCCCATTCCAGGCGCGGTCTCGACGCCCGGGGATGAACCCTGACGGTTAGGCGCGTCATTTGCCCCCCGGTTCGGGCGTGCCGCGTGCCGAACCGGCTATCTGGCGGCGGCGGTGGGGCGTCGTCGGCGGGGCGCGCCCTCTTCGTCGGCCATGGTCTGGAGCTCGCTGACGTGGGCTTCGAAGATCTGGCGGGCTACCTCCAGCACCTCGCTGATCCGGGGGTCCCGGAGCCGGTAGTAGATAAGGTTGCCGGACTTGCGTGTGTCGACCAGGTTCTTCATGCGCAGGATGGCCAGCTGCTGGGAGGCGGTGGAGCCCTCGGCGGCGAGCTCTGCCTGGAGCTCGCTGACGCTCTTCTCCCCAGCCTTGAGCAACTCCAAGATCCGGATCCGAGTTGGGTGCGCCAGGGCCTTGAAAAACTCCGCCTTGGAGCGCTGGAGTGACTGGGTCATCGGCCTAGGCTACGTCCTATGGGTCTGTGACTGGGGTGGGCGGACATGTTGGTGTCCACTCTAACTAACTCCAACAGGTCGCGGAGTGGTTAGAATATCTAAAGACTCAAATATAGATAAGTTACGGAAAAGGAGGCTCTCATGATCCAGGGCGTGCACGCGGACATAGTGGTGTTCATGGACTTCGACCGGGCCACCGAGCTGGTTCGCGCTACAGGCTGGCCTTGGCTGGGAAGGCCCGGAGCCATGTCGACTCGTGAGGTCAACCTCAACGGAGGCGCTTCCCGACCCTTCCGGGTCCGCCCCGGCCAGTTCCGGGTACTCAAAGGCAAGACGGTCAACTGCAGCGTCCAGCTCGAACGCCCTGACGGCCTCATGGCGACCCTGGTCCGGGGGCAGGTGACGCTGACCCCGATACCCACCGAGCGGCGGACGCGGCTCACGCTCCGGGGCGTGGCGGCGCGAGACCTGATCGAGGGCGTGCCCTCGACCACCAACGCCTGCGTCCGGGTTGCCAACGCCTACGCGCGCTCTCTCCTGGAGAGCGTCGCCACCGCGATGGAAGCCGGGAATCATCCGCCGCGCCGGCAGCGCCCGGAGCGCCGCCCGATCACCACAGGCCGCACCCCAACCTACGCCAGCGGCAGCGACTGAGGGGATGTCCGACCCGGCCCGGGCGTCCGTCGAGATCACGGACGGCTCCTTCGGCGCCGAGGTCATGTGCTCGCCGCTTCTCATCCTGTTGGAGTTCGGGGCGCCCTGGTGTGAGCCCTGCCGGGACATGGCGCCGGTGATGGCGAAGTTCGACGGGGAGTACCCCGAGCGGGTGCGGGTCGGCCGTCTAGACGTCGACGCATCGCCGATGGTGGCCTCGCGGTTGGGTGTGATGACCATCCCCACCGTGGTCCTGTTCGTGGGAGGCCGGCCGGTCCGGCGGCCCCTGGGCTTTCAGGCCCTGCGGGTGCTGAAGGCCAAGGTCGACGAGGCTTTGGCCGAGCGCGTCTGACTCGGCTGTCACCTGTCCGCGACTGTCTTTGGGGACCTGCGGCAGCGGCGGCTCACTCCTGGCCACCACCCTGGCCGTCGGCACCGTGGGATACCGTCTGGTGGAGGGGTGGAACTGGCTGGACAGCTTCTTTATGCCCCTGATAACCGTCACCACGGTCGGGTACGGCGAGGTCCATCCCCTGGATCCGGGCGGCAAGGTCTTCACCTCGGTCGTGATCGCCGGCGGGGCGGCACGGTGCTCTACACCTTCGGCGTCTTCGGCGAAGCCATCGGTGGGGGGCAGCTGGCAATCTACAGAAGGAGGAGAGCCTTGGACCGTAAGCTCGACCGCATCAGCGGTCACGTGATCGTCTGCGCATACGGGCGGGTGGGCAACCGGGTGGTGTCCGAGCTCGAGCGCGATGGTGTGGCGCTGGTCGTGGTCGAGAACAACCCGGGCCCGGCGGCAAGGCTAGAGGTGTCGTCCTGCAAGCGGCCGAGGCGCACCCCCTCCTCGACGCTGATCGTCTGGACCCAGGTTGAGGCCGGGTCGTCGGTGATGATGTAGGTGCAGCCAGCCGAGCGCGAGTCGACTGCGGTCTGTACGTTCTAGTTGGCGAACTCGGAGCGTCGCGCGTTGGGCATCCGGCCGATGAGGTCCTGGAGATCGTCGGCCGACGTGTTCCACGGCAGGCGCCGTGCCTTGGGCAGGGAGGGGCGCACCTTCACTGCTAGTCGGCCACCAGCTGTACCAGCACCCTCGGGTTCAGAGCGGGCTTCATCGCCCAGCCCGTCTCCAACACCTGCTCAGCGGACGGCAACGGCGGGCACCGCCCGGTCCTCTGCGCGCTGCTCGTCTGCGATCGATTGGAGCTGTACCAGGTGCGAATCGAAGATCCGGCGGGCCACCTCCAGCAGCCTGGCGATTTCCGGATCGCGGAGGCGGTAGTACACCACGTTGCCGTCCTTACGGGAGTCCACGATGCTCTTCATGCGGAGGATCGCGAGCTGCTGGGAGACCGTCGAGGCCTCAGCCGAGAGCCGGCGTTGCAGGTCGCCGACGCTCAGCTCGCCATCCTGGAGCAACTCCAGGATGGCAATGCGCATGGGGTGGCCGAGCGCCTTGAACACCTCGGCCTTGAATTGCCGAAGAGACTGGCTCATGCAGAGATTCCCAACCGTGGGATGTTTACGGCCGCTCCGATTCTGAACATGGCCTTATCATATCTCTCAATATTCGAACATTCCTGTTCCTTCACGGGTTGCATCAAGGCGATTTCGGCCTATTCTGGGCGGGCTTCACCATGCGTGCGCTCGAGCCGCGTGATGCAGATTGGGTTTAGCCGCCCGTGCAGTTTGCTGCTAACTGGCAGTTGACGGCCATCTGACGGCCAACGTCACAGCCGCCGATTGACTGTCGTAGACTGCGCGAACTCGATCGGCCGTCGGACCGTGATGTTCAGCTCAAGAGTGCTCGGCATGTCATTCGTAAACCGGTCGGTCGGGAGTTCGAATCTCCCCGTCGGCTCCAATTCGAGCTGATTACGGCTCCAGCGCGCCTGAGTCCCTCCAGCCGTATTCCCACTAAACTTTCCATCAGGCTGACCACTCGGCTGTCCGGTCGGCCCTTGGTGTCCAGCCCGTGGTAACCGGCATCAGAAGCGCCCCACAGGCATATCCTGCCTGCCACTCCATCCAATCAGCCGGTGATGGCGGATCGCGCCGCCCGCCGCAACAACCAGCAGCTCCTAACCCCTGCCAAACCCGACCACCAAAGCACAGTGCCGGACGTGGCCG
>OCZT010000475.1_pt1 | contig 39568 bp, 32 predicted proteins | sample 1539031 | NCBI WGS metagenome assembly OCZT01 (sample SAMEA3539308, study PRJEB22396) | soil metagenome | biome: tundra; feature: field; material: soil | place: USA | collected 2010-05 | depth 0.15 m
CCCTCTCCTCTCGTTCCTCTCGGCGCGGGCGGTCGCCGGGGTGGAGTCCGCGACCGCCATCGCCTACGCCCGCGCCCTCCGCACCCCTGGTGGCGCGGCGGTCATCCGGCTGACCCCCGGGGACGGCCACGTCCTCCTGCGCGTCCGCCTGGACGATCTCTCCGACCTCGAGGAGGTGGTCCGCCGCTGCCGCCGCCTGCTCGACCTCGACTCCGACCCGGATGCAGTCGCCGCCGGCCTCGGCCGCGACCCGCTGCTCGGCCGGCTGATCGCCGGCCTGCCGGGGATGCGGGTCCCGGGCAGCGCCGAGCCGTTCGAGACCGCGGTCCGGGCCGTCCTGGGCCAGCAGGTCTCGGTTGCGGCCGCCCGGACCCTGGCCGCCCGTCTGGTCGCGCGCCACGGCGAGCCGCTCCCCTCTCCGGTGGGCGGCGTGACCCACCTCTTCCCCTCGCCGGAGCTCCTCGCCGGAGCCGACCTCGACGGGCTCGGGCTGACCGGCCGGCGGATCTGCTCCGTCCGGGTCCTGAGCCGCGCTGTGGCGGCGGGCGACCTGGATCTCGCCGCCGCGGGGCCGGACGAGCTCGACACGGTCCTGAGCGGCCTGCCCGGCTTCGGTCCCTGGACCCGCGCCTATGTCGCGATGCGCGTCCGCGGCGACCCCGACGCGATTCCCCTCGGCGACCTCGGGCTGCGGCGGGCGATGGAGCGACTCGGGGAACCCTCAGATGCCGGCAGCCTGGCCCGGCGCGCGGAGCTCTGGCGCCCCTGGCGCGCCTACGCCGCCCTCCATCTCTGGAACACCCTCGCAGCCCCCGTTGCCGCGGGTGCCGGCAGCGCGTCGCGACCCGACCCGCAAGACCCACTGGAGATCACGCCATGACCTACGACGCCGTGACCATTCCGACTCCCTTCGGCGCCTTCACCGCGATCGCGGACGACGGCACCGTCGTGGGGAGCGGCTTCACCGCCGGCGCGGATGAGCTTCGTGACCGTCTCCCCGACCCGGGCGCGGAGATCCGGGTGCGCACCGACCTCGGCCTGATCTCGTCGGCGCTCGACGCGTACTTCGCGGGGGCCGACGTCACCGCCATCGATCGGCTCCCGGTGCGCATGGAGGGGAGCCCGGCGATGCGCCGGCTCTGGGACGAGCTGCGCAGGATCCCCGCCGGAGAGGTTCGCAGCTACGCCCAGCTCGGAGGCGACCGCCGCCACGCTCGCGCCGCCGGCTCGGCCTGCGCCCGCAACCCCGTCCCGCTCATCGTCCCCTGCCATCGGGTGGTGCGCACCGATGGCTCTCTCGGAGGCTTCGGCTGGGGCCTCCCGCTCAAGCGGTGGCTCCTCGACCACGAGGCGGCCGCGATGGGACGTCGGCCCGAGGTCACCGCGGCCGGCTGATCTCCGTCACCAGACGCCGGGGATCAGCCGGGCCCGCCCCGCGGCCCATGCCCGCCATTCCGGGAAGGACTTGCTGAGGAGACTTTCCTCGTAGTGGATCCGGGTCACCTGGAGGCCGCAGAAGACCGCGACCAGGGCGATCGTGGCGAGGCGGCCATTGGAGATCACCATCGCCAGCGCCGACAGGATCTCGCAGACGTAGAGGGGGTGGCGAACGAGGCGGTAGGGGCCCCCGGTCACCAGACGTCTCGCCGCCGGGAAGATGCCGAAGGAGAGCCGGAGCGTCAGCAGGCCCCAGACGGCGCCGGCGGTGGCGACCACCAGGACCATCGTGCAGACGCTCCCCGTCCAGGCCGGGACCGCAAAGACGAGCATGCCGCCGGCAACCTTGGTGCCGCAGAGGAGCAGGATCGCGGTCCCGAGGAAGGCGACCACCCGCGGCAGGATCCGGCCATCCGTGGACTGGGGCTTGGGCCGGATCACGAAGAGGACCACAGGGATCAGGCAGAAGGCCGCGAACAGGGCCTCCCGCACCGGTCCGCCCATCACCGTCAGCCAATCGACCCGTGATAGGCGGGAGGTGACGGCGTTCAGTACCACCTCGTACCCGAGCACGGCGTAAAGCGCGGAGGGGACGATCCGCCCCATCAGCAGGTAGCGGAGGTCGGAGAAGGCACCGCCTGGCCGTCGCAGGGTGACCCCCGGGAGGGCGAGTGGGGCAGTCGGGGTGCGGCCCGCGCGAGCGGCGTCGAACGCTCTCACGCCGGCAGTATCTGGCAGGCGCTCCTCCGCCAAACTCGGGCAACCAACCCGTGACGCTCTTCGCCCGGCGACGTTGCAGCGTTCACCGAGGATCGGAAACCAGCGGATCCGCACCGCCACCGGCCCAGTCGAGGCTGCGGCGGGTCAGCTTCCTGCCCCGCCGGGCGGCCACCACGATCGCGGCGATCAGCAGGGCGTTGCCGACGACCAGGAACACGATGATCTGCAGGCCGTTCCCCATGTGGATGCCGGAGACCAGGGAGATGAGGTCGATCGGTGGCACGGCCGAGGTGTCGAACTGGTCGGGATTCACGGCCCCCGCGCCGGTGACGCCGCTCGGCCGGTTCGGTGGGGTGGTCGTCGCCGGCGGGACGATCACCGCAGCCGGCGCGGGAGAGGTCGTCGTGCCCTTCGGTGACGGGCTGGCGGTCGGTGTCGCGGATGCGGCCGGGGTGGCGCCGGGCTTGGGCGTGGACGTCGGCTGCGGGGTGGAGGTGGGCTGCGGGGTGGAGGTGGGCTTCGGCGTGGAGGTCGGCTGCGGGGTGGGGGTCGGGGACCTGGGCGCGGTGACGGTCTCCGTGGTGGAGCCCGACGCCGCCGCGAAGTTCTCATCGCCGACGTAGCTGGCGGCGATGGTCTGGGTGCCGGCCGCCAGGGTCGAGAGCGTCACCGAGGCCTGCCCCAGGCTGTTGACGGCGACCGCCTCAGGCTTGGTCCCGTTCACGGTGAAGGTGATCGCCCCGGTGGGGGTGAGACTGGAGGAGGGGTGATTGACCGTGGCCGTGACGATGAGCGCCTGGCCTTTCGGGGAGGGGTTGAGCGAAGTGGCGACGCCAAGCGTCGTCGGGGCGGCCACCCGCGTGACCGTGACCGCGACCGACGACGAGGAGGTCGCCGACGCGTACCAGACGGAGGCTTTGGTGTCGGGCACGTACTCGGCCCTGATCGACGGGTAGCTGCCCGCGCTGAGAAGGACGGGAAGGCTGGCGAATCCGTAGTTGGTGCCGACCGGGGTGGTCGCCACGCTCCCGAGCAGCGCGCCTCTCTGGAGGAAGTCCACCGTCCCGCTCGGGAAGGGTGCCCCGCTCAGCCCGTACAGGGTCGAGTTCAAGGTCACCTTTTGCCCCTGATTCACCGACTGGGGAAGGGCCCCTACGGTGATCAGCTGGGGCGGCTGCGGTGCGCTGGACTGGAAGCTGTCCAGGGAGATACCCGTCGCGCTCGGAGAGAGGACGGCCGTCGTCACGCAGCCGGAGGTGCATTTCGAACCCCCCTTGACGGGGAGCGCGACCGTGGCCGAGGTGGAGGGGCTGAAGTCGGCAATGCCGGCGTACGCGGCGGAGAGCTCCTCCCTGCCCGAGTGGGCGAAGAGGGCGACGAGCGTGGCCGCCCCGCCACTCACGCTCGCCGTGCCGATGCTGGTACCGCCGGCCGAGAAGGTCACCGCTCCGGTCGGCAGCGCCCAGGCCGAGGTCACCGCGGCGGTGAGGGTGACCTGCTGGCCGGTGGTCGCCGTGGTGGGGGAGACCGTCAGCGTCGTCGCCGTCGAGGCGGCGTCGATCGTCTGCGTGACGGCGCCGCTCGCCGAGGCCGAGAAGTTGGCGTCCCCGGGGTAGTCGGCGGTGAGCGCATGCCCCCCCGCGTCGAGTGAGGAGACGACGACCGCCGCCGTGCCTCCGGAGAGCGTTGCCGTCCCGACGGCGGAGCCGTCGCTCATCAGGGTGACCGTGCCAGTCGGGACCCCCGTCCCACCGTCGGGCACGACCGAGACCACGAAGAGGAGGGTCTCGCCGTAGGGAGCCGGGTCGACGGTGGGAATCAGCAGGGTCGTCGAACCCTGGACGGTGACCTGCTGCTCGAGCGCCAACGACACGGAGGAGGCGAACTCCGTCGACCCCGCGTACTTGGCCGAGATCGCCTGCGTCCCGGCTCCGAGCCCGGACTCGACCAGCGCTGCCTGGCCACTCGCGTTGAGGGTGACCGTGCCAAGGCTCGTCCCTGAATCCTCGAAGGTCACCGATCCACTCGGGATCGCCGTCCCGCTCGCCGGGATCACGGTCGCGGTGAGGATCAGCTGATCGCCGTAGGCGGCGGGGTTCTCCGAGGAGGTGAGCGTCACGGTGGTGGCGGTCTCGCCGCTGGATGCGAGCGCCACGAACGGCACCGCGAGGACCGCGGCGGCGGCGGCGAGCAGCAGAGCGCCGAGCGGCCACGGTCGGCGGCGTCCCGGCATTCCTCTCATCGCCCTCCGAGAGTAAGGCCACCGGACGGTTGCCGGATCGTCAGCAACCTCGCGGACTGATGACATTCCTGTGATGTCGGACCAGGAAGCCACACCTCCGCGACCCGCTGTGACGAGGCGGTCACGCCCTGGTTACGAAGACCGGCCCCGGGCCGGATCAGCCGGTCATCAGATCGGCGTCGCTGGCCACCTGCGACTGCCGGGATGCGGTCAGGTCGACCTGATCCTCGGCGCGCTCCGCCGGCTCGGCGGGCGGATGGCAGGGCCAGTCCAGCCGCACCTTCGTCCCCTGGCCGGGAGCGGACTCCAGGGTCACGCTGGCCCCGTGTGCCTCGGTGAGGACCTTGACCAGGGAGAGGCCCACGCCCATGCCTCCGTAGGCGCGCGTGCTCCCGCTGTCCGCCTGGAAGAAGCGCTCGAAGACCCGTTGGTGGAGCGCGGGATCGATCCCGATGCCGGTGTCGCTCACCTCGATGGTGCAGCTGTCACGGTGGGGGTTGAGGTGCGCGGAGATGGCCACGCTTCCCCCGGGATCGGTGAACTTGACCGCGTTGTCGAGCAGGCAGCGGATCACCTGACGCAGACGGTCGCGGTCCGCATCCACCTTGAGCCGTGCCGGGATGTCGACCGTGAGCTTCACGGGGAGTCCGTGGGGGAACCGTCGTCTGACCTCGCCCACGGCGTCGTCGACGGTCGCCGCCAGGGCGACCTTCGTCCGGTTCATGCGCAGGTTGTCGGCGCTGACCAGGGAGAGATCGATCATGGTCTCCAGCATCTCCGAGAGCTGGCTCGTCGCCACCTCGACGTTGTCGAGGATCGCGAGCTTCTGGTGATCGTCCGCCTCCGCCCAGACCATGCGGATCAGCTCCAGGTGCCCCACGATGGCGGTGAGCGGGGTGCGCAACTCGTGCTGCGCGGTGGCGAGGAAGTCGGACTTCATCTCGTCCAGCTCCCGCAGCCTGCGCACCGTCTCCCGCTCCTGTTCGAAGAGTCGCGTGTTCTCGACGGCGATCGCGGCGTTGTTGGCGAGTGCGGAGAGCGCTCGCGCATCGGCGTCGGAGACGCTGTCGGGGCCGACCACCGCGATCGCTCCGGTGACTTTCTGCCGGTAGAGCATCGGCACGACGAGCGTCACCTGCGACCCCGTCTGGTCACCCGGCGCCGGGTCATCCCAGCTACGGGTGAGACACGCAGCACGTCCCTCCAGCACGTCGGCCACCACCGCTGGAGCCAGGTCAAACCCTCCTGCTCCGCCTGCGCCGTCGGAGCCCACGCCCGCGGCGTGACTCCTGGCACTGATCACGAGCCGGTCGTCCTCGCGCGCCAGGAGCGCGGCCTCGGCGCCGGGACCGGCCAGGGACGCGGCCGCGGCGCAGACCGCGCCCTCCAGGCTGGACATACCGGTGGTCGTGGTGGTGAGTGCTCGGGAGACCTCGTCAAGGCGCGATACGGCCGCGTCGACGTGGTGGATGTTGCTCTCGATCTGGCCGCGCATCTGGTTGACCTGCCGTGCCAGCACGCCCAGCTCGTCGCGTGACCGCACCGGGATGTCGGAGCTGTAGTCGCCCCCCGCGATGCGCGCAACACCCGCCGAGAGCTGGGCCACCGGGCGGCGGACGAAGCGGTTGACGAAGAGCAGCACCAGCAGCCAGGTCGCCAGAAGTGCGGTGAGCGCCAGCCAGACCACGGTCAACTCGTCCGCCGTCTGACTACCGAGGAAGAGTGAGGTCGGGGTCTCGACTCCCACGTAGACGACAGGGGGACCGCTGTTGGGATTCATCCCCTCCAGGACGAGGGCGTTGTCGCCCGAGCTCGGGACGCTGGAGAAGCCCGCGAAGCTGCCCGACGACCGGCCGAGAGCGGTCTTGATGGAAGAGGGCAGTGCCTCGGTGGTCAGCGAGGGGGAGGCCGGATTGCCGGAGAGGGCGTAGAGGGATGCGCCCGGCCGGTTGGCGATGATGACCGGGGTGTACCCCTGCCCCACCGCGCCCAGGAGTCGGAGCAGCTGGTCGGTGAGCGGCATGCTGTAGACGACGGCACCGAGGATCTGGGTGGACCCGGAGGGCGTGACCGGTGCGGCGAAGTCGTACACAGGGGTCCGGGCGTTGAGGAAGTCGATGGCCTCGGCAGGGCTGCCCCGGAGCGCACCCGCCACCTCCGGGAGACCGGAGGAGAGCTCGGGCACGCCGGCCTGCTCGGTGGTCGCCAGCAGGGTGCCGCCAGCGTCGAACACCGCCACGGTCTCGTCGGGGAGGTCGGTGACCACCTTGGTCGAGCCGGTGAGGAGGGCTGTCACTGAGGTCTGGGGGTCCGCGGAGCCGAGGGCCGTCGCCATCTCGGGCAGCCCGGCGACGTCCAGGGCGGCGAAGCGGGCCTGGGGGGCGGCGACCTGCTGTACCAGCTCCCGGTAAGCCTCCGCCCTGCTCTCGGCGTTGGTCTCCGCCCCTACCCGGGTCTCCTGTTCGCGGCTCACCAGCAGGAACGCACTGATGGCCACGATGATGGTCAGGGAGAGGAGGAAGCCGCCCAGCAGCAGCCGGGCGGCAAAGGTGATGCGGGGCCGGCGGAAGAACCGTCGACGCCCAGGCGCGGCGGGGACCATGGTTGGAGGAAGCGTAGGACCGCGGCCCCGGAGCCGATCAAATCGAGCGCGAATGTCGCGGGATTGTCGCAACGCCTTGGTGACCGTGAGGGCGCCGGGGAGGGTGCCGGGCCCTCCGCGCCGCCGTGGTAGAGTGCGTCGCGACGGATCCACTTAAAGCAGGTCCCGTGAGGCCGGCAAGGGGATCGGAGCCGGCTGGGCCGGTGCCCTTCCACTGCGACCCGACGGGCAGTCGATGGAGGGCATCGCCGATGACGCCGGCCAGCACGACCCGGACGTTGGAGCACGTCATCTCCAGCGAGCAGTTCGACCGGGAGATCCTCGACGACATCTTTGCCCGCGCCGACGGGTTGGCCGGGCACCGCGACACCCGGCTGGCCGGGCGGATCATGGCAACCATCTTCTACGAGCCGTCGACCCGCACCCGCCTCAGCTTCGAGTCGGCGATGCTCCGCCTGGGCGGGTCGGTGATGGGCACCGAGGCGGCTCGGGAGTTCTCCAGTGTCATCAAGGGCGAGACCCTGGAGGACACCATCCGGATGGTCTCCTCCTACGCCGACGTCATCGTCCTCCGCCACGACCAGGCCGGGGCCGCCGCTCGGGCGGCGGCAGTGGCGTCGGTTCCCGTCGTCAACGCAGGGGACGGTCCCGGCGAGCACCCGACCCAGGCTCTCCTCGACCTCTACACCATCCGCTCCGAGCGGGGCACCGCGGACGGGGTTCACATCGCCTTCTGCGGTGACCTCCGCTTTGGCCGCACCGTGCACTCGTTGGTGCAGCTGCTCAGCCTCCACCCCGGAGTGCGGATGAGCTTCGTCGCCCCCGAGGTGGTGCAGGTGGGCGCCGACCTGCTGGCCAGGATGGCCGCCGCGGGTGTCGTCTTCCAGCTCACCGATCGCCTCGACGACGTGATCTCGTCCGTCGACGTCGTCTATCAGACCCGCGTCCAGAAGGAGCGCTTCACCGATCTCGCCGATTACGAGGCGGCGCGGCGGGCGATCCGCATCGACGCGGAGGTGATGAGGGCGCTGCCCCCGAACGCGATCGTCATGCATCCGCTCCCCCGGGTCGATGAGATCGCGACCGAGGTGGACTCGGACCCGCGCGCCGCCTATTTCCGCCAGGCCCGCAACGGCGTCGCCGTTCGCATGGCCGTGCTGGACCTCCTACTCGGATGACCCAGGCGCAGCGCGCCGTGCCGGCGCACGCCGCCGGCCTCGAGTGGGCACGGACCCGCGTGCTGGATGGCCACGGGGTCAGCAGGGTCCTGACCCGGCTCGCCCATGAGATCGTCGAGGGTCATCCGGGCGACATGGATCGGGTGGTCCTCGCCGGCATCCGGGAGGGCGGTGTCGGGGTGGCTCGCGACCTCTGCGCCCACCTCCGGCAGATCTCCGCTGCCGAGGTGATGCTGGTGGCGGTGGACGTGAGCGGCTTTCGCGACGACCGCCCACGTCAGCCGCGCCTGGACGGCACCTGGCAGGGCATCCTGCCGGCCACGAGCCGGACCCATCCCACTCCCTCGCCCGAAGGGGCCGTCGTCATCCTCGTCGACGACGTGATCCAGACCGGCAGGACCATGCGTGCCGCCTTCGATGTCGTCTCGGCGCAGGGACGGCCGGCGGCCATCGAGATGGCCGTGCTGGTGGATCGGGGTGGCCGTGAGGTTCCGGTGCGACCGAACTACGTCGGCAAGAATCTTCCCGTGACCGCCTCGGAGTGGGTCGAGATCGAGCTCGGCCCGGATCCGGACGCGGGCGGGATCTTCCTGGTGCCCCGCCCATGAACTGCATCATCCGCGGCGTCCGGGTCATCGACCCGCTCGCCCGTCGTGACGCAGCCGGCCAGGACGTCTGGCTGAGCGAGGGCCGGATCATCGCCATCTACAAGCACATGGGGGAGGGCTCCCTGCCGGTCATCGACCTCACCCCACCGCCTGGGGGCGCTCCGGTCATCCTCTGTCCCGGTTTCATTGACATCCACACCCACCTTCGGGAACCGGGTGACGAGGGCGCCGAGACCATCCACAGCGGCTCTCAGGCGGCCGCGGCCGGGGGCTTCACCCAGATCGTGGCGATGGCCAACACGGTGCCGCCGATCGACAGCCCCGACCGGGTCAAGGAGGCCACCTTCCGGGCCGTGGCAGCCTCGGTCCAGGTGCTGACCGGCTGCGCTCTCACCAAGGGACTGAAGGGGGAGGAACTGGTCGACATGGAGGCCTGCGCCGCCGCCGGGGCCGCCGCCTTCAGCGACGACGGGCACAACGGCTTCTCCCCTCGCCTGCTCAGTGAGGCGATCGGGCGTGCCGTGGCTCTCGGCCGTCCCGTGATGATCCATCCGGAGGATGAGGAGATTCTCGCCCAGGTCAACCGGGTGCAGGGGCCGGTGCAGCGCTGCGCCCTCCGCCCGGTCGAGGCCGAGACCCGCGCCGTCGACTACGCACTGCGGGCTCTGGCCCACGCCGGGAAGGGACACGTTCACCTCCAGCACGTCTCGTCGGCGGCCGGTGTGGAGATGATCCGGCGGGCCAAGGAGGGGGGTGCCAACGTCACCGCCGAGGCGACCCCTCATCACCTCGGGATGTGGCTCCCCTTCGCGACCGAGCCGCAGCCGGCTGGCCTGCTCAAGGTGAATCCCCCGCTGCGCACCGACCACGACCGGGAGGCGCTGGTCCAGGGTCTCCGGGATGGCGTCATCGACGCGGTGGCGACCGACCACGCTCCCCAGCGGGTCGAGGAGAAGGCCCTCCCGTACGACCGGGCGGCCCCGGGGATGATCGGACTGGAGCTGGCGCTCGCGGTCTGCATCACGCTCGGCGGCATGGGCGGGGACTGGATTCCCACCCTCGTGGACCGGCTGACCATCGGGCCGTACCGGGTGCTCGGCAAGGCGTCCGGGATCCGGGAGCCCCGACTGCGCATTGGCGAGGCGGCGACATGCGTCCTCTTCGATCCGGCGTCCGAATGGACCGTGGAACCGGCGCACCTCCGTTCCGGATCCCAGAACACGCCCCTGCTCGGGGCGCGGCTCCATGGGAGGGTGCTGATGACCCTGGTCGACGGCGCCCTCGTTCATCACGACCGCCAGCGCCTCCCCTGGCCCGTGCCCACGGCGGCCACGGAGACCGCCCATGCTTAGGGGGCGGCTGGCACTCGAGTCGGGCGCCGTCCACGAGGGGTGGCTCTTCGGTGCCCCGCTCAGCCCCGCCACGTCGGGTGAGGTCGTCTTCAACACCTGCATGACCGGGTATCAGGAGATCTGCACCGATCCGTCGTACGCGGGCCAGATGGTGGTCATGACCTACCCCTTGATCGGGAATTACGGGGTGAGGGACGACCACGCCGAGTCCGGCCGGATGCACTGCCGCGCGCTGATCGTCCGGGAGCTGTCCGAGCGGGTGGGACACGCCGCCGCGGATCGCTCCCTCGATGAGGAGCTGCGCCGCCAGGGCGTGCCCGGGCTGCGCGGGGTCGACACCCGGGCGCTGACCCGTCACCTCCGCGACCGCGGCACCCTCCGCGGGGTGCTCGCCGTGGCCACGGCACTCACTCCGGAGGCGCAGGTGGACCTCGCCCGCAGGGCCCCATGGGTCAGCGATCGCGACCTGGTGGCCGAGGTCTCGCAGGCCGAGCCGTGGAGGCGCTGGGAGGAGCCGCTCTCCATAGAGCTGGAGCTCGGTGTGCTCCGAAGCGGTGGGGTCGGGCGCTTTCGCGGAGTCCGGATCGTCACCGTCGACCTCGGCCTCAAGCGCAACCAGCTCCGGGCGCTGACCAGCCGGGGCGCCGAGGTGATCACCGTCCGTCACGACGCCGACCTCGACCAGGTGATGGGTCACGGCCCCCACGGGGTGGTGCTGAGCAACGGCCCCGGCGACCCCTCCCGGCTGCCCGGCCAGGTCCAGCTCGCCCGCCGGCTGCTCGAGCGCGGCGTCCCGATCCTCGGCATCTGCCTCGGGCACCAGGTGCTCGGCCAGGCCGCCGGGGCGACGACCTCGCGGCTCGGCTTTGGCCACCACGGCGGCAACCACCCGGTCCGCGACGAGGTGAGCGGTGCCGTCTACGTCACCTCCCAGAACCACGAGTTCCAGGTCGACGCCCAGACCCTGCCTGCCGGCTCCGGCTGGTATGTGAGCGAACGCAACCTCAACGATGGCAGCGTCGAGGGCCTCCGCCACCGTGATCTTCCGGTCATCTCTGTCCAATACCACCCGGAAGGCGCCCCCGGCCCCCAGGACCGGGCCGGGGTCTTCGACGAGTTCCTCACCCTCGCCTCCCAGTACGGCGACGGTGTTGCCGAGCTTCGAACCACCATCCCCACTCCCCCGACCGCACCGGACCGACCCCGCTCCGTGCTCGTCATCGGCTCCGGCCCGGTGATCATCGGCCAGGCTGCGGAGTTCGACTACGCCGGCACCCAGGCCTGCAAGGCCCTCCGCGAGGAGGGTATCCGGGTGGTGCTGGTCAACAGCAACCCGGCCACGATCATGACCGACGACCAATCGGCGGATGCGGTCTACATCGAGCCTCTGACGGTGCCGGTGCTGGAGCGGATCATCGCCGCCGAGCGCCCCGAGGGACTGCTCGCGACCCTCGGGGGCCAGACCGGCCTCAATCTTGCCATCGCCCTCGAGGATGCGGGCGTCCTCGAGAAGTACGGGGTCCGCCCCCTGGGGACGTCCCTGGAGGCGATCCGGACCGCGGAGGACCGGGAGAAGTTCAAGGAGCTGCTCCATCGCATCGGTGAGCCGGTGCCGGAGTCGCGCACCGTCGATTCACTCGCCGAGGCGCGCCGGTTCCTCGCCGACACCGGGTTGCCGCTGGTGGTCAGGCCCGCCTTCACCCTTGGGGGGACGGGCGGCGGGCTCTGCGCCACCGAGGAGCAGTTCGTCGAGGTGGTGAGCAATGGTATCGCCGTCTCGCCGATCGGCCAGGTGCTGGTGGAACGGTCGCTCGCCGGATGGCGCGAGATCGAGTACGAGGTGATGCGGGACGCCGCCGGGACCTGCATCACGATCTGCAACATGGAGAACCTCGACCCCATGGGGGTGCACACCGGCGACTCCATCGTGGTGGCGCCGGCGCAGACCCTCACCGACCGGGAGCACCAGCAGTTGCGCAGCGCGGCGCTGCGGATCATCAGCGCGCTCGGCATCGCCGGTGGGTGCAACGTCCAGTTTGCACTCGCCCCCGACGCCTCCGATTACCACGTGATCGAGGTCAACCCCCGGGTGTCGCGTTCCTCGGCCCTGGCCAGCAAGGCGACCGGCTACCCCATCGCCCGGCTGGCCGCCAAGATCGCCGCGGGTCGCCGCCTCGACGAGGTGCCCAACGCGGTCACCGGCAAGACGTGCGCCGCCTTTGAGCCCGCCCTCGACTACTGCGTCGTCAAGATCCCGCGCTGGCCCTTCGACAAGTTCCCCGAGGCCGATCGCCGCCTCGGAACCCAGATGAAGTCGACCGGCGAGGTGATGGCCATCGAGCGCAGCTTCGAGGCCGCCTTCAGCAAGGCCCTCCGATCGCTGGAGCAGCGTCCGCCCGCCGAGGCCGAGGTCCGCGACCCGGTGCTCCTCGGCAATCCCAACGACCGTCGCATCTTCGCGGTCATGGAGGCGCTGCGCCAGGGGGACTCGGTGGAGGAGGTGAGCCGCCGCAGCACGATCGCGCCGTGGTTCGTCGACCGCATCCGCGCCCTGGTGGGCGTGGAGGAGGCGCTCCGGCGTGGTCTCGACGACGACACTCTCATCTCCGCCAAGCGCATGGCGCTCTCCGACCGGCGGATCGCCGAGCTGGCCGGCGTCTCGATGGCGGCGATCGCGGAAGCGCGGAAGCGGCTCGGCCTCACCCCCACCTTCAAGTGCGTCGACACCTGCGCCGCCGAATTCGCCGCGACCACCCCCTACTACTACTCCACCGTCGAGGCCGAGGACGAGAGGCCGGTGCCCGACGGCGATGCGGTGGTGGTGCTCGGCAGCGGGCCCATCCGCATCGGTCAGGGCATCGAGTTCGATTACTGCAGCGTCCAGGCCGCCGAGGCGCTGCGCCGCCAAGGTGTGGCGGCGATCATGGTCAACAGCAACCCGGAGACGGTCAGCACCGACTTCGATTGCAGCACCCGCCTCTACTTCGAGCCCCTCGACCAGGAGGCGGTTCTCGCCGTCATCGAGGCCGAGCGGGCGAGCGGCGTGGTCGTCCAGTTCGGGGGGCAGACGGCCATCAACCTGGCCGAGCCGCTCGACCGCCACGGCGTCTCCATCCTCGGCACCTCGGTGGACGCCATCGACCTGGCCGAGGACCGCCGCCGCTTCGAGGCACTGATGCGCCGGCTGCAGATCCCGCAGCCCCACGGCGCGGCCACGGTCGACCCCCTGGAGGCCGCGGCGATCGCCGACCGTATCGGCTACCCGGTGCTGGTCCGCCCCTCCTTCGTGCTGGGCGGGAGAGCCATGGAGATCGTCCATTCCCGCGACCAGCTCCAGCGCTTCGTCGCCGCGGCCGTGGCGGCCCTGCCCGACGACGGCGACCGGGTGGGGGGATCGCGGGGCACGGTGCTGGTCGACAAGTACCTCTTCGGCACCGAGGTCGACGTCGACGCGGTCTCTGACGGGGAGACCGTGGTCATCCCCGGTCTCATGGAGCACGTGGAGCGCGCCGGCGTCCACAGCGGCGATTCGATGGCCGCCTATCCCGCCTCGGGTCTCGACGCCGAGGCCACCCGGCGGATCGTGGCCAACACCGTCGACATCGCCCGGGCGCTCCCGGTTCGCGGTCTGTGCAACATCCAGTTCGTCATCTGGCGCGGCCTGCCGCACGTCCTCGAGGTGAACCCTCGGGCGTCGCGGACCGTCCCCTTCATCAGCAAGGTCACCGGGGTGCCGATGGTCGAGCTGGCGACGCGCGTGATGCGGGGGGAGAAGCTCCGCGACCTCGGCTTCGAGACCGGGCTCCGCCCGGCAGGGCCGCTCGTCGCGGTCAAGGCCCCCGTCTTCTCCACCGTCAAGCTCGCGCTGGTGGACTCCGCGCTCGGCCCGGAGATGAAGTCGACCGGCGAGGTGATGGGCATTGACATCACCCTCGGTGCGGCTCTCGAGAAGGCGTTCGTGGCCGCGCTCGGTTCGGTCCCGACCAAGGGCGCCGTGCTCTGCAGCATCGCCGACCCCGACAAGGCGGAGGCTCTGCCGATCGTGGCCCAGCTGTCTGCCCTGGGTTTCGGGGTCTACGCGACCGCCGGTACGGCGGCGGCACTCAGCGCGGCCGGCATCAGCGCCACCGCGGTGGGCAGGATCGGTCAGAGCCGGCCCAACGTCCTCGACATCATCGAGGAGGGCAGGGTGTCCCTGATCATCAACACCGTCTCCAACCTGGAGAGCGACGAGCTCGCCCTGGCGCCGGACGGGAGCGGTGGGCTCGCCGCCGCCGGGCGCACCGTGAAGGACGGCTACCGCATCCGGCTGGCCGCCGAGCATCGGCGGATCCCGTGCTGCACCTCCATCGACACCGCCCAGGCCCTGGTCGACGCCATCACCCGGCAGCGCCGGGGAGGCGACATCACGGTGGCCACGGTGCGCGCCTATCGCGAGGGCATCGTCGCCGCGGTACCCGGTTGATCAGCCCGCTCTCCGACCTCGGTCGCGCCCGGGACGAGACCGGGGAGGTGGTCGCGGTCGAGGCGCTGAGGGGCGGGATGGTGGAGATCACGGTCCGGCTCCCACGCCTCTCGGCCACCGCCCGGCCCGGAGAGTTCGCGCAGCTCCGCGCCTGGGGCGGCGTCGATCCGCTGCTCCGACGTCCCTTCAGCGTGGCCTGGACGGCGGGGGAGCTGTGCTCCTTCGTCCTGGAGGCGGTCGGCGCGGGCACCCGTCTCCTGGTGGCGCTTCGCCCCGGTGACCCGCTCCAAGCGCTCGGTCCGCTCGGCAACGGGTTCCACCTCGATCCCGTCCCCGCTCGCGCCGTGATCGTCAGCGGAGGCCTCGGCTGCGCCCCCTTTCCTCTCCTGGTGCGCGAGCTGCGCCAGGGTGGGTGCGCTGATGTGACCGTGCTGAGTGGCGCCGCCACCGCGAGCCGTCTCTACCCAGCGGAGCGCTTCCGGCGGGGCGATGATGCGGTCCGGGTGGTCGAGGCCACCGACGACGGCAGCCAGGGCCGGCGCGGCCTGGTCACCGAGCTGGTCGCCGGTGCCTGCGAGGAGGCAGCCGCCGTTTACGCCTGCGGCCCCAACCCGATGCTCGCCGCCCTTGCGGAGGCGCTCCGGCATCTCGCCCCGCCCCCGCAGCGCGCTGAGGTCTCCCTGGAGGCGCCCATGGGCTGCGGCTTCGGCACCTGCCTGGGGTGCGCCCTCCCGGCGGCGGGGGGCGAATGGTTCCTCTGCTGCCGCCGGGGACCGGTGATGGAGGTCTCACAGGTGGACTGGCCCGGGCTGCTCGCCCTGCCACCGGCGCACGTCGCATGACCCTTCCCGACCTGAGCGTCGACCTCGGGCGCGGCCTCGTCCTTCCCAATCCGGTCGGGCTGGCCAGCGGCACTGCCGGCTATGGCTTCGAGCTCCGCCAGCTCATCGACCTCGACCGTCTCGGTGCCCTCTTCACCAAGGGAACGACCCTCCACCCTCGGGAGGGCAACCCGCCTCCCCGGGTGGCCGAGGTCCGGGGCGGGATGCTCAACGCGATCGGCCTCCACAACCCCGGGGTCGACCACGTCGCCTCCACCTTTGCGCCCGAATTCTCCCGCTGGAGCATCCCGGTCGTCGTCAACGTCGCCGGCGGCAGCGTCGAAGACTACCTCGAGTGCCTGGACCGGCTCGAGCGGGCCGAGGGGTTTGCCGGCTACGAGCTCAACATCTCCTGTCCCAACATCGCCAACGGGTTGGACTTCGGCCGCGACCCCGCCGCCGCAGGCCGGCTGGTCGCCGCCGCGCGCGCCCGGACCGGGCGCCACCTGATGGTCAAGCTCAGCCCCAACGTGACCGACATCGCCGCGGTCGCGCGCGCCGTGGAGGAGGCGGGCGCCGACTCCGTGTCGGCGGTCAACACCTACGTCGGCATGAAGATCCACCGGGGCATCCGCGCCCCGGTGCTGCCGGGACGGGGTACCGGCGGCCTCAGCGGGCCGGTGATCAAGCCGCTCGCCCTCGCCGCGGTGGCCCAGGTGCGCCAGGCGGTCCGGATCCCGGTGGTCGGGGTCGGCGGCATCGCCGACGCCGGCGATGCCCTGGAGTTCCTCATTGCGGGCGCGGACGCGGTCCAGGTGGGCACCGCGACCTTCGTCAACCCCGCCGTCAGCCTCGAGATCCTGGATGGCCTGACGGAGATCGCCGCACGGGCCGGGGTGCAGCGGCTCAGTGAGCTGCGCGGCCCGGCCCGCCCGGCCGTGCCCCCTGCAGGGATCGAACCCGCATCAACCGGTTAAAAGCCGGCTGCTCTGCCGTTGAGCTAAGGGGGCGGCTGGAACCGCATTATGGCCACCGCCTCGCCGGCCGCCGGGGAGGGGCGCGGTCGCGAATGCATCTGGCACCGCCGTTCGGGTGGAGCCCTTAGCGTCGCCACACCCCGAGGGGTCGGGTCGATGTCGCACCATTTCGGCTGTGCCCGCCACCGTTCGCGGCTTCCCCGCCGAGTTCCCGGTCCGGAGAGACGGCCGCCGCTCCTGGCGCTACCGGCTCACCGCCGGGTTCTGCCGCACCCTCGTGCGGGTGCTCTTCGTACGCCGGCTGCGCTTCGAGGGGAGCGCGAATGTGCCCCTGGAGGGGCCCCTTCTGGTCGCCTCCAACCACATCAGCAACTGGGATGGGCTGATCCTCGGCTCCTTCTTCTCGGGCACCCTCTTCGCGATGGTCAAGCGGGAGGTGTTCCGGCCGGCGCCGCTCGCCTGGCTGCTCGGCGGATGTAACTGCTTCCCCGTGGACCGGGGGACCGCCGACCGCCGGGCGCTGCGGATCAGCCTCGACATCCTCCGCGGTCGCGGGCGGCTGCTCATCTTCATCGAGGGGCACCGCTCGCGGGGCCGCGGGATGGGCCCCCCCGAGGCGGGGGCGGGGTTCCTGGTCCGCCGCACCCAGGCGGCGGTGCTGCCGGTGGCGATCTGGGGAACCGAGCGCGCCCTCGTCCGCAGCGGCGGGCTGCTGCCCCGCCGCGGTCATCTTCGCGTCCGCTATGGCCGCCCGGTGACCGTCTCCGGACGCAGCGGTCAGGAGATCGCCGATGCCATCGCCGCCGAGGTGGCGGCCTTGCTGCCGCCCCGGTACGCGGGTATCCACGGACGCGCCTCCGCTCCCACCAACGGCCGGCCGCCGGCGAGACGCCCCTGACTCCCCTCCCAGGCTACGCCGGAGGCTTCCCGTCAGCCGGCTTCTCGGCGCTCTCCAGGCAGGTGAAGGCGACCACCTCCTTGGTCCCCGGCGCCGAGTCGAAGCGGACGATGGCTGTCTGGCTGAGCACCGTCTCGACCCTGCCGGTGGTGCCGACCGGGTAGTTCCCGATCAGCGTGCCCGTCCGAGGGCGGGTGTTGGAGATGAGCACCACCCGCTCGCCGACGGCGAAGGGTGGGGGCGGCTCCTCCCGGGCGCTCGGCGGGCGACCCGGCTGAGGCCGCACCGGGGGCGGGAGCACGGGGCCGACCACGGGGTCCGCCGCCTCCACCTCCTCGTCATCCACCGGGACCACGGCGTCGTCGACCAGCTCGACGTCGACGACGTCAGGGATCTCGACATTTGGGACGTCGTGGACCTCGACGACCAGTTCGAGGTCGTCGTCAGCCGCCTCGGGTTCCAGGTCAGCGGGCTCGTCTTCTACATCGTCGCCAGGCATGTTCCCCTTCTCGTCTCTGGGATGAGGTGCTGAGAGAGCGAGGATACCGCCTCGCCAGCCCCGTGCCGCCCCTGATGTGGCGGGGAGACTTGCCGAAGGCCCACCCGGGCGTCAGCCTAGAATCGGGCACGATGGCGGTTCGCACCTGGACGGCACTCTCTCCCCGAGCTCAGCAGCGCGCCCTCGAGATCGCCCCGGGCGCGATGACCTGGACCGTGCTGCTCAGCCCTCTGATCGTCGGCTTCGTCATCCGGTTCAACGATCCCGCCGACCTCTGGGTGCTCGGGCTGGGGGCGGTGCTCCTCGACGCCTACTGGTTTCTCCGCACCGCCGTCACCGTCTACTGGGTGTGGCGCTCACTCCACGAGCTGCGCCGCGTCCAGGCCATCGACTGGTGGGCCGAATGCGAGGCCCTCCAGCCGTCCCTGGGCGCGCCCGGCCCCAGGGACATCACCCACTGCGTGCTCATCCCCACCTACACCGAGCGTTACGAGGTGCTGCGCGCCACCGTGGACGCACTCGTCGCCCAGCACTACCCGGACCAGCTCAAGGTCTGCGCCATCATCACCCGGGAGACCGATATTGCCGGCTGTGAAAATGTCGCCCGGCTGCGCCGCGAGCTGGGTGACCGGTTCCGCGCCTTCATCCACATCAAGGATCCACTGCTGCCCGGCATCGTGGTCGGCAAGTCGGCGGCGATGGCCTACGGCGGGCCGGTGCTGCGTCGCCACTGCGACGAGCTCGGGCTGGATCCCACCCGGACGCTGGTCACCGACCTCGACTCCGACTTCCGCCTCCACCCAGAGTACTTCGCCTACATCACCTGGAACTTCCTGCGCGTCGACCGGGCGCTGACCTCGATCTGGCAGCCCGTCCCCGTCTTCCTCAACAACCTCTGGCGGGTGCCGGCGGCGGTCCGGGTCATGGCGACGGCGGCGACGCAGTGGCAGATGTTCCTCCACCAGCATCCCGAGCGCCTCGTGATGTTCTCCTCGTACACCATGTCGATGAAGCTGCTCACCGAGACCGGGTACTGGGACGACGACGTCATCCCCGAGGACTCGCGGTTCTTCTGGAAGGCCTTCTTCCGGTATGGCGAGCAGCTTCAGGTGCGGCCCGCATTCCTACCCGTCTTCGGCGACGCTCCCCGGGCGCGTGACTACGCCGCCACTCACGTCAGCCAGTACAACCAGATCAAGCGCTGGGCCTGGGGCGCGACCGATGTTCCCTACGTCTGCGTGCGGCTGCTCAACCATCCCGAGATCCCCTGGAGGCTGCGGGCACGCCGCTTCCGCTACCTAATGTTCAACCACCTGACCTGGGCGACGCTGCCCCTTCTGCTCCCCATCGGGGGTTCGCTGCCCGCGCTCATCGACCTCGACTACAGCCTCTCGCCGACCGCCACCGCGCTCGGCCTGCTCACCACCGTGATCCTGACCATGACCCTGCTCAACACGCTGGTGCTCATCGTCGTGGACCGGGCGATGTGCCCGAAGCCCGGCGAATGGGGACGCTGGCGTCGCCTTTACGCCGACTTCCAGCTCTTCCTCTACCCGGTGGTCGGACTGGCACTGTCGGTCATCCCCGCGCTGGAGGCGCAGACCCGCCTCATGTTCGGCGCCTACCTGGAATACCGGGTGACCGACAAGGAGTGACGGCTGCGGGGGGCGGGGCGGACTGGGCTGGGTACTTCCTCAGAGGCTGACGGGCCGATCGCTCACCACCGCGGCCGCCAGGAGGTAGGCACCGGCGCTCCAGCTCTGCCCGGGCGCCCCCTCGGGCTCTCCGGTGCGCGCGTCGATCCACTCGTGGAAGCCCCACCCGGATCCGGAGCCCCGGTTGAGCCGGTTCGCCGCGGTCAGCCGGGCGAACTCGGCGCGGGCCTCGGCCACCATCCCCACCCGCCGCAGGGCGACCACGTAGAGGGCGCCGATGAAGGGCCAGACGCCGCCGTTGTGATAGCGGCCGGGGGGGTTGCGCCACCGCTCGTCCTGGAAACGCTCCAGATCGTGCCGGTACATCCCCCAGCGGTCGCCGGGTTCGAAGCTGCGGGTGTAGGTGGGCATCGGATAGGGGGCGGCGGCCGCGCTCCGGTGCAGGAACTCCATGATCAGCCGTGCTCGCTCGGGAGAGGCGATCCCGTACAGGACCGCGAGCACGTTGCCGAGGACGTCGCACTCGTCCACGTAGCGGCCACCGTCGACGTGCGAGAGGTAGTGGCGCCGGTCCTCGCGTATCGCGTCGCGGCGCGCGGCCGGGCCGACCGGGTGGGGGAAGCCCGGGGCGGAGCCGGGCTGGTGGCCGACCCCCTCGAGGAGCTCACCGTGATCGGCACCGGGCTCGGGCCAGAGCAGCAGGTCGATCTTGCGGCGGAGCAGCGCGGCCCGCGCCCGGTACGTCTCGGCGTCGCCCGGGCACATCTCCGCCATGCCGGTGAGCGCTCGATGGTAGAGGGCGTTGACGTAGAGCAGCTTCCCGGAGCGCTGGAGCGTGGAGTCCATCCAGTCGCCGCCAGACGGCGAGTCGATGAGGGTGAACTGGTTGGCATCCTGGTCCGCCAGCCAGCGGATCGCCCGCCTCAGGTGCGGCCACAAGCGGCGCTGGAGCCGGCCATCCGGATGCGCGTTGAGGTGTTGGGAGGCGGCCACCACGAAGAGGCAGGTCGCGTCGGTGCAGCCCGCCTCATGGAAGTCCCAGTAGCCGCGGCGGGGCCACCACGCGTTGGGCAACTGCCCGGACTCTGCCTGGAGCTGAGCCAGGCCCACCAGGCTGCGCGCCACCGCCGCGACCAGCTCGGGGTCGTCCGAGACGTCGGCTCCGAGTGAGGCGAAGGCCACATCGCGGGTCCACACGGCCGCGTAGTGAGGGAGCTCTGCGGAGGCGAGCAGTCCCTCGGGGGCGGCTGCGGCGCGGAGCACGGAGAGCGCCTGGCCGACGCCCTCAGCGAGGTCGGGGGAGGCCTCAGTCCCGATGCCCGGTCTCGGCGTGGAAATGGTCGGAGATCTGCTGCCAGGCGGCCGCGTTGGCCTTGCCGGGAAGCGGGCTGTTGCCGTCGAAGTAGCGGACGTCACCCGTCTCCACGTTGCGGTACTCCCCCGGGCTCACCATCGTGCCCGGTGCGAAACGGACCTCATGGGTGACCTGGTCGGGCATGGTGTGACGGACCGGGCCGGCGGACTCCCCAGCGTGGTAGTGATCGGAGATCTGCTGCCAGGATGCGGCGTTGACCAGGCCGGGCAGCGGAGAGCTGCCGTCGAAGTAACGGACCCGGCCGGTCTCGACGTTGCGGTACTCCCCGGGGCTGACCATGGTTCCGGGGGCGAAGCGGACACCTTGCTTGGACATCGTCGAAGCCCTCGATCTCTCCGGTGGTGGAGGCGTGACCCCAGTCTAGACCGCGGTGCTGGAGACGGCCAGCCCGCAGGCCTCGCGTGCCATGTCGAGGGTCTCCCGGGCCGCGACGCGGGCCCGCCGGGCGCCGTCGCCCAGCACATCGTCGACCAGATGGGGCTGCGCGGCCAGCTCGGCCCGCCTCTCGCGCATCGGGGCGAAGTGGTCGGTGATGGCCTCGGCGAGCCAGCGCTTGACCTCGACGCAGCCGGTCCGCGCCTCCCGCTCGCCCTGCCAGATCTCCTCGTAGCGATCGGGGCTGAAGAAGCGGTGCAGGCTGCAGACGTTGCAGCGCTCGGGGTGGCCCGGGTCGCTGCGGCGCGGTCGCTCGACGTCGGTGACCATGCTCATCACCGTCTTGCGGATCTGCTCGGGGCTGTCCAGCATCTCGATGGTGTTGCCGCGGCTCTTGCTCATCTTGCTGACCCCGTCGGTCCCCATCACCCGGGGGATCTCGGTGAAGAGCCCCTGAGGTTCTGGAAAGACCTGGCCAAAAAGATGGTTGAAACGGCGCGCGATCTCCCGGGTCAGCTCGATGTGGGGGGCCTGGTCCTCGCCGACCGGGACCCGGTCGGCACGGCGGAGGAGGATGTCCGCGGCCTGGAGCACCGGGTAGCCGAGCAGCCCGTAGTTCTGGTTGTCGGGGAACTGCGCGACCCTCTCCTTGTAGCTGGGCACCCGCTCCAGCCAGCCGAGCGGGGTGGACATGGAGAGGAGGAGGTGCAGCTCGGCGACCTCGGGAAGGTCGGACTGGAGAAAGATGATGGAGCGCTGCGGATCGAGCCCGGTGGCGAGCCAGTCGAGGACCATCTCGGTGATCGCCGGCCGGATCGTCGTGGGATCGGTGACCGTGGTCAGCGAGTGGTAGTCGGCGACGAAGAAGACGCACTCGTACTCGTCCTGGAGCTGCACCCAATTGCGCAGCGCGCCCAGGTAGTTGCCGATGTGCATCCGCCCGGTCGGCTGCATGCCGCTCAGCACCCGGAGCCGCCTCCCGGAGGGCGCTGCGCCCGGGCGGGGGCTCTCGACGGTGGCGTCCGGCATGGGCCTGCGATTCTACCGGGTACCCGGCACCTCGCCGCCGCTGTCGTCTGCCCTGGCGCGGTGGGGAGCACGGGCACGGGCGCGGGCTCCGGACCGCGCCGGCCACCAGAGACGGAGAGCTGGGGGCGGCGGCTAGAGGAGCGGCTCCCCGAGGGCCGCCTCGTACACGGCCACGGTGGACCGGGCAGACGCCGCCCAGGTGAACCCGGCGGCGTGTTCCAGCCCGAGTCGTCGTCGCCGGGCGGCCTCGTCCGGGTCGGCGAGCAGCCGCTCCAGCGCGGCGTGGAGCGCCGGCTCGTCCCCGTCCGGGACGAGCACGGCGGCCTCGCCGGCGACCTCGGGGAGGGAGCTGTTCTGGAAGCCCACCGCCACCGCGCCGCAGCCCATCGCCTCCAGGAGCGGCAGCCCGAAGCCCTCGTAGGAGCTCGGGAAGACGAAGGCCGCCGCTCCCCCGAAGAGGGCGACCAGGTCCGCGGTCTCCACGAACCCGAGCTCCCGGCCGTGGTCGCCCAAGGTGGCGAGCTGGGCTCGCACCGCGGGGTCGAAGAGCCCCTGCTGACCGGCGACCACCAGGTCGATGTCGTGGTCGCGGCGCAGCCGGCGGGTGACCTCCACCAGGTGGGGAAGGCCCTTGCGCGGCTCGAACGTCCCCACGCCGAGGAGGTAGGGCCTCCGCAGGCCGAAGCGGGCCCGCGCCGCCTCGACCGCCTCCGGGGGCGCCGGCCGGTACCGGGGCGACAGGCCGTGGGGGACCACGTGGATCCTCTCGGGATCCACCCCGGCGATCCGGATGCAATCCCGGGCGGTGGCGTCGCTCGGGGCGATGATCGCGTCCGCGCGGCGGAGCAGCCGCAGCCCCGGACGGCGCAGCAGCCTCGATCTCCAGGAATACCCGGGGAGGAGAAACGGGATGAGGTCGTGGACGGTCACGACCACCGGGATCGCGGCCTGCCGGGGCTGGCCGTACTCGACGGCGTGGTAGAGGCGGGCCGGGTTACCACGCAGTGCCCGCGCGGTCAGGTAGGGGTCGGCCAGGACCTGGGCCCGGCGCTCCAGCCGGGGCGTCCGCGCCCCCACCTCGAGACCACGTCCGGCCAGGTCGCCCGGCTCGGGGGCGCCGCGGCCCAGGAGCACGGCCATCTGGGTGGCAAAGCCGATCCCGGCCATCCCATCGAGGAGACCGCGGAGGTAGGTGCCGATGCCCCTGCTCGCCGAATCGCCCTGAAGCGGGCGGGCGTCGATCAGGACGGGTCTCATTCCCGATACGCCGGCCGGTCCGCCCACCCAGCTCTCGCCCCGGTCGTGATCAGCTCCTCCAGCCGCCGCACCACGGCGTTCCAGCGGTAGTGGAGGGCAACGAAACGGCGTCCCGCATCTCCCAGACGGGCCGCCTCGGCAGGGTCGGCGACGACCCGCGCGGCGCCGTCGCAGAGTCCCGCCGGATCGCGGAAGAGCAGGGCTCCGCCGCCTCGCTGCGCCTGGCCGGCGAGGACGGGGGAGTCGCCGTTCAGGAGGCACGGGCGGCCGGCCGCCCAGGCCTCGAGCGCGACCAGCGAGAGGCTCTCCAGGCGGCTGGGGACGACCACGGCCTCCGCCCCCGTCAGTGCGGCCCAACGCTCATCGTCGTCGAGCCATCCCAGGCTGACGACACCCTCCGGCGGTGTCGCCAGCCCGCCGGGGTCCCCGATCAGCACCAGGGAGACCTCCGGGTGCTGGCTGCGCAGCAGCGCGTAACCGTCGAGGAGGAGGTCCACTCCCTTGCCCGGGGTCGCTCGTCCCGCGTAGAGCAGGTAGCGGTCCAGGCCGCGTTCGCGCCGGAAGGCGTCCCCGTTCAGGGCCACCGGCGGGTCGATCGCCACCGCGCCGACGGCATGGGGGCGCTCTGCGGCGACCGGATGGATCGCCTCCAGCAGGCTTCGCTCCTCCTCGGTCAGGTACCAGAGCGCGTCCGCCGCCGCCACCGCCCGCCCGACGGCGCGGAGGCGCAGCGCCGGCTCGTCGTGGGCGGCGGGGATGAGCAGCCTCGGGTGCGGCGCCGCCGGGAGCCCCCAGATCGTCGGGTGGTAGAGGTAGGGCATGAAGAGGGTTGGCCGATCGGCTCCGGTGGCGAGCGCGTGGATCAGCGCGGGGGAGAACGGCCCCTGGCTCACCAGCCACGCCGTCTCCGGCCGGAGCGCCGGAGGAAGCCGAAAGACCGCCCTGCTCACCTGGTGGAAGAGGCGGGGCCGCCGCCTTCCCACCACCTCGAAACGCCGAACCCGCACCGCGCCGTCCAGGTCGTCCCCGGGGGGAAACGCCGGCGACCAGGTCGCCTCGTCGCCCGCCGTGGTCGTCCAGACCTCGACGTCCCACCTCCGAGCCTGGACCGTCTGGGCCAGCCTCCGGATGAGCTGCTCGCTGCCCCCGCTCACGCCGGGGCCGTAGCGGGGCACCACCAGCCGGAGGCGGCGCCGGCGTCGCGGGGCCCGATCCGGCGGCGTGAGAGCCGCCTCGCCGCCGTCGCTTGCGGGGTCGGTCACACCCCGACCGGGGACCGCCGCTCCGCGAGGTACCAGTCGGCCCGGGTGAGCGGGACCCCGGATACTCCTGCCTCGCCCTGTCGCACCGCCAGGATCTGGTGGACGGCGATCGACCCCTGCTCAAAGCCGACCCGGCTCCCGCTCATGTACAGCTTCCAGACCCGTGCACGCGGGACACCGACCAGCTGGACGGCCTCGTCCCACCCCGCCTCGAGCCGTTCCACCCAGTTGCGAAGGGTCAGCGCGTAGTGCTCGCGGAGGCTCTCCACATCGCGGACCTCGAGCCCACTCGCCTGCAGGGCGGTGACCATCGAACCCGCCTCCTGGAGCTGGCCGTCGGGGAAGACGAAGCTGTTCAGGAACGCGCCGATCCCTTTGACTCCGGGCCGCGTCGTGATGCCGTGGATGAGGGCTCGCCCCTCGGGGCGGAGCAGCCCGCGGACGGCGTCGCAGTAGCCCGCCATCGCCCGGCGGCCGACGTGCTCGACCATCCCCACGCTGGCGATGGCGTCGAACTCGCCGTCGAGGCCGTCCCGGTAGTCGGCAAGGCGCACCTCCGCCTTCCCCTCCAGCCCCAGGGTGCGCACCTGCTCGGCCGCCCACTCCGCCTGGCGGGGACTGGCGGTGATCCCGAGCGCCTGCACCCCCCAGTGCTGGGCGGCGTGGAAGACCAGGCTTCCCCAGCCGCAGCCGATGTCGAGGAACCGCTCCCCGGGGCGCAGCCGCAGCTTGCGGCAGACCAGCTCCAGCTTCGCCTCCTGAGCGGTGTCGAGGTCGGTGTCCGGGGTCTCGAAATAGGCGCACGAGTAGGTCAAGGTCCGGCCCAGGAAGAGCCGGTAGAACTCGGGAGGCTGGTCGTAATGGTGGCGGATGGCCTCGCTGTCGCGGGCGCGGCTGTGCAGCCGCCCGCGCAGGCGCGCCTCCACCCGGATCCGGCGGGGGTCGGGCCGAGCTCCCAGGGCCAGCGCGGTGGTCAACATGCGGGGGAGCAGTCGAGCCATCCTGCTCATCGAGAGGTCGTTGACCCGCCCCAGAAAGGCCTGGAGGCTCTCGACCTCGAGGCTGCCCTCGACGTAGGCTCGGCCGAAGCCCCGGTCCGGCAGGTCGCCGAGGAGCCGGTCGAGGGCCCTCCGGCTCCGGAAACGGAGGACGAATTCGGGGGTCTCGGACTCCCCCGCGCTGCTCCCGTCCCACAGCTCCAGGCGCCAGCGATCGGTGTCCCAGATTGCGGTGAGGACGGAGAAGAGCCGGCGGGTGGCACCGGGGTCAACGCTTGCACTCGGCTTCATGGTCACCGCTCCCAACGTACTCGGATGCCCGGGATGGTGGCACATGAGGGGCGCGGCCTACCCGCGAGGCGCCGCCCTCGGGCCGCCCTGGCCGGAGAGGTTGAGGCGATCCAGCAGCTCCGCCATCCGTTCTCTCAGAGCCGCGTCCGAGAAGTCGCCGAGCCGGCGGCGTCCCCGCTCGATCAGGAGATGCCGGAGCGGCGCGTCCCGGATGACCCGGTCGATCACGGCCGCCCACACCAGGGGGTCGTCGGTGTCGAGCAGGATGCCCGCCCCCCCCACCGTCTCGGGGACCGCGGCAGCGGCACGGGCGACCAGGGGGAGGTCAAACGCCCAGGCCTCCAGCAGGTGCATGCCGAAGCCCTCGTGCTCGCTGGCGCAGACGGCCACCGTCGCGCCGGCGTAGAGATCGCCGAGCTCCCGGTCGCTGCGCCGTCCCGGCAGCTCGACCGCGCCGGCCACCCCGAGTTCCCTCGCCAGCCGGCGGAGCCCGGCCGCGTAGGTCTCAGTGTCGTCCCAGCCGCCCGGCAGCACCAGGGTCGCCTCCGGCTGCCAGCAGGCACGGAGCGCGGCCAGCACCCGGATCAGCTCCTCCTGCCGCTTGTTGGGGGCGAGCCGCGAGACGAAGATGAGGCGCGGGGGGCCGGCGGGGTGGGCGGGGCGCGGCGAGAGACGCGCCAGGTCGACGGGGGGAGGGATGACCATGGTTGCCGGGCAGCCGGCGGCTCGCAGCTCGGCGGCGTTGTAGGCGGAGTCGCCGATCCCCAACTCGACCACGGGGGCCAGCCGGGTGAGATCGCGCCGCCCCTGGTCGAGCCAGTACGCGACCCGCGGGCTGGTCGTCCGGTAGTAGGGGGAGGGGGTGATGTTGTGGTAGACGATCACCCGTCTGCAGCGGAGCCTGGCGAAGAGCTGCGCCGACGGGGCGCCGATGCTCAGGTGGTAGACGACGACATCCCCGGCCCCGACGCATCCGCCCAGTTCTCCGGCGGGCCGTGCCTCACCCAGGAGCTGCTGGTGGATCTCCTCGGCGAAGATCTCCGAAGCGAAGCCGGCCTCCCGGAATGCGGACCGCATCCTGTGCACCGCCTGGCCGATGGCGTCGCCAGGGGAGAGGACGGGAAGAAGCTGGTGGACGGCGGTCACGCGGATCCCCGGAGGCCCCGGCGAACGACGGGCGCCGAAAAAGCAGCGTCGACGGCCGGCCTCACGAGCCTCCCTGCTGCGGCGCCTCGGTATCCGGCTCAGGCCCTGCCGCGGCCTTCGACCCCTCGATGCGGGCGACCCGCTCCTCCAGATCGCGCACCTCGCGCAGGATTGCCAGATTGAAGCGGGTCTGGTCCTGCGCGATCGGCGCGACGTACCAGGAGAGCAGCCGGCGTACCACCCGCTTGCAGAAGACGGTCACTCCACCTACGACCGGTCGGGTGGAGTGGAGGGGACGTGCGCTCTCCACCCGCACGCTTGCCTCGGGGGGTTCCGCGCCCTCGTCGGGATGAAACGGGGTCTCGAGCCGGGCGATCAGGGATGCCGGGTAGGTGCCGGCGCTCCGTCCGCGGGCGACCTCGGCCGTCAGCTCGGCGGCCACCGCGTCCAGGTCGGATCCGCCCGGCTCCCCAGCGTCGACCACCGGCTCACCGCCGGCGACCACGGGCGCCTCGTCAGCGAGGGAGGGAGCCTGGTCGCTCATCTCGATCAGCCTACCCGAGTGGGTCCTGCCAGGTGTCGGGAGGTTGCTCCCCTGCCACCACCGACCAGACCCCACCGGACTCCACGACTCCGCGGCGGGCACGCTTGTCGATCACGCGGAAATGGACCGCGTGCTTGAGGTGGTCATAGATGGCTCCATCCCGCCTTCCCTGGATCTCGATGTCGATGCTGTAGGCGCCGTCGAGCAGCGGAAGCTGGGGAATGTCGAAGCGGATCGTCCCGCCCGCCTCCCGCTGGCTGTCTCCGACCTGGGCGTACTGGCTGACCGGGAGGCTGGCCTCCGAGACCATCAGCCCGTCGTCCCGCAGCAGCCAGACCACGCAGACGAAGTCGGCGATCGCGTCGTGCTGGATCCCGTATCCAATCTCGACGCGGACGGAGCCTCCGGTCGCGGGGTTGAGGTCCACGAGACCTCGGCTGTCCAGCATCCTGACGCCGGTGACAACCACATCCCGAGAGCCCCAGCGCTCGACCTCGGTGCTGGTGAGCGAGCCGTCGGCCGCGAGACCGATGGCGCGCCGGTATTGGGCAGTCACGTCCGCGGTGGCGCCGTCGGCGACCAGCCGGCCGTGGTCGAGCAGCAACGCCCGGTCACAGTAGGTCATGACCGCACCCAGCTCGTGGGTCACCAGCACGACGGTGCGACCCTCACGCTTGTAGCGGGCAAAGATGTCGAAGCACTTCTGCTGGAACGAGGCATCGCCGACGGCGAGCACCTCGTCCATCATCAGGATCTCGGCGTGTGCCTGGATGGCGAGGGAGAAGGCGAGCCGGACCTCCATCCCCGACGAGAAGTTCTTGAGCTTGTGGTCGACGAACTGCTCCAGCTCCGCGAAACCGATGATCTCGTCGAAGAGGCGGTGCAGCTCGGCCCTGCCCAGCCCCAGGATGGCCCCGCTCAGGAAGATGTTCTCTCGTGCGGTCAGCTCGGGGTTGAAGCCGACGCCCAGCTCGAGGAAGGGCGACACCTTGCCCTCGACCGCCACCACCCCCGCGTCGGGCCGGTAGATCCGCGACAGGATCTTGAGCAGGGTGCTCTTGCCCGAGCCGTTGTGCCCGATGATGCCGATGAACTCGCCCGCGGAGACCTCGAAACTGACGTCGCGCAGCGCTTCCATGATGCGATAGCGCGTGGCACTGCGCCAGTGGGTCATCCGGTGCTTCAGGGTCGCGCTGCGGTCGAGCGGGATGCGGAAGCGCTTGGAGAGGTGCTCCACCCGGATGGCGAGGTTGGGATCGGCGCTCACAGGGTTTCCGCGAAGTTGCGCGCCCTGGCCCGGAAGGTGAAGGCGCCGGCGGCCAGGATCAGGGCGACGACCAGAAAGGGCATCGGGAGGAGCCAGGGGACGTCCAGGGCCGCGTACTGGTGGACGGCTGCCAGGTGGCCGGTCACGATGGTCTCCGTCCACGGCGCCTGCGGTGTCACCAGAGCGTGCCGGAGGTCTTCGCAGATCTGCATGATGGGATTGCACACGACGAGCCACGCCATCCAGAGGTCGCGCGGCCGATAGTTCGTCGTGACTCCCACTCCCCGGGCCAGATGCAGCCGCTGCAGGACGTAGCTGAGGCTGAACATGACCCCCGACCCGTAGAAGAGAAGTTGCATCAGCACCTCCCAGAGGTGGCCGACGTCCCGGTACTGGACGAAGAGCGATCCGAGGAAGAAGGAGATGCCCAGGGCCAGCATGTAGAGCTCGAGGAGCAGGGGTATCACCGCAACGATGCGCAGCCCGATGTCGATCTGATGAAGGGCCGCCGCGATCACGATGACCAGGCAGAGGTTGATGAGGAAGGTGAACAGGGAGGTCAGGGAGGCGGCGATCACCAGGATCGAGCGGGGGAAGTATGCTTTGCGGATGAGCCCGCCGTTAGAGGCGATCGCCTGCATTGAGAGGGCCGTGCACTCGGCGAAGAAGGTCCAGACCACGATGCCGAGCAGGAGCTGGATGCCGTAGTACTGCGTCCCATCCCTCACATCGAAGAGTACGACGAAGATCACGTAGATGATCCCGAAGATCATCGCTGGCTTGAGCAGCGACCACAGATAGCCCAGCACCGACTGTGTGTACCGCAGCTTGAACTGGCTGATCGCCAGTTCCAAGGTGAGGTGCCGGTAGTGGCTGAAGCTGTTGAGCTGCGCCCCATTGCCGGTGGCGCCGGCGGGCACTTCGGTGTCAGCGCGGGCGGACATGGATCATCGGGAAGTGAGAAAGCAAATCATGGTGTCGGCGCATGGCCGACGGGGCAGTGTAGCAATCGCGCCACCACCCCCGGTGGCACGGGTGGGCTCCCTGGTACTCGCCCCGCGCACCCGGGGCTCCTCCGTTCGGAGGGAAAGGCTGCGGCTCTTCCTCCTCACTACGTCACCCCTGGTAGCATCCGGCGGCGTGAGCGACGACCCCATCCCTCCCGGCCCTCTCGGCGAGCGCCTGCGAGCGCTGATCCGGGATGTGCCCGATTTCCCGCGCGAGGGGGTGCTGTTCAAGGACATCACCACCCTGCTCGGTGACGCCGAGGCCTTCCGCACCGCCATCGACGGCCTGGTCGACGCCTATCGCGACGCCGGCATCGAGGTGGTTGTCGGAGTGGAGTCCCGAGGTTTCGTTCTGGGAGGGGCGCTGGCGTACCTGCTCGGAGTCGGCTTCGTCCCGGTCCGCAAGCAGGGCAAGCTGCCGGCCCAGACCATCTCCGTCGCCTACGCTCTGGAGTACGGCGAGGCGGTGCTGGAGGTCCACGCGGATGCCATCCGGCCGGGTCAGCGGGTGCTCATCGTCGACGACCTGCTGGCGACCGGGGGGACGGCCCGCGCGTCCGCCGAGCTGATCGAGCGGCTCGGCGGCCAGGTCGTGGGGATCGCGTTCCTCATCGAGCTGGCCGGGTTCGGCGGAGCCGAGGCCCTGGGCGAGCGGAGTCACGTTTCCCTGATCCGTTTCTGAGCGCAGGGCGCGCCCGGCCCTCGGGTACCATGGCCGTTCGACCCACTCGCATCACCCTTCGCCAGGAGATGGCATGACCAGCAGCACCGGCACCTCCACATATGACGTCGCCGATCTCTCCCTGGCCGACGAGGGCGACCGGCTGATCGCCTGGGCGGCCCGTGAGATGCCGGTGCTCGGCCTGATCCGGGAGCGCTTCGAACGGGAGCGGCCGCTTGCCGGCCTCCGGCTCGGAGCCTGCCTCCACGTCACCAGCGAGACGGCCAACCTCGCCATCACGCTGCGAGCCGGCGGCGCCGAAGTCCGGCTCTGCGCCAGCAACCCGCTCTCGACCCAGGACCCGGTCGCCGCCGCCCTCACCGCCCATCACGGCGTGCCCACCTTCGCGGTCAGGGGCGAGGACAACGCCCGGTACTTCGACCACATCAACGCGGTCCTCGATCACCGTCCCAATCTGACCATGGACGACGGCGCGGACCTGGTCGCCGAGTTGCACAAGACCAGGACAGAGCTGATCCCCGAGGTCCTGGCGGGGACCGAGGAGACCACCACGGGGGTGATCCGGTTGCGTGCCATGGCTGCGGCCAAGGCCCTGCGGTTCCCGATCGTCGCCGTTAACGAGGCGCTCACCAAGCACATGTTCGACAACCGCTACGGCACCGGCCAGAGCACCCTCGATGGGCTGATCCGGGCCACCAACGTCCTGCTCGCCGGCAAGACCCTGGTCGTCTGCGGCTACGGCTGGTGCGGACGCGGGCTGGCCAACCGGGCGGCGGGCCACGGCGCCCATGTCGTGGTCACCGAGGTCGACCCGGTCCGGGCGCTGGAGGCCGCCATGGACGGCTACCGGGTGATGACGCTTGCCGAGGCCGCTCCCCAGGCCGACTTCATCGTCACCGTCACCGGGGACATCAACGTCATCGATCGCCACCATTTCGAGCTGATGAAGGATGGCTGCATCGTCGCCAACAGCGGGCACTTCAACGACGAGATCAACCTGGCAGCCCTCGACGAGATGGCCTCGGGAGTCTCCCGGCCCCGGCCCTATGTCGAGTCCTACAGGCTGCGCGACGGCCGTACCGTCAACGTGCTCGCCCAGGGGCGGTTGGTGAACCTCGCCGCCGCCGAGGGGCACCCGGCGGCGGTCATGGACATGTCCTTCGCCAACCAGGCGCTCTGCGCCGAGTACGTCGCCCGCCATCACGCGGAGCTGGAGCCCCGGGTGTACGACGTGCCGGCCGACATCGACGCGGCCATCGCCGCCCTCAAGCTGGCCAGCATGGGCATCAGCATCGACGTCCTCACCGAGGAGCAGCGCCGCTACCTCGCGTCCTGGGAATCGGGCACGTCCTGAGCGGGCGAGGTACCTTTCGCTCATCACACCTGGCCAGGAGGTCATCAGAATTGCCCCGCGTCTCCCGAGCTTCGATCCTCCCGCTCCCGCTGGCGGAGCCGCGGGTGACCACCCTCTCCAATGGTGCGACCCTCCTCAACGCGCCCTCGGTGAGCCGCAACGTCGGCGTCTTCCTGATCGTCCGGGCCGGGTCGCGTGACGAGACGGCGGAGACCGCCGGCCTCGCCCACTACCTGGAGCACATGTTCTACAAGGGGACCGAGCGCCGGCCCACCACCCAGCAGATCACCCGCGAGATCGACCGGCTGGGAGCCTCCACCAATGCCTACACCGACACCGAGGAGGTCGGCTACTTCGCCGAGGGCCCGGCGACGGCGATGCGCCACCTTGCCGACATCGTCACCGACATGCTGAGCCGGCCCCTCTTCGCCGTCGAGGAGGTCGAGCGGGAGCGCAACGTGGTGCTCCAGGAGCTGTCCGCCCGGCTGGCCGACCCCGACGGCTGGATCTGGGACCGGCTCGGCACCGTCACCTTCGGCGCCGACCAGCCGGTGTCGTGGTCCGCGGCGGGCTTTCCGTGGGTGGTCGAGAAGGCGACCCGTGACCAGCTCATCGAATACCACCGCTCCTTCTACGCGCCGGCCTCGATGTGCCTCGTCATCGCTGGCGGGGCCCAACTCGAGCCCGAACGGGCAGAGGCGCTCCTCGCCGACGTCCCGACCGCCCAACCACGGCCGCGTGCCCAGGCACGGTGGGGCCTCGGCGACCGCTACGCCGCCAACGTGCGCCCGTTCACTCCGTCCGAGGAGCCTCAGATCAAGATGGCCCTCGCCGTGCCCGGCATCCCCACTCTGGACGAGGACCGGACCGCCCTCTCGGTGATGACCTACATCCTCGGGGGAGGGATGTCGTCACGCCTCTTCCACACGGTGCGGGAGCGAAACGGTCTCGCCTACTCGATCTTCGCCCACCACGAGTCCCTGGAGGACATCGGGGTGTTCGCGATCGCCACCGGCACGCGCCCCAAGGACGCTGCCAAGGCGGTGCGCCTCTCGTTTCGGGAGCTGCGCCGGATCGCCGCCCGACCGGTCCCCGCGACCGAGCTGGCCGCCGCCAAGTCGGCGATGGTCGGGCGGATGCTCCGGTCCACGGAGACCGCGATGGCGAGCGCCCGCTATTACGCCACCCGCTGGCGGGCCCGACTTCCGCTGGAGACCCCCGACGATCGGGCCGCGGCGGTCAGCCGCGTGACCGCCGCCCAGGTCCAGCGGGTCGCCGAGCGGATCGCCGCCGGCATCGAGGACGTCCGGCTCGCCTTCGTCGGCCCCAAGGACCAGGGCGACGCGCTCCTGGACGCCGCCCTGGACCGCCGCTCCGGCTGACTCACGGGGGGCCTCCCCTGGGACCGGCGCTCACCCCGCCAAGGCGCTGCGCAAGGCCTCCGCGATCCGTAGCAGGTCGGAGTCCCTCACGCCCGGATGCACCGGCAGGGATAGACAGCGCCGTGCGACGTCGGTCGCCCGCGGAGTGTCGTCACGGACCACCCCCGGGTGGCTGTGAAACAGCGGGTAGTCCCACACCAGCCGCGGGTAGTAGACACCGGCCCCGATCCCCTGCTCGGCGAGCCGGCTGACCACCAAGTCGCGATCCGTACCGGGCGGGAGAAGCACGGTGTACTGATGCCAGGCGTGGACCTGATCTGTGGGAGTCCTGGGGGTGACGGCGCCGCAGTCCGGGCCGATCAGCGCGGTGAGCGTCTCGGCGTTGTGGTGCCGCTCTGCGGTGATGGTGTCGAGACGCTCCATCTGAGGGATGGCGAGGGCGGCGGCGAGGTCCGTCATGCGCCAGTTGTGGCCGATCGTCGTGTAGTCGTAGCGACCGCGCATCCCCTGGTTGCGAAGCAGCCGGAGGCGTTCCGCGAACCCCTCATCGGACGTGGTGACCACTCCGCCCTCGCCGCTTGTCACGTTCTTGGTGGCGTAGAACGAGAAGCAGCCGAGTCCGAAGCTGCCCGGCCGGCGGCCCCGGAGGCTCGCCCCATGGGCCTGCGCAGCATCCTCGATGATCCCCAGCCCGTGGCGTTGAGCCACCTCCCCGATCCTCTCCATGTCGGCCATCAACCCGTAGAGGTGGACCGGCAGCAGCGCCCGCGTGCGCGGGGTGACCAGGGCCGCCATCGACTCCGGATCCACCACATAGTCGTCGGTGATGTCGGCGAAGCGGGCTGTGGCTCCGCGGCGGAGGATGGCGTTGAGGGTGGCGACGAAGGTGAAGGGCGCGGTGATGACCTCGTCCCCGGGGCCGACCTCCATCACCTCGAGGGCGGCGTCGAGCGCGGCCGTGCCGCTGCTCACGGCCACCGCGTGAGGGACGCCTGCCATGCCGGCGCACAGACCCTCGAGGCGGGCCACCATGGGTCCCTGAGCGATCGCACCGCTGCGCAGCACCTGCAGGAGGAGTCTCTCCTCCGCCTCGCCGAAGCGCGGGGCTGAGATCGGGATGAAGGGCGGGCCCGTGGGCGCCTCCGGCGCGTGCGTCACCTCGTCTCCTCCGATGCCGTGAGGGGTGCTGGCCCGGGGTCGACCCGGCGGAGCCGGCGGCGCAGCGCCACCATGCCGGCGAGCATCCGCCCGGTGTCGCGCAGCGGCCTCACGGTCGACCGGGTGGCGGTGCGCGGGTAGACCACGGGAATCTCGAGTGGCCGTGCCCCGAGGCGGACGGCCCAGGCCACGATCTCGGTCGTGACCAGGTAGTCGGTGCAGCGGAGATGCGGCTCTACCCGGTGGGCCAGGGGTCCCGAGATCAGGATGGATCCCTGGGTGTCGCCGGCGGCTAGGCCCAGGATCAGACGGCGGGCGCTGCGAAACCCGACAGACATCGCCCGGCGGCCGGCGGAGACCCCGAGCTGCGAGCGCGGGTGACTCTTCGAACCCAGCACGAGCAGTGGCGGGTCATCGAGCGCCAGCCACTGGTCGAGGTCGGTGAAGCCGAAGGGCAGATCCACCCCGATCACCACCACCAGGTCACCGCGGGCCATCTGGAGCCCGCGCCGATGGGCGTTGCCGAGCCCCTTCGGGACCGAGTCGACCCGGACCTCGACCTCCTCCGTGCTCAACCGGGCAGACAGCCGGCGAGCCAGCTCCAGCGAGCCGTCCGTGCTCCCGTTCTCGACCAGGATGACCTCCGATCCCGGAAACGCCCGCAGTCGCTCCACCACGCGGGAGACATTGGCCTCCATCCACCGCGCCTGGTCGTGGACGGCCAGCGTGTAGGTGATCCTCATCCCGCCGCCCCCGGGGGAGCCGGCTCGCCTGCCGCGACCCGCTCGGCGGTGCGGTGGGCCGGGAGGATGCCGGCGATCTCGGCCCGGGGGTCGGCACGTCCCTCGACCAGGTCGATGAAGTGCTGCAGCTGCAGGGCCAGCGGCTCGCCCGCGTGGCGGACAAAGGGGATGTCGATCACTGTCTCGGTACGAAATCTGGGGGCGTCCGCCATCATGTACTCGGCCCGGATGTGGCGATACACGGTCACGTCCTGACGAAGGAGATCGACGTCGTACACGGCCTCGGTGGTGGTGACCACCATGGTGCGCAGCTTCCGCTGGCTCATCCGGCTGGCGGAGAGGGTGGCGATCGGGCCTCCGGCGAAGCGGAACGTGCAGTCGGTGAGCTCGCTGAAGGCCTTCCCCTCCGGAACCAGCGACTGGGCGGTCACCTCGACCGGCTCACGCCCACCGGAGAGCCGTAGGACCAGATCGATGTCGTGGATCAGCAGGTCCCAGATCACCGACGACCCGGCGGTGGGAGAGGCTGGTGAGTGGCGGAGCGTCATGAGGTGGAGCAGCTCGCCGTCCAGACCGGCGGCCAGGGTGACGACCACCGCGTTGAACCGCTCGACGAAGCCGCACATGAGAGGCACCTGCCGAGCTTCCGCGAGAGCGCAGAGTGCTTCGACATCGACGCTCGAGGTGGCTATCGGCTTCTCGATGAGGAGCGGCAGCCCCTCTTCGAGAAGCAGCTTCCCGATCTCCACGTGGCGGTCGGTGGGAGCGGCGACCACCACCGCCTCACACGACCGCACCGCCTCGAGGTCACCCGAGGGAGTGCCACCGTACGCCTCCGCCAGACGCGCTGCACGGTCGCGGTCGGGGTCCACGACCACTTCCAGGCTGGCGTTCGGAGCCTGGCCGATGACCCGGGCGTGGTTGGCTCCCATCGAGCCCGCTCCGACCAGGGCGATGCGCAGCGGCGCCCTGTCTCCGCGGCGGCGCCGGTGGGCTGGGCGGGCGCGGGACTCCAGGCCGGGCATCAGTAGGACATCTCCGTCCACCGCCCAGGGTTCCGGCCCAGCCACTCCCATTCCGCGGCCAGGCCCTCCTCCAGGCTCGTGTGGGCTTCCCACCCGAGCAGCCGGCATGCCTTCTCGGGCGACTGGACGAGCGTGCGGAGCTCCTGGGGGAGGCGGCGCCGGGCGAAGTGCGCGGAGGTCGCTCCCTCCGCCACGTCCTCGTGGATCACCGCGACTTCGCGCCCCGTGACCCGGAGGGCCAGCTCCGCGAGTCGATTGACCGTGACTCCCTGGCCGGTGGCGACGTTCAGCACCTGATGCAGCGCCGCGGGATCGCCGATGCAGCGGCGGTGCATCTCCACCACGTCGCCTACGAAGACGAAGTCGCGGACCTGTTCACCGTCGCCGAAGATGATCAGGGGCTCGCGCTCCAGGGCGCGCTTCAGGAAGATGGTCAGGACCCGCCCGTACCACTCCCGCGGGCCGTAGACGATGCCGTAGCGGAGGCTGGTGATCTCCAACCCATGCACCTCGCGCATGATGGCCGCGTACTTCTCATTGGCCAGCTTGCTCACGCCATAGGCCCAGTTGGGATCGGTGGGATGGTCGTCCTCACCCTGGGGGGTGCGCACGGCCTGGCCGTACACGCCTGCCGAGGTGGCCTGGATGACGCGCCGGACGCCCGCCTTCGCGCAGGCGGCAAAGAGATTGAGGGTCCCGATGGTGTTGGTCGTCAGATCCTCGATTGGATCGTCGATGGCTCTGGTGATCTCCAGCTGAGCTGCCTGATGAGACACGAGGTCGACGCCGCGCACCGCGCCGTCGAGCGCTTCGCGGTCGAGGATGTCGCCTCTCACCACCTCGACATCGCCGCGCACCGACGCCAGATTCTCCTCCTTGCCGGTGCGGTAGTTGTCGAGCACGCGCACGTGGGCCGCACCGTCGGCGAGCAGCGACTCGACGAGGTGCGAGCCGATGAAACCGAGCCCCCCCGTCACCAGCACTCGCTTGCCCGAGATCTCCATGAGGATCAGCGCACCTCCGTCACGTCGATCGCCAGTGCTCCGAGCTGCCGTGCCGCGGCGAGCTCCCAGGGAAGATCGCCGACGTACACCAGGGCATCGCCTCCCCGGACCTTCTGAGTGGCTTCGGCGCAGCGCCGGAACCCTCGGGAGAAGGCCGCGGGGTCGCGCTTGGAGCCACGGAGCGTCTCCCGACCGGCCACGGCCAGGCAGAGGGATCCGAGCTCGGGCCGGCGGTCGAGGAAGGCGTCCACCGCCGCCTGGCTGTTGCCGGTGAGTACCGCGAATCCCTCGCAGCGGGCCAGGGCGGAGACCATGAGGTCGACCGGCTGAGCCTGGCGAGCGGCGGCAACCTCGGCTTCGGTCACCGCCCGCCAGGCTTCGCCCTCCAGTTCGCCGCCGCCACCGGCGCCCGCCTCCGTCGTCCAGAGCTCGTCGAGGGATGTGATCCCGAGACGCGCGCGCAGCCCGTCCCAATCGACACCGAGTCGGGCGAGCGTGCCGTCAAAGTCAACGATCGGCGCGCGGCCAAGCATCGAGCCTGTCTCCTTCTACGAGGACATAACCCATGTCCACCATCCGGATCCAGTAGAGGTCGGCGGGGAGGGGTGAGCTGGGGAGCCGGGGGAGCCGCTCTCCGAGAGCGCACCGCACCAGCATGTCGGGCATGTTGAGGCCAGCGTGGGCGAGGAAGTTGGACGTCGTGAAGAAACGTCCGGCGTTGACCTCGGTGACCCGCGGATCCCCGGAGGCATCCTCCTTGATGTCGACGCAGTAGGCGCCCTGCGGGCGTGAATCGAGGGCCCTCACCGCGGCCAGCGCGAGCGCGTCGACCCTCGGCTCCTTCACGGTCCGGGCCACGGCCGGCGTCGAGGTCTGGCCATGCGGCGTGAGGAAGCCGTAGAGGTACTCGACCCGCTCGCGTGCCTGGCCCGCCACCAGCTCGCCGTCCTGCCAGACGGATTGGTACGCGAACTCCCGACCCGGCAGCATCTCGGCGGCCATGAACTCGTCGGCGCGCATCTTCTTCTCCGAAGTCCACCAGCCGATCCACGCTCTCGCCTGCTCGCCGCTGCGCACCGGCAGGGAGGCTCGAGACCCCGCGCCAGTGCGGGCCCGAACCCAGACCCGTTCGTGATCGTGCAGCATCACCTCGGTTTGCGCGACCACCGTCGAGAGGTCGGAGTATGGAGTGCTCTGGGGGACCGGCACTCCCGCCCGAGCCATCCGCGCGGCGAAGCTCGCCTTGTCTGCCGCCGTCTCCAGGGCCGCCTGCGAGGGCAGAAAGGTCATTGCCCCCAGATGCTCCCGCAGCGCGCCGACGGCGATCACCTCCGGATCCGGCTGCGGATGGACCATATCGACCCCTCGGGTCTGTACCAGCCGGCGAAGCCCATCCGCATAGCCGGGGTCGGTGGGTCGGCAGCCGACCACCCTTTCGTCGGCGAGCGAGAGATGCAACCTCACAGGCGAGATATCAACGCCGACGACGCGGTAGCCGCGGCCGCTGAGCCGGAGGGCGTCGACCACGTTGGCGCCGGCCGACCCTCCCGCGCCGAGCAGCAGCACGGTCGTCATCAGATGCTCACTCCCGATTCCCGAGCCTCGGGGCGCCCACCGCCTCCGAGCCCGGGTCTTCGCCGAATTGTCACGGCGGGCAGAGTGGATGAGTGGCTGCGGAACGGGATCGTGACCGCGATGCGGCGTGGCGGTGCCAGTCTCGCCCGGCCGTCCCTCAGCGGCCCGCCGTCTCAGTGGGTGCAGACGTAATGGGCCGTCTGGCTCGCGCTCCGCCCCTGCGGGGAGAGGATCTGGAAGGTCACGGTGGCCTCGATGGGCCCCGGACCGGTCAGCTGAATCGGCGTCGTGAAGCGGAACGACTTGTCGGCGGAGATCGTCACGGATAACTTGGTGAACGTCGGGCTCCCCCCGGTGCTCCTGACCCACTCATAGGTGAGCGTCCCGGATCCGCTCAGCGACCCGGTCGCCGTGAAGGTGAAGGTGGTGCCGCACCCCCCGGTGCCGCCCGGCTGCACCGTGAGCCGGACGTCATCACCCACCGCGAGCGGCTGCGCCCTCGCCGGAGTGGCGGGCGGCGGTTGGAGCAGGACCAGCGCTCCGGCGGCCACCGCCGCCGCGATCACGACCAGCCCCGTCAGGAGCCAGATCCACCGGCGACGCCGGCGTCGCCGAGGCGGTCGGGCGCTGCCGTCCGGCG
>OCZT010000476.1_pt1 | contig 39556 bp, 36 predicted proteins | sample 1539031 | NCBI WGS metagenome assembly OCZT01 (sample SAMEA3539308, study PRJEB22396) | soil metagenome | biome: tundra; feature: field; material: soil | place: USA | collected 2010-05 | depth 0.15 m
ACCTTCATTATGTCATCTCTTTTCAATACTTTACAGGCTTAACTTGGCGCCTATGAGGCAGAGCCGTTTCCGCACATAGAGCGGCAAAGCCGAAATCAAAGAGTAAGAATCGAGAATTGAGAATTGAAAATGGAGAATGAGAACGAGTGAGATCTTTTTCACATTTTCACTTTTGGGAGCGGGCGCAAGGGGCCCTTCCCGGACTGTCAGTGGGTTACCCGAACGCGAAGGCGTTTCTTGTTCGTCAAAATCTCGGGATGGCCGCCTGAAGGCCGGACTCGAGTACCTCCCTTGAATTTGACCGCGACCTGTTCTAAACTTCTCGCAATCCCACACAAACCGGCGTCCACACAGGCGCCAAAAGCAATAGGAAAGAAAAACGTATTGTTGCACCCATGCAACATAATTGCAATACTGGCCCTCCTGTGCTATGCTGTTTTCCCGGCATGCTAGATAACCCGTACAGGAGATGATCAAATGTTAGGAGAATACCCATCTATGACCATTGATAAAGGAAAAGCTATCGAATCCGCGTTACAGCAGATCGAGAAAAAGTTTGGCAAGGGCGCGATCATGCGTCTTGGTGAGAAACCGCACGAAGAGGTCGGCGCCATTTCAACCCATTGTCTGAGCCTTGATGCTGCGATCGGCGTCGGCGGCTTTCCTCGCGGACGTATCATCGAGGTTTATGGGCCGGAAAGCTCGGGCAAAACGACACTCGCTCTGCATGTCGTAGCGTCGGCACAGAAATTGGGCGGCATCTGTGCCTACATCGATGCCGAGCACGCGATGGACCCTGAATACGCGGGTAAGCTGGGCGTGAATATTGACGACATGCTCATATCGCAGCCCGATTCGGGCGAGCAGGCACTCGAGATCGCCGAAACTCTGGTGAGATCTAACAGCGTTGACGTGATCGTGATCGATTCGGTGGCGGCACTCGTCCCGCGTGCTGAACTCGATGGCGAGATGGGCGATTCGCTGCCAGGTTTGCAGGCACGTCTGATGTCGCAAGCACTTAGAAAGATCACCGCAATAGTCGCGAATTCACACACGTGCTTTATCTTTATCAATCAGCTTCGCGAAAAGATCGGGGTCTTTTTCGGTTCGCCCGAAACAACGAGCGGCGGCAAGGCTTTGAAATTCTACGCCAGCTTAAGACTTGACATTCGACGCATCGGGGCGATCAAAGAGGGTGACAAAAATGTCGGTAACCGGACACGCGTCAAGGTCGTTAAAAACAAGTGTGCGCCGCCATTTCGCGAAGCCGAATTCGACATCATGTATGGCGAGGGCATCTCACGCGAAGGTGATCTCCTGGACGTAGCCGTGAATCACAATATCGTCGAAAAGAGCGGTGCGTGGTTTTCCTACAAGGGCGAACGCCTCGGGCAGGGCCGCGACAATGTCAAGAACATGCTCAAGGAAAATCCGGATATTACCGAGCGGATCGAACACGAGGTAAAGCTCGCGCTGGGATTTATTAAAGCGGAAGCGGCGGCGGCGTAAGAGTGACGCGTTTACGCGTTATCCTACGTATCGGTCCACGGCCAAGGGTGCAACCCGCACCTCGGATACGTAAGAGTGACGCGTTTACGCGTTATCCTATGTAAAGCTCCGCGACCGAGTGCGTTCCCCCAACTCGTTTATGTATTAGGCTTAAGTTGAATAGAATTAACGTGGAAAAACGCGTAAACGTGTCACTCTTACTCCGGTGTGGGCGTCGGCTTCTTCGTCATCTTCATCATCGGTACGCTATTCGCCGGAGCCACTTTCGACGGCGGCGGTATTCCCATCTGTTTGCGAAGCTCTTCCGGTGAAGGAATCCCAGGCGTTGGCGTCGCCCCCGGCTTTCGCGGCTTCTTGAGCTCTTCAGCACTTGGTATCCCCGGCGTGGGTGTCGCTCCCTTCGGCAGCGGCGCAAGATTTGCCGGTATCCCCGGCGGCAGATTACCAGGCGGCAACGGACTCATTGATAATCCCGGCGGCATGTTTGCGGCATCAATGTTTACCGCGGTGTTTACCGCACCATTGCTGCTATTAGCGTTGTTAACCGTCGGAGTGCTCGAGCATGCAAAAACGATAAGCAACGACAAAAGTAAGATCGATAAAATTGCAATTCTTAACATAAAAAACCCCTGCCGTTTGATACGTCTAAACAGAGCTGTGCCGGCTTGAGTGTTGCGTCTCCGGGGGTCAGCGACGGCGATCAAACCGGCACGGGCAGGTACTAACTAAATATTGGAGTCGGCTATGTATGCTCGACTACCAAAATCGATTATAAACCCGGTCTTTCTCTTGTCAATAGAAATTTCCGAGTGGTTGTTTGTGAACAGCCCGATCTACACCCGATTTGACATCACCAAACCGCTTATTTACACTTACAAATTCGTGCAAGACTACTGTTTTGCAACATTTAAGGCCAGGTAGCTCAGTTGGTAGAGCAGCGGACTGAAAATCCGCGTGTCGGCAGTTCGATTCTGTCCCTGGCCACCATAAACTCCAATGAAAATGGGCATCCCACAAACATGGATGCCTTTTTTATCTCGATTTTGACGGAGCGGGGTAGATAACGGGGTAGAAAGCCGGTTTAGTTTGCAGGTTTGGAGGCTAACGCTAAAATCACCCCACCACGAAAAGGGGTATATGCGACTGGTGAAGCTACCACATGGGGGATTGCCGCCCGCTTAGCATGGTTAGGCTCCGATGAATATATCGTCGAATATCCGGGCGTGTGGATGTCGCCGGATAGGATCACGACGTTCACTGGCAGCTCGCCGTTACCGGGGTTCTGGATGCTAAACAAGAAATCGAGGGCGGTTTCAGCCTCTGAAGCGTTTACATCCGATCCCCACGAATCATTGATGTCGTCGCGAAGATCGCCAACGCTGTCCATAAATTTCTTCGACAGCCCCTTCAAGAACCCAATCTTTCCCAGACCCTTCACACAATCAAGCACGAAAAACCAGAATCTTAGGATAAAATTATCGACTTGTGGAGCACCGTGGGAAAAAACTACTGTACTAATAAAAAAGACCGTATCTAATTCGCTTCTGTTGGTTTCAACCCATGTTCTGATGGCGGCCATTTGTTCGGGGAGCCAGATCGTTCCCTTCCGCACATTACGATTGCTGCGAAGGTCGGCGACGAGAAAGCCTGCTCTCCCGATCTGGAAACAGTAATCGAAGCCTGTAGTGAATTGCGGCGACAACGGATCAGGATTGCGTTTCGCTTGCATAAGCAAGAACATTTCCCTCGCGGCCTGAAACATCCCCAGCCATTCCGCCCTAAACTCGGAGGATTTCTCGGTAACCGGGGACATGGCACCGACAAACGAATCCTCCCGCGACCCCCAGCCGTCCGTAATATCGTGGTCGTCCCACATAAATACTGCCGGAAGGGAACAGAGAACCCTCCGGTAATATATGTTGCTCCAGAACTTCTGATAAATGTTTAGGTATAGCCGCTCTCTCGTTAGTTCGTCCGTTTCTCTGAGAACTTTGGCCTCCACTTCATCCGCATAGATCTGGTCACCCGCCAAAATGGCAAAGCGGATGTTTTTGTTTTGGCTAATGATCTCCGGGATCTGCCGCCAGACGGCAAATCCGTCCGCACCGTCGCCTTTTGCCGTTTCCGGGTTATGACAACTCATCAGTAAGAAATCGAGTTGTTCTTCATATCCCTTCTCGGGGAGAGTGCGGAAACGTAGATCCGACAGGACAAGGCCCTCCATTTCGACCGGCTTTGAAAATTGGTAGTCGTACCACAGTACGTAGTAGTAATCAGAATCAGCCAAAAGTTCACTGAAATTCGCGATACCACAACCATATGATTCAGCTGACAGAACGACCTGAGCGTGTTTGAGCCGCGCGGATCCCGCCATCTGGTGTAAAGTGACGTAGATAGTTATTGGTCCATTTTCGACCGTTACAGGAAGCTGAAACCACAGCTTCACACTGTCAGCTGTAATACTGCCGACGAACGGGCCAAGAATAGCTGGAACGATCTCTTTGTTGTCCATCGATCACCTATAGCCTATTTATACAATGCTCTGAATCCGCAGATAAACATTCCGGCCCTTTGCCCCCATGAACGGCCGAAGGTCATTTCCGACTAACAAATTTACTTTTCGAATCGGCCGGCTCAACGCTGCAGTCGCTCGAAAAATAGTGATATCAAAAGAACTAGGGTTTTGCCCCTTCATTTGACTGAATCTGAATTCTATAACCGAACTTTAAAACGTTTACAGTACTTGTGAATGGTGGCGCATCACCTTTTTCAAATGAAAAGAACACCCCATTCGAGGCGCGCCCAATATTGCCAAGCGGGGCAAACATTTGAGTAATTAAGTAATTCCTATTGTGGCTCGGTTTAAGTTCATACCGACTGTAAAACGTATCTACGATGCTTAGGTTCAAATGGGATGTAATATCGAAGTTCATTGTTATTCCCACATTGAGCCTTTTTATTAAATCGCTCTCCTTAACAACCGAGGCGGGATCACGCCTCGAGTAGGTTTTGCCGAATTGAAATCCGAATGTTGGATAGATTTCCCATCCAAGCACAGGATACTTTTTCCCCCTTTCGCCCGTGACGGTATCGGGGATCTTACCATAAAACCATCTGTCATTCCGCGGCTTATTGAGGAATCCCCAAATAGGTTCGAAACTTGATTCTGCGGTGATCTCTTTTTGTTTAAAATCACGATCGGATGAATGCTTTCCACTTATCGTTAATCGATAGTAATTTGTGAAAACTTTCTGTTTGTCGATGTCCTCTCCACATGTCGCACGATCGGGCAGTTTATCGCATTTCGCCTTTTTGGCGTCTCTGAGTTTTTTATAGGGTTGCTTATCCGGGATCTGTTCACCCGAATCGGGATCCTGTACCGATTTACGCTTGGGAACAAAATGAAAATCCAAATCAGTTCCCAAAATTACTCGATTCAATGAAAGAGTAGATTTTGTAATCTTTCCGGTCGCAACATTCGCATTAAGATAAATTGGATTCCATTGTATTATTGTCGCCTTTCGAAGATCGTCCCGGATATCGTCAAGCCACGGGGCTAGTCTTACATCCAGAATTCCATTGCTGGATCGACTTCTTATCTTAGTCGTCGAATCGGTCGCGACGGCACTGTTAAAACTCAGCCCTAAATCAAGGTTGTTTTCAATTTTTCGCTTGTCAGGATCATCTGGAATATCGAACGACTTTTTTATCACCTTCGAGGCGGACCATGAGATCGCCTTGCCAATGAAGGGAGCTCCAAGATAATAAGGTACCTTCATGCCTCCATGATCTTTAAACTGAACTGAAAGATTAATGGCCCCCGTCGGTGGAATCGTCTTTACAGTAAGACAAATATTTGCTTCTCCCTGATTTGAGATAAATTGAATGTTCGGAGTTAGGAGTTTGGCCGATTCCAAGCCAAATCCATCTATTGGCTTAAAGTTCTCGCTGGCAGTTACGTCTATCTTGTCCTTCAGGTTCAAATCATTGAGGTAGGGGACTATGCTGCTCCAATAGTCAATGGCCGATTGATCACCTTTCTCGGCTTGTTTAATTGCTAAAGTAAGCAAGATGTCTCCATTCTCGCAGGGAGTATCGTTGACCTGAACGAATGATGGTTTTAAAAGGTTGTCATCCTTGATTGTTCTCCATAGAATGCCCGAATAAAATATTCTGACCTCATAACTTATGGATTTCTTTGTCGCAGGATCTATTCCGAGATTCAGAGATCGATCTAACTTGAAATCGAATACTAATCCTTTCGTATTGGCGCTATCAGGGTGATCAGCCGCGACTTCTTTTATTATGTATTTAGGGGTTACATCCCGTTGTTCGGCAAGTTTTGTTTCGCTTTTACCAATTAGTTCATATAATTCCAGCGAAAAAGGCTTCAGGTTCGTTGTCGGGTCATTAATTTGCGCGTCTACTGTTATGTGAAGGACGGGAATATTGTTTTTGTTCTCGTACGTGTAATTATCCTGGGCGAATACGGTCGTTGTAAGGCCTGCGAGCGCCAATAAAATAATGATGATTGGGCTTTTCATTATGCTTTGATCTCCTTATTTTCTTCGCCAATCTAATTAAAGTGTTGAATTGGGGTAGTAAACCATTTCAAATGGGTAATCGCGTCAGTGGCAGTGGTATCTGCTGAAATTCCCTTGGCGAAAGAATTCCAACTATTAAAAGACATCGCTTCATCCCACTTTCGTAAAACCGGATCAAATGCATGTTGTAACGCATTGGCAATATTTCTCGGTCGGGCAATTTCATCGCCGCTATAAAAGTCCCCCAACTGGGTTTTGTCTTTATCAAAAAGGTCAGGATCAAATTCCCCTGGCGCGTCCGATTGTAACTGTGTTTCTAATGCCTGTAATAAATCTTGGTCTAATGTCATTTATTTCTCCTATTATTTTATTCGTATCTTTTTCGGCTAAGGGCTGATGGTGCCGTAATCGACTTACTCATCCGAGCTCTCCTCGTATTGCGGACCAGGTTTTCCATTTTGCGTTTTTCTCAAGGTATTTAGAGAGATTCTTTTTGCCTTTCTTGTCAAGCGTTTGTGACGCTGTGAAAATCGCGGTCCATGCGTCGTCTACAAGGATTTCGTCAATTGGATCGAATTTGCCGGGGAATGTTCTCATTATGTTTTCGATCCAAACTCGATTGAGCCTAACGCTATCTCGAATGGCGGGCTGAGACGATGGCGTCTTGTCTCCGGTCTTGACTATTTCGACGGCTTTGTTAAATTCGTCTGTCATATCCAGGTACCCGGTTATGAATCGTGGAGCTTCGGATGCATCAAGTGCTTTTCGCACCTTTCTTACTGCCTGTTCGGTCTCATTTTTTTGGGCCACGACCACATCAAGCGCCGTCTGAAGGGCTGGATCGAACCTCGGCTTGCCGGATGCCTGACAGGTACCGAAAAACGAGATGAGAAGCGGAAGCGCGAGAGAAACGCAATAGGATTTCATTTTCTTCATTGACATCTCCTAGGCATCGGTTTTACACAGCTTGAAGCGAGGTGAATATCCGTTTAAACCACTTGGCGGAAGGATTAGAATTCGCCCCTTGATCCAAGAGCTCTGGAAACGGGGAAATCGGAGAAAATGCGCTGGGATATGCCCTGTTTTCAAGCTGAAAAAGTTAAGTGCGAAGGTCTAGGAGTACTGCTGGGAACGGGGACCTCCTTGAACCACCTATATGATGCAGCATGCCGCCTCTTTTGCCACTCGGCGGCATCTTCACCTTCGCTCCGGCACCTTACCTCCACATCGCCTCGTATATCTCGCTTTTGTTAAGAAGTACCTGATCCCGCCGCCAACCATAGTATCTATGCATCAAGTACCGACGTTTTTCTCAGGTGCTTTGACACGTAGGATTTCGTGCCGCACGGCAACTGATCAAGCTCAATGGAATGCGAGGCGAAATCGACGGTCCCCCGCACTATGTGTATGTCCCTTACCATATGGGTTCGATCCGTGCGTCGAAAAAAATGCTTGGCAATATGAAATGAGCAAAACAATCAAAACCTTTCATGAGCCAGTTTTGAAATAGTCAGCAAAGTCTAACCGATCCACCAAATATCAGGTTGTTAAGTTGAAACGGAATGGGATAAAATGCGGGGTGTTGGCCTTCGCATTTAACGGTTCATTCCGTTTCAAATGTGAACCACATGCCTGGTTGATACGACGAATATCAATCAGGCTATTTTCTTGCTCAAGCCAAAAGAAAAAAGCTGGCCATCAATCGATGGTCAACTTATGAAAACAATTCGTAGGAGCTCGAACATATGTACTCAGCTTTGAGCAATCGAAAAATTGCAGATTCGCTTAATGTGCTGTGTGCCAAAGAACCTAGCACGGAATTTTAAATCGTGTCAACAAGAATTTTTTTTCGCATTTCATATTCTTTTGAACAAGAATGCAAGAACTTCAACGACTGTTGAATCATGAATTCCCGGCAGCCCGGTATACGTTAGCTTCACGCATATGCGGGGTTATCCATGGGTTCTAAACGATCGTTGAAAAGAACGCGGAAATAAAAAATAACGGTAGCTTGTCTAAAGGTAAACCGGCTCTGAAATCTGTGTTAATAGCAAATGAAGATGTCCGGTTTTACTAGCACATTAAATGTCTGGTTTGTTCTTTTTGAAAGAAAGGGGCTAATCTTCTGCGCATCTTACCTCTCAAAGAAACGACATTTGGTTTTCGGCGGATGTTTCATTTGGCGGGTTAACGGATTCGCGATTGAATCCACCGAGGTATATGTCGGCGCGACTGCTTTTTAGCAGGGACCAGTAGGCCGGTTCATTATTGATCAGCTGATTGCCCTAGACAGGTGATCGGCTTTTTTATTGAAATGTTAATGATTTGGTGAGTCAAACAAAAAGACCTGACCGGTAACACTAATTATCGATCAGGCGTTTGGTTCACCTCAGGAACGGAATTGGTCAGTGCGAGAAGCGAAACTCAACACTCCGCATCGTACGCCAATATATCTAAATGCAATCAGCCGCACAAGGTTGCCCGATACCCCACATGCCAAATATAAGGGAACGTTTGCTCGACCATTGTCGTTTGGTAAGCTACATCGCTTCTACGTTCGTCTGAGACATGTATCGATCTGTTGGCGGTTGTATCTATATTGGTGCTCGCCGAGGATTATAATGGGAAAACCGTTGGTCTTGCGCTGCCTAAAGAGTTCGTAAACTCGTTGCTTGGTAATCCCTAAAAACTCCCGCCTTCAGTAATCGCTTAGCTGGTTGTATGTCGCTTAACTCACTGGGCCTTCGCTCAAGAATTGGTCTGTGTCTTTCGTCAAGAATAGCTAGAACCTCCTCCCTAATAATGTTCCGAATCGAGCACTCTGCGTGTTCCAATAAAGTTGTCATTCAGCACCTCCATTTCGCAATTTACCGCACTCGAGAAAATGGGCCTTGAGACGTCGACGTTAATCAGCTCAGAAGATTGCATCATGTAGTACGTCCTCAGGGGCGCGGATTAGCTGGAGAGTTCAACAGCAATCTCATACAATCGCTCTGACCTGTCCATCCTCGATAAATGCCAAAGAAGGAGCACCGGGTGTCTATCTGGCCGAAGATGAAGGATCGGCGGCAATGTTGGCGGAGAGACTGTTGAATGATTGGATACAGATCGGGTATCTAAACGCAGCGGAATGCCCGTAGGGAGCATTGGAGCGTCTGTTGACGTTTCATCTCTTTCCATCGCAACACGCCCGCCACCTGCGGACGACAAACCCAATCGAATCGCGATTTGCCGCAGTCAAGCTGAGAACAAATGCGGTGCGAAGTTTCCGTACCCCTCATTCGACTCTGCACTTGCTCTTTAAGCTGCTCGAGCGTTCGGAAAAGGGTTGGCAAAGGTTGAGTTATCCAGAGAAATTAAAGGATGTGAGACTCCCCGGTAAACAAATAAACGTGGGCTTCACGCCATCTTAATAACCGGCTTTGAAAACCGTCGATAACATGGATCGCATAGTAAAGTGCTAAACCTTAATTCCACAACCTTTGACACTATCTCGATAAAGAGGGCGGTCGGAGTGTTTATATTTATCGGTCTAGTTTCCCTGAAGATATTGGAGCCGAAATCAAGGTCTTCGAAAAGGGAATACTTGTCCTATACCAAACCCCTGCGGAGAAGCGGTAATAGAGACACTAACGTCTTATTTTTAGCGTTTCGATTTTATGCCTTCGAGCTATCATTTTCCACATTATGAGTGAGAAAACGCCAAGCTTTTAGGTATTTTTCGAAACGACGGATTGTACTGTCTGAAAACTCCTGCAGCCTGGTTGCATCTAGATTGTCTTCCAGATCGGCGATCTTTATCCGACATGCAATCCTGTTTCCCGCAGCACGTTCGACGTAATCCTCGTACGTTTGACCCTCACGTCGGGTAAGATGGTCGACTGCCGCGACTATTTCTTCCGAGAATCCTTCGCTTCGGAGATCGTCGAGCGTCCAGGCACTGTCTTCGACGACATCATGTAAGACTGCCGCAATCATTTCCGCGTCGGTCCTCATCTTAAGCATCAACCGGAGGGGATGCAGTAAGTAAGGTTTTCCGGCTTTATCGGATTGGTTCTTGTGTGCAGATATAGCAATTTCGATCGCGCGCTCAATATTTGACATTGCTGACGTTACAGATTTGCTTTTAGTTTGAATCTGTTTAGCTTTAACGTATTGACACTGGATTTATACAAATTTACACTTATTGCGCCGTTAACTCCAGACCGAGCATAAAACAGTTTTCGTGTTGATTCGACTCAGTCTACGCGCTTCAACATTTGCATTCGGTCCGTGTCCAAAGATTTTATGAATATTCTATTTTCTATGCTTAAAGCGAATCACGCGGATGACTGGTATCCGGCCCTGGAATGCATGAACTTAAATTTACGGAATGTGAAATTTGGGGAGACGGTCGTGATCGGTGATTCATATTGGAATGGCAATCCGATCAATGAGAAAGATGAACGGAATCTATTTCTTGCTAGCGAGTCGAAAGTGCAAGAACTCAGGGCTTTCGAGGGCTGCCGGGTGACGAAGAAATTTGAAAAGGAGTGGGTCAGGGATGATGAACAGGCACAAATAGATTACCTGAATAATTTCGTCGACGCTTTGAAAAAGCGAAAAGCGAAAAGTAACACTCTATTTCTTACCATAGCTTCTGGAAATCGACGCCGGCGTGAACCGATGTTGGTGTTGGCTCGTATTTTTGGCGCCAGGATCTTTCACCGATTCAATCCGGAAAGTAAACACACTAATAATGATCTTTATGAGATTCCTCCTTCTCAGATTGACGCTATGGTCGCTCAGATTTTGAAGGGCAGGAAACTCAAAGCCTATAGGGACTGTGCGGCGGCAAAATCTGCTGGCAAGGACTTCATTAGAATATTGATTGAATCAGATTTGGGAGCATCCCCGTTTCTACATTATTGGGGGCGTTGGGATTCACTGATCAAGGATCTAGATGATAGAAAGCAAGCTTTTGAGAACATGATAACTCAGACCGTGGACCTGCTAAGTAAGAACATTCTTACGAAAAATCATTTTATCTTCAAACCGGAGTTCAAATTTCGGGTTAAAGATAAAACAAGTGTCTGGAACAAACTTCTAAAGAAAGAGGGAGAAAATGGTTACATCGGTGATCCTTTTCTGCGTTTCACTGATTTTGCCGGGGTTCGGATAGTTTTCTTTAATATGCTCGACCTGAAAAAGGGCATCGATCTAATCAAAAAATCGGGGCACTTTGTGAACGTCGACGGCGATGGCGCGATAAAAGTTGATAATCGAATCCGTGCTCTGGGCTACCGGGCTTTTCATCTAGACGTTAAACTTCACCCGGATAAATATGCGTCAGATTTTCCAGATCTGCTGGATGTGCCGTGCGAGATTCAAATCAAAACGACCTTCGCCGACGCATGGAGCGACATACATCATAAGATGACTTATAAAGATGTGCGCCGCACGCCTCTAACCGAAAAGCAAAGGGACAATCTGGATTCAGAATTCCGTAAAGCTGCCGGTTTTCTGGAAGGTGTCGACGATGTAATAGCCAAACTCAGCGACCAATTCGACCCTCGAAAATAGCGGAAGGAGAACGAGATATGTGGTACATCCCTGACTGGTGGTTTCGTAGACGTTTTCAGCATCTCAATTTTAAGATCGATAACTTTACGAAGACATATCAGTCTGAATGTCGTGAAGAAATAAAAAAAGCAATTGCGAAAAAGACTGAAAAGAAAGAGCACATTTGGACGCGCATCCAGCTCAAGGACCCGAAGCTAACTATGCTTGAGTACTGGACTGATATTTTGGGCCACAGACACAAGTCCAAGCAGCCGCTTTTTACGGAATCTGAGATCGCAGGTCTGAAGAATTATCGATTTTTGTATTGGGGGTTCATGGTACTTCTGGTGTTATTCGAGACAGTTTTTTTCTCGTTCTTTGCAGGCTTGTTACTCCCGAAGGAGTTGAGAATCGGAATCCTCTTCTTAGCGATCGGCTTTACGCTGGCTGTATTCTTTGCGTTCGCGCTTCATTTTTCTCTCCGAGCCATCTTCGACTGGTATCATGCGCGACATTTAATAAAGAAATACAAAGATGATGGAAAACCGGAAGGCGTAAGGGACAGTGATATAACGCAGTTTGTTATGCCGTTCTATTTAGGTATCGTCGGATGTTTATTTTTTCTAGTAATGAACGTCTCAGTCGGATTTGTCAGAGCGTACTTGATAGATCCGACCTCGACGATGACTGATACTACACTAATAAAGAAAATTGATGTGCCATGGCACATATTTTCCGTGCTTTTCCCCATTTCCTTAGCGTTCATTATGGCACTCGCAGAGCATCGATTGGGTCAGATACGTGATCGATTAAAGGTTTACGAGAACTTTAAGCGACAGCAGAAAGAGTACAAGAAATACAAAGCAGACCTGCTGAAAATGGGGAGTGATGTAGATGACATTATTTCCAAGATGCCTGAAGAGTACTGGAGTGTGACCAAAGATCTACAAAGGATCTTTGGTCAGGAGGTTGATGAGGGTCAAACGGACTTGCTCGCCCAGCTCAATGGGACCTCTCTCGGGAAAATTGACCAATCGATCTATGAAAAATACTCGACAGTCGCGGCAACAAGGCTGGAGCTTTTTAGGTATCCGATCGACAACGATCCAGCAGTCGTCGCGGAAGCAAACGACTTGAAAGAAAAAATAAATGGACTTAAAGCATATGAGGATCGATTTCAAATCGCCGATGCCATTAGCGCCGGAACCCTCACGGTTGATGGAGAACCGTAGGACGCTATCGCACAATCGACAAGGTTGTTTCGGTTGGTGCCCACCAGTTTCGGAGTTTATGTATGATTATTTCAATTAGTTTTACGTGTCGCCTTCTCGCAGTAATCTCTCTCTTTCTTGCGTTTGGTAGTTGCAAATGGCGTGATTTGGGCGAGTTCGTGGGTATAAAGCCGGACAAGACGCGAAATGTGATCGTAATGGTTGATTTGTCGTCGTCACCTCGTGTTCCGGATCGGCACTTATTTTACAAAGGTGTTATCAGCAAGGAGATCATCTCGAATTTGGGGGAAAAAGATAAATTGACGGTTATCCCAATCGATAGATCGTCGGTAACTAACGCACAAGAAATCTTTCTTGCCGACCTTTCGAAGGAGGACTTTACACCGGAGATGGGATCCCCGCTGGAAATAGAAAAAATCACAAAAGAAAATCTGGAAAAATATAAAGCGACAATGCTTCCGAGCTTTGAGAGTGCCTTCGATAAAGCAGTCGCAGCTAGAACGCCTTTATCGAACGAAACCGATATTTTCGGGGCGCTTGAAAGCGCGCGCCGCTATGCCCTGTCCGATCGACCGAATTACGTCATTATGCTCAGCGATATGATGAATTATACAAAGGTTTTTAGTATGGAGCCGAGTAACAAAGGGTTTACGCGTGAAAAACTTAATGACTTGATTGCAAACGCACCGAAAGTCTCTCTAAAGAACTATGTATTTTTGGTATTGACCGGTGACGAAAGCGGCATTGACCCTTCGCATTTTAGTGCAGTTCAGGAATTTTGGACGAAGTATTTCGACAAAAATGATGCGAGATTGTATGACTACAGTTCCGTCTCAAGGTCGAAGGTTGATGATCTAATCCGTTCTGCTCCGGCTCGTGAATGAGGGTGCCAATACTTGACACAATCATTTTCCTTCCCGAGTCGACTTGAAGTTAAAGCGTACCACCGTCGCATTCATACAAAGGCCTTCTTTTGACGAACTAAGAACTCGAGATGCCCACGACCGTGAGGCTGCAGGCTCAAACGGGGCCCACCGTTTCTGAATCGAATCCCGCAAACGTCTCGTCCAATTCTTACGATCGTTTCCGATGTGCCGTCTGTCGATTCCCAACTGTCGTTTTATGCGGAGCCAATTAATGGTCTTCCCAGGATGGAGTAGCAACAATCCCAAAATCTTAGACTGAACGCTCCGATTCATCCGAAAATTGTTTCCATTTACACTCAATCGAAGAATGCCCCGTATCAGATCGGTTCCGGTTAATAACTCGACAATCGGTTCAATAAACAGAGTGGCAGGATCAAACATTTTCAACTCTATCGCCTGTTTCGAAAATGCGAGAGCTGAATGGATCCAATACGGGTGATTTATGTCCAGGCATATCTTGTAGCGGGCCCATTTATTTGCGGCTGGATCGGATGGGTAAAGTTTATCGGCGTTTTCGGAGGTGATTGTCAGGAGTGGTATTTGTTTACTCCTAGCCTCTAAGGACAGTGACGACGACTGTTCATCCAGCCCGATTTCAGACGCGGATGGAAAGAGCCAAACTACAGCGATCTCTTGCTCAGCCAGTGCCGATCGCGCCTCTATGATGCTTTTCGCGGAACTTATCTGGTAACCGACAGCTTTCAAAATGTTATGCACATGGCGGTCCTGCTGACCGACCAATAGCACCAGTGGCACTGTGTCATCCTCGTTAGCCAGATAATCTCTTAACTCTTCTTCTTCATCAACCGTCATTACCTCCGCATTCAACTTATACTTCGTTTTTTCACCACGCCCTCGAAGTTCGATCAAGTGTTTTGTGTCAATGTATTCACCTTTGTTCCTGAACGCTCGATGTATCCCAATCCGAATCCGGTAGATGTGATCGTGAAAAATAGAGACAGGATCAGATCCCTTGGGGTAGGTCCGACGTTCGATTATGTCATCGATCTCGAAGTCTCGTGTTCTATTAATTTGGCAATGCTGGTAGATCGCGGAAAAGGTCTCACTAATCTCCGACGAAAGCGGGATATCAACAGTATTGATGCGAAAGTGGGGCGTCCCCGATTCAGACTCAAACCTTCCGAGGACGTGTTTGGTCGATCTCTCAACGAAATGAACAAGTTTTCTGGAAAGCAACGGGCCGCTTTTGTCGTCCTTTCGGATGACACTTTCTTTCCATATACCGAATTCGCGCAATTGATTGGCATCTTCCGAGTCATTGGTTGAGCTGAAAACAACTAAGGGAATGTTGTATTTGTACGAAGTTAGTGTGCGGACAACGTTCATCCCGTGTTCGACCCGTGGGATGTTTTTACGTCCGCTGCCTTTTGACTTTGGGTTGGCTTGTGCACTTTGCGGAATGCAAAGATCAACGATCGCAAACGTTCGTTTAGCCTTCGCATTTCCTAGTCGGAATTTGCTTGCGGTCTCCGCGGCCGTTATCGATTCAATTGCAGAGTCCGCATCTTGGAATCGTAATATATCAAACTGGTAATTCGCCCCCAGTAGGCGATGTGCTTGGTTAATTGCGTCCTGCGCTTCACTAGCCCAATGGGGATTGTCTTCTACAATGATCACTCGAATAACCTCTCGTCTCCCTGCATCTTCGATTACCCCGACGACATCCCCGTTGGATTCTTCAGTTTGAGAGGCGGTCCTGAGGATCGATTTCAGAAGTTCATCCAGGGCAATTAAGGTAGGTCGGGCTGGAACCTTCGTATTGAATTGGAAACTCAAAGTATGGATGAGCCTAAGCCTTGACGCCGCGAAAGTCGCAGCTTTTTTGTCTTCCTGGTGGAATACTGTCCCTTTGAGGTTTGAGAGAATTGATTTGACCTTACTCACGGCCAATTCTGACGATCGCGGCAACATTCCGAACTGAGCTATTCCCCCGTGAAGCAAGTCTTTCCATTCTCCATGTAACTCGGTCGGTTCGGCCGCGGCAATCACACGCTGCAGTTCCTCAGTTTGCTCCAGCAAACCTATACAATTTTGGATCGAAAGGTTATCCCGTTTTTGGGAGAGTTCGTGAAGGTGAACAAGAAATCCCGCGGTGGCACTCTTCACTGCCTGATCTCGCGATACTCGGAGCCTTCTGCCAGACTCAATTGTGTTGAATATCACACTGCCTAATGACTCCCACTGTTGACAGCACCGTTCCAAATCTCTTGCGAGCTCTCCAGTGGCGATGTTGATATCTCGATTTGATATAGTTCTCGCCGTCGATCTATTGTCGAGCTCCACGACGCCCCTCTCTCTTGCGGCTGCCCAAATCGATCTGTGGATGAAGGCTGGATCTGTTGCCTTCTTCACTCCGGAACAATTAATCGCGCCAAAACGAACTTCAGTTTCCGGGTTGAGTTCCGCTTTAGAAATTACCAACACTATCGGCTTCCTAACTGCCGAATCTCGAAAAGCCGGGTGCGTCAACACATATCTTATAAACTCGTCGCCGACTCTCTTATCCGGGACTTCAGTATCGCGATCGGATCGTTTGTAGTACATATCGGCCAAGACTACACCAGGTAATTCACGATCGAACACCGACTTTGCGGTAGGGAGTTTCATTGCCTGTGGGCGGATAATCTGATATCCATACTCCGCCTCTAACGAATTCATCAAGAAATCCTGAGGCATGTCATCAGCGACAAGAAGTTTTGAGTAACCTGTGGGCGGAGAATTGGGCACTTGATCGGAAATCGCCGCGGGCGCATTAGAAAGGACCCGTTGATCACCTAGACCGCGGATTTGAGTATCAAAGGATTGCAGAACATCTTTTAGTTCGCTGTGATTAATTTCGCTGAGATCCTGATCGAAAAGATCTCTAAGGCGGGTAAACGCTTCGACATGTTGGGGGGCAAAACGTGTAATCGACCGCCCCCATAACTTCACCAAGGACCTCGCCTCAGAACGCCGATTAGAGAGTTCGTTCACGCAGTTGCCCAGACGATGGGCCAAGGAACGCCAGTGTCCGACAAGGTCGCAGTGCTCCGCAACGACAAGATCTAACTGCCGCTCCGAGAGAGCCTTCAGTCCTGATGTCTCGGTTGCGATCTTATCTACTGACCACGGGAACGAAACGAATCCTGCTCCTTCCGAATCTAGGAACGACAAGAATTTCTCGTCCACGGAAAGTCGCAGTAAATACTGTTTCCCAGTTACTGCAAGAAAAATGATCGGTGCCCTCTGCAAATAGTCTCGGCGTAGAGCGGCCCCTATTTTGACTCCTCCGAAGTGTTGGTATCGATAAAAGACAGCGGGCCAAGCTAGGGAGACGGTGATCAATATCGTGGAAGGAACAAAATTTTCAGCTGCAAACTGATCTTCAAGGTCTGAAAAGCTAGTAACGTATACATAGTCTTCTTCCTGAGAGACCGAGTCGCGGAGACCAGCTTCGACTTGATTTTTGTCGGATTCGTCACAGATAACACAGATCACGAATCAATTCTATTGGAAATCGGCAAGCAAAACCATCATTTTGAATTGACTTAACGAGAGGCGGCGAACGACTCGAACGTGTCCTTATAGTGCCTATAGGCGGAAAGTTGAGTTTTGTCCCAAGTTTCGGTACATCCCCGTGGCGATGTTTCTAAATACGCGACAAGTCCGATAAGAAAATCTCTTAACTCCTCGAACGTACCCAGCCCTTTTCGCGGTGTAAAATACATATCAAGGTGCGCATAGTCATTCCTAAGCTCTCTTAGTCTATTTCCGAAGGTATCATGACGAGAATCCATGTTTTGTTTTAGATCAAATCCGAAAGCGTTCTCGGGATTATGGATTAACTCCAGAATATGAAAAGAGTATGTGATAACACCAGTGATCAGATGTCTTTCATCTTTTGCTCCTAAGTAGGAGTATCTCATTATCTTGGCATGCAAGTAGTTACGTAGCAGGGAAACGGTCTCACCAAGAATTCTATGAATGGCGTCGATGTTATCGGTCGAAAGTTCGTAAGCGTCTGCCGCCGACCAATGCGGCAACTTGTACCAGGGTCCCTCGGTTGCCACGTGCTCTTTAAAGGCTTCGGCAAATAACACAAGGAATTTATATTTCTTGCTGGATGCTCGATCGACCAAGTCTAATAGCCGTCTATAGTTCTCAACTGAATCATTAGCCTTGATGCGTCCGTCCAACCCTTCTTTTATCCAATAAGCATCGGCACCCTGCTGCAATAGTTTCTCAATACTCCATGCCTTGTTGGACGCTGTGGTCATTATGACCGGTATACCCCGATATTGGTTTCGCAGAGTGCGAAGCAACTGGACCCCTGACATCTTTTCAATATCCACATCGCGCTCCAGTCTCCCCGCAAGTCTCAGATCGAGAAGGATTACGTCAGGCACCCAACTATCAATGCAATCAACAACACTTTGGTGAACGGCACGGTGAAATTCGTCGGGGTTAGAACTGGCAAATTGTGGAAATGCACAGAGAGCTTTAATTTCGCCACCGCCGTCAGACTTAAATGGTTTTACAGAGTCATTCATGGGGCTGTCACTGATATTATCTCCGAGGAACATGTGGGCAAATATCCGTGTCCATCCATTTTCCCACTCATCATCAATATGGAAAACTTTCAGTTCATTTCCAACAACACGATTGCGAAGATTTCTAATACCTTTAGACTGATTCTTTTCCAGCGAGCTGGCCACGGACGGACTTTGCGCGGAATAAAACGCGATAGCCCGCAGATTATCGAGTTTTTGGAGTTCCCCCTTGATCTCATCGACGACATAATTCTCGCCGGTAAAAGCGGAATGAACCTGCGCCAGTTTGTGGACGCCCCACCAATTTGCAACCGAGTGATTATCCGTCTCAATAAAGGTCGATTTTCGGACCGTTTGGACCCACCTGGAACGATCAAACCTATTCTGATCCAACTCCTGGAAGTTAATGTTCATCACTGTTGGGCGAATCGGCCCAATAAATGACGTGCCAGGTGAAAGGAGTATTGTCTTGTCCGGCTTTGCTCTCAGAGCCGACTCGAATGTACGGAAGGATGAGTAGATCACGCAGTGGGCATTAACCAAACGGTTAACCGATCCGTCAGGAAACGATATAGAAAAGCGGATGACTTCGAGTAGGGAAGCGCCAGCTTGATCGCCAGCTTGATAACCGTCAAATACAAGATCCAGATCGATGAACAATACAAGATCGCTCTCACCCGCTTGAGCGTTAGCCCGTTCAGCGATACATATGGCGGTATCGCTATCGCGGACAGGTATCCACGTCTTTGACGCGGCGCCTGCCGGCACCTGATCACGTCTGTCGATCTTGTCAATTAGAATTGCTTGCATGTTCAAACAAACACTGGCCATATGAAATACGGACGCCTATTTCTCCGCACCGAGCAAACGATTAAGCTCGATGAACCCTTCGTCGCTAAATTCACCGTTCACGATCAGCTTTTCTTTAATGTGTTCATAAATTGCATCTTCTCGATTCAGAAATGAGATTATTTTCCAATCTTGGTTGTTGAAATTGTTTACGAGGCTTTCGAGCGAAGATTTGTTACTACAAAGTTTCGCAATATCTTCCTTGACATTTCGATCCGATTCATAATCTGGAATCGCGGTCCACACGGGGCAGGGGGCAGGTGGTGTTTCACCGCCTGCGATTCTCTTTATGACATCTGCCAATAAACCGTACTCGTTATCGTCTTCTTCATGCGCGAACATTGAGCCTCGGTGAAAGTTTGATCGTTGAAGGCCGTTGTAGAAATCAACAGGGGTGTTTTCATGCCATAACATCTTAAACTCAACGGCCGGTTGATGGGTGAATTGAGGTTCCGTTCTATTGCCCGGATATAAATCTGGCACAAGTAGATAAATAGCCTTATTAGCTCGCTCCAATGTATAAGGCGCTGCTCCGAATTGTCTATCAGGATCGACGAAGTAACAGAGAGTTTCATCAAATTGGTTGAATTTAGTTGCTCTAACCCCCTCAGCGCCTAGCACTGTTGTGAAGTTGGTCTTATCAACAAATGCGATAATTTGAGTCACCTTTTCCGGGCCTCCCGTGAATTGTACAAAATCTTGGTCAGTATGAACTTATCGAAAATGGTCTCGATAGCATTCTGGATCGGGGCCAGAGGTACAAACGCCCGGCCGTGAGGCAAGTTGTCAGGCTCGCCACGCCCGGAGGTTATGATCACCTCGCAACCACCCATATCTATATCAGTAAGAAGCTCCTTAAGCTTTTCCTCGATTACGTCGTGATCCTTTGAATTGCCCGAAGAGAGCATTTTCTCGATAATGCCCAGATGAATAACACAAAACCTTGCATCCTGTATGTTGTTCTTGATGAAATCATGGATTTGTCCGGAGACGCTATTCTTGTCGCCGAGATCACCAAAGCTTGACTTATTCAGGTTCGGCTCGTCCGAACTGGTCCCCGGTTTAGGAATCTTTGGAATAATGAGGTTTTGTTTCTTGAAGTACTCATAGAAATCCACCCGGCCCGCATATAACTTTGGACTTTCGCCGTTGGCAACATTCTCCTGAATTCGTTCGTCGATTAAGATTATTTTGGTGAATAACGTCTCCAAATACTGTGACACGTACCATCCTGGGTCCCTTCCCTTCGGGAATTCCTCGCGGTCGATAGTTCGGTCCCATAACAAGCGGGATTTGAATTCCTGTCTGGAAACTGCGGCATGACTGCATCCCATTTCATAATATTTCCAATTCCACGGTTCTATGCAAGTTGACCTGTTTCCCGCGTGAGCTTTATCTATGTGTTGTTTTGACGGGCTGCTGTCGGATGAACAACAGTCAGGACACCAATGTGTTTGCATGTGCATCTCAGTTGGCGCAGCACTATTGAAAGGGCAACAGACGGGGCACCATTTTCCATGGTGATTGTCCATAAAGTACTTGTCGACATTCTCGAGCTCCCGGAGATGTTTGCCCGTTTCGACGATCAATTTCTCACAAAGGCCAGAATAGAGATTGCGATTGTTGCCGGCAATGATCGCAATCGTTTTCCGTACCGGAAGTAGTTCCGCCGCATACTTCTCCCATACCTGACGCATAAAATCGTTCGGGTCTATAAAATTACAACTGGACAACCTTGTGACAATCCGTTTCGGCAGGCGCGTAGCGTAGCCCTGCCAGTCGCTCTCAGGATAGCAATCGCTGGCGTGCCAATAAAGGATCTGATGGCTCATAACCAGCGCCTTGTCACCGTCTAAGTTCCGCCTGAGATCTTTAGCGCTTATAAACCGAATACCTCTTCCAAGCAATTCTTTATCTGATAAATATGAGGTGGAGTCCACCTCGTTGGGAACTTGAAAATCTCTTTCACGGTCCAGTACGACGAGTATCTCTTGGGGTTTCCGGAGATAAAAGGTGTAGCCGAGGGAATAGCGATCATTAGCGCCTTTCGTCTTCTCTTCCTTATGACGATGTAGGTAGGCGAACATAAGCTTCGGATACTTAGTTCGGGGCGTCTTAAAGGGTTTGTAGTTAAGGATTCTACCAAGGCTTTTGGCGGCCTGGACCCGCCTTTGATCCTCCTTACTGAGTTGTTCGAAATCAGCTTCTTCCATGCCGCCGAAAATCAATCGAAAATCATCGCTTTCCACTTCCGTAATAGGCACTCTTCGCATATACGCCGCACAGACATCCATCTCGATGGTGCCAAGATCCGTGGGTCGAAGGCTATTGTCTTCTTTCTTCAGCAGGGAGTCATTAAAAACGTCGTTTCGCGTAACGACGACTGGATTGATTTTTTCCTTTGAACGTTTGAGATTGTCGAAAATACTAACCTCATAGAACTCTGGATCGCCCTCATACTCCCCGATCTGGACGATTATCTTGATCTTGGCCTTTTCGGTCCTATCGGGCCTTCCATGTTTCGCTATATTTCGTATAAGGTTTTCGATAATAATGTAAAACGCTTGAGCCCCCAGGATATCATTCGTCATCGAGACCGCGATATCGTTGGCCTTTGTTATCCTCTCAGGCTTCTTGGATCCAACACAGCTACGCAATTCAATACTGTATTTGAATTCAGTTTCGGAGATTCCGGAGATGCGATTCAGGAGGATTCGGTTTTTGTCCAGACCTTTGAACACATCCGAGTAAATAAACATCGCGTTCTCCATTACGGGATCGGCGGTCGCGATGTCTGCCAGAAAATCCATTCGGTTCTTTAGGTACTCATTGAAATACGCAGCCTGTCCGGCGGGACTCAATTCAACAAGCTCACCTTTTCGATTACCTTCCTGGATTTTTGAGTAGAGGCTTAAATGAGGTTCACCGTTGTACTGGTTCGGCTGGTTTCCGACCCGGTTCGAAGAAGATGCCCTAGTGTCGAGTGATTGGATGACCTCTCTGAGGTCCACCCCAAAAATACCATTTAAGTCCTTTTCGTCTTTGAATTTGCTCAGCACATGAGAGCCGATGTTGTGGCTCATGTTCCTGGCCATGACCTGCGAGATCGCTGCCCGAGTACCTTGACGATGCAGGTCTTCGCCGAGTTTTCTAGCGATGATTCCAAACCCGAAGTTATGGATAAATCTATAAAGTGAGTGGAAGAATTGCGTTTTGAATGTATACGTCTCGGGTTCATCGGCTGCTTGTTCCGCAGGTGAATGCCAAAGCGACGGGAGTCTACTAGATAGGTCGACGTTCAAAATCGCAAAAAAGTCGATACTCGCAGTCCAGTCGCCCAAGTCGTTGCTGTCGTCTTTTTGTTCTGAATGATCAGTCAGACTAAGCCAAATGGAGAAAATGCCGAAATCCTGTTCACGCAGAAAGCTATTCCATCGATCGAAAGTAGACCCGTTAAGTGTGCCTTTAGGTACGGTTAGTGCGATTTGTCCTGGATTTACCTCGTGGTTCGCCGGAATCTTCGGAGTGGCTCCGATTAGGCCCCATCTCTCGGGCTTGTGATCGATGTCGTTGCGAGCCGAAAACAACACGGACCCATACTTCTCATTATTTATGAATCTCTCTAGACAAAGTTCGTAATCCGCATTCGCGATAAGAAGTGGTTCTATGAGATATTGCTCGCCTGTGAGATAGGTACAGGTAAACTGCAAAGCCGCGATCGGTTCGGATTCATGCGGAAAGTGACTGTGTAGAAATGTGCGAAGGCTTTCGAAACAAGACTCGAAAGCCTTACGGATTCGTGTTTCATGATATCCAGCCATTATGGTTCATTTGCCAGATGTATAGTACTTGCTTATAAACGAATCGTCTATCGAATTCTTGTAATCCCGACTTCTTAGAATGCCAAGGTCGAGAAGCTCTGCAACGGTTGCATCCCATTTCGGATAATCAAAGGTCAAAACCTTATTTGCTGTGTCGACGAAATAGGGTTTGGCTTTAATCAGTGACTTTAGATCTCGACTCATGTCGGTTTTGGGCTCGAATTCTTTCAATTCGTTGATCGCAGCTTCAGGATTCTGGACGGCCGATGCCCATCCATCTGCCATCGTATTTATGAAAGACTGCACTAGCTCCGGATTGTTCTTAACATAATCGCGTTTTGCAAAATAAACGCGGCCCACAAAGGTTACTCCGTAGTCTTTGGGTTCAATCAACGTATACGGTATGTTCTGCGAGTCTAACGCTATTGGCTCGTCGTAGATGAACGCCGGCCGAACGTCATAGCTGTCTGCGATGAAGGTGGAAAGATCGAAGGGGACCGTGATTTCCTTGAACTGGCTCGGAGAAATCCCTTCTTTCTTCAGCAAGGATCTGTATATATACTCCGTTGAGCCGCCAGGAAGTAGACCTACCCGCTTCCCGATCCAGTCTTTCGGGGTATTAATGTTTTTCTCCTTCTTAGAGACAAAAACCGTTGGAGAAAGCTGATTTATCACTCCGATGGCCACGAGGTCAGCCCCTTTCTCATTTGCAACCAAGAACTTGTCAACACTCACACAGCCGAATTCATTTGAACCACTGATTACTAATTTAATAGGGTCTGTAGATTCTGAACCAGGTTCTAACGTGAGATTCAGACCGCGCTTTTGGGCGAAGTCTCTTAGACCTACCACTTCACCGGCGAACGACATGCTCGTGAACCAGTCGAATCGAAGTGATGCTGTTTGTGCTTTTTGTGTGCGATTGCAACTTGTGTTTGTACAACCCGCGGCGGTTAGAATACTCAACGTCAATATCAACGTGCGTACATTTCTGACTCTCATTGTATCTCCTTTTTTTAACAGAATTCAAGAAACAAAAACGGCGGGAAATTATTTGGTTGTATATCACGTAATTCCACCATTAATTTCAGGCGGAACTCAGAAGCAATAAACTGATTGATAATGGTCGATAGATTCCAAAAGTAGTCCCGTATCTCGATCTCAACGGAACCAACAGTCATGTGTACTTTGTAATCAGCTCCATTAGCGAAGTAATCAAACTCCTTAAACCTGTCGGTAAAGTCGTTAGAATAGGTGGCGAACTTGTGATCTAGAAAGCAAGGATGCGTGATTCCCACATAGACTGCCCCCCCACTCGCCATCAGCCTTCTCATTTGTTTTACGATCAACCTAAGCTCTTCAATGCTTTTCATGAGCATCAAGACGTTACTAGACACGACTGCATCGTAGCCTCCTTCGCTCAGTTGACTGGAATCAGTTCTAACCAAAACGTTATCCTTACCCATAAACTTGTGAGCAACAAGTCTCAGTATTTCCGGATCAGAGTCGAAAAGGGTGAAATTGTATTTCTCGAACTCAGAAAACGACTCCATTAATCTTCCATCCCCACATCCGTAATCCAAGATGTTTCGCGCGCCAGCGCGGTCAACCTCCTTGACGATCTGTCGGTGCAAGATGGGTATTCTTGATGTGTCGTTCATCTGGAAGTACAGATATTTGTCCGTGCACCACGGATCCTGTTCAGTAGGCATACATTGGTTGCATTTTGTGCAAATCTATCGCTGGCACAGCCTTGGCTCGAATTCGGCTCTTCCCGTATTCCACTTTAATTGCTCTTGAATGTTTGTTCACCGAAGTGATTCCTGTAAAGTATTCCCAGTCTGCAACGGCCCAATCCGAGTACCATTGGTTCAGGATTTTGCCAAACACATCTTCCAATAGCATTATTGCAAATTCAGCTGCTTCGTTTTCGTAGTATCGTAGACGTTCGAAAGCATGTTCAGAAAGGTTTTTGACGTTTGTGAACGATGGAGACATCTCGATAAGAGAGTATGCTTCTTTGTTCGGGCCGCACGACTGAACTGTATGTCCAAACAGATGTGCAATCAGAAAAGTGGCGTGTTGGGGTCCAAGATCAGACCTGATGGCAATAGTTTCACCGTCGAAACTTCCGACATAGCAAGCCTTATCTACTACGTCCTTCTCGATTACGGGAAGTCCGAATTGAAAACTTAGATACTGTGTCAAGATCGACTGAATAAGACGAAAGTAATCTTCGGAGAGCAAGCGATAGTCCATTTCTAAAAATTTCTGAGCCATATTAATTCCATCGCACAAATCGCCTTTCCAAGAGGATAATCGAGCCAAAAAGGAGGCCTCCGCACGCCGCAGAAAGAAGTAAAGAAGACATCATCATCTCCGGTTCAAGCCTAACGGCACTAAGAAATAGATTTCTTCCAAGGCCTACTTCCGCCCCCGTAAACTCTGCAACAATTGCACCTATCACGGATAAGGTAGCACTCACTTTAAGTCCGGCTATGATACTTCCTGCTGATAAAGGAAAATAAACACTAATGATCCTGGTATGTAGAGGAGCATCGTAGATGTACACCAATTCGTGGATATTGGAGCTGATGTCTTTATATCCATGCGCAAAATTTACGAAGATTGGAAAGAAACTTATAATGGCCGCCATCGCGATCTTCGATGCGATGCCGATTCCTAGAAGAATAATGAAAAAAGGTGCGAGAACGATCAGAGGGATCACTTGGGAAGTGATCATCAGTGGCAATACAAAATCCATGATTGCCGGCCTATAAAAACAAAGAATCATCACGCTAAAGCTGAAAATCATGGCGATCAATAGTCCTGCTACAGCTTCGATAAGGGTCGTTCGGGTTGCGACTAACAGATCCGCATAGTTTTCTGCAAAGTAGCCAACCACGAGCGAAGGCGAAGAAAGCAGAAGCCGGGCAGTCTGGTTCGTACTTCCGGAATACTGCCATAGGGCCAAAACGACTAGCGCAAAGATAATGTAAAGTATCCAACGTTTCATTTGGATATTTGCTCCTTTGCGAGAACTCTTCCATCTTCGTCCATCTTGACGGCCTCAATCGCGGCCCCCGCTTTGTCCCCGTTCATGATCGCGTCCTGTATGGGCAACATGTAATCGGTATAAACCTCAGCCATAAAGCCGCTGATATCGTTCACTCTTTCCGAGATGGATTTTTCCGACTCGATCTCATAGGTAGCCCTTACGCCGCCTTGCTTGGAAAAGACCATCACGTTGTCGGAAAGCAGAAGTGCTTCCTGCACGTCATGTGTTACGAAGACCACAGTGGTGTCATGCATTTCCAGCAGTTTTTCGAGTTCGCGATAAAGCCTGCTCTTCCATGCGATATCGAGGGCAGCAAATGGTTCATCCAAGAAAAGCAACTCTGGACCAGTTACGAAGCTTCTGGCCAACGCTACCCGAGTTTTCATGCCGCCCGACAATTGTTTCGGTAAGTACTCCGCAAATTCCAATAGCCCAACGGCCTCGATCAACTCGGAAACTTTGTTGTCGTCGCGGGAACCTTTGATCTTTAAGGGAAACGAAATGTTGTCCCGGACGGAGAGGTTGGGCATTAAAGTTGATTCTTGAAACATAAACGCAAGTCTGCCAAGCTTTCGGTATTCGTCGGGATTGCAGCCGCATATAGCGATGTGGCCGTTCATAGTCTGCTTCGAGTTGTTCGGGAGGATTCCCGACAGGGTTCTGAGCAGGGTTGATTTGCCGCAGCCCGAGGCCCCCACGACCGCCAATGTGTCACCCTGCCGCAGTTCGAGGCTCACGTCCTGTAATACGGGCACATTTGGTACGTAACTGAAAGTGAGGTTGTTCGCCTTCAAGAACATCGTTTGTTGAGACAGACGGGGCCGTTTCTCCGCCTGACTATACATTAGACGCGATCCCGCTCGTAATCAGGTGTCACTTTTGACCATGGGTTGACCTTGTGAGGGTTTGACGTACAATGACAGCCCAAGATAGCCTAAGCAAAATCGATGATCGCACTCAAGAGAATTTCCGGGGGTACTCTCTTCGGTATCGAAGTTGTTCAAATCATTTCTGCCAATGTACTCACGAGTGACCCAGAAACATTTTTGACGACATTCCGGCTTGATGCACACAGCCGTTCCTGCAGCTCTTGTCCCACATTTAGCAGTGTCGATCTGGTCGATCTTCCAAACTTTCATACCTACGTATCCGCTACGGTCGACGGTGAGGTAACGCGGCCATTCAGCATGCATATTATAAAAGACTCTTCACCGGAGGAACAGGAGATCAGAAACGAGATCGTGCTGGCTTCGCGGACCAAGTGTGGACGTGACCGGTTTGATGTCGAAGATAAGATCCTGGCGGAAGCCGAGCAGGTTCATATCGACGACTAGTACAGTCGCGCCCCGGCAGGGCGACGTCGAACAGTTTTGGGCCTGCATTCGCCAGGGTGTTTTGAGATTGCTCACCGATATCTTTTAGAGGAGTTTCTGTGAAAATGATCGACTGGATGGTTGATTTCTAGGTTGGTCTGCTGAAAAAGTGGTCTGCTGCGGGTCGGACGCCGCCCCTCGGTAGCGCGCCGATGGGGCTTCCCGTTACAAAAGAAGACCTCGTTGAAGAGATCACCAAACTGGACACACAGGGTGATGCCGTAGTAACGGAGGACGAGTTTTCGAGACAACTGCTGATGAGGCTTGCCCTGGCGCAGTTGTTGATAGACAAAAGCCTCGAAGCTGGTGAGATCACTGCTGAGGAAGCAGCGTATTTGCGCGACAAACATGTTCTGAGCCGTCTCAGGGCATTTTCTGGCGAAAACCAGCCGAATGATGAAGAATGAAGTTGCTCTTTCAGCTCACTATGACTAATAACAAGGAAGTCGGCGAAGACCCCAACTCTTTTTGTGGTCGAAGTTAGTAGGCTTGTTCCGCGACGGCAAGTTGTTTGTGTGTTATTGTGGTCGAAATCTTCAATCTGGCAGCCTTGTAGTTTGGCGCAGCAACTGTAGTCGCCTAAAATTTTTTGGAAACGGATGATATAGTCCAACCAAGTCCAACCAGGAAAAAATCCGTTCGGAGTGTATGGTTTTTCTTGTCCGGATCGTCGCGGTCACAATGGCGTTAGCAATGCCCTTTTTGGCGATCGGCTTTTTTCGGCCTCTTAGCCATGTCATTGCCAGTGCCAGCGTAAATATATCGACAATTGCGACGCTGGCTGGATGCGGAGTCATCGTTGGGTTGGCTTATCTATTTGTCCAACGTTTCGACCTTTGGTTAATGAACTTTCTAACCACGCTGGAGCATGAATTAACACACGCGATCTCAGGCTTACCGTTTGGCATAATTCCCGTCGGAATAGCTGCAACCGGCAGACGGGGAGGCTTTACGCCAGGAATCGGTGTGCTCGGTCCTTTATCAGCTATGGGAGCACCATTTTCTGCCCTCGCACCTTATTTTTTCCCAACCCTGTCAGGCGCCGCGATATTGCTGATCTGGTACTTTGATAAATTATCATCTGGATGGGTAGCTCCACTTATCGGCTGCACTCTTGGTTATGACACCTTCTCGAACGTCGCCGAAACCATAGAATGCTTGTGGCATGACGGCGGTGTACATCCCCTTTCTGGCACCGAGGGAAACGATCTGACTTTTGTTGGAGCTCTACCTTCCCTGGTGATCATTCCAGTGTTGAGCGTGATCTGTTATGGAGCGGTCCTCAGCTTCGTTTTCGGGCGTACGGAAGGGGTGCTTCCTTATTTTTCGAACGGATTGCAGGGCATTCTCGAAGCCGCTCAATGGACATTGCGCTGGATGCAAAGCTAACGTCCCAATCGCCCGGCTGATGTGTGTAACCGCGCGCCATTAAGTACCTTGTTCCCCGGCAACTCCGAGTTGTTGTGTGGTGTCAGTAAACATTAGTTTTTTGACATGGCAATTCGAATGCAGGAAAGTGTAGTAAAAATAGGGGATTTGGAGCCTGGGTTTTTGGGGGATTTTTTGACACGCGTCTAGATCTCTTCATTTTGAAAATAATTGCCTGATGTTTTGTTCCAACTGTAGAGCCGACGATTCCCCCCAGAGATACTTATCTTTGTCCCTAAGGCTAAGGTCCTTCGGAGCGGTCTCGACAACCTTTTCTTTATAAGCAATAAAGCCATTCCAGATCTTCTCAAAGTCAGTTAGGTTTACTAGATTAGGGAATCCTGGAATACGTTCTCGAACACGGTAGTCGTATACAGTGAAGTTATCCGGCCACAGCACACTTAGAATCGCAGATGCCATCGGCAACGCGAAGTTCCAGTCTTTCATAAGCCGTCGGAGCCGTTCTTTGTCATCAGATGCTTTGTATAGTTCACTGGTAAGATCACGACAGATAGACTCGAGATTTCTTCTACCTTGAGGGTCTTTTGCTAATAGCTTAGTAGCTATCTTTGACTTTGCTCTGTTAGCCTTCCATATCACTATTGAGAAAAAGTCGAAGGCTCCTAGATACCCATCTGAATGGAACCTGTAATGGACGTCTTCGAACAGGTAACCCTCGAGATTATAATATTTGGTGTAGTTCATTTAAGTAAGGTTTTCTTAATTACCACTTAGGGTAAATATTGCGGGGATGATTTGCTCCGCAGTTGTTACCGCGCTCGGTTTGTTCTTGGTGTTCGCGGGAATGTTCTCGAAACATTACAAAGCTGGAGAACGATCTTTAGCAAAACGCACATTTATATTCGCTCGTTTCTTTAGTCAATTATTGGTTGGGACATCGGCTGCTCATCGTTCTCGGCCGGCGTCAGTGGTTCATTTGCTATGGCACGCGTTAACGTGAAACGATCACCTTTTCACATATCGGCTCACCGTCAACAGTCTGCCAACAATTCTGATTCAAGGGAGAATTACCCCATCCATGGCCGATTGGTTAAAAACCGACTTCCGCTTGTCCGGAATTGCGGATCAGGTCAAGATGCCGTAATTTCTCGCCTGGATTATTTGGACCACCTGAAAGTACATATCTCTCGCACACGTCAACGACTTCGTCAAGCGAGTACTTGTGCCCTACTACGAACTTGTGCCACGCCATAAATTTATCTTCTCGTTACTTAAATGATCTTGAAATCGAGTAAATGGGTCAGGATCCCTATTTTTAGTTACCGTTTAAGCGTTGCTTTCGCAGCTCTTTTAGCGTAGCTTTCGCATCTTCTAAAGTTCCGGCCAACAAAAACAGGTCTTCCTCCTTTAAGTTATCAATCTCTTCTTCCGTCAGTTCTGACAAGTCCATCCCCAGCTTCGGTTGATTCTTGATTGCTTCTTCGACCTCTTTTCCCCAATCTTCCCACGCTTTTTCCCTCTCTTCTTCGTCATCAATATCGAGGATCTGGTCCAGCCTGTCGAGGACATCGTTTGATTGTTCGGCGCGGTTTCGAGTTTCTCCACTTTCAACGTTTCGTGCGCTGAGAAAGACTCTTGTTTGTTTCGAAGTGAAATCGTGTTCGTTAGCAACTGTAATAATCGCTCGCGCGATCTTTGCCCCTCCGGCCTCCGCTCAGTATCAAGCCCAACATGATGCGGTAAAAGACCTTCACTGCTGCTACGACCAGATGAAGGCCGATAGCGATGCCATGGCTAATCTTGACTTCAAGATCGCCTTATTGGAGAAGTAAGATGGAATGTGAACTCGACCAAAAGATGTGGGCGGACGCAACCCAATCCGAAGTGCGCAAGTTGCAGGCGAAACATGAAATCGAAATGCGTCGGTGGAGGCGTAGCTGGGTTTGCCTCCCCTGCGGCAACTCATGGGTGCCCCGCCCGCCGCACGAGAAGTCATTCACGCCCCAGCCGTCGCCGCTCCAGCCGCAGCAGCAGGCTCAGCATCCGCAATCACAAGTTTAGCCCGTCCGAAACCGCTTCAAATCCAAACACGAACGAGCCTCGTTGAGCGTGATGGTGTCTCTCGGACTACGCACGTGTCGGATTGCAGTGCCGATAAGCAAAAAATGGGGAGAGAAGTAACATGACCGACATCAACAACACAATCAAACCGAAACGGAGTTGGGTGGATACGCTTGGCATGCTTTTCGCCGTGCTCGTCTTAAGCCTCCTCCTCGTCTTCATCTGCATGTTGCAAACGGTCAAATTCCTCGACAAACGTGACGCCGACCGCATCGAGTCCAACACGCAGCGGCAGGCTATCGCGAACGCCGCCAACGCCAACAAACATTAAATTTACGCGTTGGCGACAATATTAGAGACTAACTAGCGAGCGTAACTCGAACGCCCGTTGCAGTCTTTAATTGATGTTTAGACAAAGAAGGTGACGATATGGGAGACGTTATAGGAATCGAAATATATTGTTTTACACGTATTTCTTTCCTCGAGAATGTTGCACTTGGAGTTTGAGCGCGGCCACACGAAACCGAGTCCGCGGATGACCCGCATCTTCTTGAAAATCGTCAACGTGACAGTTTCATGTCGTTCATCACCCAGTCGATAATTCTCTCAATTTCGCAATCAGGCTTACCGCCGTCATCGAATCCTCGGTTCACCGTTTGAAGGCGTTCCCTGATTTCCTCGGCGCTTCTTCCTCCATAACGCATGGAGACTGCGTGGTTCCGGAGTTGAATATGTCGGCCTTCGGATGCAAGTGGGACATGCGTCAGGCAACCTTGCCCTGTGTCAATAGTTTCCGGTGCAGCAGAGTTTTGTTGAGCCGTGGCCTTGCGAGCAACCCTCACCTCAAGGTAAGCCTCCCATTTAGCTGGCAGCGGAGCCACATTGCCGGTACTTTCGAACCGGTTGACCCGGCCCCCGATATGTAACCCGCTCAGAATTATCAGCGAAGGTTTCCCGGTGGCTCCGGTTCGAATGTCTATTCCGGGAGCCGCTTCGTTGTTCAAAATGCGGGTCGAGTTGGTCGCAAACATCAAGTGGGGACTACCGCCGCCAGACTGATGGACGACCGTCGGTGGCAGACTGCCGAGAGACCGAGTCAGGTGTTCAAGGCTCGCAAAGCCATTTTTTGACGGGTCTTTGTCGTCGAAGTCCAAAACCACCATCGAAGCTGGTGGTACGAGCGCTATATTGTATAGCTGGGGGGCTTTCGCCAGCCTAGAAAGCATTTTATGTTTGAAATCCTTTTCCAGTAACCGATTCTTGTAACCGTAGGCAGGTCGCTTTCCGGGCGAATCACATCCCGTACCGACCCAGCGACCTTTTTTCAGACTCCACTGGTGAGTTCCCATGGTGCAGTTCCGACTTTTATCTCCAAACACTGGTCTGCAGCACAACACGGTCGGAATCCGGTGGAGCCAGAACAGTTCCATATAAAGGCAAGGGTCGAGTTCGACGTAGGCGTTTAGATACTCGGCAGTAAACTTCTCAAATAATGAGAAATCGGGCGGCAAGGCGATGTCATGGGTAGCTAATTCATTAACTTGCCGCGGCTCAACGTCTAGTCCGGTTTCTTCAATACATGTAGGGGAGGGGGTAAGTGAGGAGGGGGAGGGTAGCTTATTAAATCTAGTGGGTACTTCGCTCAAGCCAGTCACGGTTCTCGTGGGCGTGTCGGCGGAATCTGGCACCTCCTCCATATTCGCCAAGAACGGCAAGCACGTCCGCAGGAGCTTGTCCTGCTCACGGTCGAATGTTCCGTCGGCACGCGGGAGTGTAATACAGAAGCGTTTTCTGCCAATTGAGTCGCTTTTATTCTCGGCCTTGGGGTAAAAGACCTGAGCGAAAATAAATCCACGTCGCGTAAGCGCATGGCGTGCCCTAGCTATGGACTTCCGCGTGTGTGGGACGAATCCCGAAAGCTCCGTTCCCGATATTTCCATCCGCTGCTCGGACATGAAGCAACACCCGGATTTCTTCGTCCTTATATAAGTCTGGTAGAAACTGAATAGGTTCCGCTGCGTTTGTGACAGTGATGCAATTTCTTCCTCTGAGAGGACGATTCGGGACGAATCGTCGCCCAGTTGTTTTAAGTCGATGAACTCATTTCCAATACGTATCATAGTTGCTGGGTCTCACGGCCAGTGCGAAAAAAGGCTGGACGGTCGGTTGAAGCGAATGCGGCAGATCGGTGTGGACGTTCAGGTAGCAGATTAAGAGCAACCATCCGTCGCGACTCAATTATTGGTTTCGAACGGATTCGGTTGATTCCGCCAGCCACTCAATGAATACCTGTTTTGGAAATGCACTGTTGATTATTTCAGGCAAGGTTGTTCCCGCCGGGAATCGGTTAACAAGGAGCTTGACGCGTTCGTTCTTAAATCCGTCTGAAAAAATTTCAGCAAGGTCTTCCTTAAAGCAATTCCACACGAATTCCGTTTTCTCGTCCCAGACATCCCCCACAGTCACTGCGTTATCATCAAAGAATAACGCGAATTCTTCCACGTACTTACTGAGCAGTTCCCCCTCGGCAGTTTCATAAAGAATGGAAAGTTCTGGCAGTTCCGTCATTCCTTTTTTAATTTGTTCCATAGAGTTCACTCCTTGTACAAGATTCTGTGAGCCATCCTAGTAACATTGCTCATCACGCTCCGTCAGTCCACTGCACACGTGCCGAAAAGAGGTGGAAGAGTTTCAACTATGGAGCATGACCTCTACGCTGTCAACCTATTGATTCTAATATAGTTATTGCCAGTTGCGCTTTGCCAGTTGCGCGAAAGTAGACCAGAATCTCGCGCGGGAGATTCTGGTAGCGAGAGTTGCTTGTTCCGTGTGTGTTTCGCCGGGTCTTTCTCTTTTTCGCCGCGGTTTCGCCGGGCGGAAGTAAGCCGGCTCCAGCGCGAGGTCGGGAACCACACGATTCAGGTAGAGCGTTTCAGGATAGCTTTAATGGACGCCCTAGGAGAGAGACTGCCCATCAAGGTCGGAAAAGCCGGCAGAGGCACTGTAGCGAGCAAGAAACGGCAGTACAGCGAGCGGGTCAACACGATGATGATTTCCGATACCCACTTCGGAATAAACATCGACCCGTATGAGGTCGAGAGCAACCAGTACAACTGGACTATCGCCGCTCGCCGCCTCGGAAAAGTCATCCATGACGCCGCTCATTTCAAACTCGACCACCGAAACGACTGCCAGAAGCTCGTCATCAATTTCGGCGGCGATTTATGTCAGGGAATCATTCACGCCGACGACGCCGGGCAGGAGCTAATGACGTTCCAAATGGTCGGCGCGGCACGCATGGTGATTCAAGGTATCGACTACCTGCGCGACTTCTACAACGAAATCGACTGTGCGATAACCGACGACAACCACATGCGGCTCCTGACCCACACGAAGGGCAACGGCAGGGCGATGTCGCAGAAGTCCGACTCGTTCAACACGATGCTTTTCGAGATGGTGCAGCAGGCATTCCGGCTCGACCCCGCGGTTAAATTCCATCGACCGAAAACGCCGTACACCGAGTACAAGGTCTTCGACCGGACACAATTTCTCACGCACGGAGACACCGTGCTCAAGCTCGGCTGGCTTTCAAAGAAGATAGACACCGGCTCGCTCGCGGCTCAGATAGCCGCCATCAACGCGACCCGAACCGACGCCAACCGTATCGAGGTGGTTTGGGCCGGTCACGTTCATACCGGGCTGCAACTGGCATTAGAGAGCGACGTTGACGTTTTCATCAACCCGTCGATGTCGGGTATCGACCCGTTCGCGCAAAGCATCGGCATCCTTGGCGGAAGCAATGAGAGGTCATGCCGGGCGGGGCAGTGGCTGGTCGAGCAGACGCGTGAGGAAAGAATCGGGGATGCCCGCATCGTTTGGGCTTCAAAGGCGGATGACGACGCCGACTACGAGAAGATTATTACACCGTTCGATTACCAGTTGGCACTGACAAAAACTTACTAAGGAGAAACGTGTTATGACATACGCACAATCTACCGGGAAAACTCATTCAGACGGCGAAGAAGAGCCGGAATCATCTCTTAGTTACGACCGCGAAGTCTTGTCGGAAGACTTTGTAAATACGGACAAGCGAATTATCCACTTCTATGGGGATATTGACGAGAAGACCGCTCCACAGTTTTGCCGAAACCTGCTTGCCATGGATGACGGCATCTTGCTCCTTCGTGATTCAGACCTTCATATTTGCTACCCCTTGGGGGGTTAGAACTATGGATTTTCCGCCCGCCCGACTCACGACTCCATATTTAAGGGTTTCTGAGAGTCAAAACTACACATTTACGCTCAACGTCCTAGTAGAAATTCGTGCCGCGAAATTCATTCGATGAAGCCAGACTCCAATACATCATCAAATCTCGCCTCCACATAGTCTTCATAAGGCTTTATCGAGTCCATCAACTGATTGTAATCGGGTCGGTAGTAGTTCGTGTCAGACATGCGAGAACCTTTTGCGTGACCGACTTGCTCCTGCATTTCTTCTTTCGACTGGTTGGCGAACGTACGGTTCGTATTGTTTACTGCTCGCAACGCATGAAAATGAAAGCGTTCGTCCAGACCGGCCAGCTTTAGTCGCGTCTTAAGGGTATGTCTGTAATTCGAACTGACCGGAAAAACGAATTCATCGTCCGACATGTCCCAAACTTTGACAGCCGTCATTGCATCGTATAGGCGCCGCGGAATCGGCACCTTCTTGTATTTCATCGGGCGCGTCTTTTCTATCGGCATTCCAAGCACACCGCTTTTGCGCTTGTGGTCAACATAAAGGATTCCTGGCACTATGACGTTACCGGCGATGTCTACCGCACCGCTCCGCTTCACAACCTTTAATTCACCGATCCGCGCTCCGGTCTCGTAACCGGCAATCAACGGAAGCACGAGAGATTTTGCGTCGTGTCCGTGTATTTTTGTTTCGCAGATCCTTAGCAACTTCAGAAAGTCGGCAGGTGTGATACTCTGCGTCCCTACTCGCTCAGCACTTCCCTCAATCAATCTTTTGAAGGAAGGAACCGAACTTATCTTTTTCGACATCTCAGCTTCGCCGAGTAAGTCCTTTAGTCTCGAAAGATAACGATTGACCGTGGTCTTTGTTCGTTTGGCCTCCCGAACTTTACTCACAAATCTTTCGCCCGTTTGTTTGTCAGTTTTATAAAAAGACCTTTTAGTGCATGTACTTAGGAGATGGTGTTTGAAATCAGAGATAGCGTCGTAGTCAATATCCTGAAGTTTCGTGCCGTCAAAAAAACTAATCATCACATCTACTTTCTTGATTTCTTCCCGAAAAGTTACCAAGTCTCGCGTTTCGAGGTTCTTCTTGTAGCGCTCAGCGAACTCGGCGAAGGACCCTTTACGATTAGCTCTTAATTTGGCTCCGTCTCTTTTCAAATCATCTTCCAGCTGTTCTAGCCAATCTTGAAGCTCCGATTTGTCGGTGCTCTTCTTCGTAGATATGTCCCAGTTCCCAGTCGGATCCACAAACGCAAAAACTGCCTTCCATTTATAAGGAACTTTATTGCCCCGACGATTGAGGCGAGAAGCCTCGACAAAGATGTCGGCAAATTTGCCTTTTGCTTTGTACTTATCTGCAATCTTCATAATGTTCAGCTATCCCAGCGGGGTAGAAATCGGGGTAGAAATATCTACCCCGCTCGTGTCTTCCACCATCCTCACTTGTCCACATCTGTCCACACATGTCTTCGTAAGGCCCATGTTTACAGCACATTTGAGTATATATCATCTTGAACCCGTTGTATAGTATAGGCTACAGTCGCGGACTGAAAATCCGCGTGTCGGCAGTTCGATTCTGTCCCTGGCCACCAAATTCGATGAAGTCACTTCGCTTATTTGACACAAAGCGTTTGCGGTGAATAATTAAGTTTGTGACGAATATTTCTTTTGTAAAAGAATATATGTGCTGTTGTTGCCATTCGAAGTCGAGAGTGGCGAGCGGCCTCACTCATCTGAAGTAAAAATTTAATCAAACGAAGATTCTTTTAAAGACCGCTCGCTTTTGCCGGCGGTCTTTTCGCTCTTTTGTATATGCATCGACAAATTGCAGTTTATTACGAACATCCGGAATGGTTTCGACAGCTGTTCTCGGTTTTGGACAAGCGGGGGCTGCCATACGCGAAGATTGACGCGGCAAACCACGCTTATGACCCGCATGAGAACTTTGCCAAAAAGTATTCGCTCTTTTTCAATCGCATGAGTGCGTCGGCCGGTTTGCGGGGGAACGGTAATGCCGTTTTATATAGTCGCGGCCTGCTTGCCTCGCTCGAACAACAAGGCGTGCGGGTCATAAATGGCTATAAAGCATTCCAGATAGAAATTTCAAAGGCCCTGCAAATCGCGCTCTTTGCCTCGCTTGGCATCAAAAGCCCCAAAACGCGAGTTATCAATTCGGCGGACCAGGCCTTGAACGCAGCCAAAGATCTGCGGTTCCCGATTGTCGTCAAGCCAAATATTGGCGGCCGTGGTGCGGGAATCATAATGTTTCAGACGCCCCGCGATCTGAAAACCGCAGTTGAGCAGAACCTCTTAGATCTCGGTATCGATTCGACAGCTCTCGTGCAGGAATTTGCGCCGAAACGAGGCGGACACATCAATCGTGTAGAAACCTTAGGGGGCAAGTTTCTTTACGCCATCAAGATCTACCCGGAAGGCGAGAGTTTTAATTTGTGCCCGGCGGAGGTTTGCCAGATCGATGAGCAAGCGAGCGGCATCACCACGGTTGGTGAGATCTGTATTGCAGACGTGCCGAAGACCGGCTTAAAGATCGAACCATTCGAGCCGCCGCCGGAGATCATTCAAACGGTCGAGCGAATTGTCCGGGAAGGAAAGATTGACGTCGGCGGCATAGAGTATTTGATCGACGATCACTCGGGAGAGCCGCTTTTCTACGATATCAATGCGTTGTCCAATTTTGTGGCTGACGCTATGAACTTGATCGGGTTCGACCCGCATGAAAATTTAGTTGATTTTTTACAAGAGGAGATTAAAAGATGCGATACGGATACTGGATGCCAGTCTTTGGCGGTTGGTTGAGAAATGTCGACGATGAAAAGATGGAGGCGAGCTGGGATTATACGAAACGGCTAGCACAACGGAGTGAACAGATCGGTTTCGATCTATCGTTGATCGCCGAATTGAACCTCAATGACATAAAAGGCGTTGATGCCCCGTGTCTCGATGCATGGTCGACAGCAGCGGCTCTGACTGCTGTAACAAACACATTAGAATTGATGGTTGCCGTACGTCCGACGTTTCACAACCCCGCGTTGTTGGCTAAACAAGCCGCCAATATCGACCGGATCGGCGGCGGAAACCGTCTTTCATTAAATGTCGTCTCATCGTGGTGGGCGGGCGAAGCTCGCAAATATGGTGTGCAATTTGACCAGCATGACGACCGTTACGCGCGAACGGCGGAATGGCTGGAGATAATTGATAGGCTCTGGCGCGAAGACCATTTTTCGTTCGAGGGAAATTACTACAAACTCGAAGACGCCGTCATGGAGCCGAAACCGGTCAATAAGCCCGTCATTTACGCGGGTGGCGAATCTGAAAAGGCCAAAGACACAATTGCGAGGCTCTGCGATGCCTATGTTATGCACGGCGATGAACCTGAGAGAGTAAAGACAAAGATCGAGGATATGGAGCAGCGTCGTGAACGTCTGGGCTTGCCGGCAATGAGTTACGGAGTTGCCGCATATACGGTGGTTCGAAACTCGGAACAAGAAGCTCAAAATGAGATCGAAAGAATAACGGACGTGAAACAGTCCGCCGCGGGATATGGCAATTACCAGGATTGGTTGGCGAACACAAAGCTCGAACAGCGAGTGTCGCTGCGAGATTATTCCGTTTCGAATCGTGGGCTTCGTTCAGGTTTGATAGGAACGCCGGAACAGGTGGCGGAAAAGATCGGGGAATTTGAGCGAGTCGGGGTCGACCTGTTGCTTATCCAATGCAGCCCTCAAATGGAAGAGATGGAACGCTTTTCCGAAGCTGTGATCAGGAAACATAGATCGGCCGTCATTACGACGACGTAAACGAATGGGGTAGGCGGTGAAAGGCAGGCGGTTGAGCAATGGAAACGCCGCGCCCGTAAAACGAACGCTGAATAAATCGGTAATACCTTCTAAGCGGCTTTACCCCGGATTAAAGCGATATTAAGATAAGCACCGCGAAGCACCCTGGGGGGCTATCGCCCGCCCTGAGGTGTCTTAGTGGATGGGTCAAGAATCTGCCCGCGTGATACCATACAATCGCGTCGTCGTCATTGCCGAGGGCGAGGTTAAGAACTGCATATCCGCCACTGTGGTAAGATACGCTCGGATCTTCGATGCCTGCGGCTAGCAAGTTTGAGTTTTGGACACAAAGATCAACAAATTGTTGTCGTCCGACCACGCGGAGCTTGATGCGTTGCTTGGGGAGCTTTTTGCGGCTTTTGAATCCGGAAGTATCGGCCAAGTCTATCAGAGGTTGGATGTTTTCTGGGCCCGTCTGGCGATGCACATCCGCGCTGAGCATCTTCACCTTTTCCCCGCAATTGTGAGCGCCAGTGAATCACCGAAGCAAATAGAAGGAACTGAGAGCTCCCCATCACCCGGAATGGTAGACGAAATGATCGGTCGATTGAAAGACGACCACAATTTCTTCATGCGTGAGCTTATGTCCGCGATAAAGCAACTG
>OCZT010000477.1_pt1 | contig 39553 bp, 27 predicted proteins | sample 1539031 | NCBI WGS metagenome assembly OCZT01 (sample SAMEA3539308, study PRJEB22396) | soil metagenome | biome: tundra; feature: field; material: soil | place: USA | collected 2010-05 | depth 0.15 m
CCATTCTTTGGAGTGAAAAGTCACAGCAATTATAAAGCTAGGTTAAACCTGCCATTAGTCAAAGTTCTTTATGGTTCTTACTGGATTCTGAGATCGTTGCAACACCGACGCACTACCGATGTAGCGTTTAGTAAATATGTGGTGAAATAAATTTATTTGACTTGTGTTCTTTCTTGTTTTAACTTTCATAATATAATGGACTAACAGTTACATTGGTTTTGTTTATGTCCAAAAACTTCAGACTATGAAAGCAATTGATTTCAATACGATGATTGTTCTTCTAATATTCAGTTCAATGGGAGTATTAAGTGCTCAGAACAAAGTCAGCCTTGATAATACTGAACAATTTTCAATAACATCAAAATATGTTAAAGGTGATAAATATATAGTTCAGTACAACCCACATTCACCCACCGAAGCATATCCTGAATTAACCGAAGGATAGTTCAGGTGGGTTTTGCATTTAAGTCTTTAAAATCAGATTTCTACCATTTCAGACAGAATCCCACCTGATTGCCATTCTGAATAAGAGTGAATTCCGGATTAATTTTTGATTTTGAGAGACGCAGAGTATCCGGATTTTTATGAGTATTATTATAATGACTTACGACCTGCTTTCCACATACATAACCTATTAGCCCTCCGACAAAAATATCAGATGCCCAGTGCTGATGTTCGGTTAATCTTGAGATGCCAACCAGTGTTGCCATTGTATAACTGATAATCGGGATTGCTTTTGTATTGCTGTATTGCGATGCAAATACCGTTGCAATTGAAAATGCCGCAGCCGTATGGCCTGAAGGGAAAGCGTCAAAAGAAGAGACTGATTTATAAACCGGTAAATCCTGGTCATATTGTGCAAACGGTCCCCACCATTTTCCTCCCGGTAGTTTACTATAGATATATGAAGCACTGGGATCCTCTCTGCCGGTAAAATGTTTTATCAGTTGAACCCAGGCTGCGGAGGTAATCAGAGCCTGTGTTGCAAGTAAACTTGTCTGAACGCCTTTTTGTTTTTTAAATACGGCACTTAGTAATCCGATTGATGCTACTGTAACAGTGCCATATGTGGTTCCGAATTGGGTAATAACCGGAGAAGATTTATTTACCCAGCTATGCTCCTGTTTCTGAACCCGTGCAAATTTGTCAATATCATTATCAAAATGAAGAAGTGTTGCTGTAAGGCCGACAACGGCACCAGTAATAATCCAATCTCTGGCTGTAAATTTGAAAGGTGCAGTTACCTGTCGTTCAAAGTTGCTGAATAATGAAGGGATATAACCTTTCTGAGACCGAAAGGAAAAAATGCTGTCAGTTTTATAGAAATTGGCAGAAGATTTTTGGTAATTGACTTTATTCAGAGCTGTATTGACAGAATCTATATTTTGAAGGTTTTGCGGGTAAGCATGAATACTACAGGAGAAGAAAATTACACTCTGCACCATAAGAATGCGGAAGTAGTGTGAACTCTTTTTCTCAGCTGGCATAGCGAATATTCTTCAATGAATATCAAAGATAATTCAAATTTCAGGAAAGTCATTTCACATTTTATTCGATGTGCTTGTGATGTATTATATTCCAACTTTATCTCCCACTTAGATCTTCAACTCTCCTTCAAATCTGATTTTTCATATAGCTTTCCGGACATTTCTTTGTTTTCGAGATAGGTTTTAGCCTCAGTTGGGGTTCCCAGGAGGATTGCGAGCCATTTCGTTTTCTCATTCTGTTCCAGGATGATTTTAATTGTCATTGTAATGGGAACCGACAGGAACATACCCACCATCCCAAGGATAAATCCCCAAAAAAGCAGAGACAGGAATACAACCAGAGTTGACAAACCCAGTCCTTTTCCCATGATCCTGGGTTCAACAATGTTTCCAAGAACATTGTTGACAAGCATAAACGAAGCCAGTGTCCAGATGGCACCACCTAATCCGAGTTGAACCAGGGCAAGCAAAACAGCCGGAACGGCGGCGATGATGGACCCGATATTCGGAATATAATTCATCAGGGCTGCAATCAATGCCCATAGCAGAGGGTAATCAACACCTATTATTAATAATGCTATGTAAATAAATATACCCGTTAATAAGCATATTAAGGTTTTTATCCCGAGGTAGTGACGGACATTTTGTATGATAGTGGAAAAATAAGAAATAGATTTATCCGATCCGCTCAGAATTGCTTTAGCTTTAACAGAAAAACTTCCGAACTCCGTAAGAATAAATAAAATGAGAAGGAAGATCAGGAAGGTGGTTCCCATCATATTGAATAGTTGATTCAAAGCAGTTACAGTAAATTCCAGGATTTTTGCTGGTTGAATAAGATTGGATATCTGATCTTTTGGGATAGTAATGCCTTTCTCACTTAAAAACTGGATAAATGTGTTGCTTATACTTGTAAGCGTAGATTCATACTTTGAAAGATTTCCTGAAAAAGATGATAAGGTTCCTCCGATAAGGAACGCCAATCCGGAAAAAATAAAAACCAATCCCAATAATACAATAATAAGCGCAAGCCACCCGGGGATTCTCTTTCTCTCAAGCCAGGAAATAGGTTGTGCACAAATTATACTTATGAAAAAGGCCAGTAAAAACGGAGTAATAATCGATTTTGCATAAATCATCCCGGCAAAAATGATTATTAATGCTGCAATAGTTACAAAAGGTGAACCTTTCATTGATCTGTTAATCTCATTATTCATTTCAAAATTGTTTTAAGGAGCCTATCAGAAGGGAATAAGATTCTTTTCTTGAAACTCTGTGATTTAACTTGAAATTTAATATATCAGCCTGGTTTAATATTTGTTAAGTTTCAAAGTAGTAAAAAAAATACCAGACGCTTTTCATCTGGTATAGTTTACTAAAATATTATTACAGTTCGTGTATCTTAATATTCCTGAACCAGACTGGATAACCATGATCCTGAAGTCCAATGTAACCCTCTTTTGAAATTCCTTCCGTGAATCCCGGAAACGATTTGAATTTACTGTTGGCGACAAGTGCATCCCATGCAGGAGTCCATAATTCATATTCTACAACCTTTACCCCGTTCTGAACATGAGTGACTTTTCCATTTTTAACGGTAATTACCATTGTATTCCATTCCCCGGCAGGATGTACAGTTTTCGGATCTGCCGCAATCATATCATAAAGTGAACCTGCCAGGTGACTTGCCTCTTTATTGTCGGTTGCATCAACATTGTCCAGAATCTGAACTTCCGGTGCAGCGTAGTATATTGGTTGACCCGGTATTTCTCTTACATCATAAAATATACCTGAGTTGGCCATTTTACTTGCTTTCCAGTCTACTGATAGTTCAAAGTTTTTGAATTTCTTATCACCAAACACAATATCCCCGTTGGAAGGTTGTCCCGGGGTGTTACCTTCAGCTGTAAAGACCTTCATCGTTCCGTTTTCAATAACCCAGTTCTTAGGCATAGTTGTTCCGTTGCATTGCCTCCAGCCTTTAAAATCTTTACCGTTGAATAATAAAACCCACCCGTCCTTCTTCTCTTTTTCAGTCAGGTTATTCTGACTCTGACTAATGGAAGGAAGCATGATAAGCATTGCTGCTGTACATGATAATGAAAAAATAATGTTTCTTTTCATAATAATTTAATTGTTTTTAATGGTATTATGGAGCTCGCATGTTTAGTAATTTACAATTTTAAGAAAACAAATGAAAACATGCTCGGTTCATAATATAGTTTTAAATAAATTTCTGATGCAAATTAATAAAAAATTCTCTTTAGTCAATATACCCCCCTCGGCCTTCGGCCACTCCCCCCAAGGGGGGAGAAAATCTACTTTGCTATCGGTATTTTCGCCCCCTCCGGGGGAGATGCCGCGTAGCGGCAGAGGGGGTTTATTCACAGGTTAAAATCCTAACGAGGAATTTCACGATTTTAATAATCTAAAATTCAACACATTACAATTACCTGACTAAAAATATAGTCATTTTTCTTGCAAAATATTTGCGTGACTATAAAAATAGTCATATCTTTGTGATGAAGGATTGACAACCGGCAACCGGTAACCCGTTTCCGGTATGAGGCACCAACCAACATACACTCACGCCGCATACCGCACACCACAAACCGCGCACCGGAAGATATAAGGCAAAAATAAAAAATAAAACCAATGCAACTGACAAAAGCAGAAGAACAGATAATGCAGATATTATGGGATATGAAAGAAGGTCTCGTAAAAGATATCCGCGACAGTTTCAGCGACCCGAAACCGGCCCGTAATACCGTATCTACAGTATTGAGAGTGCTTGAGAAAAAGGGATATGTCGGACATAAAGCATATGCCAATGTCCACCTATATCACCCGCTTGTCTCTAAAAGTGATTACTCTAAAAGCCAGTTATTCGGACTGATGGAGGGTTATTTCAACAACTCTTTTCCGGCTATGGCATCATTCTTTGCACGCGAAAAGGACCTTACAGTGAAAGAACTCAATGAGTTGCTTGAGGATACAAGGAAGGAATTGTCAAAGGTTGAGGAACGCAGTGACAAAATCCCGCAAAGCGGGAATAAAAAAAGAAAGTAATGGAAACATTTGCAGTATACTTGCTTAAATCGGTCATCTGGCTTGCCGGATTTGCACTCATATTCATTCTCTTCCTGAGGAATGAAAGGTTTTTTGTATTGAACAGGATCTACTTGCTGGCGGGTATTATTACTTCATTTATATTCCCGATGATTTCAATCCATTACACAGTGGTTCTACCTGTTGTAAGAAATATTCAGATCGAAAATGCGATTATGAGCGAGATTCAAAATCCGGACAAAAGCCTTATTCCCGATCTCAAATTAATTCTATCGGTACTATATGTACTTGGAGTCGCATTTGTACTGACTCTAATAATAAGACAGGGAAGATCAGTTTTCCGTGCTATAAAAAAATCAGAAATAATATCTTTCCATCCGGCAAAACTTATCAAAACACCCGAATATACCACTGCGTTTTCATTTTTCTCCTATGTGTTTGTCAATCCTTCAGTTACAGACGTCGAAACAAAGGAGATAATGATCCACGAACTGGTACATATCAGGCAGAAGCACTGGTTCGACCTGCTTCTTGTTGAATTGCTTTGTATGATGCAATGGTTCAATCCGCTTGTCTGGATCTATATCCGGTTCATAAGGCAGAACCACGAGTATCTTGCCGATGAGGTGGCGCTGCAGCAAACATCCGATCCGGCAGTTTACAGAGCAGTTCTTTTAAATCAGATTGTCGGCGCTCCTGTCGTCAATCTGGCAAATTCTTTCAATTACTCACCTAACAAAAAAAGATTTAACATGATGAAAAATATTATAAGTTCACCTTACAGGAAGATGAAGATACTTTTTATTCTTCCTGTTTTTGCTATTGTATTGTATGCTTTTGCTAAGCCCGATTACAAATACAAATATGCAGATCAAAGCTCCGGCGATAATGTTTCAGGCACCTCTTTGCAGCAAAAATCTGTCAAGGGGACAATTGTACAGAATGATGGAACCCCGATGCCTGGAGCAACAATTTTAATCAAGGGAACCACTTTGGGCACTTCAGCAGATGCTACAGGCAGTTTTAAGATTGACAATGTACCTGATAACGGATTAATTGTTGTCTCTTTTGTGGGTTTCAAATCGAAGGTTCTAAAACCTGTTTTCACCTCTGAAATGGCAATCACTATGGTGAGAGATACTGTCAGGTACAATAATTTAAACATAAGCTCTCCACCACCACCGCCTCCTCCTATGAATGCTGCCGGAGATTTGAATGCACCGCCTCCACCGCCACCACCTCCTGCATCAGGTATTGATTTAAAAGGCGACGGACCTCAGCCTCTATATGTGGTCGATGGAAGTATAACTTCAAAAGCAGAAGTTGAGAAAATAGATCCTGAAACAATTGAATCAATTCATATTTTTAAGGATGAGTCTGTCTCAGCAAAATATGGAGAAAAAGGGGAAAATGGAGTTATAGAATTATATTTAAAAAAAGCTACAAGTACGTTGATTACAGAAGATGGGAGCAAAGATACAGTTAAAGTATCCGCTTATGGAGGGATGCATTTCAAAACTTCCGAGAACAAAGCTGTACCCCTTTATGTCATAGATGGCGTTATCGCAAGTGTTGATGATCTAAATAAAGTAGATCCCCAAACTTTTGTATTGGTCAATATACTAAAGGATGGAGCTGCTATTAGTAAATATGGAGAGAGGGGGAAGGATGGGGCAATCGAGATAACTACGAAAAACTACAATTCTGTTGGAACAGGGGGCGGGGTGACGGGAGTTAAAATACTACGGGATAGTTTTACACCACTTCCACCGCCCTCTTATGTAAAGATCAGGTCAAAAGATGGCAAAACACCTCTTGTTGTTGTTGATGGTGTTGCTAAAGATATTGAGGTAGATAAAATTGATCCTAAAACAGTTGCATCGATGAATGTCCTTTCGGATGAATTTGCTACGAATAAATATGGAGAAAAGGCTAAAGACGGGGTTGTAGAGTTTACAACTTATAATAAAGGTGAAAAAAGACCCGATACTGATAAGGATGTATTTGTTGTAGTTGAAGAATTACCTCAATTCATAGGAGGTAATGAGGCTATGATAGCCTGGATTACCTCAAATCTAAAATACCCTTCTGAAGCTGTAAAAGCTAAAATCACAGGGGAAGTTTATGTCAACTTTATGGTCAGCAAAACGGGAAAGGTAAAAAATGTTGTCGTTAGTAAATCTGCAAGTCCTTTGCTTAATGCTGAAGCCATAAGGGTCATAAGCAGTATGCCCGACTGGAAACCGGGAAGCCAGGCAGGAAAACTGGTTGATGTTCAGATGCAGGTTCCGGTGGAATTTAAATTGAAATAAAATCAATAGCTCTGGTATGTATTAAAATTATTAAACCCCCTCTGCCGCTTCGCGGCATCTCCCTTAAGCGGAATTGATTATGGGATAAAACCCCCTCAGCCGCTTCGCGGCATCTCCCCCTGAGGGGGAGAAAATACTCGTACATTTAGTTAATTTCTCCCCCCTTGGGGGGAGTGCCCGAAGGGCAAGGGGGGGTTAATTGAATAGCAGCATTCTAATATTGATCACTCGAAGTCTTTATCATTACTCCTGAAAAATGCCGCATGAACAGCGGGAGGGCATGGAGAATCTAATCCTTTAACGGCTTTCCAAATCACTTCATTGAATTCTGCATCACTTACCATATCCTCTTTTGTAAAATCAAACTTCTGGCTTTTTTTCTGCCAGATATTCTGTGCGAGGTTTTTTAAATTCAAATCAACATTAGCTGGCCTGACTGAAAAGACAGGATGATCGGGAGTATTATTCATGCATCTCCATAACGGAATTGAAGGTGCATCATACTGGCTCATTGGAGGAAGCCCAAGAATCAATTCAATTGTCCGGAGGAGAGAAGTTGTCGTATAAAGGGTATGATCGACAAAACCCTGTTTCACATAGCCACCTGCGAGATATGCTGTACTCCGGTGGGCATCAACATGATCTGGGCCATTTTGTGCATCGTCTTCCACAATTATCACCAGACTGGTTTTCCAAACCCGGCTGTGACTGAGATAATCCACAAACTTACCAACTGCGAGATCGTTATCGGCCACGTGTGCAAATGGCGTCGGCCTGTTGAGGCTGAGTCCCTCGGTATGATCGTTGCCAAACCGGAGAGTATTCAACTGAGGCAGGGCATCAGCTGCCAGGAGGGAATCAAAATCATGTTTCCATTGGCGAAACCTTACGGTATCGCGGACTGACAGATCCCACGGTGTATAACGGGAGCAGAAATGACCTTTCAAAATCGGGATATTAGGTTTTTTATCACCCATGAATTCTGCATATGTCCGGTAGGTCACACCATTACGATTACAATAATCCCACAGGAATCCATTTTTATTGTTGGCAATTTCCATTGAACCTTCACCTGGATATTCTCCTCCTCTTCCTCCATAGCTGGTTGGCCAGTTTTTTTCGAGGTAATCAGTTGCATAGGCTCCCATGGTCCAGTTATGACCATCGGCACTAACTTCTCCGTTGACATAAAAATTATCGAGCAGTACAAATTCGCGGGCGAGAGCATGCTGGTTAGGTGTGATATTTTCACCAAAAAGAACCAGATTGCGATCGCCATTTCCTTCAGGTATGTCTCCCAACACCTGATCATAAGAGCGGTTCTCCTTAATAATGTAAAAGATACACGTTATAGGTGATTTATCTCCCACTTTCATGGGGATAGGATTGCCAGCTGCTCCTTCGGATTTCAGTTCTGTGTTCTTGTTATAAGGGGTGTTGTTATAAACAGCCTTTGAAAAAAGCGCCATCTGGCTCACATCGGGAGACTTCAGAATTGTAAGTGTTCCTCTGAAAAGTCCACCTATATATTGTTCTTTAATTTTTTGTTCCTTCCCTTCAGCCCGGAAAACCACGACATCACCTTTACGGGTCGGATCAGGGCCATAAGGATTTGCATGAGATGATAACCCTTTTCCGTTACTTACCAGGATTTTATCTTTTGCAGTTCTTACGCATGTCGGATACCATGCAGTGGGTATAAATCCTTTGCTTACACTTGCCCCGGGTTTTGTGACATCAAAAACGGCAAGACAGTTATTATCAGCATTTGCGATATAAAGAGTCTTCTCATCGCTGCTCAGTGCCACACTGTTTGTTGTTGAACCTGACGGGGAACCGGGAAAGAGCGCCGAATTAAGTATCTCAATCACCTTCTTTTGCCCGTTATCAATTACTGATACACTGTTATCATTTGCATTGGCAACATACAGGTATCTACCGTTTTGGGTAATGCATAAATCATTAGGATTATCACCGACTCCGATTGAACCGGTAATTTTCTGAAGATCTGTATCAAACAGTATAATTTTATCACAGCCCCAGCATGAAATGTACAATATTTTATGATCGGGAGATAATAGACATGTATAACCTTCCCCTCCAAGAGGATATTGTGAGATTGTTTTTTTTGTCCGGGTATCAAGGACGTAGAGGGAATTATTTTCCTTAGTCACAACGTACAACCTTCTTTTGCTGTCGTCGAGCGCTATTCCTGCAACAGAAATTTTTACCGGCCATGGCTTGCCAATAATTATGGAATCAGATACTAAAAGCCTGTTATTCCTGATTTCATACCTGACAATCATATTATCATTTCCACCCGAGGCATACAGATACCTGCCGTCATTGGAAAAAGTTAATCCAAGCCATGCTTTTCCAATGATGATTGAATCGAGAATTACATCCCTGTCAATATCCACGAGTTGAATAGTCTGATCACTTTCACCGTTGTTAGTGATTGCTGCAAGTCTTTTTGAAGGCGACACGGCAATATTGAGAGGCAGATCACCAAGAGGCAATGATTTTCCCACAGGTGTCAACTTCCATCCATTCGGCAAAGAGGTACTGTGAGATTCAATTTCCTTCAGGGTCTGGGCCGGAAGATTAACAGCGATTCCAAAGTAGATTATTTGGAAAAGAATCAGGATCTTTCTTAAAGTTCGATTCATTGTCATTACAGTTTAATCAGAGGAACAAGGATTTATAAAATGTGGTCAAATTAATCTGCGATGATTACCACATATATTTTTCGTTTTAATTACTTCTGTTTCCTACTTATATTATGGTCCAATATGCTAAGCCACTAATATTCCTGTTTTCCCTTTGTGTTCCTTTGTGCATTACTTAGTGATCCTTTGTGGTTCAAAGTATTAATTATTACCACAAAGGTACACAAAGGTTATCACTAAGGGTCACAAAGGACTTTATTGACAATACCATTGAAGGATAAAAAGATTCCTAAGTTTATTCAGTTTTTTGTAGCTCTCATTTTCAGCTGTTCAGAATTAAGTGTGATCAGACGACCCAACTGTTTTCCATCCCGGTATGTTACCACCCTTACTGTAACCGGCCCATCAGGAATTTCAACAGGTTTGGAATATTTGGGTGAATAAATGTTTGGCATAGCGTCATCAACCGTATAAAAAATATCCAGACCGGGGACTTCAGAATCCAAATTCAGGGTCATCTTTCCATCATTTTCACTGACCTTAATAATAGCGTCATAAATTGCAGGCGAATAATTTACTCCTTCTGCATCAGCACGATCGAACTGTTTTTCCACACGTTGAATAAAATTGGCCCAGTTTTTTGAAGCATTTGGCGACCAGAAATCTTCTGCCAGTGCCCAACCGCGCGGCCAGGTCATGTATTCGGCGTGGTGCAGTGTTACTATCTGCTCTGTCCAAAGGTTTCCCTGACCGCCAAGAATATATTTTGCATCCACACCTTCAGGAACGGGATCAAAACTATAACATTTGCTTAGTCTTAAACTGGAGTAAATAGGAGGTTCGATTGTTTGTTCACCCTGCTGGTAATCGAGGTATGCAAACGTTGTTGGTGTCATTACAACATCATGACCCATTTTTGCTGCCTCTATTCCTCCTTTGATACCTCTCCAACTCATTACAGTGGCCTCCGGAGCGATTCCTCCTTCAAGAATTTCATCCCATCCAATCAGCTTTTTGCCTTTCGATTTCAGAATTGTTTCCACACGTTTCATAAAGTAGGCCTGTAATTCCTCGGGTTTTGTCATATTCATCTTCTTCATCAGTGCCACGCAGGCTGAGTCTTTTGTCCAGAAACCCTTATAGCATTCGTCTCCCCCCACATGAATGTAGTGACTTGGAAACAGAGCTGCAATTTCAGTAAAGACTTTATCCAGGAATTCATAAACGTTTTCATCGGATGGATTCAGCGTATTATCAATAAGCATCTTAAATGTGCCATTGTCATACCATTCTGAGAAAGAAGAACCAGGATTGACTTTTATGTTTGTATCTTTTGTGCAGCATAATTCAGGATATGATGCAATCGCTGACATACTATGTCCCGGAACATCAACCTCAGGCAGGATTGTTATATTACGGTCCAGTGCATATTGAACTATTTCTCTGATGTCAGCCTGTGTATAGAAACCGCCGACTATTGCTGTTTCTCCTGGTTTTGGTTCTGTGCGACTGCCGAATTGTCCGAAACGGAGTACTCTCCATGCGCCAACTTCAGTTAACTTTGGCAAAGATTTGATTTCAATCCTCCAGCCATTGTCATCCGTAAGATGCCAGTGGAGAGTATTGAATTTATACCGTGCAATCTGGTCAATATACCGTTTAACTTCCTCTTTTGTGAAAAAGTTACGGCTTACATCGAGCATTATGCCTCTCCAGCCAAACCGCGGATAATCTGTGATTTTAACCGACGGGATTGTCCAGGTCATCTTGACAGCTGTTTTACTTTCAATTTCTTTTGGCATAAGCTGAAGCAATGTTTGCATGCCATAGAAAAGTCCGGCAGGAGTATTGGCGGATATTATCACCCTATTAGCAGAAGATACCAGGGAATAGCCTTCATTGCCAAGTTGTTTAACAGGCGCTTCATTCAGATTAAACTGTATTGAGCCGGCTATATCATGTGGTTTAATTGAAAACCCTGTTGAAAGATTCAGTTTAAGGGAAAACATTTCGGCTATTTTGCGGCTTTCCTGACGGTTATAGCTAATTGTCGAAGTTTTTGTTAATACAAATGATCCGTCAGATTGCTGTATTTCAACGGGTTGAGGAATAATCTGTAAGGCAGGCTTTTGTCCATATACCGTTGCAAAAGAGATGAAAAGCAGAAATAGTACCATTTTTTTCATAGTAAGAGAAGATTAATTTTTCCGGAATTAAAGAATGGTGTAATTTTAAGAATCAACAAATTTATACCCGGTTGTTTTCAGGACTTTTAAGACTTCTTTTTTAATCCTGATCACCACCTTGCCGGAGATATCTAATGGTTCCCCATCGATATGGAACCTGGTTTCAGATGTTTCTATTACTATCTCCTTATCAGTTTTAAAATGCCTGACATACTTGGACTTATTAATTCTTTTTGTGAAAAGTCTGATAATAAACAGTGAGCCTAATATTTTAGGAAATGGTTTGATCAGAACAATATCAATTATTCCGTCGTTGGGACACGCTTCAGGGGCTATGAAAGCATTATTCCCGAATTGTCTTGTATTTGCAATTGTCAGAACAAATAGTTTTTCAGAGACAACTATATCTCCGTCAACTTTGATGGTTACTGGAAACGGACGAAGAGCCAGAAAGGTCTTAAAAGTTAACCAGACGTAAGGCAGAAACCCCCGTAGCTTAAGGTCATTAAATGAATGTGCAACAAAACTGTCCAAGCCAATACCTGCAACATTAAGGCATAGTTTGTCATTTATCTCAATTACATCAATATCCATGCTGTTGGCTTTCTTAATATCTGCCAGAAGAGAGCGGACATTCATTTTGAATCCAAATTCCTTTGCAAACCCGTTGCCGGAACCGAGAGGCAGAACTCCAAGAATTTTATTGGTGCCAACTAATTCTGTTGCTACAGTATGAACGGTACCGTCACCTCCGGCTGCTATAAAAACTTCATATTTATTGAAGTTTTGTTTTATAAGCGATTCGGTATCTTCCTTTGTCATTGATTTGCAAAAGGATAGTTGATTTTTACGAAACTCAAGCTCTTTTGATACAATAAAGTTTACAGGGAGTACTCCTGACGCTGGATTTAGTACAAACAGTGCCTTATTTTCATTTCTCCGGGCTGGCCTTTTCATGCTCAAATTTACGGAAGATTTTTTCAATGTGACGTATTAAACATAGAAGATGTTCCGGGAAGGTCATTATTTCTTTTAAAGCTATATATAAGTTTTCACTGCCACGAAGTGGCAAGATGTGAATAATCCCCTATGAAAACAGGGGGTTATTCACCTATGAGGCTGTCTCAAAAGTACTGTTCTTCCACTTTTTATTCTCCTAAACCCTTCCCCCGTCCCCTTCCCTTAAACAGTAAGGGAAGGGGTGCAATACTTTTAATCACAATGATTTGTACCCTCCCCTTATTTGTTTAAGGGGAGGGTTAGGGAGGGGTTCAATAAACACCAAAATGCCCTTCTGAGACACCCTCTTTGAAATAAAGAAAGTATGTTTTCTTACTCCATAAACGGATATTTAAAATCGGTTGCCGGGATGAGAGTTTCTTTAATTGTCCTGGGACTAACCCACCGGAGAAGATTAAGATGACTGCCTGCTTTGTCATTCGTCCCGGAAGCCCTGGCTCCTCCAAAAGGTTGCTGCCCCACCATGGCTCCTGTAGGTTTATCGTTGATATAGAAATTCCCGGCAGAATAACGTAATGCCCGGCATGCTTTGATCATTGCATATTTATCGGAGCTGAAAATAGCGCCGGTAAGTCCATAGGGTGAAGTTTCATCGCACAGAGTAAGGGTTTCATCGAATTTATCATCGTTATAAACATAGATAGTCATTACGGGGCCGAATATTTCTTCTTCCATAGTAAAGAAATGTGGATTTTCAGTAATGATCACTGTAGGTTCAATAAAATATCCGGTTGACTTATCTCCTTTCCCGCCTGTGATTATCTCTGCATCACCCGATAATTTTGCTTTATCTATGTACGACATTACTTTGTCGAAAGCACTCTCATCAATAACAGCATTAACATAATTGCGGAAGTCACATACATCACCAATATTAATTTCAGAGACCATTTTCAGAATATGCCGTTTTGTATCGGTCCAGATTGACTCCGGGATATACGCCCTCGAGGCAGCTGAACATTTCTGACCCTGGTACTCAAAGGAACCTCTTACAATTGCCGTGGCAAGTTCAAGAGGGTTTGCTGACTTATGAGCAAATATGAAATCTTTACCGCCTGTTTCACCAACAAGTTTCGGGTAAGATTTGTAAACAGAAAGATTATCCGAAACCTGTTTCCATAGGGAGTTGAATGTTGAATTTGAACCGGTGAAATGAATACCTGCCAGGTCTTTATGTTTAAGGACGACGTTGCTTATCACTGACCCATTACCTGGTATGAAATTAATTACACCGGATGGAATTCCTGCTTCTTCAAGAATTTTCATCAGATAGTAGTTTGAGAGGAGAGAAGCTGTTGCAGGTTTCCAGACTGTTGTATTTCCCATCAGGGCGACACTTGTGCTCAGATTTGAGGCTATTGCAGTAAAGTTAAAAGGAGTTACGGTATAAACGAATCCTTCGAGTGGACGGTATTCCAGGCGATTGATGTTTTCACTTTCAGATATTGGTTGTTCCTGATAGATAAGCGATGCAAAATATATATTGAAACGCAGATAATCTATCACTTCACAAGCCGAATCAATCTCAGCCTGGAGAACATTCTTACTCTGGCCAAGCATTGTAGCTGCATTGATCTTAAACCGGTATTTTTTGGAGATCAGCTCGGCTGCTTTAGCCATTATTGCAGCCCTCTCCATCCACGATAATGTCATCCATTCGCATTTAGCATCAAGAGCTGCATCGATCGCAAGAGAAACCTCCTTCTCTGTTGCCATATGATAGGTTGCAAGTACATGATGGTGATCGGAAGGCATCACAAGCTTTCCTGTTTTACCTGTCCGGATCTCTTTCCCTCCTATGATAAGAGGTATATCAATAATCTGATTCTTTTGTTTTTTTAGTTCTTCTTCAAGCAGTATTCTTTCCTCGCTGCCCGGTTTATAGGATAAGACAGGTTCATTCTTCGGCTCCCTGAAATTATATATGGCATTATTCATCTAATTACTTTTTTGCAATATTTATCTTTTTACTAAAGTTATCCAATGACTTTTAACGTGTTTTGTACTTGACCCTCTTATTTCTTGCCTCCCGTCGGAGCTGTCTAAGAAGTTGAAATCCATTAACCACAAAGGTCTCAAAGAACTGAAATACATTGTTTTAACTTTGTGTGCTTTGAACCTTCTTTGCGCTCTTTGTGGTTAAAAAGAACTTTTTCAACATCCCTCTAAATCTCAACACGCGAATATAATTTCCCTAAATACCAAAAAATTAATACCGCTTTAGGGAGAAGTCCCACTTCAGCAGGACAACGTGCACCAAATCATTAACTAAACACATTCATTCTAGAAATGTTCGTTTGCGTGAAGCCTTAAGAAATTTTCGGAATAATGTTTTTTATGCTAATTTGGATTCAAATATGACTGAGATTTTTACATCTTTTAAAATAAACCCTATGTCAGAATCAAAATTTTATCATTTTACCACAACAGGATCATTTTATGGAATCGATTCTCTTGAGAAGGCTGTTGAAGCAACTATGGAGAGTGGATTTGTATGGTTCAATTTTTATCAGCCAACAAAAGAAATTCTCTCTTCGCTGACAGATAAGATCGGCATTCATCCATTATCAGTGGAAGATTGCTTTGATGAAGAACAGGTTCCGAAGATTGAATATTTCAACAATAATACCTTTATAATTTTTAATTCTTTCAGTTACGCTAAAAACGTTCTTTTTATAGATGAAGTAAACCTGTTTATCGGAAAGAATTTTATCATAACTGTCAGTGGTCATAATTCTGAAGGCAGACGACCCCTGAATAATATTGAGGATATCATAGAGAAGGCTAATACAAATGCAAAATATGGTCCGGACTATTTAATGCATATCGTTCTTGACTGGCTTGTTGATGAAAAATACAAGGCATTCGATGATATGGAAGTTGAGCTGGAAGAAGCTGAGGAATCTTTACTTGCCGACGTTGAAAAGTTTCAGCCTATGCAATTGATCCATATGAGAAAAAACCTGATGAGGCTCAGAAAAACTTTATACCACGAGCGGGAGATACTGGTAAAAATCTGCAGGCTTGATTGTCCTTTTATCACTGAAAAGGCAATAGTGCACTTTCGCGATATTTATGATCATCTGGCAAAATTCTTTGAGCTGACAGAAACATACAGGGAGATCGAAACGAGCCTGATGGAACTATATACTTCCCTTCTCAATAATCTGATGACCAAGATGTCGAACGATACAAATATTTCAGTGAGACGGCTTACATTGATTGCCACTATTTTTATGCCCCTTACCCTGCTCGCAAGTATTGGCGGAATGTCGGAATGGACGATGATGACTGGACCCGAACACTGGAAGCTTTCTTATCCTCTATTTCTATTGGGGATGGTGATAATCGGCATCGTTAATTATTATTTTATCAGAAGGATAGAGAAAAAAGAGTAAAACTGATTCTGGGGGAAGGGAAAACCTGTTTAAACTGACAACATTCGGAGTTATCGGATTGGAGATAACTTACTTAATTGAATTCCCCTCCCAGGAGGAGAACTCTGAAGGACAACTTAACTCTCGTTCTTCTTAAACTCTCTATGATTGCAGTTTTTTGAAAAAGTTTGGAAATATTTAAACCCTTACAGTTAACCCTTCAGGTTCTTTTTTGTTGGTGAGATCAAATAAAGCAAAATGTTTTTCCCCGAATGCCTTGATAGCGTAAGAGAAGAAAAGTCCTGAAAGAATGTCGATACTATAATGCCCCCGTGCAAGGAATAATGCAGCTATGACAACAAAAAGGCAAATAAAGATAAGCCATTTATAACCTTTGTCTTTAACCAACAAAAACATTAAAAAAACATTCCCCGCATGCCCGGAGGGATATACTCCGAGTTCAAAGTTTGAAAACCCGTGAAACAGAGGATCTGACCCGCTGAACATCGGCGGATTTCCAAAGGGAGTTAAGACAATAAATATACCTCTGACAATATAAAAAATGCCGGTCAGGAGCAAAAATAAGGGGATCCTGTTATAATCCTTTTTACGGACAATATAAATTAGAACAAGGAAGATAGGGACCAGGCAAAATATATCATAAATAAGAGAAACATTGTAAAAAGGAAGATGGTCGAGAATGAAATCTGAAAGCATGGGCAGGGTTTTCCCTTCACTCATATAATTATGGAGATAATTTTCGGAGGCAAAATTTAATCCTGCGCCTGCAAAAACAGCAAGAATACCAAAATAGAAATACTTGCTTTTTATCACAGGGATAATTGAATGAAGCATATCTGAAATAAAAGCAAACAGTCTGTTCTTCTCTCTATTCATCTGATTCATGTAACTTAATCTAAACAGTTGCATTTCATCCAACCAATGAGATTGGTATATTAATGATGGGCAAAGATAAAAACTTAAGTTGATAAGAAGTAATCTGAAAAGAAGGATTAATCCGACATTTGGTTATATACGCTGATGATCTCGTCTGAATATTCTATCGGCGCTTCAATATGGCCCCAGCCCGATTGCGTTTGCCATATACCATCGTAAGCTGAGTCGTGATAGGAACGTATCAGATGAGGGATTTGTTTTTCAGTAAGTATTTCATCGAGAAGCATTGCCTCAATCTCATTCTTAAACATTAGTATTTTTACCGGCTTACTCATAATTCTTACTTTCTTTTTACAACAATAGAACAATTTTTAAGAAGCACATCCAGAAGAAAGCCGGAACATTCTCCACGGAGAGTAATTTCTTCGCCGGTTTTGTACTTAGAAGGATCAGTTATATTTTGGAAAGAACAGATTACAGATGACATGTCACTTCCGGTTTTCAGAGCTATATTCAGATGAGTACTATCGGCAGGGGTCATTGAGGATATTGTGCCATTGACCTCAAGAATTTTATTGATATACTTTGAAGATGCTGTTCCCTCATAATCTTCAAATTCTTTCTGAAGCACTGTAGCCGTAACAAGAAAATCAGGTTTGGCCTTAGCTGTGTCGGGATGCTTCAGATTGAACTTATGCAGACCAACACAAATTGCTGTAATAACAATTACCAGAACAGCAAATAATACAATCTTAACCCATAGTTTCATTCGCAAAAGTTAGCAAAAATAATAGTAATGTACCCGGGATTGCTTCTATTTATTCGCAATAGGTGTATATTTCATTGCAACAGTGACTTCCAGACTTTTTTCAAATTTATCTTTTACAACTCCGGGAATATTTATCTTATAATCTTCCGGGACTATTTTGAATTTGGAGTTCGCATTTATACCGCCACTAACAACTTCAATGGTTCCCTGTATGCTGATCTTATTTGTTACATCATGAATGGTAAGATCCCCCTCAACAGTAACATTGTAGATGCCGCTCTTTGAAAAATCAACATCTTTAAGATTTGTGATCTTTCCCTTGAAAATCGATTTGGGAATTTTATCCGATTCCATATAGTTTTCGTTGAAATGCTCTTCCATAAGAGCTCTGTTGAAATGGAATGATTTGATTAATGCCTGAAAAACCATTTCTCCTGTCGAAATATCGAGAGCTCCGACAACCTGATTATTATCTCCCTTTATATCCTCCATGGGAGTATGGGAGTAGAAACCGATATAACCGTTTTTGGTCATATATTTCTGTGCATTTGCTGCAAGAACGATATTCAGAAAGAATAAGAATAAAAGCAGACGTTTCATAAAGTTTTAATTAAATGTTTGGATTATTAGACATTAACAATTTCTTTAACAGTAAAGTTCGGAAAGGTTAGCAAGGAACGCAATGATAATTCCTTAATATTTATCATTTGAGTTCTATTCCCGTTTTTTACCCAGAGCAAATTCTTTTCTAATAGTTTGAAGGTTTTTTATTTTTCTTCAGTGTAAATACTCTTGAAATATTAAATCCGAAATGGATATCTCCTTTTTTCCACTGTCCTGTTGTTGCCCCGATAAATTGTTTTTCCGTCATACCCAGCGAGTTTGTAAAAAACAGTTGAAATACATGTCCGCCTGTTTCGATATCAAAACCGAGCGACAGGGGATTGTAGATCTGCTGGCTCATATAGGTCTTTGGATTTGCAATGTAGTAATACTCTCCATTCAGGCTTATTCTTTTTGAGAGCTTCAATCTAGCCCCTGCACCTAAGGCGTAGATATCATTCGGATCTAGTTCCGTGACTACCAGATTTCGATGGAGATACGACGGAGTAAGCTGAAGTGAGAATGCCTCGTTGATTTTCCGTGCAACCAGTATCTGAGCCACATAGGCCAATCGTGATGTAAAATAATTTGTCCTGGTCTGATCAGCAAACTTTAAGGTTTTAAGGGCAATTGAAGTGACAACAGAAACAGAAACCGGCATATCTTTGGCTCCTGATGATTGTCGTAAGATGCTGAACTTTGCGAATCCGTCATAAGTCTTTTCGAATTCCGATCTTCCCACTCCGATCATAAGCCATTTGAATATGCCATATTCCAGGCCAAGATGAATATTAGACTGGTCAAGACCGAAAAAGTTATAACCCCCGGAATTAAGAGTTCCGAACCGGTGTGATATTCTTACATCAAGTTGTCCCGGAACCATTCTCTCAATTGAATGTCCATTCATCACACGGGTCGATTTGAAAGTAGCTGTTGTGTAGTTTATTTCTTTGGTTGAATCCTGGTTGATAATATTCATCAGGTCATCCTGGGCAAAGATCCCAAATGAAATAAGAGATAAAATTAAAGCGAGGAATAATCGTCTCATGTTATACACTATTTATGTTCATTTAATTGTTAGGCATGCCCGCTTTTATCCAAATCCTGACCTGAGTAACTTTGCACGCGGATAGAGCTCCGGAAACGGGCATTATTGGCACTCCGCTCCCTGTAAGTGCATTTATAAGCAATCCTGACGATGCCATAGTCTGAACGCTTGAATAGCTGGTAAGTGAAATACCCCCTGAAGCTGCGGATCCGGAATGGCAGACAGTACAATTATTGCTCAGGATAGGAGCGATTGTTCCATTGTAAGTGACATTTGTTGTATCACATGTATTGGTAAGAGTAGGATATAATGCTTCTTCATTATCGTAATAACAGGAGACAAAAAATAACAAAAAAAAGATGAAACATGCTAAAGAAATAAATAGTCGCTTCATGCTGAATGAATATCTAATTGTTTAAAGATCCGCTATTAACCCATATCTCAAATTCCCTGATCTGGCAGGTCGAAAATGCTCCACCAAGTGGCATTTTCGGAACTCCGGTTCCGGTGAGAGAATTAACTAGACTCCCGTTTGCCGCTATAGTCTGAACATTGGCATAGGTCGCCAGCACAATTCCTCCTCCGGCAGATGCACCCGTATGGCATCCCGTACATGAAGTTTGCATAATGGGCCATATTGTTCCGGAAAATGTAACCGGATTAATAGTATCGCAAACTTCCCCACAGGTCTCATTAAGAGCCCCATAGCTAATCCATTTTCCAATTGAATCTATTTGTGCAACGGATAACTGAGGGCTGTTTGAAGGTGGCATTTTTGATTCCCCGCCGGAAGTTGAAATAACTCTGTACAATCTGCTTGATCCCGGATTTCCTGGCGCGACAGAATTCATTATATTGGCATAAGTTGTATAATTATATCCTTCTTTATGTGAAATAGCATCGTGGCAACCTGTTGTAGCGCAATATGATACAATCACCGGGAAAATATCACGGGAGAAACATGCACGGGCCACATAACTTCCGCCGCCAGAACCACCTCCATTCCCTCCTGTTCCTGTGGTATCTGTACATACTGTTTCTGAGGCTCCCTGTTCAATCCATACTCTTATTTTTGCCCTGTTATCTATAGTGAGTGGTTGCCCGGGTGGCATCATGTTTCCCCATTTTGAAATAATTGCCTGGTATGCTGTGCTGGCATCAGGATTGCCCGGCGTAACATCACGCATAATATTTGCATAGTTGTTAAGAGCTGAACGTGATTCTCTTCCTGCACCGTCGTGACAACCTGAGATGGCACAATTATTAATGAATATTGGCAGGATATCGCCCGTAAAACAGACCTCAGGTAAGTTTGCTATGTTTGCAACGTGTGAGCAGGAAGTAAACCATGAAAAAACAGTGATGAGTATTAAGAAGGAGAGTGATAAATAGATCTTATCGAGCTTCATAAAAAATCAGTAGGTTAACACTAATATAAACAATAAATGTACGAAAATTGTTCTTAATTATTGTTTAGGGTCTGATGATATAATACACTCAAGACAAATTTACTCTGTGTATCTTAATGTTCCTCAGTGTTACTCGTGAAAGTTCTTATTTTTTTGTCACACAGAGTTTCACAACTTGTCCTGATTTATCGCGAGAGCATCCACAGATGGCTACAGAGAAGAATTATTAAAGAATATCATGAATTCATGTTCAAAATTCGGAGTAAATACATCTTTCCCTAAATTCTCCTTTATTTCCCCGATTGACCAGAATCTTCCTTCGTCAATTTCATCTTTATTTATTAAGGGGACTAAATCAGAGATCATTGAAAAGGAATTAACCAGCTCCCTTTCCCTGGAAGATTTCCAAACATATTTTCCTAAAAATTCCGGAACGAAATTATTCAATCCCAGCTCTTCTCCGGCTTCCCTCATCAGAGCTTCAATTGGGGTTTCTCCGGGACTGACATGACCTCCCACAGATGTATCCCACTTACCCGGTTCTATATCTTTTGTTTTTGCCCTTTTCTGTAAAAACAATTCACCGTCACGATTAATAAAGTGAAGATGAACGACAGGATGAAGAAGCATGCTCTTGCCATCGTGGCATACACTGCGCAGAGCTTTTCCGGTCGTATTACCCTCTTCATCGACTACCGGAAACCATTCATCGGGAACTGAGTTTTTCATATAGGACAAAATTAGAAAAATTAATGTATCACCGTAAACCCACACCGTACCATATTCCCATCCTCATCCACAGCAGTGAGAATATGATTACCCGATCCCGTCAGCATTTCCAGCTGATGAATAAACTGTGTTGTACCGATATAGGTTTCATCAAGATGCCAGAAGATTTTTTTTGATGGGTTCCTGTGGACAACTTCAGTTATAACCCTTGTTAATTCTCCGGTCTGGTCGCGGGGAATAAATATTTTAATTCCTGCAGTTGGATAAATGAACTCCATCACCGGAATGTTCTTACTTAAGAAACAACCCTGTCCGACAGGAGGAAGAGTATTATATTCAGGGTGTTTCTTTCTGTAAAAATATTCCATGGCAGGAGGCAGAACAAACCACGGTTCATTGGTAATTTGGTCGGGTGAAACACAATCTGAAGTCACCTGAAGTGTTTTTGATTTATTTAAATGTACGATCTGATGATATGGACAGATCTCACTTCTTAATCCGTTCACACAGGCCTGTATTTCATCAGTTTCCTGGCAATCGGTTCCTGCACGGAAGCCGCTTCTGCTGCAAACGCGTATCATTGTAAGATCTTCGTATGGCGTTTTAAACCAGGCTCCTGACCCCATCATATTAACCAGATCGAACATTAAAGGAGCAGCAGCAGTGATCCCCGTCAGTCCCGGTCTTCCCTCGCCTGTAGCATTTCCCACCCAGACACCAACTACGTACCTGGGAGTTGTTCCCACGGCCCAGCCATCTCTGAAGCCGAAGCTGGTACCGGTTTTCCACGCAAGATCGAGTGAAGAGGAAAAATATTGCCAGCCCGATTCACTCTCGGGCCTGTTTACCTTCTGAAGAGCTTCGTACGTCAACCAGATAGATGAGGCAGAAAGCGGAGGATCAGTTTCTTCAGTCTTCATATTCTTTGTATCCGTTTTCCTGATAAGTACCGGAGAATGATAATCCTCTTTATAGTATTTTTTCATATTGAGATACCTGTTCAGAACCCTCGAGAGAGAGGCGTATACACCTGTGAGATCCCATAATGACGTCTCTCCTCCACCCAGAATAAGAGAAAGTCCATAGTAATCAGCAGGTTTATTGAAAGTTGTAAAACCTGTTTTATGAAGAAGATCAAGGAACTTCCCGGGGTTATATTTCTGTAGCATTTTAACAGCCGGGATATTCAGAGATTGAGAAAGCGCAGAACTGGCACTTACTGCCCCGCTGTAACTTTGGTCAAAGTTCTTTGGTGAGAAGCCGGGGAACCGTGTGGGAACATCGGCAATAAGAGTATTTGGCAAAATATCTCCCGATTGCTGGATACCCGCATAAAGAATAGGTTTGAGGATACTTCCTGTGCTCCTGAGAGAGTGAATGATATCAACATCTCCGCCATGCTTCTGAGAATCTTCGAGTGTACTGTTACCGACATAAGCCAGTACATTTCCTGTTTCGACATCAACTATCAGACAGGCTGAGTTGAAAATATAATTTCCGGCAAGATCTTTCTGATGTGTATTTAATATTTCTGTTGCTCTCTCCTGAAGCGCCGGATCAATAGTTGTCTTTATCATTTCACCCCTGTTGGTCATGAAAAAATGATCAGTCAGATGAGGCGCTTTCGAGGGCAGCGCTTTAGGTTCCCCGGGAAGAGGCTCATCGAGAGCCAGCACCAATGTGATCGAATCGATATATTTTCTTTCATGGAGACGTTTAAGAAGGGCATCGCGCCTGCGTTTAAGTATTTCCTGGTTTTTTCCAGGATAAACAAGGGCAGGGGAGTTGGGCAGCATTGCCAGGGCGGCAGCTTCAGCCCATGTGATGTCCACCGATGATTTCCCGGTATAACGCCATGCCGCCGCTTCAAGTCCTACCGTGTTTCCTCCGAAAGGAGCATTGGAAGTGTAGAGCTGAAGTATTTTCTTTTTTGAACTGAACATCTCCAGTTTTAATGCCGACAGCATTTCAATTATTTTCTCACTGTAACTCCTTGGCTTATTTCCCCTTGAAATTCTTGCAACCTGCATTGTTATTGTGCTGCCTCCGCTGACTATCTCTCCGGCTTTAATATTGTTCCTTAAAGCTCTTAAAATTGAAACGGGATTTATACCCGGATGATAATAAAACCAGCTGTCCTCAAATGTAAGCAGCGATTTTTCAAATTTTCCCGGGACCTGTTCCGTTCCGGGAAACCGCCATTGCCCGTCATTGGCTATTCTTGCTCCCAGCAGGCTGCCATCGCTGGCCTCGATGACAGTGGAGAGAGGCGACCTGAATCTCGGAAAAGGAGAAAGCAAAACCGGAGTAATGAGTACTCCGGCTATAATCATAAATATTTTAAGTTTTCTATTCAATTTTCTGTCCTGTTACTTTTATCAGATTTCCGGGATACCTTGAATAACAATTTGCGATATACATCGCTTCGCACCATATCGCTGGCTGATAAAATTCACCTTTATAAGCAGCATTAAGGATCAGAACGAATGTTTTGGTTTGCCCCTGTGTTAAACTGAAATAGGTATTCACCCTGTCATCCCTGAAGTCGCGGTAATCATAAGCGCTCTCCTTAATGCCATAATCTGCCTCAAACAACCGGGTGTTTTGGATCTCCCATCCGGAAGGAACCATTTCCGTGAGAGCAATATTGTCAACCATTGTGAATGTATTATTTGTGACCTTCACGACCATCATGAAATCAGATCCCTGTTTAAGGTTTTTCTGATCCACCGGTTTCAGGCCCATATCCATATAATCGATTTTCATGCTTAACCCTTTGTCTTCACGGGCTATATCGGAAACCATCGGAATTCCTTTCCTGGTGAGTGTTACATAGAGAGGTTTATTGGAATTGTTTTCAACTACAAGGGAATTATTTTCGTTGTTCTGCCTGAGATCCTTCGACCAGACCTCTTTAGAAAGGATGGTTTGTTCCGATTTACTCCCGTTAAAAGTGATTTTTATTTTTGAAGGAGTATTTTTATCGCCCGGAAGCGATTCTGTCCATTTCATATAGGCATAGAGACCCCAAGCAATTGATTGGGTACTGTACCAACTGTCATTATTAAAATTGTCGCAGATCATTTTCAACAACGGCAGAGCCTGTTCTTCATTTTTTAACATAGTCAGTGTATATAATATAATGGCCTTATCCCGTATCTCGCTGCCATAGTAAAAATTGTTGTATTCAGGTTCTGTCTGCGTGTTCCTTACGTCAAGCAAGCCTGCTGCAACCTCCGGACGTCCGGAAGTAGCAAATGCCGCCGCAAGAAGCCATTTGGATAATTGTGGGATTCCCTGCGATTCCCTGAGCCTGTTCATTGCTCCTTTCTCGGGCTGACCGGCGAGAGCAAGAGTGAAGAGTCTGTATGCCTGATCGTTGGCCGATTGTTTGTACCTTGTATCAAAACGCCACACCTGTGCACTCTTCTTCTGGAAACTAATCCATTTCTGTTTGAATCCCGACGGAATACTATATCCTTTTCTTTCCGCTTCAGTCATGAAATGTCCGGCATAAGATGTAACCCAGTTGTCGGGCTGGGAGGAACCCGGCCATAATGCTATACCCCCGTTTATCATTTGTCTGGAAATTATTTTGTTGATTGCTTCAGTGATATTAGCTGATGCTGAATGGGTAATTGACTGATCATTTGTTGTGAGTTCACTGAGCCATAGCTGTGGGAAAGCCGCTGATGTGATTTGCTCTGAACAGCCATATGGATAATCGAGCAGATAATCCAGCCTCTTCTCCAGGTTTATAGAAGGAAGAGAGGAGACTTCAAGGAGAGTTGAGTTGGATCCTTCAATGCCAAATGGTTTGAAGGTTGTTTCAAATTTTTCTCCCTGTTTGATCACTTTTACTTCGGCTCGAATTTCAGGAGGGTTTGGACTTCTTATTTCAATCTCCATATTATATGTTGCACTCTCTCCTCCTCCTGTTGCAGTAACACTAATTTTTGCCACACCTGTTTTTCCACCGGCTGTAAATGAAAATTCTGAATCTTTTTCACCTGTACGCGACACTGATATAGTCTTCGTTTTCTCCTCGAAATTTACCAGATCATTGCCTTCGGCTTTTATTGTGATATCTCTGATCCCGTCTTTCTGAATGAACAGTGAAACAGGCAGAGCCACTTTTTCACCAGGACTGACTACTCTTGGGGCAGTTACCAGTAACATCAGGGGATCCTTCACCAGGACAGATTTCTCTGCAATTCCAAACGCCCTGTCGCTTCCTGCGACAATCATTGTCCGTACGGAACCGGTATACTGAGGGAGCGTTATTATGTGGGTATTGGTTTTGCCCGGGCCCAGAGTGAATGGTCCCAGGAATTTTACAACAGGTAAAAATCTCTTTGCTTTATTTGCCGATTTATCAATAACAGCTTCGTCACCTCCTATTGCAAATACTCTCTCAAGGGTTCCGCCAAAAGCCCCCAGGACAAAATCATAAAGATCCCAGGTCCGGACACCAAGTGCTTCACGGGCATAAAAATATTTCCAGGGATCGGGAGTCTTGAATCCTGTAATATCGAGCAGTCCTTCATCCACGACTGCCACCGTATAGGTCATTGATTTCCTGTTCGCTTCGCTGACTTTTATTGTAAAAGGTTTTTGTGACCGTATCTCATCTGACATTTCAATTTTTGGTGTAAGTCGCGTCTGGGGATCCTCTACCATTATCGGGACAACGCCATACAGCCTCATAGGCATATCGTTTACAGTCTGGGCGTGAGGCTGAATCACAGTAACATACGCGTAAACATTAGGAGCCATTTCGGGTTTAGCTTTGAAGGAAACAACAGTGCTGCCTTTTTCAGTATTTATCCTTAACTCGTCGAGCATACCTGTGGCGTTTTCAAGAGTCACAATGGCTCTTGCATTTTCGGGAGTCGGGAAAGTGAGTTTTATTTCGTCTCCGGGATTATACTTTTCTTTATCTGTATTGATAGCGAGCAGGGTAGCGCCTTCAGAATTTCCTTTTGATCCATATTCCCACGGCCAGTCCACCAGAAGTATTTTTCCGGTTGAATGACCGGTTGGTGTTGTTGCCCTTATCAGGTAACGGCCCCAGTCTTTTTTATCAATATTGAATGAGAAAGAACCCTCACCACCAGTAGTAGTAATTGTTTTTCTTATTACCGGTTTGTAATTTTTATTGGAGATAAAAGAAGCAAGGTTCTCCTCATCTGATTCCCACCACCATCTGTAGGAAATTTTATATATGGTTATTTCAACTTCCGATCTTACCGGTTTGCCTTTTTCATCAACAGTGATCAGCTTAACCTCATTTTCGGCATCTGTAAAAAGCATCCTGCTTTTTCCTTTCAACCCCGGGAGATTAATCCCGACGAACACGGGATAAGGGGCATATTTATAAGTTGTTTGTGTAATACTTTCATCGCCGCCCTGTTCCGCAGCTTTAGCAGTAAAAACGGCATTCAGCATTCCTGGAGCATTGATCTCCTTTCCGGGATCAAAAACAACCGAAGCATTTCCATTATCATCAACAGAGCTCTTAAAAATATTAACCGATTCAGAATGAAATTCGCTGATCGGATCATCGAAATCATATTGTCCATATCTTTCAAATTCGGTTTTTGTATGTTTCAGAATATACTCAACTGAAGACTTAAGATTCTTTGCAACAGCGCCATTAAGCCATTTCACATTGAGGCTTCCTCTTGAAACAGGATTGGATCCACCCAGTATCTCGCCCGGGAAATTCAGGTTAATTTTCAATCTGTTCGGTTCGACAGTTTCAATCCTTATCCGTTTTGTAAATGTGGCTCCTCCGATCCTGAATTGAGCTCTGTAGTTACCGGTAACTGCGTCAGCTGATGTTTTTAAGGTGAAGACGAGCAGGTTGCTTCCTGAAGGTTTCTGAACCTGGTTATCAACTCTCTGTTCAAGAGGGTTAATAAGTTCGAACTGAACAGGATGGCCAGCCGGAAGATCGCTCTTCATATTTTTAATGAAGATTGAAAGATATATGGAATCGCCGGGTCTCCAGACATCCCTTTCACCGTAAATAAAAGCCTTTATGCCATTTTCCGGTTTGTTCCCGGAAACATCGAAAGCGCTTAATGAAAGAGAAGATCCATCATTTACCTTAAGGTAATTACGGTCTTTATCCTTTTTAGCCACTATCAGGAAGGGTTTCCTTTCGCAAAATATGGCGACTGATCCATCCTGATTTGTAATTCCTGAAGAAATAAGCTGCATCTGTAAATCGAATACATCAACTGCAACTTCATTCAGCGGCAGAGCGGAAAGAAGATCGTTCACAATCACATGAAGGATATTGTCATCCCCCTTCTTGGCCATCAAACCTAGGTTTGATGCAAGAATATTTCTTGAAACCTTTTTGTCGGGACTGAAATAAGCATCACTGCAGGGATTATTTCTATCGTTCCAGTCAAATCCGGATCTGTAATATACTTCATCCTCTCCGTCGCCATAAAAATTCTCAGGATCATCCCAGAATTCCCGGCTCTGCTGTTCTTCCTCCTGGAGGGACTCTTCGTATTTACTTACTTCTCCCATATTGCTGCAGGGATAAAGCGAATATGATCTTCTCATCCCCAGTTCTACTTTATACAGGATCCCGGGTTCAACATCGATGTAGTCGGCAAGATCGATGGTATAAAGATTCCATGCTCCGGTATTTATTCCCGAACCGTTAACCAGATCAACTCTTCCCGAATAAACCGGCCGGCCGAACCGCTTAACGGAGTTATTGCCGTTTATGTCATTCTCCTGGAGAAAATAAGGCAGATTATTATCAAATATCCTGATTATCTTAAGGTCAACTGCTTTCAGGTTTGCAGCTTTGAATGGGAAAATAAGATTCTTTGAAGGGGGGAGGATGACCCCGTTACCTTCAAGCGTAATACCGGGAGGAACAGATGTGAAGTCAAGTTGTTTTAAAAGGGATGATGAAAGAGTTACTCCTTTATTATTCCTTATTGATGATTCAACATTCAGATCAACCTTACCCTGGAATTTGTTAGCCGGGAACAGGCTTATAATATTTGAATTAATGTTTATTGTTGTTTCGGTTGAGGGTGTAAAGTGCACCAGTCCTTCGGTCTCCTGCTTAGCATCCACAGGATCGGAAAATAAAATGTCTATTCTCTGGCTTTCCCCGGGGACTGTAATTATATCCAGTATGCTAAAAACACCTACCGGAGGTATACTTACCAAAGAAGAGCCCTTCTGTTTTACACCTGCAGAATAGCCGTCCCAGGTTAGGGTAAGATCCTGTGATTTGTCTGTCCGTTCAATTCCCGATATAGTGAATTTGTGAATAAGGTTAACTGAATGGTCCCAGGTTACATCCATCTTTTTTCTGCCCAGTTTTGCAGTGAAGTAACTCTCGGCTTCAGCCGGTTCAATAAAATCGGATGCAACAATCTGCCCGTGCAATATATAACTGTTCCCATCAGCATTAGGGCATTCCAGAGCCCCGGTAGTAACCCGGAAATCTTTTTTAAGAGTCTGTATTCTTAACGGAAAAACCTTAAGCCGTTCTTTAACTTCTGAGAGTTTATTCAGGTTAAGCCCGCCGGAGTATATTTCCCCGGGATCGAGAAGACGGGAAGGAGTGAACACAAGAGTTGTTTCATCTTTCCATTCGGTCTTTCCTTTTATTGAAGGTTCAAAAACAAACAATCCTGATGCTGACTTATTTGCTTTAGATGCAAATTCAGGAGTGAACCTGATTTCGATTGACGAATTAGCCGGAATGATCCCGGAAGTATAACCCGATATATATTCACTGAATCCTTTATCGAGAGGGATATTTACCGGACCAGCTTCAACATTCTGACCTTTTAATTTAGGGGTAGATTTGTTATTCCTTGAACCACATGAGGTTAGAATAAGAGAAACTAAAATAATTGAAATGAGTTTTGCAGCTTTCATCTTCAGGGGAATTGATTTTACAATTAATCAGTTTAGAGAAACCAAGTTACAAAAAAAATCCGTTCAGGCATAGTACACCCCTCTGTCATCCGCCGGCTGGCGGATGACATCTCCCCCAAGGGGGCGATAATACTCTGGTATTTACAACAATTACGATAAAACAATGAGGATTTTTCCCCCAGTGGGGGGAAATAAAAAGGGGGTCTGAAAAACACCAGGAATTCAGATTTACGGTGTCACCATCTCCGTTCGGAGCTTGCTTACATAATCGCGTATCCTGTTCAGTGTCTCAACCGTTACGGTCATCTTGCTGCCTGTAGAACGGAAGACTTGTTTTACTGTGTCAATTTCAAGATCACCTTTTTTGAAATAGATATCGAATGAATCGAAATAGTTTTTCAGGTATTTAAGTTTTTTCGAATAATAGACAACAACCGGATCGTCATAATAATTTTTCAGGAAGCTGAGCAGGGATGTAAGAGTATATTTCTGTTGCGCAATTTTCTGTATCACTTCAGGATCTGGCTTATCGGGATTATAAACGAGCTGTGTTGCAATATACATCGCTTCTACCCATCCTCCCATTACCATAAGACCGGCAGTACTCTCTCTCCCTCCTTCACGCAGATGAGCCTCCATCTTGGTGAATGCATCATCCATCAGGAACATGATTGTATCGGGTTCCGAAATATCGCTTTGCACTTTCTTTATCGGTTCTGTAAGATAACTGTCAGGGATTCCAAGCTTATTGCACATTTCGCGTATGGTCACCATATAGTCGATCATTTGCTGACCGATCCCGAATACCTTAAGATATCCGAAATCAACTCCATATATTCCTGTGTTAATTGAAGCTTTTGAGCTGCTGAGGTATTGATCCCTGTTTGAAATGGGGTTTAGTGTGGCATTATTGTAGGTGATACCTAGTCTGTTGAAGATTGTACATATTTCAACGGGAGTGAGAATTCCATAGAATATCTCATTCTTCGGCGCTTTGCCATTTTTCTTAGTGGTATCAGATTTATATGTAGAAAAGACCGGATTAGAAGATTCTTTTTCTTTTATTCCGTGTTTGCAGGAAAAGGCAAACGGCATTAAAAGTATTATAAGAAAACAGAGTAACCTTTTCATTTCTTCATAATTGATATATCAAAATTAGTAATAAATATGATTCAACTTGACAGAAGATGATAAATTAGATTATTGACCATAATTTTTCAATATTAATGTACTCACACCCCTATGCCCCTCTAATCCAATATACTCACCCTCCCGCCCCTCTCTACTTTGTAAAGAGGGGTGCTAATTTTCCATATTTTATATATTTGCTTAAATATTAATACTATGCGTAAATCTCGGCATTTTGATTTTAAGGTAATTAAAAAACATGCAAAAGAACTTAGGGGTAGTATGACTGACTCAGAAAAACAACTTTGGAGAGAACTAAGAAATAGAAAACTTTCCGGATATAAATTTCTACGTCAGCATCCGATCATTTATAAATCTAATTATAAAGGATTAAATTATTTTATAGCTGATTTCTATTGTGACTTGAAAAAGACAGTAATTGAACTTGATGGACCGATACATGAAACAACTGCTGAATATGATGAGTTTAGAGATTCAGAAATGGAATTTTTAGGTATGCATGTTTTAAGATTAAAGAATGATAATCTTTTAAATATGAAAGAAACCCTTCTAAAAATCGACAACTTTTTGAAGTCAATTCCATAATCTTAAAGTGGATTTCTTTCCCCATCTTTACGAAGTAGAGAGGGGGAAATCCTGAGCGGAGCGAAGGAAAGGGGGTGAGTACATTTGAATAGTAGAGAGAAACAACACTCTTAAAGCAATATCCTGTTCCCCAGTTTCCTTGAAATTAATCCCAGGACAGTACTGAGATTTGCATATCTCTTTTGTAACAACAGCACCTTCTCAGTATCATTTGCTTTCACAGCCTCTTCGAGAAGAATCATGATCTCCTTTCTCTTTATCATTATCTTATCACTTTTGAATTTAAGGACAGCATCTCCCACGATCTCTTTCAGTTTCATCTCCTCTGTCTCAACATAGGTCTGTTTATCTCTCCAGATTCTGCTCAGTTCGTGTGAGTCTGCAAGAAGATCGGCCGAGAGACTTGAAATCTCCGGATCTTCATGCTTTACAAATTGCTTGTCTCCTGTTATGAGTCCATGTTCAACATGAAACCGGAAATCGGCAAAGATCTTCGAACATACCATGTCATCAAAAAGAAGATCATCAGATATGATCTCTCTTACAATATAATCCGATACGGTTAACATCTCCTCCTTGCCATCTTCCTTATTAATTGTCCGTTCAAACTCCATGCCTCCGAATTTCAGAAGAAGTCTTATGATCTCTTTTTCAGAATAATATGTGACTGTTTCACGCTGAACGGGCTTAATATTAACCGGCGGAGGGACAGGAAGGTCTTCCGGACTGGGATATTTATTCCTGTCCTGAAAACTCTTTTGCTGTCTCAGCTTATTCACTTCATGATAAAGGATCGGCTCACTGACTTCAAGAACGGTACTGCACTCCTTTATATATACTGTTCTCGTTATTGCTTCGGGAATGACTGCAATTGACTTCACTACATCACGGATCAGATCTGCTCTTCTCACCGGGTCGTTATTGGCTTCCGAAAGCAGAAGTTGTGTTTTGAAGCGAATAAAATCAGTTTCATTCTCCTTAAGGAACTTCAGGAACTCCTCATTGCTTAACTTCTTTGAATAGGAATCAGGGTCCTCGTTATCGGGAATAAGCACAATCTTAACATTCATTCCTTCTTCGAGAACAAGATCAATGCCTCTGAGAGATGCTTTTATTCCGGCGGCGTCGCCATCATACAGGATGGTAATGTTCTGTGTGAATCTTTTAATCAGTCTTACCTGCTCCTGTGTAAGTGAGGTTCCCGACGATGCTACCACGTTTTCAACGTTGGCTTCGTGGAGCGACATTACATCGGTATAACCTTCAACGAGATAACACCGGTCCTCCTGTGTTATTGATTTCCTTGCCTGGAAGATCCCGTAAAGTATCCTGCTCTTATGATATATCTCCGATTCGGGAGAGTTCAGATATTTTGCTGTTTTTACATCAGTTTTAAGAATTCTCCCGCCGAACCCTAATACCTGTCCCGACAGGGAGTGAATAGGGAACATTACCCTGCCGCTGAACCTGTCGAAGATCCGTTCCTCATGCTGAACAGAAAGGCCTGTCTTAACTAAAAAATCCTGTTTGTATCCGTCTTCGAGTGCTTTTTTGGAGAAAGCATCACGTTTTTCAAAGCTGTAACCTACCTCAAATTTTTTAAGGGTATCCTGCCGGAAGCCTCTTTCTTTGAAATAGGTAAGCCCAACGGATATTCCCTCGTCAGCATGAAAAAGGTTTTCGGTGAACTGGCGGGCAGCGTACGAGGACACAACAAGAAGGCTCTCTCTTTCATTCTGTTTTTCAAGCTCTTCCTGTGTGAGTTCTTTTTCAACAACCTCGATGTGATATTTTTTTGCAAGGTATTTTAAAGCTTCAGGATAGGTCAGGTGCTCATGTTCCATGACGAAATTGACCGAGTTTCCAACCTTCCCGCAACCAAAACATTTGAAGATCTCTTTCGAGGGAGATACGGTAAATGAAGGTGTTTTCTCATTATGGAAAGGACACAATCCAAGGTAGTTCACTCCCCGTTTCTTCAGCGGAACAAACTCCTGCACCACATCAACTATCTGTGCGGCATCAAGAATACGTTCTATAGTGGAGCGGTCTATCATGGTTCAAAGATATGGTTTTTTACCTACTTCTTAGGAACCCATCCCCCGTCCCCTTCCCTTCTGACTAAGGGAAGGGGGGCGACTAATTTTACAGGATTTTGCCCTTCCCTTATTTTTTAAGGGAAGGGTTGGGGAAGGGTTAAGAGATACGGAACACAAAGAAGAGGCATTACTTTAATATTTTCCTGAAATATTCCACCGTCTTCGCCAGCCCTGTTTCTGCATCAATTTTGGGAGACCAGCCTAATTCTTTTAAGGCGAGAGAGATATCGGGCTTCCGCTGTTTCGGATCATCCTGTGGAAGAGGAAGATAAACGATCTTTGATTTTGATCCTGTCATTTTTATTATCATTCCGGCAAGCGAACCGATCGTTATCTCGACCGGATTTCCAAGATTCACCGGACCTGTAAAGCTGTCGGGAGTATCCATTAATTTTATTAGACCATCGATGAGGTCGTCGACATACTGAAAGCTGCGGGTATGGGAGCCGTCGCCATAGATTGTAAGATCTTCTCCTTTAAGTGCCTGGACTATAAAATTGGAGACAACCCTTCCGTCGTGAGAATTCATCCGCGGTCCGTATGTATTGAAGATCCGGGCAATCTTGATACGCACTTTATTCTGGTCGTGGTAGTTCATAAATAATGTCTCCGCACATCTCTTGCCTTCATCATAGCATGCCCGCGGGCCGAGTGCATTGACATTACCCCAGTAATCTTCACGCTGAGGATGCACTTCGGGATCACCATATACCTCACTTGTTGAAGCCTGCAGGATCTTTGATTTTGTTCTTTTTGCAAGTCCGAGTGTATTGATAGCTCCCATTACCGATGTTTTTATAGTCTTGATGCCATTATACTGGTAATGAATGGGAGAGGCCGGGCATGCAAGGTTGTAGATCTCATCTGTCTCGACGAAAAGAGGCATTGTAACATCATGCCGTATCAGCTCAAAGTAAGGATTATTGAGAAGATGGATAATATTCATTTTTGACCCGGTGAAATAGTTGTCGAGGCAGATCACTTCATGGCCAAGATCAAGTAACCGTTCACAAAGGTGCGATCCTATAAATCCGGCGCCACCGGTAACGAGAATACGTTTCATAGTAGAATTATTTCGCACAAATATACTAAAACGGATTCAACCATTCTTCGTAACCGCCACCTTCACCACAACCTCATCTATCTCTACATCACGTACATGGTTTCCAGGGAAGCTATGAGTGAGATTCACTGCCTTCGCAAGCGTCTGAGAGGCAATATATGAGGCATGTCTCTTCACAGCTTCACGGACAAACTCATGATCTTCAATAAGCACTGTAATCTTGTCGGTGACATCCAACCCGATCTCCTTGCGTATATTCTGGATCCTGTTGACAAACTCGCGTGCGATACCCTCATAACGCAGATCGTCGGATACAGTTATATCAAGGGCAACTGTGAATTTACCGTCATTGGCAACCTGCCAGCCCGGAATATCTTCTGATATTATCTCAACATCCCCGGTTGTGAGAACTATCTGTTGCCCGTTAATTGTCACAGGATGATTACCATTGTTTTCAAAAGCTACTATCTCCTGCGGGGTTAGAGAGGCGATCGAGCTGCTGATGTCCTTCATCAGTTTACCATACCGCGGACCAAGCGTTTTGAAATTAGGTTTTATTTTCTTGACAAGGATTGAAGCAGTGTCATCAATATATTCAACCTCTTTAACATTTACCTCGGCGAGTATCAGATCTTTAACAGCCTCAAATTTTTCTCTGAAATATTTATCAGGAACAGGAACCATGATCCTGGCCAGCGGCTGACGGACTTTAATGCTTACTTTTCTTCTCAATCCGAGAATCATTGAAGATACTTTCTGGGCAATATCCATTCTCTCCTCCAGGGTCTTGTCAATAAGCGATTCATTATATTCAGGGAAAAGAACCAGATGAACGGAGTTTTCCTTATGTCTTCCGGTAATGTTATTAAGATCGCTGAAAAGCCGGTCCATATAGAATGGAGCTATAGGGGCAGCAAGCTGACTGACAGTTTCCAGGCAAAGATAGAGGGTCTGGTAAGCTGAAAGTTTATCCTTGTCATATTCCCCGCCCCAGTAACGTTTCCTGTTAAGACGCACATACCAGTTGCTCAGATTTTCTGTTACAAAATCCTGAATTGCCCGTCCTGCCCTTGTAAGATCGTAGTCATTATAGCAATTCCCAGCCTCTTTAACAAGTGAGTTAAGAAGAGAGATTATCCATCGGTCTATTTCGGGTCTCTCATTAACGGGGATTTCTTTTTCGGTGTATCTGAAATTATCGACATTTGCATAGAGTGAAAAGAAGGAATAGGTATTATATAAGGTGCCGAAGAACTTGCGTTTAACTTCATCCACTCCTGCTATGTCGAACTTAAGATTATCCCACGGTTGCGAGTTGGTTATCATATACCAGCGCAACGGATCGGAACCATATTCTTCGATAGCAGAGAATGCATCGACTGCATTCCCCAGCCTTTTCGACATTTTGTTCCCGTTTTTATCAAGGACAAGTCCGTTTGAAATTATGTTCTTAAAAGCAACTGAGTCTGAGATCATTGTTGCTATGGCATGAAGTGTAAAGAACCAGCCCCTGGTTTGGTCGACACCTTCGGCAACATAATCGGCCGGGAACATCTCGCTGAAATTAGCCTTATTCTCAAATGGGTAATGTACCTGGGCATAAGGCATTGCACCCGAATCAAACCATCCGTCGATCAGATCAGTTTCACGGATCATTTTCTTCCCGGTGTCGCTGACAAGAAATATATCATCAACAAAAGGCCGGTGAAGGTCAAAATGTTCATAGTTCTCCGGTGTATTGTCTCCTTCAGTAAATTCTGCAAGCGGATTCTTCTTCATGAATCCGGCCCTTATTGATTTTTCTATTTCTGACTTTAGTTCTGTTGCAGAGCCAATGCACTTTTCCTCCTTTTTGTCTTCTGTGATCCAGATAGGCAGGGGAGTGCCCCAGTAGCGGGAACGGGAGAGGTTCCAGTCGACAAGATTCTCTAACCATTTACCGAATCTTCCCGACCCGGTAGATGGCGGTTTCCAGTTGATGGTATTGTTGAGCTCTATCATCCGGTCGCGGAAAGCAGTGGTTCTGATGAACCATGAATCGAGAGGATAGTATAAGACCGGTTTGTCAGTTCTCCAGCAATGAGGATAGCTGTGTATCTGTTTCTCAATCCTGAATACTTTTCCCTGCTGCTTAAGCATAACAGCTATTTCAACATCAATAGTTTCTGCTTCTGGAGGCAGGCTGTTATCATATTCATTTTTAACCGGACGGGCTTCAAAAGCTGCATATGATTTTTTGTTGATGTTTTGTTTAACAAAAGTTTCGTCAAGATCTGCAACAGGAACCAGGTAACCTCTCTTATCAACCATTGGACCGTAAGAGCCGTCCTTCCTTTTTACCATAAGGGGAGGGACTCCGTTTTCTTTTCCCGCCTTGTAGTCATCGGCTCCAAAAGTGGGAGCGATATGAACGATACCCGTACCATCTTCAGTTGTTACAAAATCACCCGTCAATACCCGGAATGCACCTTCCCCGGGATTCATCCAGTCGATAAGCTGTTCATAATTTATGCCTTCAAGTTCAGCGCCGGTGAATTCTCCCGAAACTTTAAACGGGATCTTTTTATCGCCCGGTTTATATTCTGAAAATTCAAGAGAAGCATTCGATTCCGGAAACAGAGAATTTAAAAGATCTCTGGCAATAATTACAGTGATTGATTCTCCGGAATAGGGATTGAAGCTCCTCACCTTTATATAAATGATCTCTTTACCGACAGCCAGTGCGGTGTTTGACGGAAGGGTCCATGGTGTTGTGGTCCATGCCATCATGTGCACGTCGGCAGTATCAGTATTTTCATAGAGAAATTCCGATTTCTTATCTCTTATAAGCTTAAACAGCGCTATACAGGTTGTGTCTTTAACATCGCGGTAGCAGCCGGGAAGGTTAAGTTCGTGGGAGCTCAGTCCGGTTCCTGCTGCAGGTGAATACGGTTGAATGGTATAGCCCTTATAGAGATGTCCGTTTTTATAAAGTTGCTGAAGGAGCCACCAGAGTGTTTCGATATACCGGTTATCGTAAGTCACATATGGGTGATCCATATTGACCCAGTATCCCATTTTCCGGGTAAGATCTTCCCACAGGTCGGTATATCTCATTACAGCCTTATGGCATTCTTTGTTGTAATCTTCAATGGAAATATATCTTGGAGAGTTTTTATTTCCGATATCATCCTTTGTAATGCCAAGAGCTGTTTCAACACCAAGCTCAACGGGCAGTCCATGAGTATCCCAGCCTGCTTTTCGTTTCACCTCATAACCGCTTTGTGTTTTGAAACGGCATATAGCATCCTTGATCGTTCGCGCCATAACGTGATGAATACCGGGGATACCGTTTGCAGATGGGGGACCCTCATAAAATACAAACTCACCCTTCCCGTTTACCTCACGAACACTTCTGTTGAAAGTATCATTCTCATCCCATATCCTGAGAATCTCTTTATTTACCTTTGAAAGATCAAGACCTTTATATTCAGGAAACCGTTTCCCCATGGAATCTGCGATTAATAAAATTGTTACTATAAAAATTTTGGCAAAGATAGTAAAATCCAGAACAATATTCAGACGAAGGGGAGAAGCGGAGATTGGGTGAATGGGAGAAAGTTAATCTACATGGTTTCCCTCCGTTATTTTGCCCCCCTGTATCCCCTAAAGTGGGATTAATTCTCTGTCTTTAAAGGAATTCAACTAAAAGGAACAGAATTAGTCCCCCTTTTAGGAGGATCCCGCGAAGCGGGAGTGGGCGTATTGAAGAGGGGGTTTGGGGGTCAAAAAAACAGAAAAGTCAGGGATTCCAGATAAGACAAAGAATTTAATGGAGAAATAATCTCTTTGCGTCCTTTGCGAAAACTTTGCGATATTTGTGGTTAAAGGGTTTTTTATTTATAATGATATGAAAAAACTTGTAGTTCTCACCGGCGCCGGAATGAGCTCGGAGAGTGGAATAAAGACCTTCAGGGATTCCGGCGGACTCTGGGAGGAATATGATGTAAATGAGGTTGCAACCCCTCGGGCCTGGGCAAAGAATAAGGAACTGGTACTGAGATTCTATAATGAAAGGAGAAGACAGCTTGAGTCGAGTAAACCTAATAAGGGCCATCTTGGACTGGCTCAGCTGGAAAAATATTTTGATGTTCAGATAATCACTCAAAATATCGATGACCTGCATGAAAGAGCCGGCAGCACAAAAGTCCTGCATCTTCACGGTGAGCTTACAAAGGCAAGAAGTACTGTTGACAAGTCACTCTTATATGATTTAGGTTATAAGGATATCAATCCCGGTGATTGTTGTGAAAAAGGCAGTCAGCTACGGCCGCATATCGTGTGGTTTGGAGAAGAGGTTCCGATGATGGATGAGGCTGCAAACCTTACCGGGAATGCCGATATTTTTGTTGTGGTAGGGTCCTCATTAAATGTCTACCCGGCAGCAGGATTGATCAATTATGCACCCGCGAAAGCATCTCTCTGGCTCATTGATCCCAAAGAGGTTGTTATTCCCATTAACAGAAAGGTGGAGGTGATAAGGGAGATGGCTTCGAAAGGGGTGGGGATACTGACCGAGAGGCTAATGAAACTGGCTACTCCCTGATTATTGTACCACCAGTCTTTATTGCCCTCCTAACTTTTTGCCCCCCTGCCCCCCTAAAGGGGGTTAATACTCTTTATTTTAGATAATTATGTATCTTTGAAATGTCGTCGCATTTTTATGAAAACAAACTTCCTTAAAATAAACATGTTCTATGGGGCCAATTCCATAACAATAAGAACTGCTGCCATACTTAGAAAGAACATGACCCTGTCAGAAATATTACTTTGGAAAAAACTTAGAGACAGGAAAATATTCAATACAAAATTTCGTAAACAGCATCCTATTGGTATGTTCATTGTTGACTTTTATTGTCATGAATATAAACTTGTAATTGAAGTTGATGGTGAGGTCCACAATGATAAAGAATCAGGCGAATACGATTTAGGAAGAAGTGCTGAACTCAATAAATTTGGAATAAAAGTAATCCGCTTCACCAATGATGATGTTATCTATAATATTGATTCCGTAATAACCAGGATCCTTGGAGTGATTACCGAGTTAACCCCCCTTTAGGGGTGTACGGACCACATAGATAGTATACAAGGGGTCACACACATGGTATACAGTTAGG
>OCZT010000478.1_pt1 | contig 39520 bp, 38 predicted proteins | sample 1539031 | NCBI WGS metagenome assembly OCZT01 (sample SAMEA3539308, study PRJEB22396) | soil metagenome | biome: tundra; feature: field; material: soil | place: USA | collected 2010-05 | depth 0.15 m
CTGTCTTCCCCGGCGTCCAGGGCGGCCCGCTGATGCACGTCATCGCCGCCAAGGCGGTGGCCCTCAAGCTCGCCGCAACGGACGAGTACCGCAACGACCAGCGCCAGACCATCGCCAACGCCAAGCTGTTGGCCGCGACCCTGGCGGAGCGGGGCGCGCGCGTCGTTTCGGGCGGCACGGACAACCACCTCATGCTGGTGGACGTCACGCCTCTGGGAGTGACCGGCAAGGAAGCCGAGTACCTGCTGGACGAGATCGGCATCACCGTTAACAAGAACGCCATCCCGTTCGATAAGAACCCGCCGAACACCGCCTCGGGGATCCGCGTCGGGACGCCGGCCACCACAAGTCGCGGTTTCCGCGAAGCGGAGATGACCCAGCTGGGCGAGATCATCGTGTCGGCCATCGTGACTCGCGACGACCCGTCCGAGCAGGCCAAGCTGGCCGCCCTGGTCCACGGCATCTGCGCCAGCTTCCCGGTCCCGGGACTCCAGGAGGACTGATAACGGGCAGTCGGCCGCCGCAAGATCGCGAAGGGCGCTGGGCATCGTTGACGGCCTGGCGGATCCTCATGACGCCCGGCGCCACGCGATGAATTTCCTTCGTCAGGACGCCGCCGAAGCAGTCCCGGCCCTGATTCTGGGGTTCATCTTGGCTGCGCTCCTGACCCTCCTCACAACACCGATCGTTCGCCGTTACGCCAGGAGGCTCGGCGTGGTGGACCGGCCGGAGGCTCGGCGGGTCAACAAGCGAGTTATCGCTCGCGGCGGCGGGATCGCCATCGGCTTCTCGTTCATAACTATCTCCGCGTTGATGCTCGGCTTGAACCAGATCGCCGGCCTGCACTTCGTCGACGAGACCAAGGTAGGTCTGCGCCAGGTGGCCGCCTTGCTGGGCGGCGCGGCCCTGGCAGTTGGTATCGGTTTCCTGGACGACAAGTACCAGCTCCGAGCTCGCTGGCAATTCCTGGGTCAGTTCGCGTTAGCCGGCGTGGCCGTTGGATTGGGCATGGTCGTGACTCTGCTCAACGTGCCTTTCGCCAAGGGCGGCAGTCTCCAGCTCGAGGGCGTCCTGGCCGGCGTCGTCACGTTGATCTGGATCGTCGGCATGATCAACAGCATGAACTTCATCGACGGCCTAGACGGTCTCTCGTCGGGCATCGCCTTGATTGCGGCTCTGACGATGGGCCTGATCAGCCTAGGCGTCGGTACCGGCACCGTCGAGCCCTACGTTGCCCTGTTCTGCTTCGTTCTTGCCGGGGCTCTGGCCGGCTTCCTGCGCTGGAATTTCCATCCGGCCCGGATCTTCAGCGGTACGAGCGGGATTATGTGCGTTGGCTATGTGCTGGCCGTGCTCTCCATCCTCGGTGCCGGCAAGATAGCGGTGGCGTTGCTGGTACTCGGCGTGCCGATCATGGACACGTTCTGGATCACGATCCGCCGCGTCGCGAACGGCCATTCGCCCTTTTCGGCTGACCGCGGCCACATTCACCATCGCCTGCTGGACCTGGGTCTTTCCCACCGCGGCACGGTGCTGGTCATCTACGCGGTCTGCGTTCTCCTCTCCGTGCTGTCGCTGGTTCTTTCCGGAACTGGGCAGATGTACGCCTTCCTCGGTCTCGTTGTGCTGTTCGGCCTGATGCTCTTCCTGATCGAGCGAATCGGCGGATCGGACGCGGTCGAGGAAGGTCTGGACGCCGAGTCGTACGATGCCGAGCCACCGGCCGCCGACTCGCCCGCCGTCGTCGGGTAGCTGGGTCATTCGGGTGGCTCAATAGAGGGTTGAACGATTCCGAAGGTCGGCTGCTAAACTCACCGCGCCCTGCCAGGGAGTTCAGTTACGGTATGGGGAAGACGTCCGCGTTCGTAGCGCTCTTCTCGGAGATCGCCTTCGTTCTGCTGTTTACGGTGCTGGCGGGGATTCTTGCCGGGTACTGGATCGACCAGCGCCTTGGGATCATTCCGGTCTTCACCTTGATCGGGTTCGCGATCGGCGGCGGCAGCGGTGCTATCGGCTGTTGGCGGTTGATGGTGAGGTATCTCAAGAGCCTGGAACAAGAAGATCGACGATAGCGCGGGGGCGCGAGCTGCCGTGAACGGAGCGCGTGTGACGACCGACCCGGGCCTGGAGCCCGAGAAGATCGAACAGAACGAAGAACCTACCCTTCCGGCGCAGCCGGCCAAGAAAGGCCGTCGCCTTTCGCCCGGAAAGATGCTTCTTTTCCTTGCGATTGGGATCGTCCTTCTGGACATTCTCGCGGTGCGATTCATTCCGCCCCTCAACCCGGACCAGCCCGGGACCGCCTGCCCCTTTCCCTCGTGCTTCGTCACGAGCACCATCGAGATGCCGCCGCCCGCGGTCGTGATAGACCTCCAGCCGCAAACTGCCCCCAACCCGCTGCCGATGGTCTATTTCCATCCCAGCATCAGCAACACTATTTTCACGATGTGGATCGTCATGATCCTCATCCTCCTGGTCGCTTTCCTCGCGACCCGCGGCATGAAGATGATCCCGGGCCGCCTCCAGAACGTGATCGAGTGGGCCTATGAATTCGGCTGCGACTTCTCCATTGGACTCGCCGGGGAGAAGGCGAGGCCCTATTACCCGATCTTCGCCGGATTCTTCATCCTCATCCTCTTCTCCAACTGGAGCGGCCTCGTGCCGCCGGTCGGACGGGTGGAGTGGCTGCGCGCTCCCACCAGCGACGTCAACGTCACCATCGGCCTGGCCCTCACCTCGTTCTTCATCTTCCAAGTAGAGGGCGTTCGCCGCGTCGGCCCTCTCCATTACGCCGCCAAGTTCTTCCCCGTCGGCGAGTTCCGCAAGGGCGTCGGGGCCGGATTTCTGGCCATGTACATCGGGATCATCGAGCTCTTCCTGGAGCTGGTGAAGCCGGTAACGCTGGCAATGCGACTCTTCGGCAACATCTATGGCGGTGAAGTCGCGCTCGCCGTAATCACGGCGCTGACCCTCGCGATCGTCCCGGTGGCTATCATCGGCCTCGAAGCTCTGCTCAATCTGATCCAGGCTCTCATCTTCTCTGTGCTGACCCTGGTGTTCATCGTCATGGCTGTGGACACGCATGGAGAGGAAGATCACAAACCGGCCCACGCCGGCGATTTCGCGGAAGGTAATACGGTGCTGGAAGGCGCCGACAACCCAGTGCCCGAGGCGGCTTGACCGCCCACCAGCTGACTACCCGGCTCCGGCCGGAGTAGAGGAGGTCACTCAATGGAGCACATCGGAGCCGGACTCGCGGCCCTCGGCGTCATCGGACCCGGCATCGGCATCGGCATTCTCGGCGGCATGGCCAGCAACGCCATAGGCCGCAACCCCGACGCAGCCGGCGCGATCCGCGGCAACGCGATCCTGCTCGCGGCATTCGCCGAAGGCCTCGGCGTTCTGGCAATCGTCGTCGGCATCCTGGCCATGGTCCTCAAGTAGGCCGGATTCGACGGAGCACTAACCGTGCATCTCCTCGCGGAAGCGGCGGCGCCGGCAGCCAGCGCGCCCGGCCTGTCGATTAACCTCTTCTGGATAATCGTCGCCGCCCTCAACTTCACATTCTTCCTGGCCTTGATCTGGCTGTTTGCGTTCAAGCCGATCGCCAACATCCTGTCCACGCGTAAAGCGCGCATCGAACAGGGCTTGGCCGATGCGGACCAAGCTCGCAAGGAACGTGACGCCGGAGCGGCCGAACGCGCCCAGGTCATCGCGGAGGCTCGCCGTGAGTCCCAGGCGTTGATCGCCGCCGCCCAAAAATCCGCCCAGGAATTGCGGACGGCGGATATCGCCGCCACCCGCGAGGAGTTGAGCCGGATTCGCGAAAAGGCCACGGCGGACATCACTGCCGAGCGGGACCGCGCTCTTGCGGACCTGCAGGCCAAGGTCGCTGATCTTGCTCTCACCGCCGCCGGAAAGCTCGTCGGCGAAGAGATGAACGATGCCCGCCAGCGCCGTCTCGTTGAGGGATACCTGGCCCAGAGTTCGTCGGCTAAGGGGCAGAAGAACTAATGCATGGCATGGGCGCCGGGCGGCGCTACGCGGAAGCGGCCTTCCAACTCGCGGTGAGCGGCGGGGCTGTTGATGCGTGGCAGCGCGATCTGGCCTTGGCCGCCGGGCTGGCTCGTGATGAGCGAATTGCCCGGGCCGTGGACAGCCCGGCCGTGCCGTTCGGCGAGCGCCGCAAGATCGTGGAGCAGATGCTCGGGACTAGGGTCTCGCCGCAGATGCGCAACATGGCTTTGCTCCTCGCCAAGCGGGGCCGCTTCGCGGATTTCCCGGACGTGAGCGCCGAGTACGATGCTCTCGTCCGTGAGTCCAGAGGCATCGTGGCGGCGCAGGTGACGACGCCGTCCCCGCTTTCGGACAAGGATCTCGCGCTGGTCCGGACGCGCGTGGAGCAGCTAGCCGGCGCGAAAGTTGAACTCACCACTGCCACGGATCCCACGCTCGTCGGCGGGCTGACGATCAAGATCGGCGACAAATTGATCGACGCCAGCGTTCAGGGCCGCCTTGCGCGGCTGCGGGAACGGCTGGTCCAGGGAGCAAGCTAGACGCGCGGCGTCGAACGGAGAAGGCATGGCCATTCGATCAGACGAGATCGTCAGCATCATCAAGAACACGATCGAGACGTTCGACGTGGGCCCGGAATCGGCCAGTGTCGGCACGGTCGTACAGGTCGGCGACGGCATCGCCCAAATCTATGGCCTCTCCGGCGCGCTCTCGTCTGAGCTACTTGAGTTCCCCGGCGGCGTCATGGGCATGGCCCTGAACCTCGAGGAGGAGACCGTCGGCGCCGTCATCCTCGGCAACGCCACCGGCATCAAGGAAGGTGACACGGTCAAGACCACAGGCCGCGTCGTCGAAGTCCCCGTCGGTGCCGGCCTTCTCGGCCGCGTCGTGGACCCGCTCGGTCGTCCGCTGGACGACAAGGGCCCCATCGTCGCCCCCACTACCCGTCCGGTCGAGCGCATCGCCCCCGGCGTCATCACCCGCCAGGGCGTGGACACTCCGGTCCAGACCGGCATCAAGGCTATCGACGCCCTCATCCCGATCGGCCGCGGCCAGCGCGAGCTGATCATCGGCGACCGCCAGACCGGCAAGAGCGCCCTGGCCATCGACGCGATCATCAATCAGAAGGGCAAGGGGCTCGTCTGCATCTACGTGGCCATCGGCCAGAAGCTCTCGACGGTCGCCAAGGTCGTGGCCGTCCTCGAGCAGCACGGCGCCATGGAGCACACGATCGTGGTCGTGGCAGGCGCCGAAGATTCGGCGGCCATGCAGTTTCTGGCCCCGTACTCCGGCTGCGCCATGGGCGAAGAGGTGATGGAGAACGGAGTCATGATCGGCGGCCAGCTGGTCAAGGACTCTCTCTGCGTCTATGACGATCTCTCAAAGCACGCCTGGGCCTATCGCGAGATGAGCCTGTTGCTTCGCCGGCCGCCCGGCCGCGAGGCGTACCCGGGCGACGTCTTCTACCTCCACAGCCGACTGCTTGAGCGGGCCGCGCGCATGAGCGACAAGAACGGCGGCGGTTCGCTGACCGCCCTTCCGCTGATTGAGACCCAGGCCGGCGACATCTCGGCTTACATTCCCACCAACGTGATCTCGATCACGGACGGCCAGATCTTCCTGGAAACGGACCTCTTCAACGCCGGCCAGCGCCCCGCCCTCAACATCGGCATCTCGGTGTCGCGAGTTGGGTCCGCGGCCCAGACCAAGGCAATGAAGAAGGTGGCCGCGCCCCTCAAGTTGGACCTGGCTCAGTACCGCTCCCTCGCCGCCTTCGCCCAGTTCGCATCGGACTTGGACAAGGCCACGCGCGATCAGCTGACCCGCGGCGAGAAGCTTTCCGAGGTCATCAAGCAGCCTCAGTACGCCCCGGTGCCGCTGGAGCGGCAGGTCGCGATCCTCTACATCGCTACCAAGGGCCTGCTGGACGACATCCCCACGCCACGCGTCAAGGAATTCGAGGCGCAATTCACGCGCTTCCTGGACACCCAGCGCACGGACGTGATGAAGAAGCTCTCCTCCACTAAGGTTCTGGACGACGAGATGGCCGCTACCCTTGAGGCCGCAGCCGTCGAGTTCCGCCAGACATTCCTCGCGTAGCCATGAAGCTCCATTCCTCGCCTAGTCACTGGTAGCCAAAAACGTGCCAAGCCAGCGAGACATCCGAAGACGAATCAGTTCGTCCAAGAACATCAGGCAGATAACCCGGGCGATGCAGTTCGTGGCAGCGTCCAAACTGCGGCGCGCTCAGGAATCCACCCTGGCGTCTCGGCCATATTCGCTACTGTTGGATGAGATCTTGTCGGACCTGGCCGGCGTTCTGGCCGGTGATGAGCACCCGCTCCTCAACCGTCGCGCCGAGGGCAAGCGGCTGATCGTCCTGATCACCAGCGACCGCGGTCTGGCCGGCCCGCTGAATACCAACGCTATCCGCTTCGCGTCCAAGGAGATCATCGACCACCCCGGCGAACTGGAACTGGTGAGCGTCGGCCGCAAGGGTCGCGATGCAATGCGCCGGTCGCGAGTGCCGATCATCGCCCACTTTGCCGGTTTCGGCGATCGGCCCGCCTTCGACGACATCCTGCCGTTGGCGCGGCTTATCTCCGACGAGTACGAAGCCGGAACCTACAACCAGGTGGATATCATCTTTACCCGCTTCATTTCCACGTTGGTCCAGCGGGCGGATATCGCGCAACTTCTGCCTATCAAGGCCAGCGCTGACACACACGGCATCCCCGGCTCGCAGTTCATCTTCGAGCCGGCCCCGGAAGTGGTTCTCGAGGAACTGCTGCCGCGTTACCTGGGTACTCGTCTCTATCAGGCCGCGTTGGAAAGCACGGCCAGCTTCTTCTCCAGCCAGATGGTGGCGATGAAGAACGCCACGGAAAACGCAGACGAACTCATCGAGGACCTGACGCTCAGCTACAACAAGGCCCGCCAGGCCCGCATCACCAGCGAACTGATCGAAATCGCGTCCGGCGCCCAGGCGCGCTAGGCCAGGCAACGAGCCACGCTGCGCGTGGCTATAGGAGGCACCGACAAAACGATGGCGACCGCCGCCCCAACCGCAACCGGCCGAGTGATCCAGATCACCGGCGCGGTCGTCGACATCGAATTCCCGGCCGGGAAGCTGCCGGGCATCTACAACGCCGTCAATGTCAAGCGCGGCGACGGAGCCACGATCGTCTGCGAAGTCCAGCAGCACCTGGGCAACAACTGGGTCCGGAGCGTGGCCATGACCACCACGGACGGCCTGGCGCGCGGCGTGGAAGCGGTAGATACGGGCAGCCCAATCACCACGCCCGTCGGCCAGGTCACCCTCGGCCGAGTCTTCAACGTCCTCGGCGAGACGATCGACGAGGGTGCCCCGATCGGTGCTTGCGAACGCCTGCCGATCCACCGCCCGGCTCCGGCCTTCGATCAGCAGACGACTGAGACCGAGATCTTCGAAACCGGCATCAAGGTCATCGACCTTGTCTGCCCGTTTGCGAAGGGCGGCAAGATCGGCGTCTTCGGCGGCGCCGGTGTTGGCAAAACGGTCATCATCCAGGAGCTGATCCGCAACGTTGCTCAGGAGCATTCCGGCTATTCCGTCTTCGCCGGCGTTGGCGAGCGGTCCCGCGAAGGTAACGACCTGATCAAGGAAATGACCGACTCGGGCGTCATCGCCAAGACAGCCTTCGTCTTCGGCCAGATGAACGAGCCCCCGGGCGCCCGCCAGCGAGTCGGCCTCACCGGCCTGACGATGGCCGAGTACTTCCGCGACGAAGAGGGTCGCGACGTCCTCCTCTTCATCGACAACATCTTCCGATTTACCCAGGCCGGCTCCGAAGTTTCCGCCTTGCTCGGCCGAATGCCTTCGGCGGTCGGTTACCAGCCGAACCTGGCGACGGAGATGGCCGCGCTCCAGGAGCGCATCACCTCCACCAAGAAGGGTTCGATTACCTCGCTGCAGGCGGTTTACGTCCCCGCGGACGACTACACCGACCCGGCGCCGGCCACCACCTTCGGCCACCTCGACTCGACGATCCGCCTGGAGCGGGCCATCGCCGAGCTGGGCATCTACCCGGCCGTCGATCCGCTGACCTCAACATCACGCGTGCTGGACCCGAACATAGTGGGCCAGGAGCACTACGACACGGCCCGCGAAGTTCAGCGAGTCCTGCAGCGCTACCGCGACCTGCAGGACATCATCTCGATCCTGGGCATAGACGAACTGTCCGAAGAGGACAAGTCCACCGTCGCCCGGGCCCGGCGGCTCCAGATCTTCAATAGCCAGCCGTTCCATGTGGCCGAAGTATTCACCGGCCGCCCCGGCGCCTACGTCGCGATCCGGGATACGGTCGCTTCCTTCAAGGAAATCCTCGAGGGCAAGGTCGACGATCTTCCCGAGCAGGCCTTCTTCCTGGCCGGTACCCTGGACGATGTCCGGGCGAATGCGGCGAAGCTCGCCAAGTGAGTGCGCGCCGGAGCGAACCACGGCCTGCGCCGGCGCTCACCTCGCTTCGGCTCGCCAGCGCGCCGGCTCCGGCCGCGGTAGGCTCCGGCGCGGGAACTCGCGGAATCACTTCACCCGGACGGCGCCCTGAGCACCAGCCGGGGGCGAAGAGAATATGAATAGGAGTGGCTTGGCCACGCGCCGAGCCATCATTCTTCCCAGCCGAGGCGATGGGCGTCTCAGGCCGGGCGATCCGGAGTGGCCCCATGATGTGGAATAGCAACTCAACCAGCGCCGCGACGGTCGCCGGCCGCCCTGGCGCAGCGCTCAGCCACCGCTTTAGCGCGGAGCCAGGGCGGCAGGTGGCCGGCGCGGCGCGTTACAGAGGAATCTAATGCCACTCCACCTGGAGATAGTCACTCCGGAACGGCGGGCCTTTGAGGGCGACGTCGACGAGGTCATCGTGCCCGGGAGCGAAGGCGAGCTGGGAATCCTGCCTCACCACGCGCCGCTCATCTCGTTGCTCGGTGCCGGCGTGCTTCGGCTGAAGACCGGGACCGAGGAGCAGGAGTTCGCCATCTTCGGCGGCTTCCTACAGGTTCGGCCGGACCGCGTGGTGGTCATGGCGGAGACGGCGGACCTTGCGGCCGAGATCGACATGGAGCGCGCCGAGCGGGCCCGCGCGGAGGCGGAACACATTATCGAAGGCGGTTTCGTCGAGCCCGCGGATCTTGCCAGTGCTCGCGCCGCACTCCAGCGCGCTCTCATTCGCATCCGCGTGGCTGAGCGATCTCCGCGCGCCACGGGTCGCGGCGAGCACGAAGCGCTCCGCCACGCGGCGACCCGGCCTCGTAATGAGCCGCCGGGCGAGTAGGGATGGCAGACGCTAGGCCGTTTCACTGGGAGTTCAAGCCCGAGCCGATAGGTCGCGAGATTCTCCGCATTGAGGGAGGCCGCCGCCTGGAGGGTTCCGTCGGCATCAGCGGCGCAAAGAACGCCGCCCTCAAGTTGATGGCCGCCGCCACCCTAACCGGCGAACGCTGCCGTTTCACGAACGTGCCCGAAATCGAGGACGTCCGCGTCCTGGCCGGCGTCCTGCAGGATATCGGCGTGACCGTGGACCATCCGGCGCCGAACGTCTACGAGATTGCCTCCGGCGACGCTGAGTGGCTTTTCGTGCCGCTGGAGGCCGCGGCCAAGATGCGGGCCAGCTTCATCCTGCTGGGACCGCTACTGGCGAGGTTCGGGCGGGTCATCATCAGCAACCCGGGCGGTGACCGGATCGGCCGGCGGCCGGTCAATCTCCACGTGGACGCCATGAGGGCCCTGGGCGCCGAGATCGAGTACCGCAACGGCTACTACTTCGCCAAGGCGCCCGGCCGGCTCCGCGGCGGCGCGATCAACTTCCCCCACGTCACCGTCATGGGCACTGAGAATGCCATGCTCGCGGCGGTCCTGGCGGACGGCCATACGGTCATCGAGCCGGCCGCCCAGGAACCCGAGGTAGACGATCTCATCGAATTCCTGCGCAAGATGGGCGCCCTGGTGGAGCGGACCGCGCCCAACCGGATCGAGATCGAGGGCCGCCGGCGTCTGCGCGGGGCGGACCATTCGGTCGTGCCCGATCGCATCGAGGCCGGGACATTTATCGCCGCAGCCGGCGTCACTCGCGGCCGAGTCACCCTCACCGGAGCTCGCAGTGAGCATCTCGGCGCGTTCCTAAGAGTCGTCTCGGATATGGGCGTCGCGGTCTCCTCCATCGGCGACACGATAGAAGTCGACGCCACTTCCGCGGACCTCCAGCCGCTCCGGAGCCGCGACATCGAGACGCAGCCCTACCCTGGTTTGGCCACGGACCTCCAACCACCGACGTGCGTCATGCTGACTCAGGCAGAGGGCGTCAGCCGGGTCCACGAGTCCATATTCGAGGATCGGCTCGAGTGGCTGGGCGAATTGCGTCGCATGGGCGCCAACATCGAGATCGAAGACCAGCACCACGCAGTGATCCAGGGCCCTACCCAGCTGCACGGCGCCGAGGTGGAAATCGGCGACTTGAGGGCCGGAGCATCGCTCATATTGGCTGCTCTGGCCGCCGACGGTGTCACCACAATTGGCGGCGCACACCACGTACACCGCGGCTATGAGAAGATCGACGCGAAATTCCTGGAACTCGGCGCCAGGATCGAACGACTTGCTGAAGGGACATAACCAAAGGCATGAAGATCGGCATCGACCTGGGCACGGCCAACATCATCGTCTACGTCAAGGGCCACGGCATCGTGATGCAGGAACCCTCTGTGGTCGCAGTCGATGATCAGAACCATATCGTCGCGGTGGGCTCGGAAGCCCGCGAGATGATCGGCCGCACGCCCGGCAACATCCAGGCCATCCGCCCCATGCGCGACGGAGTCATTGCGGACTACGTCATCACAGAGGCGCTCCTGGATCACTTCATCCATCGAGTCCAGCAGGGTCGCCGCTTCGGCTGGGGCAAGCCTGAAGTAATGATCAGCGTCCCTGCCGGCGTGACCAGCGTCGAGAAGCGCGCCGTGCGCGATGCCGCCCTGAAGGCCGGCGCGTCCGAGGCGTACCTCATCGAGGAACCGATGGCAGCCGCGATCGGCGCCAACGTGCCGGTTAGCGGCCCGTCCGGCTCGATGATCATCGACATCGGCGGCGGCACCAGCGAGATCGCGGTCATCTCGCTCGGCTCCATCGTCGTCTCCACCAGCCTTCGAGTAGGTGGCAACAAGCTCGACGAAGCCATCTCCAGCTACGTCCGCAAGAAGTACAACCTGATGATCGGCGACCGCACCGCCGAAGACGTCAAGATCCAGATCGGCAGCGCTCTGCCGCTGGATCGCGAGCTCACGATGGACGTCCGCGGCCGCGACCTTATCGCCGGCCTGCCTCGCACCATCCCCATTAACTCTACGGAAATCATGGAGGCCATGGAGCCGCCGCTTCAGCAGGTCATCGGCGCGGTCCGGCTCGTGCTGGAGCAAACACCGCCGGAGCTCTCCAGCGACATCATCGACAAGGGAATGGTCATGTCCGGCGGTGGCTCCCTGCTCCGGAACGTGGACAAGCTCCTCACCCAGGTGACCGGCGTGCCTTGCCACGTCGCGGACAATGCGCTGCACTGCGTGGCGCTCGGCACCGGCATCGCCCTCGAGCACTTCGACTTCTTTAAGAAGTACCTCGGCCCGGTCTGATGACCGCTCCGTCGCCCGAGGTCGAAGCGGAAGCCTCAAGGGCGTTCATCGATCTTCACTGCCATACCAGCGCCAGCTTCGATTCTCTTGCTAATCCCGAAGCAGTCATGCATGCGGCCGTCTCTCGTGGCCTCAGCCATCTGGCGATCACAGACCACGACACTATCGACGCCGCCCTGCGCGCTCGAGAAGTTGCCCCGCCGGACCTGATGATCCTCATCGGCGAGGAGGTCAAGACGACCGACGGCGATCTCATCGCCGTGTTCATCGAGAAGGCCATTGCGCCCGGAATGTCCGCCGTCGATACGATCGCGGCCATCCGCGAGCAGGGCGGTCTGGTCGGCGTCCCGCACCCGTTCGACCGTTTGCGGGGCTACGGTCGCAAGAGTGGCGCGGATTTGGCCGATATCGCCGGCCTGGTCGACTGGGTGGAGGCATACAACGCCCGTGTGGTCGGCGGCACGGCCAACGAGCGGGCTGCCGTCTTTGCCCAGGAGCACGGGCTGCCCGGTGTGTGTGCTTCCGACTCACACACGGTCATGGAAGTTGGCATCTCGTACAACATAGTCAGCGGCGACCCGGGCACGCCCGCGGGCCTTCTTGCGGCGCTCGCGACCGTTAAAGTGGAGCCACACCGCGCCACCTACTACGTCAGAGCGTGGACGCCGGTCGCCAAGCTCATTCAATCCATGCGTGGCAACGGCCGCCGCCCTGCCATCCAGAGCCCAGAGGAACGCACGTGACCGAACCGCAGGAGCATCACCGGCACCCGATCGGCGATTCGCTGGCCGAGGAGGCTGAGGCGCTCATAAACCCGGAATCGCAGGTCGAGGTCCCGCCTGCCGAGCAGATGTCGCTCATGCGTCGGGTTCGGCAGCCGCGAACGATTCTTTCGATCGCGGTTCCGATCGTGGTGATGGCCGTTGCCGTCGGCGCCAACTGGTCGGACATGCAGAAGGTCCCCGAGCAGGTTGCCCACGCCAATCTGCTGATGATCATCCTCGCCTTCGCGGTCTACTACATCGGCTTTCCCCTCCGCGGTTGGCGGTGGACAAAGCTGCTGCGCGGGGTCGGCTACCGGGTCAAGGTCAAGGACGGCACGGAGATTCTCTTCCTGTCCTGGCTGGTCAACTGCGTTGTCCCGGCCAAGCTCGGCGACCTATACCGCGCCTACCTCTTCAAGCTCAATAGCCCCGTCTCGGCCACTAAGACGCTGGGCACCGTCTTCATGGAGAGAATGCTCGACATGATCGCGATTGCCGGGCTGGGACTCCTGGCGGGCTACTGGCACTTCCATGCCAGCCTGGGCACGCTCCCGCAGTCCGTGCAGCTGATCTTCGCCTTCGGCGTCGCCGTCATCGTTCTCCTGATCATCGCCCTCGTGGCCATGCGCAACTTCGGCCGGCGCGTCATTGCGTTCCTGCCGCTGCCGCACCGAGTCGTGGTCTTCTACGACCGATTCGAGGAAGGCGTCTTCAGCTCCGTCGGGGCCCGTGGTCTCCCGCTCCTGGGTCTGATGACCTGCTTGATCTGGATGACGGAGGCGTTCAGGCTCTACTTCGTGTACAAGGCCCTCGGCCTTACCGGCGTGGATATGGGCATCTCGGGCGCCATGTTCGTGGCCCTGATCGGTTCGCTGCTCACCGCCATTCCGTTCACCCCAGCGGGCCTCGGCCTGGTGGAGGCCGGCATGCTGGGCGTCCTGACGACGGTCTTCAATGCGTCCAAGCCCCAGGCGGTGGCCCTGATCCTTATCGACAGAACGATCAGCGTCTTCTCGATCGTCTTCATCGGCTCGATCGCCTACATTCTGTCCTCGAAACCTCGCGGTGCCGGCATGGTCGTGGAGGAGTGCGGCCCCGCCCAGGGCTAGGTTCACCAGGCGCAATCCGGAGGTCGCATTGCGTGGCCGACCCTAGTCGTTACGCGTGAGGTACCAAAAGCCCATTCACGCTTTGGCTCCCCCCTCCGATAGTCTCAGTATCGGGGCAAAATGCACCGTAACCCGGGGAGCCAAGTGGGCGAATGACCGGACAGAGCGGACGAGCCTTCAACGAATGGCTGAGGGCTCAACTCAAGGCAAAGAGGATGAGCCAGCGTCAGCTGGCGCAGCAGTCCGGCGTGGATCACTCGACGATCTCGAGATTGATCCGGGGTGACCGCATGCCGTCACTGGGCACCGCCACGAAGCTCGCCCGCGGCCTTCGCGAAATTCGCGATGACGCCGAGGCACCGCAGTATCTGGGCGCTGTTGTATCCGGAACTGCCAATCCGACCGCTCGAGTCGAGTACGCCCTGCGTGCAGACGAGGTTCTTTCGGAGCCTCAGGTCCGCCAGGTCATGGAGTACTACCTCGCCGTGCGGATGCGCCGCTTTGGCCGGGGTTATGCCGGCATGCGCACCGAAGAGCGTCCGACGGAGCCGCGGCGTCTTCTCGACGACCGCCGCGACACGTCGATGATGTCCGCGGCCATGGCCAGTCGCGCCGTTCGCCCGACGGCTCGACAGATGCCGCCGCGGGCGCGTCCGGGTCGCGAGAGCTAGGCAACACTCGGCTACGGCGCGCGTCGATAGACCGATAAAACGCGATCCGGAGCCGGCTCCCAGCGATCTACCAGCACGGTCGTAACGCCGCGCAGATTCTCCTGGAGCCAGGCCGTCTCAGCATCCCCGTCGCAACTGCCCGTGGCCCAGAGCGTGTAACAGACAACCACGATAGTGCTCGCCTGCCTCGGTGCGTCGAACTTGATGCCGTCCAAGCGGAGCGGGTAGCCGTAGGCGTCGGCGGGCGCGAAGCTGGGAACGGACACCATTGCCAGCTCGCGACTCGGTACGTCCTGCTCCAGACGGCTCGCGGCCGTTTGGGCGGCCGCCCAGCCACCGTCAGGAGCCGCAATCGGCGGCCAGTTGTAGACCCCGATCGCCACAAGGCCGGCCAGGGCCAGCGAGGCCAGCGCCCGACCCGACCATGCCCTCCCCTGCAGCGGCGTCGACCGCCAGATCCCGCCCAGCACCAGGCCGGTGGCCAGGATCACGAAGATGTCCGCCACCGAGTGGTACTGCTCCTCGTTCAGGTTCTTGGGGAACATGGAGACTTCCTTAAGCCCCAGGCCGAGAATCAGGATGAGCAGCAGAAGCGAGCCGCCGACGAAGAGTAGACCCGCCTTTTCCTGCCGGGGCCGCTCGCCTTTCGGCGCCGTGGCGATCGGCCGCCTTCGAGCAGAGGAAGTCCTCCGGATGGTCGCAGCGGAATCGCCCTTCAGCGTCCCGGGCACCCGCCAGATAAGCCCCACGAGCACGCCGCCGGCAACGGTCAATGCAGCAGGGAAGCCGGAAGCCACGCCGTTGAGCGGCCACCCGGTTGCGGGCCAGGCCATGATCCTGATCGCGCTGATGAGGATCCGGGTGAGTGGATCCGCTCCGGGCGGGTCGTCCTGGTTGAAGGCCATAATGGCCTGCGTCTCGGCAAAGCCGTGGGTCAACTCGGACACGATCCACGGCATCCAGGTCAGCACGAACAGGGCTACGCCGCCCAGGCCCCAGGCCAGTAACTTCCGTCTCTTGCCGGCGGGCGTCTGCCACGCCGTGATCAGGAAGAAGATCGACATCGGAAAGACGAGGGCCAGCCCGGTAAGGTGCGATTGGCCGGCCAAGGCCGTACCGGCCGCGGCCACGATCCACCAGCGCGGCTGGCGGGAGCGCCAGGCCTGCCAGCCGCCGAAGCAGGCGATGGCAACGCCAGGTTCTACAAGGACCGGGTTCCATATGAACGTGGAGTTCTGGATCAAACTCGGGGAGACCGCCGCCAGTAGCGCTGCGGCAAGACCGGCCGCAGTTCCCCCCATGGATCTGGCCGTCCACCACACAAGCGGAACCACCAGGAGGCCAAATAGGGTGATCCAGGCGAGCACGGCCGTGGGGCTGCCGTTACTCAGCCAGGAAACCGGGATCATGAGGTCGTAGAACCCGGCGCCGTGGTGAAAAGTTGGGCCGATGGTGAAGGCAGGGGAGCCGAATGTCGGCAGTTGGCGTGTCTGGACGGCATTCCAGATGGCGTCCATCTCATAGCCCTGATCCATGTCCCACATGCCGCGAGCCGGCAGGTTCACGAATCGGTCGGCGGCCGCCAGCAGGAAGATCGGGATGACGCAGGCCCACTCACGGGCCGGGACCCCCAGCCGGCCGAATGTCGCGCCGAGCAGGCGTCTTGCGAACCCGGGTATTCCGGGCCGTCGCCCTATGCTGGAAGAGGCGCCGCCTGCCGTCATGATGCTCGCCTGTAGACGCTCAGAATTCGATAGGGCGCTCCTGCGGTGAACCGATCCACACGCGTCGAGGCCTCGCCCCAGCCGTTTGCCGTTAGCCATTGCGCATCTGCCATGTCGCACGACACCTTGAGCCAGTACGTGTCGCAGAGCAGGATCACGACCCTGGCATTCGCTGGGGACACGAGCGCGAAATCGTCTCGGGTCAGCGGGTAGAGATAGGCGTCGCTGCCCTTCTCGGCGAAAAGGGGAACCAGCGCGGTGGGCGAGCCGGCGGCATCCTGCTCCACTCGTGTGGCGGCTGCCTGGGCCGCCGGCCAGCCCCCGTCAGGGGAAGTAAGTGCCGGCATGTGGCCCGCGTTCCAGGCCACGAGTGCGGCTAGGGCGATCAGAGCAACCGCGCGGCGAGTGGTTGTGAGCCAGCGCTTGGGCAGTTCCCGCCACAGCCCTGCGGCGATAAGGCCCACCGCAATGAACACCAGCGGATCTACCACAACGTGATATTGCTCGGTTGGGAGTTCCCCGGCCTGGACTTCCGAAACTGCGTGGAGCCCCAGGCTCAGGGCGAAGATCAGGATGAAGAGCCAGCAGCCTATCAGCCGGATACCGAAGCGCTCGACTGCCGAAGTAGATGGCGCCGAAGCGGGAGCTGACGGGTCGGCCGCCGCCGCAGTCCGCGCCGTCACCCCCAGGCGCCACACCAAACCCATGATGATTGCCGTGGCCACCATGAACGCGACCATGACCCCGCCGTTCCGATCGACCATAGGCCAGCGCGTCAGCGGCCAGGCCAGCAGACGGATCATTGCGAAGATGAGCCGAAGAAGCGGGCCAGTGGTGGACGTTGAGTTGGGATCGCTGAAGTAGGCCAGCACCCCCCGCGTCTCGGAAAAGTTGTTGCCAACCTCATGGAAGATCACCGGCAGGTACGTAGCCACGAAGATCAGGGCTCCGGCTAGACCCCAGAGAGCCGTCCGCCGCCGTCGCCGGGCAGGTCCTCGGCGCAAGTCCACCAGGAATGCGACGGCAAGCGGTAGAACGATCACCGCGGCTGCGATGTGAGCCTGCGTTGCCACGGCCGCTCCCACTGCTGCCACGCCCCACCAGGCGGCCCGGCCGGTCCGGAGCGCCTGCCAGGCGCCGAGGAACGCGACTGCCGCCCCCGGCTGTACGAGGTCCGGATTCCAGATGAAGGTGGCATAGCCGACCAGCGCAGCTGAAATCGCGGCCAGGAATGCGGTAGTAAGGCCGGCAGCCGGGCCGGCGATGGATCGGGCGATCCACCAGGTGATGGGGATGACGATCAGGCTGAGGAGCGCGATTTCCGCCACGACCCACGTGGGGTCGCCGTTTCCCAGCCACGCGGCCGGCAACAGGATGTCGTAGTACAGCGCTCCGTGGTGGAAGGAGCTGGACACACTTATCGCCGCCGGCCCGAAAGTGGGCAGGCGGCCGGCGGCCAGGGCGGCTCGCATGGCCAGCATCTCGGTGCCCTGGTCCGAGTCCCAGCCGCCGCGCACGGGCAGGTTGACCAGCCGCAGAGCTGCTCCGGTGAGGAAGATCGCAATGAGTGCGGCGAGCTCAATTGCCGACGCGCCGAGTCTCGCGGCGATGTCACCGCCCAGCCGGCGGCCCGGGACGTTCATTGCGACACCTCGGTTTCGGCGCCGGGCTCGGCCCCGGCCTTGCTGCCAGGAACCGCCACAGGGCCCGGCGTAAGCGGTAGGCCGCCGGCCAGATCCCCGAGCCGGGCCACGTTCATGGCGTCGAATCCGTTCTCCATCCCGGGCGTTTCCAGGTAGTAAGTCACATGATCCAGGCTGGGGTGGCATAGCAAGTGGGCCAGGCCTTCGCGCCCGATCTGACCCTCGCCCAGATGGGCGTGGCGGTCGTGGCGCGACCCCAGTCCCGATTCCGAGTCATTGAGGTGGATCATAGCCAGCCTGGGCAGGCCGATGAGTCGGTCGAAGGTGGCGAGGACCTCGTCCACCTGATCCGGCCTCGAGATGTCGTAGCCGGCGCCCCACAGATGGGCCGAATCGAGGCAGAAGCCGATTCGGTCGCCGATGCCACGGGCCGCGGTTGCGTCCAGAACAGCGGCTAGATCCTCGATCTTGGCGCCGACCGCAAAGCCGCCGCCCGAGGAGTTCTCGAGCACGATCAACGGCCCGTCGAGCCCATCAGTTCCGCCGCCGTCTTCCCGTCCGTTGCACGAACGTTCAAGCCCGTCGACGAGACGCCTAATGCCCGCCTCAAGCCCGGATCCCCGGTGCGACCCGACGTGGACGTTGACGAATCGGGCCCCAAACTCGTGGGCGTTCGCGACCTCGTGGCGCATCAGCTCCACGGACTTGTCAAAGAGCTCATCGACGGGGCCCGCCAGGTTTATCAGATAGGACGCGTGAATCGCGATCGGTCCGATGTCCAGCTGGGCGAGCCGCCGCCTAAAAGCCCCCGCGTCCGGCGGAGTTTCGGCCCGGCGTTTCCAGGCCGTCGGGTTGTCGCTGAAGATCTGGAGTGCGGACGCGCCGATCCGATCGGCTCGATCCACGATGTTCACCAGACCCCGGCGCATCGGCAAGTGGACGCCCGCTCGCCGCCCGCCGGGCAGGGAGATCCGCCCGACTGAGGCCGGGACGCCCGCGACGACCCAGCTTCGCTCAAGTTCGGGTGTCAAATGCCTATGACCCCCCGGCTGCGACTGCCATCCGCTCTCTTCAGCCGGCCCGGTGTCCGTTCCGATGAGGCGTGTACTCGCCCCCGATCATGGGCTCGATCAGGCCGTAGTCACCGCTGTGGCGCTTGTAGATCACGCACACCTTCTCCGACTCGGCATTCACGAAGATGAAGAAGTGGTGGCCAAGCTCCTCCATCTGAGCGACGGCGTCCTCCTCGAACATAGGCTCGATGGCGAAACGTTTGGTCTTGACGATGCGAGTCTCGCGCGCCTCGGCTTCGCCCATGCTTTCAGGCTCGTTGCCGGCGATGCTGCGGGCGCGGGCCTCTTCCGGCCGAACTTTGGCTCGGGGCTTCTCGCGGGCATCTACCGCCTGACGTTCGATCCGGTCCACGACGACGTCCAGGCTGGCCTGGAAGGTGGCGCCGGAAGCGTGGCTCCGCAGCGTCTGTCCGCCGACCGTCAGCGTGATCTCTACGATCTGGGAGTCCGCAGTGTTGTGGTGCTGTTCGTTTGAGAGCTCCACGACCGCGTCCGTGCTTTCATCCAGCAGCCTCTCCAGCCGATGCATCTTGCGCTCGGCGTACTGCCTAACCGGCTCCGGGACGTCGATGTTCTTGCCCTTGACGATCGTCCTCACAACTGACCTCCGAAACACATATGGCGCACTCTCAATGGACCGGGGCCAACCGAGATGAGCGCATTTCACGATGAGCCGTTGCCACGAGGGCAAGTATAGGAGCCGCTCCACCTGTCCGAACTCGCTTGTTTCCAGTAGCGGGCCGCCGACCTTCAAGTCGGCCGACGTGGGCGAGCGCCAGCCGCTAGCGCTCGCGAGCTACGGTGAGCGCCGAAACTGCAACTGCACCTGCCTCGTATAGCGTTCCGGCGCACGCCACCAGCGTGGAGCCGGTCGTGGCTACGTCATCCACCAACACAATCCAGGCACCTTCCACCGCCCGACGCTCCGCCGGCCCAGCCGTGGCGAAGGCGCCGGCCACATTGCCCATCCGAGCCCGCCGTCCAAGATCGAATTGCGGAGCCGTTGCTCGGGTCCTGATCAGAGCCGGTAGGCACGGCATCTCCAGGTGGCGTGAAGTCTCCTTTGCGAGCAGGACCGCTTGGTCATAGCCACGTTGTCTGGCTCGGTGAGCGTGCACCGGTACAGGGACGAGCAGGCCACCGCCGACTCCGGCCGCTCGCCATCTGGCCGCAAGGGCCCGCCCCAGCGGCTCGGCGAGCCGTTGCTCGCCGGAATATTTGAGCTGGTGCAGAGCCGCCCGGACAACACCAGTGAACGGCGCGCACCACTCCAATTGCGCCAGCGGCAAGGGCATTTGCGCCGGCAAGCCCAAGGGCACTCCGGGCGGCAACTCCAGCCTGGCGTCCAAAGTGAGCCGGCATGAGTCGCACAAAACCGTCCCCTCGACGGCACAGCCCGCGCACGAGGCCGGCAGTGCCAGGTCAAGCAATGTGGTCGCGGCCGCTTGAATTGTCCAGAACGCCATTGCCCCAGCCTAGGGGCAGGGGATAAGCCGCGGCTCAACGGCCGATAAACCCACGCTAAACCGCCGCCTATCTGCACTCACCGCCCACTGAACACCGCGGGCGTGCTCCCTGGCGGCCACACAGCCACCAGGAGCGCAGCAAGAGCGCGGGGCGGCCTTTTACGCAGGTTCTATCGTGATCTCGTCGCCGACTGCCGTCCTGGTGGCGTCGATCGTCCCCGCCGGCAGCTCCAGCACGCCCTTGGCGCCGCCGACTCGCCATATGACTCCGCGCCAAGGCTTCACTGAGCGGTTCACGGACAGCACTCGCCGCGAACCGCCGCTGCCCTTTTGGGGCGCGGCAACAAAGACGCAGTCGATCGCAAAGCGCATGAACAGCATGTGGATGCCGTTCTCGCCCGGGAGCCACAACCCGTTGCCGGCAGCCAGGGTCGGCCGTCCCATCAGGCCCATGAACTTGGCCCAGAAGGACGCGCCGTTCTCGAGCCTCTCCGCCAGGACAGTGCCGCGACTGGTATTGCGGGCAATCAGCCCCTGGCTCACTTGGGTATTGCGCCGGAGCCCATCGTCTTCATGATGGAGATCAGGGCCGGGCCGAGAATGACGATGAACAGGGCCGGGAAGATGCACCCCACCAGCGGGAAGAGCATTTTGATCGGCGCCTTGGCGGCCATCTCCTCAGCCCGCTGGCGCCGCTCGATGCGGAGCTGCTCGGACTGGACCTGGAGGACCTTCGAAATCGAGACGCCAAGGGTTTCGGCCTGGATGATCGCGCCGATGAAGCTGGAGAGCGGCGCTACGTTGGTGCGAGGGACCATGTCTCGGAGGGCATCCCGACGCGACTTTCCGACGCGAACTTCCGCCAGTGCCCGGCGAAACTCGTCCGTTAGCGGGCCCGGCAGCTTCTCGACAACCTTGGCCAATGCGGCATCGAAGCCGAGGCCGGCTCGCACCGAGATAGTCAGCAGGTCCAGTGTGTCCGGGATCATCTTGAGGATGACCTTCTGGCGGGCCTTGATCTTGTTGCCGAGCCAGAACTCGGGGAGCAGGTAGCCGATACCCAAACCCACGAAGCCGAGCAGGATGCCGGAAAAAAGGGCGCCTCCGACAACTCCGAAGAGCAGGAAGCAGATCACGCTCGTCACGATTGCGGAGAGCATCTTCACGCCCATCCAGTCCGAGAGCTTGAGATCGCCCGGGTTGCCTGCCATTGCCAGGCGCTTCTCGGAGGTGCTGGCCGAGGAAGCGTTGCCGAGCCGTCCGCCCATGCGTGAAAGCCGCGCGATAAAGGGCCGCATGGTGCGCTCGGAGAAGGGCTGCTGAAGCTCGAGTTCCTCGAGGTTCTTGGCCTGGAAAGAACCGAGTTGGGTGAGGCGGGCCTGGACCGGATCGATCGGCGATCTGGAGGCGAGGCCCACGAAGATGAGCAATACTCCGCCGCCCACGACGACGCCAAGGACGATGGCAATGATCATCTTCTAGACCTCAATCGCGACGATTTTTCTGATCGCCATGAACCCGATGAACATCAGGACGCCGCCGATACTCAGGACGATCAAGCCTGCAGGAAGGCCCATGATGCCGGGTGGGTTCTCAAAGAGCGGCTTCATGAAACCGGGGGCAACGATGAAGAGGAACGCCATCATGATGACCGGCATGCCGGCCACCACGTAGCCGGACAGGCGGCCCTGAGCGGTCAGAGTCTTAATCTCGCCCTTGATCCGGACGCGCTCTCGGATCGTGAAGGCGATTGAGTCCAGGATCTCGGCGAGGTTACCGCCCACCTGGTGCTGAATCGTGATGGCCGTGGCCATCAGCTCGAGATCGTCCGACCTCACGCGCCGAACCATGTTGTCCAGGGCCACGTCGAAGGCGAGGCCCAGGTTCACTTCTCGTACGACTCGGCCGAACTCGATGGTGATCGGCGGCGTGGATTCACGGACGACCATTTCGATTGCCTGGAGGAACGAAGAGCCGGCGCGAAGGGCGTTCGCCAGCAGCGTGATCGTGTCCGGGAGTTGCTTGTTGAACGTGTTAAGGCGCGAGGATCGGCGGTGGCTGAGCCACATGCGAGGCAGAAAAAACCCGATGACTGCCCCGAGGACCAGGGCCAGGCCCGTCCCGAGTGGCGGAAAGATGATGCTCATGAACAGGAAGAGGAAGGGAACGCCCAGGACAGATCCGGCCCAGACGGCCATGAATTCGCCGGGCTTGAGCTTCAGGTCCGCGCGGGCGATGTCGCGGGCGAGGTTGGCGCCGAAGTCACGTTGCTCGACAACCCGGTTCAGGCGCGCCAGCGCAACGCTCTGGGCAAGGAGGTTCTGGAGGCCGGCTGAACTCTGCCCGGCCACCGGAGCGGTCGTCTCCGTCTTGCCGGCGGTGTAGCGCTCCAGACGGGCGTTGACACCGCCGTTCTGGCCGACGCTGGCCAAGCCCAAGAAGATGAGCATGATCCCGATGAAAATCGGAATTGCGATTAGTACCCCGAAAGACATGACGCCTCTCCCCGCTTCGCTTTAGTACGCGAAGCCGAACAGGCCGCGAGGCAAGTGAATGCCCATGACCTCAAACTTCTCCACGAACTTGGGCCGGATGCCAGTGGGCTTCAGGCGACCCTGAATCTTGCCATCGGCGACGCCCGTCTGTTCAAACAGGAATACGTCCTGCATGACGACGATATCGCCCTCCATGCCCTGGACTTCGGTGATGTACTCGATGCGGCGCGTGCCGTCCTTCATGCGGGTCTGGTGGACGATCAGATCCACAGCGGATGAAACCTGTTCTCGGATGGCCCGCAGCGGCAGATCCACGCCAGCCATGAGGACCATGGTCTCAAGACGGGATAGCATGTCGCGAGGGCTGTTGGCGTGGCCCGTGGACATCGAACCGTCGTGGCCGGTGTTCATGGCCTGAAGCATATCGAGCGCCTCGCCGCCTCGGCACTCTCCGACGATGATCCGGTCGGGCCGCATTCGGAGGCAGTTGCGGACGAGTTCCCGGATGGGAACTGCGCCGCGGCCCTCGATGTTGGGCGGACGGGACTCCAGCGTTACCACATGCTCCTGACGGAGCTGCAGTTCCGCGGCATCCTCTACGGTGACGATTCGCTCGTCGTTGGGGATGAATGAGGAGAGCACATTCAGGGTGGTCGTCTTGCCCGAGCCGGTACCACCGGACACGAAGATGTTCAGGCGAGCTTCCACGCAGGCGCGTAAGAAATCGAACATCTCGGGCGTGGCGGTGCCGAAGCGGATCAGGTCATCCACCGTGAACGGCGAGGCCGAGAACTTTCGGATGGTGAGGACGGGGCCGATCAGGGAGAGCGGCGGGATGATGGCATTGACGCGGGAGCCGTCCGTCAGTCGAGCGTCCACCATCGGGCTGGACTCGTCGATGCGACGGCCGATCGGCGAGATGATGCGATCGATGATACGCATGACGTGGTCGTCGTTTTGGAAGACCACATTGGTCAGTTCCAGCTTGCCGTTCCGCTCGATATACACCTGGCGGGGGCCGTTGACCATGATTTCAGTGACGGTCTCGTCGCGCAGGAGCGGCTCCATGGGGCCGAGGCCGATAATCTCGTCTGTGATCTGCTCGAGCATCCGGACGCGCTCGGCACGAGTGAGGGCCAGGCCCTCTTCGTCGATAACGCGACCGAAGATCTCTTCGATCTGGCGGCGGACTTCAACCTGATTGGCCAGGTCCAGCTTGGGATCCAGGTCCTGGATGACGCGGGACTGGATTCTGAACTTGACTTCGCGCAGCGACTCCCGAACGGGCGCCTGGCTGAGCATCCGCTGCCCGGTTTGGCTCGTAGGGGGTCCCTGCTGCCCGCCTGGAGCGGACGGAACGCCGCCGGGCGCGCCGGGCGCCACGCCCGGTCTGGCACTCTCTATTCGCTTAAGAAGGGACATCGTCTACACCCCTTGCCGGCCCTAGCGGGCTCTATCTACGCGCGAAGAGCCCTTTGCTCTTTTGAGGAGCCTTACGGCCGTTCTCTTCGTCTGAATTTCGGATACCTACGATGGAAGTCGCTAGCCGCAATACATCCTGGGAAACCTGACTCTCTCGGTTGCTTAGGACGAAGGGTACGCCCCGGTTTAATGCGTATACCACGGCTCGCCCGTCGCTCACGATGGTGTGGTCGACTTTTCGTCCGATCGAATGCTCCACATCCGCGACCCTGATCCCTAGAGTCGTGTCTGCGCGGTTTAGCACCAGACGGATCTTGTGTGAGTAGCCCAGCTGCTCGGCCACTTCCAGAAACAGCCGTGTGTTCTTGATGCTCGTGATCTCCAGCGTTAGCACGGTCAGTACTACATCCGCTTGATCAAGGATGCCGAGTAGAGTGTCGTTGAACCACGCTGCGCAATCCACCACCACGAGTTCGCTGTGCTTGCGGAGGATCTCGATGACGTGCTTCACCCCGGCCGGGGTGATGAGCTCTGCCATTTCCGGCGAGGGCGGTGCGAGCAAGACCCGAATACCGGACGAGTGGCTGAGCGTGAAGGTCTCGACCGAGTCCGGATCGAGTCCGGCTTCAAGCTCCGGAACGAGTTCGGCCATGGACTTGTCCCTGGGGTTCAGGTTCAGCAGGACCGCGACATCGCCGAACTGGAACGAGGCGTCCACCAGGGTCACCCTCTTGCCCAGCTCGGCGGCTGCGGCAACCGCTAGGTTGACCGCAATCGTTGTGCGTCCGACCCCGCCTTTGGGGCTGAAGACGGCCACGATCTGGCCCTCATCGGTGGGGTCGTGCGGTCTTCCGCCCTGGGCCGCCGCCGCAGCGACGGCTCGCCCGGCCTTCTCGCGCTCGCGGGAGTAGACCTGCCGAATCGAGGCCGTCAGCTCGTCGCTGCTGAAGGGCTTGACGAGGAACTCGCGGGCGCCGGCCAGCATGGAGCGACGCAGGTAATCCGCCTCGCCTTGCACGGACATCATCACAACCGCCGCGGTGGGCACCTGCGAGGACAGGCGTTCTGTCGCGGCGATGCCGTCCATATCCGGCATGTTGATGTCCATGAGAATGACGTCGGGCAGGAGCTTGGTGGCCTGCTCGATTGCGTCTGTACCCGATGCCGCGGTCCCGATCACCTGGATGTCCGGCTCGAAGCCGAGTAGCTTGGCCAGGTGATCGCGAGTCTCCGCGATATCGTCAACGATGAGGACGTGGATCCGGTCAGCCATCGAGGTCAAATCGCTTCCAAAGTGCAGGAGAGGCCGATTCGCTCGGCCTCTCCCCATCGCTTCGCCTGTACGAGGCGAAGCGGATTACCACTTAACTTTGGCGCCCAAGGCACTGGGCAGAGTGGAGAGCGGATCCGGCGCCAGCACGCCGTAGACGGAGATCAGCTGGGACATCGTTATGCCGCCAGGCTGGCCGTCCTTGCCGGGGATGGTGGCGAGGTCGGCGTCGTTGTCCGCGCTGGAACGAAGAGCCAGGCCGAGGTCGACGTAGTTCCCCTGAGCTTGGCTCTCTGCGCGCTGGGCCCATCGAACCACCTCCGCCTCTTCCGGGGTGACTTCCAGGATCACGAACTCGACGCGGCCCGTGAATTGGACAATGTCATTGCTGGGCGCTGCGGTTGCAACCGGGCCGGATGGGACCGCAGCCGGGACCGCTGCCTGGGTTGGGGTCTCCAGGCTTGCCGGCAGGAGAGTCGCCAGAACTCGGCAGTTCCTGAAGATCATCTTGGATGTCAGCCGGGAGCCGCCGGCCGTCAAAGGGGAAATGCCGGTGGTAGTGATTGTATCTGTGATCGCCATCTGATCGATGTAGACACTCAGGATGACGTCAACGTGGTCTCCGGGGACAACCAGCGTTCCAACGCCGTTGGTCTGATCCACTTCCATCGAGACCGCGACCATGCCCGGCTTGATCGAGTTACTCAGCGACTTGCCCGCAATAACCGAGCCGTTGGTGTAGAAGTCTTTGCTGGCGACGATCATGTCGCCATTCTTGATTGGCTCGCCCGCGATCTTACCGATCACGTCTGTGGTGACCGCGAAGGTTCCCTCGCCGGCCTGGTCTCGCGTTGACTTGGAGATCGAGCGCAGCTCAACCATTTCGGCCTTGATCGTGGTACCGACTGGAATGTCGGCCTTGGCATAGACGACATCAACCTGCGGTTCCGGCGTTGTGGATGGAGAGGCCTGTGCGCTGCCCCCACCACCACCACCACCACCCGTGCCGCTCGACACAGTGACAACTACAACGAGGGACGCCGATATGGCAAGAAGGAGACCCAGCAGGATCAGCAGGCGATTAGACCGCTTCACGATGACAACTCCCGAGGCATGTGACAGTAGGCACCAAGATAGCCTTGCGACGAACCTAACGACGACTATACCAATTGACTAGCTAGCGTAGGAAGGATTCCCGGCACTCAGCGGTAAGAAATCCCAATTCTGGCCGAAAACAGGCACAAAAAACAGGCCGCGCACGAAGCGCGGCCTGTTTTTCCAAGGCCGACGGTTACAGCTTGTTACCGATGGTGCTAAGGATGGTGTTGATCGAGCCGCTCAGGAACATCAGGGCGACGATCGCGAGGATGGCGATGAGTGCGAGGATAAGAGCGTACTCGGCCAGGCCCTGGCCCTTTTCGAACTTGGTGATCATTGATAACCTCCTGATAAGAGCGCCCTCTGATGAGAGGATAAATCCAATCATAGGCATCGGGCACTCAGAATTCCACTGGCGAGATGGTAATAGGACCGCACGCACCGCGTGGGTAGTATTCGCACCGAATGTGGATAAGTGCGGGGTCGTGAGGGTGGCGTGCCGGGAGCAGCAGCGGCGCCTGAGCAGGTATCAATCGCGCAGGCGCTCCGGCGAGGCGAAGGCAAGGCGGTGTTGAGGAGCGGAGCGAGCGCGCTTGGTCGCGCGTGAGCGAGCACCGCAGGTGCCAACGAAGCATGCGCCTGCCTGAGCAGGTATCAATCGCGCAGGCGCTCCGGCGAGGCGAAGGCGAGGCGGTGTTGAGGAGCGGAGCGAGCGCGCTTGGTCGCGCGTGAGCGAGCACCGCAGGTGCCAACGAAGCATGCGCCCGCCTGAGCGCCTGCGCCTAAACCGCCCCGGCGATGATGCTCAGCAGCGACGATAGCTGGTCGCCGAAGAAGACCAGCGAGATGACGCAAACCACAGCCATTACGACAAGGATCAGGCTGTACTCGACGATGCCCTGGCCTTTCTGGCCATCGGCGCGAGCGGGGACTATTGACGGCATGAGCACCCGGCCGGGCGTCAACTCGCGGGCAGGACCAGGACGACTTCCCGGCCTTCGTCAATGAGTTCGGCGCTGACGCCGATGGTGTCCGATCGCTGCTGGACCTCGCGCCAGGTATTCGGCGGTAGCGTGAGCGACTGGTTGACCCGGGCTGCCCGAGTGACCTTCGCTGCCCGCGTCTCTTCCATCATGGCCTTGAGAGCCTCGGGGATCTCGCGCTCGGGCATCTTCGAGCCCTTCTTGTTCGGCGGGAGAGACTCGTCGACCTCGGGCTCCTCGATGGCTTCGACGTCTTTGCGGCGGGCAGCGATTCTGGCTTCGATTTTGTCCGGCGCCCACTCGAAGCGGATCGAGACCCGGTCCGGGTGGCACGAGAGAAAGCCGGTGACGGTCTCGTCGATGAGGCGGAAGAGGGCGCTCTCCACGTCCATCGGCAGGCGCCGGTCCGACCCGTACGACTCGAATTCGATCGGCACCTGGGAGCGCCGGCCGCGGTCGCGGGCGACGCGGCGAAGTGTCGGCACAAGACCGAGGTCGTCCAGCACCATGGGCCGGACATCGAAGATGAAGGACTTTGTCGCGTCCAGAGTGCGCTGGACCATGCTGATGAGTTGCCCGATCTCCGCCTTGGCCTGCGTGGGGTCGCGGTCCAGCAGCCGCTCCACGATCTGGGCCTGGAGGGTGATGTTCGTAAGGCTCTGGGCCGGACCGTCGTGCATGGCGCGGGCGATCTCCCGCCGCATGTCCTCCTGGGCGGCAAGAACCAGACGCGAGACGGCCGGTGGGAGCGGCGTGCTCGTGTCCAGTTTGTCTGCCGTGTGCTGCGGAACGGCTCCGCCCATGGAGGCCCGGTCAAGCTCGGTGCTGTACCGGCGGAGGCTCTCCTTGAACCGGGTCAGGACCTTGAGCTTGCCTTCGAGGATGTCCACCTGAGCTTCCATGACCACGGAACGCTTGGTCAGGGCAATCAGCTGGTCTCTCTCGTCCTCTTGGGCCCCGCCTTCCTTTCCGGACGACATGCCCTTCGCTACCGCCTGGGTCCGTTTCTGCTCGTGACGGGCGGCCTCGGTGCGGGCCTGGTTGACGAGCAACTCGATCTCGCCGATCTCACGCGTGAGGAGGTCGACTTCGCGTCTGGCCCGTTCCGCAATTTCGAGTAGCGGAAGCGGTAGAGGTTCGATGGCCACGTGTGGATCAGTCCTCGGGCATTCGGATCCAGCCCTGGCGCATGGCGTAGACGACGGCCTGCGTGCGGTCGTTCACGCTGAGCTTGCGCAGGATGCTGGACATGTGGTTCTTGACGGTCTGTTCGCTGATCGACAGGGCGTAGGCGACCTGCTTGTTGGTCATGCCCTGGGCGATGTTGTCCAGGATCTCCACTTCGCGAGGCGAGAGCGGGGCGAAGATAGGGGCCGCTTCCTGGCCGTAGATGGCCAGCTCGCGGAACTCCTTGAGAACTCGGCTCGCGACGGCGGGCTTGGCGAAAACCTTGTCGTTGATGAGGTACTCGCCGTTGGCGACGCGGCGGATGATCGCGACTAGATCGTCCGGGGAGACATCCTTGAGGATGAACGCCGCGGCTCCGGCCTTTATGGCGTCGAATAGCGCGTCCTCGTCCTCATTGACCGCCAGAACGATGATCCCGGCCGACGGCAGCTCGCGCTTGATCCGCTGAGTCGTCTCGATACCGCCCGGGGCGGGCAGCGAGAGGTCCATCAGGATGATGTCCGGTGAAAGCTGGATTGAGAGATCGAAGGCGCCACGGGTATCCTCGGCCTCGCCGATGACCTCGAGGCCCGGTTCCTTCTCCAGGATGTTTCGCATCCCGACGCGGAACAAGGCGTGGTCGTCGACCAGAAGGATGGTCGTCTTGTCCCCCCGGCCGCCGCCCGGTCCTGGCCGGCGCCGATCCGGTCCGACGTAATCGATTGAACTCATGCGCTCTCCTCTCCCACTGGAATCGACAAACGGACGACCGTTCCGCCGCCCGGCCGGGATTGAACTTCGAACTGAGCACCGATCAGTTCCGCTCGCTCCCGCATGAACTGAAGACCAAAGTTGCGCCGACCTCGTGCGGCGACCGCGGCAACCTCGAAGCCTCGGCCGTCGTCCGTGACCTCCAAAATCCAGACCGATGACTCGAGCCGTGTCGAGACGACGGTACGACTCGAACCGGCATGTTTGCGGACATTCTGAAGAGCTTCTTGGACGATTCTCAAAACGGCCGTCTGTTGAGTTGGATTCAGGCTTTCGCCCGGAGCCGTCAATTCCGTCTGGATCGGCGAACCCGTCCAGACGGCCATGCTCTCGACAGCGTCCATGATGGCGCCATTCAGGCCCAGCTCGTCAAGGAGCGGCGGCCGGAGCTGGCTGATGAACGTGCGCACCTCCCCCAGTTCGCGGCGCAGAATCTCGCGCAGGAAGCGGAGTTCGCTGCCGGCCATGTGAACGTCCTCGTTGAGGACCCGCTCGATGTACTCCACCTGGAAGATGGCATTGGACAATGCTTGGGCAGGTCCGTCGTGGACTTCCTGGGCCAGGCGGGACCGCTCTGCCTCCTGGGCCTGGACGATGCGCATCTGCATGTCCGTTTGCAGGCTCGCGTCTGCGACCTCGGCCAGAAGGCTCAAATCGCCCCGCTCCAGGAATAGCCAGGCGTTCTCCATGCTGCGGACCGAGAGCTCTAGCTTGGACAGCTCCTGCTGGTGGTTGCCCAGATCCGCGGTCAAACGTTCGACTTCGTTCCGGAGCGCTCTCTGGCGGGCGTCTTCGGCGCCGGCCTCGGCGGCCGCGGCGGGATCGCCGTCTTCGCCGAGCGGCTGCGGGGCGCGTTCGGCTACCTCGAGCTGATCGCGAAGGCGGTGCCAGCGACCCAGAGTGTCGCGGTAGGCCTCGCGGTATCTCTCGGTGACGGAGCGGAGATTGTTGGCTCCGTAGCCCAGCGTTGACTTCGCTTCGGCGTATAGCTCGTCGAAGCGCGAGTCGCGCGATTCTGAGGCGCCTCTAGCGGGGTCCATACCGTTTGGAGTATACGGGCCGTCTCTCATGGACAGGCGATCCGGAAGACGCGGATTGTGAGCAAGGGAGTCCCTATGACGGGCTTCTTTCCGGAGTTGTCGGTCAGACTGACTTCCTGGAAGCATTTGGAGGCGGGTCCTCCACGAAGCAGTATGTCCGGCCAGGCTCTATCGGTCCCGTCGCTGACGATCAGTATCTGCGCGCCGAAGTGATCCGCCAGTGCCAGAACCGCCTCAGGCCCTTCTTCTGGCAGGGATAGGGTCGGCACCCCGGCGGTTTCCGCGAGCCAGATTGGGTTGTCCGTAATGATGGGGTGGACGCCGTCCAGCGGGTATCCGGCTCGGGCCAGGGCTGCGGGCAGGACTTCGTAGCGCGTCTTCGCGTCGTCGGCCTGGCGGCCGAGCGCGGTCACGGTCACGAAGCAGAGCGGCGCCACCGCCGCGATCGCGAAGGCGGGACCGAGCCAGGCGACAGGGTGGGTCCAGTGGCGCCAGCGACCGACTGTGGCGACGAAACTGTCCAGGGCGACGATGCCGCCGATTACGAGCAGCACGAAGGCGGGACCGGCGGCGTGCAGGAACGTTCCGGATTGCGTGGCCACCGGGAAGGCCAGGCTCGTGACCAGGAATGTGAAGATGGAAACGAGCACGACCGGGCGCAGGGCCCGGCGACGGCCCACCCAGAAGAGGGCGACGATGCCCAGCAAACCCAGCGGGAAAGCCGGCAGCATCAGGACGTTGAGCAGGTTGTGGGCGAGGCCTTCCAGATGCGTGCTGAGAATGACCGCCGGGCCCTGGGCCAGATACCGGCCCAGAGTGGGCTGGTCCTGATAGGCGAAGACGTCCAGCGGACGTATGTACAGGGCATTTGCGATCGTCTGGCCGGGCATCGGGGTTCCGAAGGCCAACCAGTTGCGAATGGCCCACGGGACGAAGACGACGGCCGAGACGACGGCAGGGACGGCGACCAGCCCGAGTCGGTGGCGCCGACCGCCCAGCGTCCAGAACCAGGCCATTGCCGCCCAGGCCAGGGCCAGCCAGATTGCCTCGCTGCGGGTCAGGGCTGTGAGGCCGAGGATGAGGCCGAGGGCCGGGAGGCGCCGGTCAAAGGGGCGGCCTTCGGCGGCATCGTGGTCGCCGGTTGCCTTCGCATTGGACTCGCGGGCAGCGATCCGAGTCATCAGGAGGCAGGCGCCCAGCGCCAGGGCCGCAAAGAGGGCCGTGGAATCGGGGAGTGCGCCGTAGATGACGAGGGGCCAAATGACCGCCGCCACGAGCCCCGTGCCCACGCCCATGGTCCGAGCCCGGCCGATCGGGAGATGCATTTCCGCCGCCACGTCCGCGGCCAGACGCCAGGCCATGACCACCACAACGGAACTCGTGATGACGGAGAAGACCTGAGCTGCGCGGTACCAGTTGGCTGCGCCGCCTATGGCGATGGGGATTGCAGCCAGCAAAGACGGCAGCGGCATCCAGATCTCGAAGGCAGCTCGCGGAACCACGAGCGGCTGAGTTCCGTAGCTCCAGAGGGCATCAGTCACGAGCCCCCGGCCCTGGACCAGGTTTCGCGCGACTCCGGCGTAGTAGGCCGTGTCCTCTGGGATGGGGAAGTTGATCACTGCCGCCGCCATTGCCCTGACAACGAGTGCCACCAGGAATACGGTGATGGCGCTGATCCAGGCCTCGCGGCGGCTCATGGAGCCGCTCGCACTGAGAGGCCGGCCGCCCCGCAGCGCGTGTCGCTAGCAGTTGTGCACACCGGATAGATCGCCAGGGCCGGCGCCGCGTCTACTGCCGGGTCGCCGGTCTTCTTGCCGGTGTAGGCCACCGCAAAGATCGGGGCGCCGATCCAGGACGGCCTCACTTTGGATTCGATCACCGGCGCCAACGGATCGACGATGTGGGCACGTTCGATGACCAGCCAGCGGATGTCGTAGTCGATGGCTACCTGGTGGATGATTTCAAGGGAGTCATTGGGAGTGACGACTCCGCCGCGGCCGGTGAAGTACTTGAAGCCGGCCGGATCGGCGCTGAGGAGGCGGTCGGTTTCGGGCGCGCCGGCTGCATCGAGCGCCCGGCGGGTAGCCAGCCGGTTGTCGCGGTCGGCGTTCCACGACGGCAAGGCCAGGGCGGTGAATGCCCCTGCGTTCAGTAGGACCGAGGCAACTGCGGCAATGAGGAACAGCCGCTGGGCGCCCTCCGGAGTCCAGCTCGAGCGGTGACGGGCGACCCAGGCGGACGCCATGACCGCGCCCTCAAAGGCGAGGATGAACGTCAACGGAACCAGCGCGACGGCCGAATGAAGGAACGTCCCGTACGGAACGTGGACCGCGAACAGTAGCCCGGAGGCCGAGAACAGGATGGCTGCGTAGGTGAAGAACGGCCCGAACTCCACAGCCCGCCGCCGACCCCAGGCGCCGATGATCACGAACGGCGCAATTACGACCGGGGTGGCAACCATGAAGTAGATCTGAATAGCGGAGAAGAGCCCGAAGAGCCGGCTCTGAAGCAGCGGGCCGATGCCCTGGCTCAAGAAGCCGGAGAGCGACGTGTCGGAGGTGACGCTGTTCATCTGATCGTAGGTCTGGATCAGTAAGATCCGGCCGGATGACGACGATGGCGAAATCGAGCCAAAGACGGCGAGCTGGCGGGCGTACCAGGGCGCCATGATCAGGACGAATATCCCCAGGCAGGCGAAGGCGTAGCGCCAGGGGATGGCCGGGAGCCTTGAACCCTTCGATCGCAGGGCGTGCCATCGATCCCAGACGAAGGCGAGGCCGACTGCGGCTCCCAGGAGGACGCCGTCGTTTCGAGCCAGCGTCGCCAGGCCCACCGCAACTCCGGCGAGGAGGTACGACCGGCGGTTGCCCTTGAGGGCGCGGGCCGCCAACCACAGCGCGGCAGTGCCGAGCGGCTGGTAGAGAGACATGTTGTCCGGCTGGGACATGAAGATCGTTGTGGCCGCGGGTACGGCTACGGCGATGCCGGCGGCGAGGGCGATGCGCGGGCTGCAGCCGATCTCCTTGGCCAGCAGCCAGGTGAGCGGCGCGGCCAGCGATCCGATGAGAAGGAATGGCAGGGTGGAGGCAAGAGGAGTTGGGCCCAGGAGCCACATGGTCGGCAGCTGGATTACGGCCGCGAGAGGCATCCAGTGGGCGTTGCTTGGGATCGGCAGCATCGGATGGGCCGGGATGCGGCCGCCGACATCCACGAAGGACCAAATGAAGTCGATGCTGAAGCCGTGGCCGGATTGGAGCGCCCTCGCCACGTCCACGTAGTAGTACGAGTCCGGATAGGCGGCGTCCGGGTGCAGCCCAAATACGGCGGCCCGAACGACGAGGGCCAGTGCAACTAGAGCGATGGGAATCCGCACGGGAAGGCAGCGTAGCATCGCCGGGGTCCTGCGTTTGTTGGTACGGACGGGCTATGAGGCGCCCGCCGGTTGGCATAGGCCGTGATGATGTCTGGGCGGCGGTGCGGAGGGCAGTCCCTGCCCGTACACTCCCGCTCATGGTTTCGAGCCTGGGGATCATTTTGCCCGCGTTCAATGAGGAGTCCCGACTGGGGCCCGCGCTGGACGAACTGTTCGCGTACCTGCGCGCCGTGCCGACCGGGCGGCTTCCCGAGACGGTCTCCGTGCTCGTCGTGGACGACGGCAGTACCGATGGAACTGCCGCGCTGGTCAGGGCCAGGAGCGAGTTCGTGGCGGACGACGCGGCGCGCGGATCCGGCGCCCCGGCACTCCGGTTGTTCAAGGTTCCGCACGGTGGCAAGGGGTCCGCTGTCCGGGCCGGGATGCTTGCCGCTCGGGGCGAGATACTCGTCTTTGCGGACGCGGACATGGCCACGCCACCGGACCAGTTGCCTCTTCTGGTCACCGCGCTCCAGACCGCCGACTTCGCGATCGGCAGCCGCATCCAGCCGGACGGGTCCGACATGCGGGCAACGCAGCCGCACTTCCGCCGGATCGTCGGGCGGGTCTTCCGGTTGGCGGCCCAGATCTGGGTCACCGGCCCGGTTCGGGACACGCAGTGCGGCTTCAAGGGTTTCCGGCGCGAAGTGGCGGTCGATCTGTTCGGCCGGCTCAAGATCGTGAGCATCGTCTTCGATGTCGATCTGATCTATCTGGCCCGACGGCGCGGCTACCGACTCGCGATCGTGCCGATCGTCTGGGCGGACCGGCGCGGTTCGAGAATGCAGGCCCGGCCGATGCTGGCGCTCCGAGTGGCCTGGGATCTCATCAGGATCCGGTTCGTGCACGGCTCCATCCCGAGGGTCGCGGCGGCCGGCAAGGCGACGCCGAAGCCATGACCTCGCCCGAGTCGAAAGCGGTGGGGCGCTCGTGGCTCGTGAACGCAATCGTGCCGGTCTGCTCGCTGACGATGCTGGTGCTCATGGTCGGGCTCGTCCTGGCCTCAGCCGGCAGCACGCTCGGCTATGACTACAGCTGCTACGCGGGCGCGGCCGGGCACCTGCTCGATGGCAAGCCCATATACGACAACGCCTTCTCCATTTCCGTGGGGACTTGCCCGGGGACGTACACATACCCGCCGGCCTTCGCGGTCGCGCTTGTTCCGTGGCTGGCTTTTGGTGGGGCCGCCGCCGGCCTCTGGTGCCTGGCGATGGCTCTGTGCTTTGTGGCGGGCGTTGCTCTTCTGCCCGTCCGGCGTGATATCCGCTGGCTGGTGGTCATCGTTGCCGCGCTCGACTGGCCGTTGCTCTACGCCATCAAGCTCGGCCAGGTGGAGCCGCTCCTGTTTCTGGGCTCTGCCGTTGTGTGGCGATGGATGGACCGGCCGTGGGCAGTGGGTGTGGTCACGGCCATGGGCGCCTTGATCAAGGTTCAGCCGGCGTTGCTCGGGGTATGGGCGCTGGCCACTCGGCGGTATCGGGCGGCAGCTGTGGCGGTCGGCGTGGCTGCTCTTCTGGCCATGGTGGCGACGGTCTTTACGGGGCTGGCGGCCTGGAGCACGTACGTGGACCTGCTTTGGGGTTTGGGCGGCACGTTCTCAAAGGGCCACAACTTTGCTCCGGGCGCGGTTGCCCATATGGCGGGCGCGCCGGACGTGGTGGCGTCCGCCGTCCAGTGGGTGTCCGTCGCTTTGGCCGTGGCCGCGTTGATCGCCGCATTCCGCTGGGCCTCGCCGGCCGCAAGCCTCATGGTCACGATCGTGGCCAGCCAGCTTCTCTCCGCGCCGCTGCGGGACCACTACGCCGTGCTCTTGCTTCTGCCCGTGGCGTGGCTTGTGGCCCGCGGCCACAAGTGGGCGGCGTTGATTCCGCTATTCGGCTGGATCGCGCTGTTCGCCTCAGATGACGTAGCTTCGTGGCCGGCCGTCGCAAGCATTCCGCTCACGTTCTTTGCGGTGCTGGCGATCTTGCTGTGGGAGGCGCGGCGAGAGAGGGGCGAGGCGCCGGGCATGAACTCGCCGGCGCCGCCCAACTAGCAGGCGGCCCGATATCGAGCGTTTGTCAGGCTGTACCGGACAAGAATCACTGCGTTAGCGAGGTCCAGCGGTAGACGCCCGGATTTCACCACGTTTCGTCCTTCTTTGGGCCCGACCTTTGCTGACTTGATCACTTCTAGACCCGGCCGGCGAGCCCTTTGGGGTCGTCCGACCGAAGCCGGGCGCGAACATCCCGGTGCGGGCTCATTCTTGTCCGCTGTGGCCGGACAAAAGCAGGATCGCCGATTGGGAGGCCGCTCTGCCCGCTCCGCCCGCCTTGCCCGCCCCGCGGGCGATCGTTGCACCGGGCAACCGGCTTTTGGGCGCACCAGGCCCTGGTGATATGCTCGGCCGGTGACCGTTTGCTCAGCCCTTGCGCCTGATCCCCACGCCTGCACAGGCCCCGCGCGATGACCGCGCCTGCCACTCCCAGCCTGGTAGGCGTCCGCCGCGCCTTCGGCGACATCAGCCCGGAAGCGTGGGACGCCCTCGCGGCCGCCACTCCATGGGCCACTCCCTTTTCGCGCCACTGTGTCCAGAAGGCGTGGTGGGATGCTTACGGTACGACTGCCCACGATCAGACGCTCGTGGTTGTGAACGAAGCCGCTCCAGAGACCATCGTCGGGATCGTGCCCTTGATGCATCGCCATGAACTGGAGCCCGGCGACCTTGCCGCCCGAACCACGATCCGCCACCAGCCCGGCCGGCCCATACGGCCCGTCCCCGAATCCGCGACCGCAGTCTTCTTCGGGGCCTCGTATCACGCGGACTATGCCACCGTCCTCTCCGCGCCTGCCGACCTGAACGCCGTCTGCGCCGCCGTCGCCGCGGCGCTGGCCGCCGATCCGAGCCGCTGGGACGTCATCGACCTGCGCCGCCTCCGCACCGGAGATCCTGCGACGGACGCCCTGGCCAAGTCCCTGGAGTGGGTCGCGTCGCAAGCGGCCTGGTGCCTGACTCGCGAGCAGGAAGACGTTTGCCCCGTCCTGACCCTGGCGCCCGGGATGGACTACGAAACCTACCTCGGCACTCTGGACAAGAAGGAGCGCCACGAAGTCCGCCGCAAGGTCCGCCGGGCCGAGGCCGCCGGTGAGGTCCGCCTCGAGCCCTCAGTCGACCCCGCCAGAGATCTCGACGCCTTCGTCGAACTCCACCAGAAGCGCTGGGGCGCGGAAGGACTCTTCCCGCCGACCGAAGGCGGTGCCGCCAGCCGGCGCTTCTTTGCCGGTCTGTTCGAGGATTGCGCGCCTACTGGTATCGTCGATCTCAGCTTCCTGACCGTCGGCGGCCGTCGGATCGCCGCCGGGGTCACGTTCGACGATGGCGAGGCCATTTACTACTACAACGCCGGCGTCGAGCCGGAAGCGCGTGAACTTTCGCCCGGAGTGGTCATGGTCGCCTGCTACATCCAACGAGCCATTGCTCTCGGGCGGTCACGCGTGGATTTCCTGCGTGGTGACGAGCCGTATAAATACGAGTGGGGCGCGGTCGACGCGCCGATCGAGAGACTGCTTGTCGGCCGGACCGGCCCGGCAACGGCGGAGGCCAACTGACCATGGGAGCAGAACACCCGCTTAGCGAACCCTGTGCCGACGCAGTCGTCGTGCGCCCGGCGATCGACGGCGGCCGGGTGAAGGTCGTGGAAGTCATGGCGACCGGTACCAACGGCGGCGCTCAGGAGCACGTTTACTCGCTCGTGACCCGGATGGATCCGGACCGCTACGACGTCCGCGTCGTCTCGTTGTCGCACGGCAGCAGTGTTAGGCGCCTGGAGAAGGCCGGCATTGATGTCAGCGTCATCGACGAGCCGGCCGATCGGAATGCCGTCTCGGCGCTGGCGGAGTTGCTCGCGCCGCTCGAACCAGAAGTGATCCACAACCACATGTATCGGGCGGAGGTCGTCGGCACGCGGGCCGCACTTCTGCTCGGCGAACAGGGCTGCAAGCGCCCGGCCGTCATCTCGACCATCCATTCGAGCCGCATCCGCTGCGTGGACGATCGCGTCGCGCTGCGCCGGCTGACTCCGCTGATGGATCGGCTTATCGCGGTCTCCAAGGCCATCGAACTCAAAATCCGTGAGGAAGGCCGTTTCGGGGCGCCGGTCAGCCTGATCTACAACGGCGTGGATCTGCAGCGCTACAACCACCAGCAGCCCTGCTGCACGCTCCACGACGACTACCGGATCCCGGAGTCCTCGCCCATCGTCGGCGTCGTGGCCCGGCTCGAGGCGGAGAAGGGCCACAGAACTCTGGTGGATGCCTGGCCGGAGGTTCTCGCGGTCCATTCCGAGGCCTGGCTGCTCATCGTGGGCGAAGGCTCGGAGCGCAACTCGCTGGAGGCGCAGGCCGCCTCGCTCGGCATTGCGGATCACGTCGTCTTCACCGGCCGGCGCGAGGATGTTCCGGCTGTCACCGCGGCGCTGGATGTGGCAGTGCTGCCGTCCTACCGCGAGGCCCAAGGCCTGAGCGTTCTCGAGGCGATGGCTCTCAGCCGGCCCGTCGTTGCCTCGAATGTCGGTGGTATTCCAGAAATGATCGAGGACGGTGTCAGCGGACTGCTCGTTCCGCCCGGCGATTGCGAAGCGCTTGCGGCCGCAATCGTGCGGCTGCTGTCGGATCACCCGCTGGCGGACATGATCGCTCGGCGCGGCCACGACCTGGTTCACGACCGTTTCTGCATCGAGATCATGACGAGTCAGATCGAGGCGCTCTACGACGAGGCGGCGATTAAGCGGCGAGCCGAGGCGGGCGTGCCGCGTTAAGCGCTGGGTGGCGGCCAGGCGCCGCCGCTCATTCGCCAGTAACGTTCTGCGGGTCCAACTCCGCCCAGCGCACCGATGCGTGTGGTGTGGGCGCGAATAGATCCCGCCACCGACTCGCCATCTTTCCGGAACAGATGCCCGATCTGGCTCTCATAGGCACGAAGGGCCTCGATCTTGCGGTCCAGCACTGCTTCGATTTCGACGTGCTCGGGCGTGAGGCTTGCGCCGGCCGGCAGGCTTGGCAGAATTTCGGGATCGAGCTGGTCCAGGCGCTCGAAGCCGACCGTCATGGCGTAGGGGAAGTCCTCGAAGAAGACGGCCCGGTCCACGTAGGGCGATCCGGACTCGTTCAGCAGTGCGATTGCAGCCCGGCGGGTCTGGCGGTGGTCGACGTGGCCGCCGATTGAGAGTGGTATGTAGAGCCGGTCCACCTGCAGGCCGGCCAGCGCGGCGCGGAGCTCGTCTACCGGTGGCTGGTCATCTGGGCGCGGCGGCCGCATCAGCTGAGGGCCGCCGACGTAGCGGCGGAAAACGCCGTCGGGGAGCTTCAGCGAGATGTTCATGGCGCCGACGAAGCGGGCGAAGGCCTCATCCTCTTGTCGGCGAACGGCCATGACCTGCTCCGGCGTTGGGGCGGAATCCGGGGCAAGGGCGTTTGCCTCATCCGGCTCCGTGGATTCCGGCTCGCCGCGTTCGTCGGCCTCTCGGTCGAAGCCGAGGGCTCTTTGCTGATAGCGCGTCAGGCGGTCGCTCGATCCAGCACCGCAGAAGACGGTCACGATCGTGACGTCTTCGTCCTCGTCCCGGAGCCGGGCGATCAGCCCCCCGCAAGAGAGTGCGATGTCGTCCGGATGTGGCGAGACAAAGACGTGGTTCACGGCTCAACTATATGGCTCAACAATAGGGAACGCGGCCTGGGATCGTCCTGCGCCCGACTCGGCTCGCCGCC